>Ga0196971_1000112_pt1 | contig 80008 bp, 87 predicted proteins | sample S1v_1013CmetaG_FD_148660 | JGI IMG/M metagenome (GOLD analysis project Ga0196971, IMG submission 148660) | Soil microbial communities from Anza Borrego desert, Southern California, United States - S1+v_10-13C | ecosystem: Environmental > Terrestrial > Soil > Desert | place: USA: California...
GGCTGGCAGGCTATTTCATGTTCGGTGTCGGATACATCGGCTACATGACCTTCATCATCGCGCTGCTCAAGGAGCAAGGCATGCCGGCGGCGACGGTCACGTGGTTCTACGCGCTGCTCGGCCTTGCGGTGGTGGCATCCTCGCGCATCTGGGCGCGCATGCTCGACCGCTTCAAGGGCGGCCAGTCGCTGGCCATCCTGAACGGCCTGCTCGCGCTCGCCACCCTGCTGCCCGTGGTCACTGCCGCACCTGTCGCGGTGTTCGCCTCGGGCATCCTGTTCGGCGCGGTATTCCTGTCCGTGGTCGCGTCCACCACCGCGCTGGTGCGCCACAACCTGCCGGCCGAGGCGTGGCCGGCGGGCATCAGCGGCTTCACCACGGTGTTCGCCTTCGGCCAGATCGTCGGACCGACCATCGTCGGCTGGATTTCCGATGCAGCGGGCGGCCTGCAGCGCGGCCTGGTCTTTTCGGCGGCGGCACTCTTGCTCGGCGCCCTCCTCGCTGCGCGGCAACGCCCGCTGCAGCACCGCAACTAAACTCCTGTCCGATTCCGGCGAGCGCGCTTCACGCGTTGGCGCTATTCTGTCGCCTTCATCTATACGGGATTACCCATGCGAAGCGCCGATCTCATCCGCCTGCTCGTCCTCGCCGCCATCTGGGGCGCGTCCTTCCTCTTCATGCGCATCGTCGCGCCCGTGCTCGGCGCATTGTGGACCGCGGAAATCCGCGTCGCCGTCGCCGGACTGGCGATGCTGGGCTTCATGCTGCTGATGAAACGCGGCATGAACTTCCGCGCCCACTGGAAGCAATACCTCGTTCTGGGCACGATGAATTCCGCACTGCCCTTTGCTTTGTTTTCGTATGCGGCGCTGACCCTGCCCGCCGGCTACTCCGCTATCCTGAATGCGACCAGCCCGCTCTGGGGCGCGCTGGTCGGCGCGGCCGTCCTCGGCGAAACGCTGACGCCGCGCAAGATCGCCGGCCTCGTGACCGGCGTGGTGGGTGTCGCCTTCCTGGTCCGCCTGGGGCCCGCGCAGTTTTCGCCCGAGGTGCTGCTTGCCGCGCTTGCCTGCGTGAGCGCCGCGCTCTGCTACGGCATCGCGGGCGCGTATTCGAAAAAGAAATCCTCGGGAATCGCACCGCCCTTGATGGCCACCGGCTCGCAGCTCGGCGCGGCGCTGGTGCTGCTGCCCTTCCTGCCGCTGTCCCCGATACGCGGCGAGGTGACGCCTTTCGTGATGTTGATTACGCTGCTGCTCGCCTTGCTGTGCAGCGCCGTGGCCTACTTCATTTATTTCCGCCTGATCGCCGACGTCGGACCGACGAAGGCCCTGACCGTGACTTTCCTGATCCCGCTGTTTGCCCTGGTATGGGGAACCCTGTTCCTCGGCGAAGCGATCAACCTGAACACCGTCATCGGCTGCGGCATGGTGGTGCTGGCGACCTGGCTGGTGGTGTTCCAGCCGGTTCAGGCGGTGGCGAAGGAAGCCTGATCCCAGTCGATCACCGCGGGCAGCGCGCCGCGCAGGGCATTGCAGGCCACTACCGCTTCCGCGCGCCGCAGGTCGTCCAGCGTCAGCACGCGCACGACGGCATTCCATGCGGGATCGGCAAGCAGGACGCTGCGCATCACGCCGGGCAGCAGCCCCGACGCGAGCGGCGGCGTGGCCCAGCGCCCGTCAAGCTTGACGAAGACGTTGCTGCGGCCGCCTTCCGTCACCTCGCCCCGCTCATTGCAGAACAGCATATCGAACGCGCCCTGCGCTTCCGCCGCGCGCCACGCCGCGTCGTAATGCGCGCGCACGGTGGTCTTGTGGCGCAGGAACGGGTCGCCGGATGCGGTGCGCTGCCGGCCCACCAGGAGCTTGACGGGCGACGCGATCGGCGCGAGCGGGGTGTGCTGGATCGAGATCGCGCCATCCTGCCGCAGGGCGAGCCGGATGCGATGGGGTGCGTTGTCGCCGAATCCGTCGCAGGCGTCCTTCAATGCAGCACGGATCGCATCTTCATCGAACGCGAAACCGAAGTAATCGGCGGAAGCACGCAGGCGCTGCAGATGCAGGTCGAGGTGGCGGCATGCTTCGCCGCGTGTCGCGTGCATCGCTTCCAGCAACTCGAATTCGTTAGGCAGTCCGGTCAGGAATGAGGCTTTCAACCGGCATTCGGCGATCTCCTCCTGCGCCACGCTGTCATGCACGATGCCTGCGCCGACACCGAGTTCGCCCTTGCGTATGCCGTCTTCCCGAGGCGCCTGCAGCGTCAGGGTGCGGATCGGCACCGACAGGCAGAAGTCGCCGACCAGCCGCGTCCCCTGCGGCGCCTCGAACCAGCCGATCGCGCCGGTGTAAATGCCGCGCGGATCAGCTTCGAGCTCGCGAATGATCTGCATGGTCCGGCGCTTGGGCGCGCCGGTGATCGAGCCACAGGGATACAGCGCATCGAAGACATCGGCAAGCCGCACATCCTCGCGCAGCGACGCCTCCACCGTCGACGTCATCTGCAGCACGCTGCTGAAACGGTCGACGCTGAAAAGCCGCGGCACCTTGACCGTGCCGAATTGCGACACCCGGCCGAGGTCGTTGCGCAGGAGGTCCACGATCATCAGGTTTTCGGCACGGTTCTTCGGATCGGCTGCCAGCGCAGCAGCACGCTGTGCATCGATCGCCGCGTCACCGCTTGCCGCCGCCGTGCCTTTCATCGGCCGCGTCGTCACGATGCCTTGTGCATGCCGCACGAACAGCTCGGGGGAAAGCGACAGCACCGCGCGGCCGTCGGGCAGCATGATCAGTGCGCCGTACGGGACCGGCTGGCGTTCGCGCAGGCGGCGGTACAAATCGAGCGGTGCGCCGAAGGCATCGAAGCGCAGGCGATAGGTGTAGTTGATCTGGTAGGTGTCCCCTGCCTCGATGTAGGCATGGATGCGGGAGATGGCGTGCTCGAACTGCGCGTCCGTGACGCTTGCGCGGACCTGCGCAATGCCTGCGGGGCCGTCCTGTCCGCGCGCATCGAGCCACTGCCGCACCTGCTCGGACGACAGCCGTTCGCAGCGTTCGAACAGCAGCACTTGCGCGAGCGGCTCCGTGGCAGCGTGCGGCGCGATGCGATGCATCTGCGCGCCGAGTTCGTAATGGAACAGGCCGACCGCATGCCGGCCCTGGTGCAAGGCCTCTTCCATGCCAGCCAGCAGCGCAGGCAGTCCGGCGGCATCATGACAATCGAGCGCGCCGGCGAAACCCGTCAGTACCCGCGAGCGCGGATGGTCCGCACTGGCGTCGCTGTCGTCGAGCAGTGCGAAACAATCGTCGGCGGGATGGAAGGCGGCGTTCAAGGCAGTGCCCCGCAAGGGAAGCGGCGTGGGGTGAAACCGGTATTGTATCGCCGCCGCTTCAGCTGCCGCGTTTGGACAGGTAGATGCCCCAGAGCAGCAATGCGCCGCCGGCCATCTGCACCGGGCCGATGGCTTCCTGGAAGATCATCCATGCCGCCACCGCCGCCGTCAGCGGCTGGATCAGCAGGCTGACCGACGACAGGTTCGCCGGAAGATGGGCGGATGCATAGGCGATGACCGTCTGCCCGCCGATCTGCGCGACCAGCGCGAGCGCCAGCAAGGGCAGCCAGCCCGCCGCTTGCGCAGGCCAAAACGCGCCCGGCGCAGCGAGCGCGAAGGGCAGCAATGCGATGCCGGTGACCGTCGTGCTCCAGGCCATGAGGCGGGCCGTCGAATACGCATTGCGCGCATCCTTGATTACCAGCTGGTAGGCGGCATAGAAAACGGCGCTGGCCAGGCCGAGCCCATCGCCCAGCAGCTTGGTGCTGCCGTTGGCCGGGCCGCCCGCGTTCGGCCCCACCAGCATCATGGCGCCGGCCAGTGCGATCAGCATGCCGACGATGAAGATCGGAGCGAAGCGGACACGGTAGGCGACCCACATCCACAGTGCGATGAAGATAGGCGCGAAGTTCGACAAGAGAGTGGCGTTGGCCACGGTGGTGTAGTGCAGCGACAGGTGCCAGATGCCCATGTCGCCGGCGAAATAGATGCCGGCCAGGACCAGCGCCCTGGTGAAATCGGTGCGTTTGCCGGCAGCCTCGTCCTGCCCGCGCACGGCGAATGCCCAGGCCCACAGGAAAGGCGCGGCGAGGGCCATGCGCCAGAATGCCGAGGCGAGCGGATTGACATCCGACAGCCGCATGAAGATGCCGGCGAAACCGATTGCCATGCCGCCGACGAGCAGCGCGGCAAAGGCGAGTACGGGGAATTCTTTTTCGAGTGTCGTGTCCATGCAGCCGGCGGAAGGATTTGCAAAGACAGAGAGTGTACTGATCTTTGGTTACCGGCGCAGCACGCTATCGGGCGCAGAGGGGAAAACGGTGACGGGGCCGAACAATCCGGATAATCGGCCGCAAAGTAGCGAATCAAATTCGGACCCGGCCGGCAAAAAACCTTGAACTTTCAGCGCTCAGGCCAGCAGCATGGCGATCTGCGCCTGGGCGTTCTCCGACGGGCTGTGCTTGAAGCCGCTCTTGGCATAGCGGTGCCACTTGCCGACCACGACGCTCGTGATCAGGCTGGCGCGGACGGCGACTTCGCTCTCGCGTGCCTGCCCCTGCGTGGCGGCCACGCGCAGCGACTGCTTGATCGCCAGTTCCACGCGTTCGATGAATTGGTTCATGCGCGACTGCAGGCGTTCGTCCTCGTTGACCAGCGCGTCGCCGATCAGCACGCGCGTCATGCCGGGATTACGCTCGGCGAAGCCGAGCAGCATGGAGATGGTTGCCTGGACCTGCGAGAGGCCGTTTTCCTGTTGTTCGCTGATCTGGTTGATCAGGCCGAAGACGCTGGTCTCGATGAACTCGATCAGCCCTTCGAACATCTGCGCCTTGCTGGCGAAATGCCGGTACAGCGCCGCCTCGGAGACATCGAGCTTGGCAGCCAGCGCCGCCGTCGTGATCTTTTCCCCCTTCGGATGCTCCAGCATGGTCGCCAGAGTCTGCAGGATTTGAAGCTTGCGTTCGCCCGGTTTTGTGGTTGCCATGATTTTTAGAGGGTGTTATGAACTGGATTGAGGGTCGCGCAACGCCGAGAACCGGCCGAGTGCTAGGCGCAGCGACGCGCCGTGGCGGTTCCACGGCAAGGAGCTGCAACACCGCAGGCGGCCGGTTATCGGCGTTGCCCGGAGGGTTCTTACGAGAAGGGACGCATTGCGGTGTTGCGGCGCTTGCGCAGGCGCCCAGCCTGCGCGGCGCGCCACGCCTAGCACTGCATCCCTTCTCGTAAGAACGCGACCCTCAATCCAGTTCATAACACCCTCTAGGGTTGAGCAATCGGTTGGGTTTACCTCAGCCGGTGCAACATCTCGGGTAGTTGCCTTACGGATTGTACTTTGACATCGACAAAAATGGGGCGCTTTGTGAATCTTGGTATCTGACGCCCTGCAGCAAGCTGGCGCAGATTGGGGCTGGAGGCGAGGTACTGGGTCACCCAGGCGGTGCGCATGCCGAGCGCCTTGGCCGCCTTCAGGTTATCGGCCGTGTCCTCGACCAGGATGCAGCGGCGCGCCGGCACGCGCTCGCGCGCCAGCAGCTTGCGCAGCAGCTGTTTCGAGGGCTTGGGCCGCAGCTGGCCGTGCACGCGCATGGATTCGATGGGGATGTGCTTGGCGAAATGCCGGTGCAGGCCGAGGTGGCGCATCACGTCGTGGGAATAGCGGTGCGGGGCGTTGGTGAGGAGGATCTTGCGTCCCGGGAGGCGCCGCAGCAAACGCCCCAGGCCGCGTTCTGCACGGATCATGCCGGCAAGGTTATCGAACAGGTGGGCTTCGCGCAGGAAGTCATCCATGCGTACGTTGTGGTGCCTGACCATGCCGAGCAGGGTTGCGCCGTAGCGCTTCCAGTAAGCGAGGCGGGCTGCATTGACGGTTTCCGGGTCCGCCGGGTTTTCGCCATCTCCCAGGACCTTTGCCATAAATGCATTCATGTTGGCGTTAATCGCCGGGAAAATCGCGTGCGACGCGTTGTGCAGCGTGTTGTCGAGGTCGAACAACCAAATTGGAGAAGGCATCTGATACAGTCGGAGCCAGCCGCTGCAACAGCGGCACTCAGGGAGAAATAATGAAGTCCGGGGTTATTGTTTTGCTAAGCGTCTGCCTGGCCCTCTGGCTCGGGTTCGCGCATGCGGACAATGATGCAGCACCGGCCCCTTCCACACAAGCCAAGGCGCCCAAGGCACCCAATCGGGGCACCCTCTTCCGCGTCAGGCACCGGGGCAACACCGCCTACCTGTTCGGCACCATCCACGTCGGCCAGCCGGCCTTCTTCCCGCTGGAAGAGGAAGTCACACGCGCCCTCGCGCACGCCGGCAAGCTGGTACTGGAAATCGATATCCGCAAACCGGAACCCTTCCAGCTGGCGCTGCACAAGCACGGCATCTACCCGGTCGGCGAGACAGTCGACCGGCACCTGGGCCCGGCCACGCTGGTGCTACTGAAACAGGCACTGCAGGAAGCCGCCATTCCCTTCGACGATGTGCGGCACATGAAGCCGTGGCTGCTGGCCAACATGCTGGCCAGCCTCGATCTCGAGCGCCACGGCTACCAGCGCAGTCATGGCATCGAAATGTTCCTGCTCTCGCTGGCCGATAAGCAGGCTAAGGAAGTGCAGGAGCTCGAATCCGCCGAATACCAGATGTCGCTGTTCGACACCATGTCCGACGCCGAGCAGGAGCAATACCTGCGCGAGACCCTGGCGGAACTGGGCGACGGCAATGCATTGAAGAAGGCGCAGGCGCTGATCGATGCCTGGGCCCGGGCGGACGGCGCCGCGGCGGAAACGTTCATGCGCAACTTGCTTGGCGAGACGACCGCGTCTTCCCGGTTCACGCACCGGGTCCTGCTGGACAAGCGCAATCCGGAAATGGCGAGCAAGATCGAGGCGCTGCTGCACAATGAAGAGACGACCTTCGTCGGCGTCGGGTTGCTGCACATGGTCGGGGACACGGGGGTGCCGACCTTGCTGCGGCGGATGGGGTATGACGTTGAGAAGCTTTATTGAGCGCTTGGTGGGTTTCGCTGCGCTCTACCCACCCTACAGTCCTTTATAAACAACGGTAGGGTGGACAGCGCACAAAGGATCGTAGGGTGGGTAGAGCGAAGCGAAACCCACCGTGCGCTTAAAAGCCCGCCGCCCGCTCAATGCGAGCGAATCATCGTGCCAAACGCCTGCTCCGTCAGCACTTCCAGCAGCAGCGAATGCTCGATGCGGCCGTCGATGATGTGCACCGTGTTGACGCCCGACTTGGCGGCATCCAGCGCGGACGAGATCTTCGGCAGCATGCCGCCGGAAATCGTGCCGTCGGCGAACATCTCGTCGATCTGGCGGGCCGACAGGTCGGTCAGCAGGTTGCCTTTCTTGTCCATCACGCCGGGGATGTTGGTCATCATGATCAGCTTCTCGGCCTTCAGGATTTCCGCGATCTTGCCGGCGACGAGGTCGGCGTTGATGTTGTAGGCCTGGCCGTCTTCGCCGAAGCCGATCGGCGAGATGATGGGAATGAAGGCATCGTCCTGCAGCGCCTTCACCACCGCCGGGTTGATGGCGTCGATCTCGCCGACGAAGCCGATGTCGAGGAACTGGCCCGGGTTCTCCTTGTCGGGCATCTGCATCTTGCGCGCGCGGATCAGGCCGCCGTCCTTGCCGGTCAGGCCGACCGCCTGGCCGCCATAGTGGTTGATCAGCATGACGATGTCCTGCTGCACTTCGCCGCCGAGCACCCACTCGACCACTTCCATCGTTTCTTCGTCGGTGATGCGCATGCCTTGCACGAAGGTGCCCTGCTTGCCGATCTTCTTGAGCGCGTTGTCGATCTGCGGGCCGCCGCCGTGCACGACGACCGGGTTCATGCCGACCAGCTTGAGCAGGATGACGTCGCGCGCGAAGCCGTGCTTCAGGCGTTCTTCGGTCATCGCATTGCCGCCGTACTTGACCACGATGGTCTTGCCGTGGAACTTGCGGATGTAAGGGAGGGCCTGCGCAAGGATCTCAGCCTTGATTTGCGGCGCAACGCCGGACAGGTCGGTGTTAGGGTCGGTGAGGTCGGTCATGGCTGGTCCTGAAAAAGAATTTTCGCGATTTTACAGGGAAAGTGCGGTGATTTCCCGGCGGATTTCTTGTCCTGCCGTGGCCGATCCGCTACGCTTTGCCCAAATGACAATCCGCGCACGAAAACCGTGACATGACGTCCACACTGCACCAGGAACTCGATGCCCTGCGCCCTGCACTGGTGCGGTTTGCCGTCTTGCAGCTTCGCAACGAGGCGCTGGCCGAAGACGTGGTGCAGGATGCGCTGATCGCCGTCCTCGAAAAGCCGGACCGCTTCGCCGGCCAGTCCTCCCTGCGCACGTATGTGACCGGCATCCTCAAGCACAAGATCGTGGATGTGATGCGCGCATCGAAGCGCGAGTTCCGGATCGAGGCGGAAGACGGGCAGTCGGACGCCGACGCGATCGATGCCCTTTTTACACCGGATGGGCACACGGTCGACATGCCACGGCAGTGGGGCGACCCGGACGCGACGCTCGAGCAGAAGGATTTCTTCCGCGTGCTGGAAACCTGCCTCGACCGGCTGCCGCCACGGACCGCCAGGATTTTCATGATGCGGGAATGGCTGGAACTGGACACCGACGAAATCTGTAAGGAATTGGGCATCAGCGCGTCTAATGCCTGGGTCATGCTCTACCGTGCGCGGGTGCAACTGCGCGAATGCCTCGATCTGAACTGGTTTGGACAACGCTGATGCCGCTCAAGCCCACTTGCAAGGAAGTTCACCGCCTCACGTCCGAAAGCATGGACCGCGAGCTGACCATGGTCGAGCGCGCCCGGGTGCGCATGCATTTGCTGGTCTGCCATGCCTGCCGCAATTTCAATGACCAGATGACCATGATCCGGCATGCGATGCGGCGCATGATTCCGGACGGCGACAAGGGCGGCGATTCCGAGTGAAACCGGGGCTTGTGCAGACGCAGCAAATTTAAGCCCGCAACCCGCGATCTTCTCGCTACTTTCGCGCGCCCGCGCGGAAAATTCTCCGAACGAAAATTTGTATCCGCCGTGAAATACAAAATTTAATACCGGAAACCTCCTCCTAATATCAATTTCCACCATACCAACAAGGAGGAGATATGAAGCATTGGATGCGTATCGGATGCACGATGGCGGCACTACTCCTGCTCGGCGCGTGCAGCCGCCAGGTCACCGTGAAGATCGGCGTGGTCGCGCCGATGAGCGGGCCGCTCGCCCAGTACGGGAAGGACATCGCCAACGGCGCGCAGGTCGCGGTGGACGAACTCAACAGCGACCATTTCTCCATCAGCCGCAAGCGGGCGCGCTTCGAACTCGTGGTCGAGGATGACAAGGCCTCGCCCGAGGAGGGCAAGGCGGCTGCGAAACGCCTGATCGACGCCGGGGTCTCCGCGGTATTCGGCCACTTCAATTCTGGTGTCTCCATCGCGGCGGCGCCGTTGTATGCGGAAGCAGGCATTCCCCAGTTGTCGGTCTCGACCAACCCCAAGTACACCCGCATGGGATTGAAAACTGCATTTCGCATCACCGCGGATGACATCCAGCAGGGCGCGGCATTGGCGCGCCTGATCGGGGAAAAACTGCGGACGAAATCGCTTTACGTGGTGGACGATCGCACCACCTTCGGTGTCGGCATTGCCGACGAGGTCGAGCGCGGGGTGAAACTGAAGGCGCCGCCGGTGCGCGAGAGCGTCGACGGCAAGTCCGCCGATTTTGCCCAGCTCGCCAAGAAAATCACCGATGCCAACGCCGACGCGGTCTTCTTCGGCGGCGATGAGGCCGCGGGCCTGCCCTTGCTGAAGGCGCTGCGCCAGGCCGGGTCGACGGCGAAGTTCATCGTGGCCGACGCCATGTGCGACGTCTCCACGCTCAAGGGCGCGGGAGGCAGCGCCAACAGCAACTATTACTGCTCGATCGCGGGCGTGCCGCCGTCCTGGCTGTCCTCGGGCATCGGGTTCATGGACATGTACAAGGCCAAGTTCGGCCCGCCCGGCGCCTACTCCACGCTGTCCTACGACGGCATCCACGTCCTGGCACAGGCGATGCAGGAAGCCGGATCGGTCAAGCCGGAGACCTACCTGCCCGTGCTCGCCAAGGGCTCGTTCTCGGGCAAGATCCAGGGCGCGATCGAATTCGACGGCAAGGGGGACATCAAGGATGGCACCGTGGTGATCTACCAGGCGATCGGCGGGCAGCTTGTGGAGCAGCGCAACCTGCTGTGACGGAAAAATCTGCCGCCGTCATCCCGACGAAAGTCGGGATCCAGCGTCTTTAGCGGCGTCTGTTAACGTCGCTGGATCCCGGCATTCGCCGGGATGACGGAGTCAACTGCACGCGCGGACTTCCTGCTTCGGGAAGCCCGCCTTGACCTTGTCGAGCGCCGCTTTCGCATCCTCGTCGAGCTCGCGCAACTGGAAGGCTACCTGGCTCGACGTCACCGTACGCTGCCCGATACGCGCGCTGCGCACGCCCTTCCGGGTCAGTGCGGCAAGGTGGGCACGCGCCGCCTCTTCATGACGGAAGACCCCCAGCGAAATCCCCCAGCGCAGGCTGGAGTTGTCCTGGATGATGAAGAAATCTTCCACGCCGAGCGCGCGCAACTCGCCGGCCTTCTTGTCGGCGCCCTCCTTGTCCGCCTGCGGCGGGATGTACACCATGTGGCTCGCAACCTCCTGCAGCGCGCGCTGCTTCACGCGGTCGCCGAGGGAAAGCGAAGCGAGTTCGGCGCTGAAACGCTTCGCCTCGTCGGGCGGGAAGTTGCCGATCTCGGTGCAGGCGAGCACGACCGGCTTTTTCGCTTCCGATACCGGTGCAGATACGGGTTCGGGAGCAGGTTCAGGAGGCGGTTCGGGCGCCGCTGCCGGCGCAGGAATCACCCTGACCTTGTCGGCGTTGATCTGCTGTTTCATGCGCGCGGGTTCGCGGCCGCTGGGCAGGAGCGCGTCGAAGTAGCCGTGCTGGTAGGCGAGCAGGCCGGCATTGCCGAGCAACAGGATCCAGAAGAAGAATTTCAACATCATGTATTCATCGCAGCCTTGTGCAGGCCGATCAGCACGAGATTGTCGATACGCCGGTGCGGCACCGTCAAGTGCGGCGAGACCAGCGCCGCCGCGCCGCCGGAGAGGATGCATTCCACCTTGCCGCCGTGCCGCGCGTGCGCAGCGACGGCTCGCTCGATGGCTCCGGTCTGCGCGGCGAGGCATCCGCTGACGATGGCCGCGTCGGTGTGGTCGGCGAAGGGTTCCGCAATGTCGAGATGCTCGGCGACCTGCGGCAGTTGCGCGGTGTTCTTCGCCAGCGAATTCGCCATCAGCCCGAGTCCGGGCAGGATCATCCCCCCGAGGAAGACGCCGTCCGCGGTGATGGCATCGACCGTAGTCGCCGTCCCGCAGGTGGCAACCACCAGTGGTTGCGCGGGGAACAGCGCATGCGCGCCGATGGCCGACGCAAAGCGGTCGCAGCCAAGCTGCCCCGGATTGCGATAGTTGTTGCGGATACCGGCCAGCGTCGGCACGGACGCGAACCATTCGAGAGGCACGGGCTGCATGCCGAAGGCGCCGAGCAGCACATGCTCGATGCACTCGCGCATCGCCTGGCCGGCCACATTGGACGCGAGCACGCGCACCACGCGGTGCCGCCGCCAGGCATCGCTCAGGCTGCGCACCTGCGCGTGTTCGACCATGCCGGACTCGGCCCAGCGGCCGAGTGCGTCCGGGCTGCGCTCGCTGCTGGGCACTACCGCCCATTTGACCCGTGTATTGCCTGCGTCGATCAAGAGCAGCATGGTTTACTCCTTCGGCCGCAGCGAAACATCGCCGGCCATGATGGCCTGGCGCCCCGCCGGGGTATCGAGCAGGAAGCGCCCGATGTCGTCGACGCCGACGGCGACGCCCTCCTGCTGCACGCGTCCATTGTCGAGGATCATCACCGGCTGGCCGGCATAGGCATGCAGCGCGTTCCAGCGCGGCGTGAACGCGTTCAGTCCCTCGTGCTCGAACTGCACCAGCGCTTCCGCCAGGCCGCTGGCGAGCGTGGCCATCAGCATGTCCTGGTCCAGCTCGGCCAGCCAGGGAATGCTGGCGACCGGTCGGCCGATTTCGGCCGACATGCTTTCGCTCAGCGCCATGTTGATGCCGATACCGATCACCGCCCAGCTCGCGTCGTGCGGGACGTGGCCTGCGGCGGCGGATTCGATCAGGATACCGGCAAGCTTGCGGCCCTCGTGCAAGACGTCATTGGGCCATTTGAGCCTGACCTGCACGTTGAACATGGCCAGCGATTCGGCAATGGCCACGCCGACGGCGAGCGGCAGGCCGACGAGCGCGTGCACCGGCAGGCTGAACTTCCAGGCGAGGGAAAATGTCAGGGACTTGCCCGGCGCGGAAAGCCAGCTGCGTCCCGCGCGGCCGCGTCCAGCGGTCTGGGAACGGGCGACGAGCAGCGTCGGTGCGGCGAGCGTAGGCAACGCAGCAAGCAGGTCTGCATTCGTGGAGCCGGTTTCTTCCACCACCCGCACATCGAGGTGCTGGGCGGCGGAGCGGCACAGGGCGGCGATGCGCTCGGAAGTCACAGTGATCATCCGCACATTGTAGCGGGATGCTTGCCGAAGGTTAAATCGCGTTGATGCCGGTCATGTGCCGCGGGATGACCCTCGTGCCTTTCTCCCTTACACTATCCCGATGCCAAATGAACAAGCGCCGACTCTGAGCATCAGCAAAGGAACGCAGCCCGCCGTTGCCGCCGCCGGGCGATGGCAGGTCAATGCGCTGGCCGACCCGGCGACGATGCGCGCACTGAGGAACGCATTGCAGACGCTGCCGAAGGATGCCGGCACGTGGGACCTCACGCAGGTCACCGGCCTGGACCACATCGGCGCCCAGCTGTTCTGGAATGCGTGGGGCAAGTCGCGTCCCCGCCGGCTGGCGCTGGCGCCGGAACATGAGGAAGTTTTCCAGCGCATCGAGCAGTCGGGCGCGCTCACCCTGCCGCCGCCGGAAAAGCGGCCCTGGTACTCGCTGCGCGGCATCTCGCTGCTGATCCATGATTTTTCCGGCCACCTGATCAGTTTCGTCGGCCTGATCGGGCAGCTTGCACTGGACCTCGGCACCTTCCTGAGACACCCCTTGCGGGGGCCGTGGAAGGAAATCTCGGCGCATATCTTCCATATCGGCTACCAGGCGCTGGGCATAACCGCGCTGGTGGGATTTTTGATCGGGGTGGTGCTGTCCTACCTGTCGGCGCAGCAACTGCACACCTTTGGAGGCGACATCTACCTGGTCAACATCCTCGGCATGTCCATCGTGCGCGAACTCGGCCCCTTGCTGGCGGCGATCCTGGTTGCCGGCCGCTCCGGATCGGCAATCACCGCGCAGCTCGGCGTCATGCGGGTGACCGAGGAACTGGATGCGATGCTGGTGATGGGGATGCCGCACGGCTTCCGGCTGATCATGCCGCGCGTGCTCGCGCTGGCCGTTTCCATGCCGCTGCTCGTGGTGTGGACCGATGCCGTCGCGTTGCTCGGCGGCATGGCGGCGGCCAAGCTCGAACTGGGCTTGTCCGCCACTTACTTCCTGCAGGAATTGCCGGCCGCCGTGCCCTTGCCGAATTACTGGATCGGACTGGGCAAGGGCGTCGTGTTCGGCTGCCTGATCGCGCTGGTCGCCTGTCATTTCGGCCTGCGCATCAAGCCCAATACCGAAAGCCTGGGCCAGGGAACCACCTTGTCGGTGGTGACCGCCATCACCGTGGTCATCCTCGCCGACGCGGTGTTCGCGATCGTGTTCAAGGGAGTGGGCTTCTGATGGCGCAGGCGATCATCCGCATCCGCGGCTTGCGGACGCAGTTCGACCAGTTCGTCATCCACCAGGACCTGAACCTCGAGGTGCAGCAGGGCGAGATCCTGTCGCTGGTCGGAGGCTCCGGTTCGGGCAAGACCACGCTGCTGCGGCAGATGCTCGGACTGGAACGCCCGACAAGCGGGCGCGTGGAAGTGTTCGGCGAGGACATCCACAAGGTCGGCGGCGCGCAGTTGCGGCGCTTGCGCAACCGCTGGGGCATGCTGTTCCAGCACGGCGCGCTGTTCTCGGCGCTGACCGCGCTGGACAATGTCGCGCAGCCGATGCGAGAACTCGGCGCCCTGCCCGAGGACCTGATCCGCGACGCGGCGCTGCTGAAGCTGGACATGGTGGGCATCACGCCCAAGGATGCGCAGAAAATGCCCTCCGACCTGTCCGGCGGCATGGTCAAGCGTGTCGCGCTGGCGCGCGCGCTGGCGCTGGAACCGGAACTGCTGTTCCTCGACGAACCGACCGCCGGCCTCGACCCCGACCTGTCGGAAAGTTTTGTATCCCTGATCCGCAGCCTGCACCAGCAGATGCGGCTGACGGTGGTGATGGTCACGCACGATCTGGACACGCTGTTCGCGCTGTCGACCAAGATCGCGGTGCTGGCGGACAAGCGCGTGATTGCGCTCGGCACGCCGCAGGAAGTGATTGCATTGCCGCATTCGTTCATACAGCGTTTCTTCCTCGGCGAGCGCGGACAGCGTGCGCTGGAGGTATTGCGCGACAAGGAAATGGAACCGAATCATGGAAAATAAGGCGCATGCGCTCATCGCCGGCCTGTTCACCATCGTGCTGCTGGCCGCCGCCGTATTCATCGGCATCTGGCTCAACCGCGACCGGGTGGAATACGTGCCCTACCAGATCGCCACCAAGCTTTCGGTGCCCGGCCTCAATCCGCAGGCGGCGGTGCGCTACCGCGGCCTCGACGTCGGCAAGGTCGATGCCATCACCTTCGATCCGCAGGTCGTGGGACAGATCCTGGTGCACATCAGCGTCAAGCCGGATACGCCGATCACGCAATCGACCTTTGCCACGCTCGGCTACCAGGGCGTGACCGGCATCGCCTACGTACAGCTCGATGACGACGGCAGCAAGCCGGTCAAGCTGTCCAGCACGCCGGAGCAGGTGGCGCGCATCGAGATGCGGCCCAGCCTGTTCGACCAGTTGCAGACGCGCGGGCTGGCCATCCTGGAGCAGACCGAAGAAGTCGCCACGCGCATCAACGGCATGCTCAACCCCGAGAATCAGAAAGCCATCCTCGCCGCCTTCGACAATGTCAGCAAGGCGGCGACGGAACTCGAGACCATTCCGCGCCAGCTCGAACCGACGCTGGCAAAACTGCCCGCCGTGACCGCGCAGGCACAGAAATCACTGGCCTCGCTGGATGCGTTGTCGAAGGATGCGAGCGCGCTGGCGAGCAGCCTGAACAGCATCGCCACGACGATGAATGCGCCCGGCGGTACGCTCGCCACCGTCACCGATACCGCTGCGCGGCTCGGCGCCGTTGCGGAACGGATCGAACATGACACACTGCCGCTTGCCAGCGATGCGCGCGCGACGATCCGCGCGCTCAACCGTACGCTGGACAATCTGAGCGAACGTCCGCAAAGCGTGTTGTTCGGCTCGCCGGAAATCGCGCCGGGACCGGGCGAGCCGGGCTTCACCGCGCCGACGAATTAAGGGAGGACAATAATGAAAAAGTGCTTCTACGCCGTCGCGCTCGCCTGCAGCGTCCTGCTGTCGGCCTGCGCCATCGGGGGCAAGTCCGGATCGGCCACGCTGTACGACCTGGGTCCGCTGCACGCGCAACCCGTCCCCACCGGCCTGCCGCCTCTGCCCGCGGTCAGCATCGCGGGGGTGCAGGTCCCTGTCTGGCTCGACAGCAGCATGATCTTCTACCGCCTCCATTACGCCAACGCGCAACAACCCCGCCCCTATGCGCAGGCGCGCTGGACGATGACGCCGGCGCAACTGCTGACCCAGCACCTGAAGGCCCGCATCGTGCAGGCGGGCGGAGTTGCCCTCGCCGCGTCGGACGGGGCGATCGACGTGCCGGTCCTGCGCATCGAGGCGGACGACTTCACGCAGCACTTCACGTCGCCGGGGGAAAGCGCGGGCCAGGTCGCGCTGCGCGCATCGCTGTTCCGCGGCCGCGCGCTCGTGGCGCAGAAAAGCTTCATCCGGCGGGCGCCTGCGCCAAGTGCGGACGCCGGCGGCGGCGCAGCCGCGCTGGCGGCGGCCAGCGACGCGGCCATCGCCGACATCATCCAGTGGCTGCAGGGCCTTCCCCTGAAATAATTTCGCTTGCCGCAACACCCTCATCTGCCGAAAATACGTTTACCTGCAACACAGAAGGCCAAGCTTGCTCTCCGAGGAAAATCCGCAGATCACCGCCGGCGAACCGGACCAGGTTGCGAGTGTGTCCACATTCGCACGGGCCGGCCTGCTGATGTACACCTTCCTGATCGTCTACGCCAGCCTGTATCCGTTCTCCAACTGGAGCGATATCGGCCTGCCGCTGTGGGCGTTCCTGATCATGCCGATGCCCCACTACTGGACCGGCTTCGACGTCGCGACCAACATCGTCGGCTACCTCCCCTTCGGCATGCTGGTGGTGTTCGCGCTCTATCCCGGCTTGCGCGGCCTGCCGGCGACGATCGCGGCCATCTTCGCGGGCTTGCTGCTGTCGGGCGCGCTGGAAGCGGCACAGACCTTCCTGCCCAACCGCGTCTCGTCCAACCTCGATTTCCTGACCAACCTGGCGGGCACCGTCGTCGGCGCCTTCCTCGGCGCGCTGCTCACCCGTGCCTTCCTTGAACAAAGCCGCCTGCTGCAGCTGCGCCGCGACTGGTTCATCACCGACGCCGGGCGCGGGCTGATTGTCGCCGGCCTGTGGCCGCTGGCGCAGATTTACCCGCAGGGCTACCTGTTCGGCCATGGCCAGGTGATGCCCGTCCTTTCCAACTGGTTGTCGGACTGGCTGGAAACGCCGGTCGACCTGGTCGCGATCCTGGCCAGCGACATCCACCTCTCGGTGCAGGAATACTGGCTCGCGGAAACGCTGATCACGGCGTTCGGGATGATCGGCGCGGTACTGACCCTGTCGATCCTGTTGCGCAAGCAGGCGCCGAAACCGGTATTGCTGGCACTGTTCCTGATGATTGCGGTCGCAGTGAAAGTGATGGCCAATGCGGTGCTCTTCACGCCGGCCAATGCGCTCGCATGGCTGACGCCGGGCGCCAAGGGCGGCCTCGTGATCGGGACGATGATGCTCGGCGGCCTGGCCTATGCGCCAGCCGTGGCACAGCGGCGCCTCGCCGCGCTCTGCCTGGTCCTTGCCTTCATTGCCATCAACCTGGTGCCGGCAAACCCCTATTTTGTCGCCACGCTGCAGGCATGGACGCAAGGGAAATTCCTCAATTTCAACGGGGCCGCGCATTTCCTGTCGATCTTCTGGCCGTTCTTCGCCCTGTGGTTCCTGCTGCATCCGGCGCACCGCGTGAAGCGGTCCTGACCGGGGTGTATCATTGCCGCTTTTGAAGTAGCGGATTCTTGCGAGATCGACATGCCTGACAAGCCTTATTACCAACACCACGTTTTCTTTTGCCTGAACCAGCGCGAGGAAGGCCGTCCTTGCTGCCATGACAAGGGCGCGCAGGCGGCGCAGGAACACGCCAAGGCCCGCATCAAGAAGCTCGGCCTGAGCGGCCAGGGCAAGGTGCGCATCAACAAGGCCGGCTGCCTCGACAGGTGCGAGGAAGGCCCGGTGCTGGTCGTGTATCCCGAGGGCACCTGGTATACCTACGTGGACCAGCACGATATCGACGAGATCATCGATGAGCATCTCGTCAAGGGCAATGTCGTTGACCGCTTGAAGATCTGACATGAACTCGCAGACCCAGCGCTTTTCCCTGCGCGGCGCCGCAGGCAACATCGAATGCGCGCTCGACCTTCCGTCCGAAGCGCCGCGCGGTGTCGCACTTGTCGCACATCCGCATCCGCTGTACGGCGGCACCATGGACAACAAGGTCGCGCAGACCCTGGCGCGCGCCTTTGTCGCCCTCGGCTATGCGACGGCGCGCATGAATTTCCGCGGCGTCGGCAAGTCGGAAGGGGAACACGACGCCGGACGCGGCGAGACCGACGACATGGCAGTGCTGCTGCAGCACATGCAGCAACAGTATCCCGGCCTGCCTGTCGCGCTCGGCGGTTTCTCCTTCGGCACTTTCGTGCAGTCGCAGCTGCAACAGCGGCTTGTCGCAGACGGCAATCCGGCCGAGCGCCTCGTGCTGGTCGGCAGCGCCGCCGGAAAATGGGCGATGCCGGACGTTCCCGCCAATACCATCCTCATCCATGGTGAGCAGGATGACACGATCCCGCTGGCCGATGTCCTGGACTGGGCGCGTCCGCAAGACCTGCCCGTCATCGTGATCCCCGGCGCCGATCACTTTTTTCACCGCAAGTTGCAACATATAAAGAGTTTCGTGGTCGAAATGTGGCACCGCTGAAAGACTGCTGAAGTGCAGCTTTCTGCGGGGCTATAATTCCCACTCGTTTACTCTTGTTCCGCCCGGTCTCCGCGCGGGGTTTCAATCTGCACAATCCATGAAAAAGCTCATTGCCGCCCTTGCGGCCTCCCTCCTCACGATCACTGCCGCGTTCGCGCAGGCACTGCCGCCGCCCACCATCGCCGCCAAGTCCTGGCTGCTGCTCGATGCCACGAGCAACCAGGTTCTCGCCTCGCAGGATGCCAACATGCGGGTCGAACCGGCTTCGCTGGTCAAGATCATGACGGCCTACCTCGCTTTCTCCGCCATCAAGGAAAAGCGTCTCGACCTCAACCAGATGGTCAACGTGTCCGTGCGCGCATGGAAGGTCGATCCGAGCAGCTCGAAGATGTTCATCGATCCGGCAACCCCGGTGAAGGTGAACGACCTTCTCTACGGCCTGATCGTGCAATCCGGCAACGATGCCGCCGTCACGCTGGCCGAAGCCGTGGCCGGGACCGAGGAAACCTTCGTCACCCTGATGAACCGCGAGGCCGAGCGCATGGGCCTGAAGAACACGCGCTACGCCAATCCGCACGGGCTGCCGCATCCGGACAACTACACGACCGCGCATGACCTGTCCATCCTCGCCACGCGCATGATCGCGGACCATCCCGAGCTGTACAAGATTTACGCGACCAAGGAATTCACCTATAACAAGATCACGCAGCCGAACCGCAACCGTCTGCTGTGGCTGGATCCGACCGTCGACGGCATGAAGACCGGGCACACCGCTGCCGCCGGCTACTGCCTGATCTCCACCGCCAAGCGCCCGAACGGCGCCGGCGACCGCCGCCTGATTTCCGTCGTGCTGGGCACGGTGTCCGACCAGGTGCGCGCGCAGGAAAGCCAGAAGCTGCTGAACTGGGGCTTCCAGAATTTTGACACCGTCAAGCTGTACGCCAAGGGCCAGCCGGTGGCAACGCCGGAAGTCTGGAAGGGCTCGCAGGGCCAGGTGAAGATCGGCTTCACGCAGGACGTGTATGTCACCGTGCCGAAGGGCGTGGCGGACAAGATGAAGCCGGTGCTCGAGCGCAAGGACCCGCTGGTCGCGCCGGTGGCGCAGAACAGCAAGGTCGGCACGCTGAAAATGATGGTCGACGGCAAGGCGCTGACCGAGCTGCCCGTCGTGGCGCTGGAACAGGTCAACCAGGCCAGCATCATCGGCCGCGCATGGGATTCCATGCGCCTGTGGATGAAGTAACGCCGCTGCAGGGTGCAGGCATGCACCCTGCGTCTCCCAACGGAACGGAGAACGCCATGCCTGCATACATCATCGGCCATATCACGATCAAGGACGCCGCCCGATGGGCGGAGTACCGCGACAAGGTCGGGGCCACCATCACTGCCTGGGGCGGCGAGCTTGTCTTCCGCGGCAAGCAGCTCAAGGTCCTCAACGGCACCCACACCCATACCGATGCCGTCGTCGCCCGTTTTCCCGACGCGGCCGCGCTTCTCGGATGGCACGACTCTCCCGAATATCAGGCGCTCATCCCGATCCGCGATGCCGGCGCCGACGTCACCCTCGTCAGCTACGAAACCTGAAGGAAGCGCCATGCACGACCCGCTCGTCTACCTGAACGGCGAATTCACGCCCTTGTCGGAGGCGAAGGTCCCGGTGCTCGACCGGGGCTTCATCTTCGGCGACGGCGTGTATGAAGTCATCCCCATCTACGGCGGGAAGATGTTTCGCGCGAAGCAGCATATGGCGCGCCTGTTCCGCAGCCTCGCGGCCATCGGTATCCCCAACCCGTACAGCGAGGATGAATGGATGGCACTGATCGGAAAGGTGACGGACGCATGCCCGGACGATACACAGCTCGTGTACATGCAAGTGACGCGCGGGGTAGCCAAGCGCGCCCATGCCTTCCCCGCAGAGGTGAAGCCGACCGTGTTCATCATGACCAACCCCTACACGCCGCCTGACGCGGAAGCAGTCAACAATGGGGTGCGCTGCGTGACGACGGAAGACTTGCGCTGGATGCGCTGCGATATCAAGTCCGTTTCCCTGCTGGGCAACGTGCTCGCCGCACAGCACGCAGCAGAGAATGGGGCACTGGAAGCGATCCAGTTCCGCGAAGGCTTCCTCAGCGAGGGGGCGTCATCGAACGTTTGGATCGTGCGCGACGGCACCGTGTATGGCCCGCCGAAAGACAATCGCGTCCTGGAGGGCATCCGCTACGGTCTGCTCCAAGAGCTGTGCGCGGCCTGCCGCATCCCGTTCGCGCTCAAGGCCATCGCGCGCGATGAAGTGTTTGCCGCCGACGAAGTCCTGCTGACCTCCGCCGGGCGCGAAGTGCTCGCCGTCGTGTCCATCGACGGCCTGCCGGTGAACGGCGGCAAGCCGGGCCCGCTGTTCGGCAAGCTGTACGCGGCTTACCAGGATGCCAAGAGGGCGTAAAATACCGGCATTGAAGATTCTGCCGTCATGCGACATCCGCAGCGGCGCAGCGAGCATTGCCATGTCCCAATCCACCGACAGCCTCATCGAGTACCCGAGCGATTTCCCGATCAAGATCATGGGCGTCATGCAGGAAAATTTCGCCCAGACGATGGTAGACGTGGTCACGGCGTACGACCCGACCTTCCATGCCGGCAAGATGGAAATGCGCCCCTCGTCCAAGGGCACTTACCTTTCGCTCACCGTCACCGTGCGCGCCACCAGCCGGGAACAGCTCGACAATCTCTACCGCGCGCTGTCCTCGCATCCGATGGTGAAAGTCGTCCTGTAATCACACCACCGGTTGCGCCAGGCGCGCCACCTCTTCCAGGATCCAGTTCCTGAACGCCTGCACCTGCGGCTTGTGCATCGACTCCGGGGGGCAGACGAGATAGTAGGACTGCGGGCAGCGGATCGCCACGTCGAACAGCCGCACCAGCTCGCCCGATTCGATATCCGAGAAGGCGAGGGAATGGCGCGCCAGCGCAATGCCGTTCCCTTCCACCGCCGCGCGCACCAGCATCGACGAGTCCTGGAACACCAGCCCGCCTGTCGGCTCCAGGAAGTCCAGCCCCGCCGCCCTGAACCACGGCGTCCACGGTTCCATTTCACAACGCAGCAAGGGATGTTTCGCCAGCTGTTCCGGCGTGCGCGGCAGCTTGCCGTGGTTGAAGCGCGTGCTCACCACCGGATAGAAATAATCGTCCGTCAGCTTTTCGGCAGACAGGCCGGGGTAGTTGCCGCGGCCAAAGCGGATGCCGATATCCACCGACTCGCGCACGAAGTCGGTCAGCTGGTTGCTGGACTGGAGCATGACCTCCATGTCGGGATACAGCTCGATGAAGCGACCAAGGCGCGGCGACAGCCAGCGTGCCGCGAACGAGGTCAAGGAGGTCACGGTGAGCCGGTTCTGCCGGCTGTCGGCCTGCAGCGCCGCCGCGGCGGCGGCGATATCCCCCAGCGCCTTGCGCAAGGTGGTCGCAAAGCGCTCGCCTTCGGGAGTGATGGAAATGCGCTTGCCGTGGCGCGCAAACAGCGCCACGCCCAGCTCCTCTTCCAGCGCGCGCACCTGGTGGCTGATCGCTCCATGGGTCACATGGATTTCCTCGGCCGCGCGCGAGAAATTACCATGCCGCGCGGCCGCCTCGAAGGCGCGCAGCGCAGCCAGGTTGGGAAGTCGCCTGAAGTCAGCCATATGTGAGCGATACTAACAAGAGAATCAAAAATATATCGTTTAGAACGGCGCATGACAAGGACTATGATGCTTTCACGGAGACGGAAAAAGCCATCCTGCAAGCCTGCAGCGGCATCCTTCCCGACATTCCAGGAGCGATATCATGAGAGGGCTATTCACAAACAGGACACTCAGCATTCCCACCGGCCACGCCGTTTCCGGCACGCCTGACCGCGCCGATACCCTGCGCATCCAGCGCGGCCGCGTTTGGATTACCGTCGAAGGCATCAAGCACGACTACTTCCTGCATGCGGGCGATACCTTCACCGCCGTGCCGGGCCGCCTGACCGTGCTCGAAGCCGACCAGGACGCGAGCGTGGAATTGCGCCGCCCGAACGCCGGCCGTATCCTGAAAGGCATCGGACAGCGCGTGGCAGGGTTCCTGCACGGAATCACCGGGCATGCAGTGGTCCAGACCTCTCTCAAACGTCATCGCACCTGCGACGCGTGCTGACGCGACGCCCGGCAAAGGAAGCGTACATGCAAGCAGCCATCTACACCCGCACCGGCCCCGCCAGGGAAGTCCTCAACGTGACCGAGGTCGCCACCCCGGCCGCCGGGCCGGGCGAGGTCCGGATCCGGCTCTCCTGGTCGGGGGTCAATCCATCCGACGTCAAGACCAGGGCCGGGGTGCGCAATTCCACCCTTCCCTTCCCGCGCATCATTCCGCACAGCGACGGCGCGGGCGTGATCGACCAGGTGGGTGAAGGCGTGGACGCCGGCCGCATCGGCCAGCGCGTGTGGACATGGAATGCTGCCTGGGGGCGCGCAGATGGCACGGCCGCACAGTACATCACGCTGCCGGCCGCCCAGGCCGTTGCGCTGCCCGATGGTATTCCCGGCGAGGTCGGCGCCTGCCTCGGCATTCCCGCGCTGACCGCATGGCAGGCGGTGTATGTCGATGGCGGGGTGGCCGGCAAACGCGTGCTGGTCGCCGGCGGCGCCGGCGCGGTGGGCAACTACGCGGTGCAGATGGCCAAGCGAGCCGGCGCCGCGCTAGTGATCGCCACGGTGAGCAGCGCCGAAAAGGCGGCGCTGGCCAGGGATGCGGGCGCCGACGTGGTCCTGAACTACAGGACGGAAGACCTCGTCGCCGCGGTACTGGCCGCGACCGACGGCGCGGGCGTCGATCGCATCATCGAAGTCGATTTCGGCGCCAACGTCGGCCAGGACATCGCCATGCTCAAGCCGGAAGGCGAACTCGTGGTTTACGGCAGCAACAGCCCGGAAATTGGCGTTCCCTTCGTGCCGTCCATCCTCAAGAACATCCGGATGCGCTTTTTCATCGTCTACAACCTGTCGCCGGCGGACCGTGCCGCGGCGCTTGCCGGACTGACCGGGCTGCTGGAAGAAAACGCGCTGATGCACAACATCGCCGCCCGCCTGCCCCTGGCGCGCATCGCCGAGGCGCATGAACTGGTGGAGAGCGGCAAGGCAGTCGGCAATGTCGTGCTGTCCATCGAATGACGCGCCGGAGAACTTCATGAAAGATTGCTGCCACCTTGCACAGGTCAACATCGGCCGCGCCCTCGGCCCGATGGACGGCCCGGTGATGGCCGGCTTTGCCGCCCGGCTCGACGAAATCAATGCGCTTGCCGAATCCAGCCCCGGCTTTGTCTGGCGCCTGAAAACCGATGCCGGCAACGCCACCTCGCTCCAGCCGTATGAAGACGAGCGCATCCTGATCAACCTGTCGGTCTGGGAATCGCCGGAGCACCTGAAGCAGTTCGTCTATCGCAGCGCGCATGCACAGGTCATGCGCCAGCGCAAGGAGTGGTTCGCCCGCTTCGGCGACGCCTACGTCGCGCTCTGGTGGATACCCGCCGGGGATGTGCCGACCATTGCCGAAGCCAAGGAGCGCCTGCACTACCTGCAGCTCAACGGCGAAAGCGAATTCGCCTTTTCCTTTGCCAAACTGTTCCCGGCGCCCGGCACCATCGTCCGCTGCGCCTCGTCCCTGGAGCCACACGCACAATGAGCATCGATCATCTCGGCCTGGCTGTGGCCAATCTCGAAAACAGCCAACGCTTCTACGTTCAGGCACTTGCCCCGCTGGGTATCCGCTACATTCGCGAAGTTGGCGGCTGGGCCGGGTTCGGCAAGGACGGGCTGGAGAGTTTCTGGCTGGGCCGGCAAACCGCGCCACGGACGCCGTCACACTTCGCATTCGCCGCGCGCACCCGCGACGAGGTCCGCGCCTTCTATGAAGCGGCGCTCGCAGCCGGCGCCAAGCCGAACAAGCCGCCGCAAGTGCTGGACATCTATCACCGGAATTTTTTTGCAGCAATGGTATTCGACCCGGACGGTAACAATGTCGAAGCCGTCTGTCACATCATCGAACAGGGAGAGGAATAAACACATGAAAGTCATTCGCAGCAGGGAGTTCACGGCCGAGCGCGCCTGGGGCGCGCTGCCCATTGCAAACATGAATGGCGTCACCACGCGCCTGCACTGGACGGACGCGCCCTACAAATGGCACGTCAACGACGGCGAGGAAGTGTTCGCCGTGCTCGACGGCACCGTCGACATGCATTACCGCGAGAATGGCACGGAGCATGTGGCGGTGCTGAACACCGGTGATGTCTTCTTTGCCGGCATCGGCTGCGAGCATGTCGCGCACCCGCGCGGCGCGGCGCGCATTCTGGTGATCGAAAAAGAAGGCAGCGTGTAGATGAACGTCGAGGTCCAGATCGTCAATGCCTTCGTGGACAACGGCGAAGGCGGCAATCCGGCGGGCGTGGTGCTCGATGCGCAAGCCTACAGCGCCGAGCAGAAGCAGCGCATCGCCGCCCTCGCCGGCCTTTCCGAAACCGCATTCATCTCGCCTTCGGAATGCGCGGATTTCAAGCTCGAGTTCTTCACGCCGACGCGACAGATCCCGCACTGCGGACACGCGACCATCGCCAGCTTTTCCTACCTGAAGCAGATCGGGCGCATCCCGTCCGCGCGCAGCTCGAAGGAAACCATCGATGGCACGCGCGAGATCTTCATCGATGGCGAGATGGCCTTCATGGAACAACACGCGCCGCGCTATATCGAACTCGGCGCGGCGACGCGCGGGATCGATGCTGCCGGCGCGCTGGCCGCAATCGGCCTTGGTCTCGAGGACCTGCTGGAAGGACACCAGCCCGTGGTCGTCAACACGGGCAATTCCTTCCTGGTCATCCCGCTCAAGGATGAGGCAGCGATGAAAGCTATCCGCCCCGATTTTCCAGCCATCGGCGCAATCGGGGAACAGCTGGACCTGGTCGGTTTCTATCCGTTCTCGCCCCAGTCGCAGCTGTCCGGACGTCATGCCGGCGCACGCATGTTCGCACCGCACTATGGCATCCCCGAGGAGGCTGCGACAGGGATGGCCGCGGGCCCGCTGGCCTGCTACCTGTACGACCGGTTAAAAATCCGCGGCGAAGGTGATATCCTCGTCGAACAGGGCCGCCTCATGTCCCCGCCATCGCCGAGCATCATTCATGTACGGCTGGAGACGACAGGCGGACACATCGAAAAACTGGTCGCGGGCGGCAAGGCAAGGCTGACCGGGAACCGGATAGTGACGCTTTGAACACCATGCCCCACCTGACACTCGAATACACCACCAACCTCGACAAACTCGAACCCGGCCGCACCCTGCTCGCCCTGAACCAGGCGCTGGTGGAGTCCGGCCATTTCACCGACACGGATATCAAGAGCCGTGCGATCGCGCTCGACACCTGGTACGTCGGCACCGCGCCGTCCGGACATGCGTTCGCGCATGTCAAGCTCGCCATCCTCAGCGGGCGTTCGCCGGAGATCAAGAGCGCGCTGTCGGCTTCGCTGCTGCGCGTGCTGCGCGCCGCATGCCCCGAGGCTGCCGGCCTTGCGGTGCAACTGTGCGTCGAAGTGCTGGATATCGACCGCGCGAGCTATGCCAAGGACATCCTGAACGCAAACGACGGGCGCTGAATGAATCCCGGCGTCCTGATCCTGCTGCTGGTGACCCTGGTCTGGGGCACTACCTTTCCGCTGCTGAAGTCCGCGTCCGCCGATCTCGGCGGCGTCGAGATTTCCGCATTCCGTTTCCTCGTCGCCGCCGCCTGCATGGCGCCCTTCCTGCGCGGGGCGTCGCGCCGCGCATGGGCCGACGGCGCGCTGCTCGGCGTGCTCGGCCTCGCCTCGTATGTCGCCCAGGCCTACGGCTTGCAGTTCATCTCGTCCAACCGCAGCGCATTCCTGACCAGTCTGAACGTGCTGATGGTGCCGCTGCTCGGACTGGCCTTCGGGGGCCGCCTGACATGGCTTGCATTGGCCGCCGGCGCGCTCGCCTGCATGGGAATCGGGCTGATGTCATGGGAAGGCGGCGGCCACCTGCTCGGCGATGCCGCGACCATCGTGTGCGCCCTTGCCTATGCGCTGTACGTGATCGTGCTGTCGCGCCGATCCGCGCATCACGACGCACGGCATCTCGCTGCCACGCAGATCGTGGTGATGGCCGTGCTCGGTACGCTGTGGATGCTGATGCAGTCGCCGGAGGCGCTGGCGACGCTGCCGTCGCGTGCCGCCGCCCATGCGGAGACGCTGCTTTACCTCGGCGCCGTCGCCACGGCCGGCATGCTGTTCCTGCAGGCGGTCGGCCAGCGCCGCGTGGCGGCCGAAAAGGCGGCGCTGATCTTCGCATTGGAACCGGTCTTCGCCGCCCTGTTCGGCTGGATGTGGCTCGGTGAAGTATTGGGCTGGCGCGGCATGGCCGGCGGCGCCGTCGTGATCGCAGCGCTCGTCCTGAGCGAACTCGGGCCGCGCAAGAAGGAACGGCCGGCCTGACCGGCTGGCGTTATTTGCCCGCCGGCGCGGCTCCCTGCGCCGGCTTCCATCCGTGCAGCGCCAGCATGGCGATCACGCCCGCAACCAGCCCCCAGAATGCCGCGCCGATGCCGAACAGCGTGACGCCGGATGCGGTGACGAGGAAGGTGACGAGCGCGGGTTCGCGCTCGCCTTCGTTGGCCAGCGCGGCGGCGAGTCCGTTGCCGATGGTCCCGAACAAGGCAAGCCCCGCAATCACCAGGACCAGTTCCTTCGGGAAGGCTGCGAACACCGCACCGACCGTTGCGCCGAACAATCCGATCAGCAGATAGAAAAAGCCCGCGGCGACGGCGGCCACATAGCGCCGGTCCGGGTCCGAATGCGCTTCGCGTCCCATGCAGATTGCTGCCGTGATGGCGGCAAGATTGAGTGCAAAAGCCCCGAACGGCGCGAGCACGAGGTTGGTGACGCCGGTCCATCCGATCACGGGAGAGATCGGCACCTTGTAGCCGGAGGCGCGGATCACCGCAACGCCGGGCACGTTCTGCGAGGCCATGGTGACGACGAACAGCGGCAAGGCAACGCCGATCAATGCCGGCAGCGAGAACGCGGGCATCACCCACTCCGGCCGCGCGAACTCCAACCGCACGCCATCCATGTGCAGCAAGCCCTGCGCGGCGGCGATGGCAATGCCGACTGCGAGCGTGGTGATGACGGCGTAGCGCGGCATCAGCCTGCGCCCGGCGAGGTAGACGATGAACATGGCCAGCGCGAGGATGAACTGCGTCTTCATTGCGACGAACACATCCATGCCGAAGCGCAGCAGCACCCCGGCGAGCATGCCCGAGGCGATGGAGACCGGAATGCGGTTGATCATGCGCTCGAACCAGCCGGAAAATCCGCAGACCGTGATCAGCGCGGCGGAGACGAGGAAGGCGCCCGTCGCCTCGCCAATGGAAACCCCCGCCGCGCCGGTAATCAGCATCGCCGCCCCGGGCGTCGACCACGCGGTGACGACGGGCACGCGATAGCGCAGCGACAGCAGGATGCAGGTTGCGCCCATGCCCAACCCGAGCGCCCACATCCAGGAAGCGACCTGCCCGGGCGAGGCACCGACGGCATTGGCGGCCTGGAACACGATGACGGCCGAACTGGTGAATCCGACAAGTACGGTGACGAAGCCCGCGATCACGGGAGGCAGTGACAGGTCTTTGATGAATTGCATGACGCGTGGGCGGCGCTGCGGGAGCCGCGTGTTTGACAAGCGGCCTAGCGTAGCACGATCACGCCGTCAGTTCACCGCTCAGTTCGCGCAGCAGTGCCTCGCGCACGGATTCCGGCGGCAGGCCGGTAGCCAGCAGGTGGTGGAGTTTGGCGACGATCGCTTCGAAGGTCATGTCCCGCGCGCCGACCACGCCGGCGGCGGTCATGCCCGCCCCGGCAGCGTAAGTGCCGATGGCGACCTGCCCGTGCGGAGACTGGCTGCATGCGGCGAGCACCACGCCGGCTTCGTTCGCGCGCGCCAGCATTTCCATCAGTGCGGGGTCGCGGTCCGGCGCGCTGCCGGCGCCGTAGCACTGCAGCACTACCGCATGCGGCTTCAGGTCAAGCAAGGCCCGCACTGCCGCCACCGGCATGCCGGGAACAAAGCGGATCGGCAGCACCACATGGCGTCCGTATGCGGGGAGCTCGAAGCGCTCCGAGGCGGCGCGCGGCAACAGCGCCGCTTCATTGAAGCGCGCGTGGATGCCGACTTCCGCCAGCCGCGGATAGTTCGGGCTGTCGAAGGCGCCGAGGCTTTCGGTGCTCAGCTTGGTCGTGCGGTTGCCGCGCAGCAGGCGCTGATTGAAATACACCGCGACCTCGTTGATCCGCCCGGAAGCAGCGAGCTGCAGGGCGGTGATGAGGTTTTGCGGCGCATCCGAGCGCGCGGCACCGAGGGGAATCTGCGAGCCGGTGACGATTACCGGCTTGCGCAACCCCTGCAGCATGAAAGACAAGGCGGCGGCGGTGTACGCCATGGTGTCGGTGCCGTGCAGCACCACGAAACCGTCATAGTCGTTGTAGCGTGCGGCAATGTCGCCGCCGATGGCGCGCCAGTCCTCGGGCGTGGCGTTGGCGCTGTCGATGGGAACGGGATAGGCATGCAGCGTGTAACGCGGCAGCGTCTCGCCCGTCGACGCAAGCAACTGTGCGAGCGCGCCGGCGAAATCCTGCATCGGCGCGTACCCCTGGGCTGTCATCGTCATCCCGACGGTGCCGCCGGTATAAATCAATCCGATGTGTTTTCCGTTCATCGCTTTGCGCTGGTCCTGGTGCTGGTCCTGGTTACGGTTGCTGGCCGTTCGCCAACCGCGCGAGCTTGTGCGCGACGAGATCGGTGACGTCCACCACCTGCTTGCCTGTCACCTCGGCCGGGATCAGGGGCAGCTCGGTACAGGCGAGCAGGACGGTGTCCGACTCGAGCGTGTCGAGAATGTCCCGGAAACGGCGGCGGATATGGTCGACATTGCCGCCGTAGGTCTTCACGTCATAGATCAACTCGTGCAGCTGCGCGGCCTGTGCCGGTCTGGGCAGTTCGATGGCGACATGCGCGGCGAGCGCGCGGTAGTGCGACCACGGTCCGAGATCGGTGACGGGGCGCGCTCCCAGCAGGGCGACGCGTTCGATGCGGTTCTCCCGCACGAATGCGGTGACGGCGTCGGCAAACGATACGAGTGTCGCCGGCAGGCCCAGGGCGTCGAGCTGCGGCTGGTAGTAGTTCAGGGTATTGCAGGCGATGGCGTAATAATCGACGCGCTGGGAGATGGCCTCGGCGGTGCGGCGCAGGCATTGCCATACGGCCTCGTCATTTTCCGCCAGTTCCATTGAAAGCCCGAGCGTGGATTCGGAGAGGATGGTGACGTCCGGCGCATCGAGGTCGCCGCGAAAACGTTCTCCATGCATCCTGCGGTTTGCGGCCAGCAGCTTGGTCCACAAGTCGATACCCGCCTCGGGTCCCGAGCCGGCGATGATGCCGATTTTCTTGCGTGAGGCCAGGATGGGGACAGGATTCGCTTGCATGGAATGGATCTCGAAATACTGGAACCAGGGATTGGGCCAGCGGCACGCCCCGGTTGCAGGCGGTATTTCGCGTGAGGTGAAGCTGAACCGGCGGCGGCGCTCAAGCGCCGCCGCCGGAAACGAAGTGGATTACTTCGTCACAGCCAGTTGCTGGCGCTGGCCACCCTTGTAGGTGTACAGGGTCAGCGTGCCTTCCTTGATGTCGCCCTTGCTGTCGAAGGCGATGTTGCCGGTCACGCCCTTGTAGTTGATCTTCGCCAGTTCCGGCAGGTACTTCGCCGGCTCGGCGGAGTTGGCCTTCTTCATGGCTTCGACCATCACCATCACCGCGTCATAGACGTACGGTGCATAGATCTGCACGTCGGCGTTGAACTTCTTCTTGAAGGCGGCGCGGAACTCGTCCATGCCCTTCTTCTGTGCTTCTTCCACACCACCTGCCTCGGCGCACACCACCTGGCCGTCGCCCAGGGCGTCGCCTGCCAGCTTGGCCAGCGCTTCGGAGCAGATGCCGTCGCCGCCCATGAACTTGGCGTTGATGCCCAGTGCCTTCATCTGGCGCAGCATCGGGCCGGCCACGGCGTCCATGCCGCCGAAGAACACGGTGTCCGGATTCTTGGACTTGATGGCGGTCAGAATCGCGTTGAAGTCGGTAGCCTTGTCGTTGGTGTACTGCTGCGCCACGATCTCGGCACCGCCGCCCTTGGACTTGACGCCCTTGATGAACTCTTCAGCCACGCCCTGGCCGTAAGCGGTGCGGTCGTCGATGACGGCGATGCGCTTGGCCTTGTTGATCTGCACGGCGTAACGGCCCAGCGTGCCGCCCAGCTGGCCGTCGTTGGCCACGACACGGAAGGCGGACTTGAAGCCCTGCTGCGTGTACTTCGGGTTGGTCGCGGACGGGGAGATCTGCGGGATGCCGGCATCGTGGTAGATCTTCGAAGCCGGGATGGTGGTGCCGGAGTTCAGGTGGCCGATCACGCCGTTGACCTTGGCGTCGACCAGCTTCTGTGCAGCTGCAGTGCCTTGCTTCGGATCGGCGCCGTCGTCTTCGGCCAGCAGTTCGAACTTGACCTTCTTGCCGCCGATGGTCACGCCCTTGGCATTGAGTTCGTCAATCGCCATGCGCGCGCCGTTCTCGTTGTCCTTGCCCAGGTGTGCAATGGCGCCGGAGATCGGGCCCACGTGGCCGATCTTGACGACCTGTTCCTGTGCCGATGCCGCACCTGCGAAGGCAAATGCGATTGCGCCAGCCAACGGAATCATTTTTGTCTTGAACTGCATGTCATGTCTCCTAAGGGAAGAAAGAGAGGAAGGTACTTCAAAGGCGCCTAGGCAGGAACCTGCACAGGCGAAAAACTGGCCTCGCGGCCGGTAATCGCAAAATCGAATTCATCGTCCATGCGCGGATCTCCCAGTGCACGGCGCGGCGAAGGGAACATGCCGGCTGCGCTAATCTTCAACCTGTCGAGGGAGAACTGGCGCAGATGCTTGAATACGCTTTGATTAATCGCAATCATGGCCTGCATGACGAGCAGGTCGACATCGCTGGGGGCCCGGCCGGCGGCAGAGGCCTTGCGCGAACGCGTCTGCTGCTCGGACATCACGCAGCGGAACACGTCTTCCAGCGTCACGAGCGAGGGATCGCAGGTCAGCGCCCATTTGCCGGGCGCATCCTGGCGCAGCAGTCCGGCGCGTGCCAGGGACTGACACAGCTTGGCCAGCTCCTTTTCGGCGCGGCCGGTCGCTTCTTCGAGCTGGGCCATGCCGACGGCGCGCGGAGCGCTTGATACGAGTCGTGCGAGGATTTCGGTGGTGGCGAAAAAGCGGTCATGTAACGCGCTATTGCCGAGAATGCAGTCTTCAACGGTAACCATCAATGTCTCCTTTGTGAGGTCGCACCGCAATGAGAGGCAATCAGTTTGTGGCCGACGCTACTCATGCAGTCTTGCCAGCTTGGGGTCCTGTTTTTGTCGTTATCCGGTCCCTGCCCGTCGTGCCGCTTGCGTGTTTTGTAATTGAAAAAGCGGCTACAACTAGGAACGCAACTTTAGGGACATTCCCTGGCGAATACCATTTCGCTAAGTGACGCCACTTGATGCTGCTTGATGCTAAAATAGCGTCAACCAGCATCAAATCATTGCCAAAAGGAAAAGGAGCGCCATGTCGCTATCGATCGACACCGGCAAGATCCACCCCGCACAACGGGAGTTCTCCGCCAATCTGCGCATGCTCTGCAGCTACTACCGCTCCGTGGCGGACGTCTGCCGCAAGCTGAACCTGAACCGTGCCCAGTTCAACCGCTACCTGAACGGCACCAGCAAGCCGTCGAGCCATACGCTCGAGCGCATCTGCGATTTCTTCGGCGTGGAGCCGTCGGAAATCTACCTGCCGCGCGAACACTTTCATCAGATCGTGCAGGTGCGGCCCAAGCAGCGCGTCGAGCGCGCGGTGTATGCCGACCACATCGCCCGCCTGCAGCACCAGACCACCGGCAAGTTCGACAAGTACCTCGGCTACTACTACGAGTATTACCACTCGATGAGCGCCCCCGGGAAAGTGCTGCGCGGGCTGGTCCACATCTTCACGCATGAAGGCGCGGTGTACCACGAGCGGCTGGAGCGCTTCCCCCAGCATGCGAACCTCGACGAGACCTACAAGTGCAAGTACGTGGGCGGCACCTTTTACCTGAACGACCGCATCTTCCTGGTCGACTATGAATCGCTCACCGGCAACGAAATCGCGCAGACGGTGCTGTTCCCCACCTACAAGAACAAGGTGGCGCGCCTGTCGGGGCTGATGCTCGGCGTCTCGTCGAGCAACCAGCGCGCCATTGCCTGCGCGCGCGTGGTGTTCGAATTCCTCGGCAGGAACATCGACGTGCGCAAGGCGATGCGCCTGTGCGGCCTGTTCGACCCGAAGGAAGACGCGATCGACCCCACCATCCTCAAGGTCATCGACAATTCCCCGCACAAGGACCAGAACCACTTCTACACGATTCCTCTGTAGACTTGCGGCATGCATTCCCTCGCCATCATCGACCGCGGCCTGGAGACGTATGAAGCCAGCTTTGCCGCCATGCGCGCCTACACCGACGCGCGCACGCCGGATTCCGAAGACCAGCTCTGGATCGTCGAGCATCCGCCGGTCTTCACGCTCGGCCTCGGCGCCGATCCGTCCCATGTGCTGGACGCGCACGGCATACCGGTCATCCAGACCGATCGCGGCGGCGAAGTGACCTACCACGGCCCGGGCCAGGTCGTGATCTATCTGCTCATGGACCTGCGGCGCAAGCCTGGCGCACGGCTGTATGCGCGGGAATTCGTGAATAAAATCGAACAATCGGTCATAAATACCTTGCGGGCGTATAATCTTGACGGCGAGCGCAAGCCGGGCGCACCGGGCATTTACATGAGCGACGGCGCCTGGAAAGGCGCGAAAATCGCCGCCCTCGGCCTCAAGATCCGCGGCAGCGGATGCACCTACCACGGTGTCTCGCTGAATGTCGCGATGGACCTCGCCCCGTTCTCCTGGATCAACCCCTGCGGCTATGCAGGCATGGCGACGGTGGACATGAAAAGCGTCGGCGCAAGTGCGCCGCTGCGCGAGGTGCAGCTGGCCCTGGCCAACAACCTGAGCGAATTACTAACGGCGTGATTGCGCCTTTCGCCCGTTGAAGCAGCGGGCGAGGAAATGACCTGCACCATGACCACTGAAAAAGACCCCGTCGCCCCTCCTGCCACTCCTGCCTACAACCCGAGCGAGAAGCAGAAAGGCGCAGGCAAGACTGCCCGCATCCCGATCAAGATCGTTCCGGCTGAAAAGCTGCCCAAGCCCGACTGGATCCGCGTGAAGGCGGGGTCGCCCTCGACCCGCTTCTACGAGATCAAGGACATCCTGCGCGCCAACAAGCTGGTCACGGTGTGCGAGGAGGCAAGCTGCCCGAACATCGGCGAATGCTTCGGCAAGGGCACCGCGACCTTCATGATCATGGGGGACAAGTGCACCCGCCGCTGCCCGTTCTGCGACGTTGGCCACGGCCGTCCCGATCCGCTGGACGTCAACGAGCCGGAAAACCTGGCCAGGACCATTGGCCAGATGAAGCTCTCGTACGTCGTGATCACCTCGGTCGACCGCGACGACCTGCGCGACGGAGGCGCCGGCCATTTCGCAGAGTGCATCCGCAAGGTGCGAGAGCAATCGCCGCATACCCGGATTGAAATCCTCACGCCGGATTTCCGCGGCCGCATGGACCGTGCGCTGGAAATCCTGAAGGCAGCGCCGCCGGACGTGATGAACCACAACCTGGAAACCGTGCCGCGCCTGTACAAGGAAGCCCGCCCCGGTTCCGACTACGCTTACTCCTTGAGCCTGCTCAAACGCTTCAAGGAACTGCACCCGGAGGTGCCGACCAAGTCCGGCCTGATGGTGGGCCTCGGGGAAACCGACGAGGAAATCCTGCAGGTGATGCGCGACCTGCGCGAGCACGGCGTCACCATGCTTACCATTGGCCAGTATCTTATGCCGTCCGGAGACCATTTGCCGGTGCGCCGCTACGTCCATCCCGACACCTTCAAGATGTTCGAGGAAGAAGCGTACAAGATGGGTTTTGCGCATGCCGCCGTCGGCGCAATGGTGCGCAGTTCCTATCATGCCGACCAGCAGGCGCATGGCGCCGGTGTGGTTTGACCCGCCTGCGCAGCATCCCCGCAACAGCCGCTCCGGCCCTTTGAGAAAAGTAAAGAAGCACTTCGCTCGTTAACCGACAATGAGCTTGCCCGCAGCCCGGCCCTCGCGCCGCGCTGCGGAACGGGCTTCCTGTTGTCCTTGCCGCGAGCGTTGCGCTTGAATCCGATTACTGCCTCCATCGCCTGCTCCAGGGCTTCCGTCTCGACCTGCTGCGTCGAAAACCCCCGTTACAAATCTGCATGAACTAATCGGGGGGGCACTTGCCATATCAACATCTATGATCGACTGGACGGATATCACGCATTACGGCGATGTGACGATCACCTCGCTGGCGGCGGCAGCCATCGCCGGATGGCTGTTCGTTGAAGACGAAAAGCGGCTCGCCTTCTGGTGGAGCGTTCTGTTCGCCGGCGGCATGGGCATCGTCATTGCCACGAAAATGGCCTTCATCGGCTGGGGCATCGGCATCCGCGCGATCGACTTCGCGGGCTTCAGCGGACACGCCATGCGCGCGGCCGCGGTACTGCCTGTGCTCCTTTACCTGATACTGCAGCGCACGCGCTTCATCATCCGCGCGGGCGGTGTCGTGTTCGGTTTCGCCTGCGCTGCGATGATCGGGGTCTCGCGCATCGCACTGTATACGCATTCGACGTCGGAAGTCGTGGCCGGCCTGCTGCTCGGCGCGGCGATGAGCCTCACCTTCATCCGCATCGCGCACGGTTCGCTGGGCAAGCACGTGTTCAAGCCGCTGCGCATCGTGTTGAGCCTGCTGGTCCTGCTGCCGGCGCCGTATGTGCATCCGGCGCCGACGCAGCAATGGCTGACCGAACTGACGCTGTATTTTTCCGGCCATGACCATCCGTATCCCCGTGCGGACTGGCGGACCGAGAAGCGCCGGCCATTGGAAGAAGTGCCGTGAGCGGAATCCGCAAATGAAAAAAGCGCCCCGCGGGGCGCTTTTTCATGGATGCGGCAATACGTTTTCGTCAGGCGGCCAATTCCTTCTCCAGCAGCTGGTGCAAGGCGGCAAAGTCCGGCTCGCCGACGTAGCGCTTGATGATCCTTCCCTGCTTGTCGATCACATAGGTGGTCGGCGTCAGCTTCACGTCGTCGAAGGACTTTGCTACATCGCCCTGCGTATCGAGCGCGACCTTGAAGGGCAGGTTGCGCGTCTGCGCGTAATTGAGCACGTAGTTCGGCGGATCGTAGCTCATCGCCACCGCGACGAAGTCGAGGCCCTTGTCCTTGTATTTGTTATACGTCTGCACCATCGCCGGCATTTCCTTGATGCAGGTGGTGCAACTGGTCGCCCAGAAATTGACCATGACGACCTTTCCGCGAAGGCTTTGCATGCTCACCTTGTCGCCGGTGATGCTGGTAAAAGTGACATCGGGCGCGGGCTTCGCAGAGGACAGCGACACATAGCCGAGCGCCGCGACCGCGGCAACCGCGATGGCGCCGAGCCCGATCAGGAACTTGCGCTTGCCGGCAGAGGAAATGGTTTGGGGTTGCATGGCTTCCGGGAGGGTCGGGTGCTTGGATCACCTGCCATTATATGCCCAGGGCCCCCGGGCTGCAGGTCAGGGCCGCAGGTAAGCGTAGCCTTCTCGCGCCTGCAGCCGGGCGACCTCGGCAACACCCGAGGTGACGAGTTTTACGCCGGGCAATACCCGCGATACCTGGATGTCGTGCGCGGTGAGCGTATTGCTGCACAGGCGGAAATCCACCCCCTGCCCGGCAAGTGCGGCAACCGCTGCATCGAACGGCCGTCCGTTGCGCTCGGCGGCGCCGGCAAGCAGGAACTTGATGCCGTCGCCGTTGGCGACCACCACGATCTTCGTTTCCGGCTCGGCGCGCAGATGGTTGCGGATATTGGACATGGCGCGCGAGGCCTGATCGAGACCTTCGGTGAGGTGGTAGACCACCTTGACCGGTTCGGCGGCCATGGCGGGTCCCAGAGCGGGACCGGTGAGCATCGCGAGCGCAAGCAGTTGCAGGAAAGTTCTACGCATACAGTTGATCCGAGGGATCGCTCCAGTGAAAGTCGGTATAGGTTGCTGCGACGGCAGCAGGTATGGGCACTTCCATCGCCGCGCACATGGCGCGCAGCAGATCCGCAATTGTCGCAGGAATAGGAGAAACGGGCTCCGCCTTCCCGGCCGCCCCCAGCAATGCCTTCACCAGAGCCGGTTTCGCCAGCGGCGCCATCTGATGCGCCTTGTCCAATGCGCTACGCGCCTTGTCGTATTGGATGGCAGTTACCGGCACCAGTTCGGCGGGCACGATGACGCGATCCGGCAGCTGTGCCGCGCCGCGTGCAAACAGGTCCTTCGCGTGCGCACCGGTTACGGATGCGGCGACGTGCGCGACCAATGAAAGCAGGAGGACGCATTCCCCGCGCAGGGCGGACAGGCCCGCATAGCGGACCGGTGTCGCACGCCCGGCTCCGGCATCGAGCCGGCGCGCGAGCACCGTCTGCAACACGAACTCCGCCAGCGTCAGCTTGTTGTCGGCCGCGATGAGGCGGTCGGTCGAGCGCAGCAGCGCGTCGCGTTCCTTCTGCGGCAACTGCTTCAGCGTCGGCATGGCAAGGTCGAGCAGCGGCAGGCGGGCACTCTTCGGCAATTTCGCGGCAGCAGCGGACAGGAACAGGACGAACCCGGCGTCCGGCACATCGGCGCGCTCGAGCAGCGCGATCTGCATCCCCCTCTCCTGCGCGCTGTCGACGAGAAGGGCATGCACGAGCGCCAGCGCGCCCTGCCCATCGCGCAAGGCGTGGTCGATATCGGCCGGCAGCGCATGCCGCCCCGCCGGCTCCGCGGCCGTTACCCAGTGCCCCTGCGGCTCGCTGAAGCCGGCGGCGATGTAGGGGATGTCCGGCAAGGCGGGCGGCGGCTCGCCGTACCGGCCGGCATCCTCGACGGCATCGAGCGGCTCTACCGGCCGGCCGTAGATGCGCAGCAAGCGCTCCTCAATGGGCGGGTGCGTCGCCAGCAGACCGGCTGCCAGCCCCGGCTTGGGCGCGCCGAGGAAAAGGTGGGACAGCTGCTCGGCGTTCGGATGCTCGATCCGCGTGCCCAGCCCGGCAATCTTGCGCAGGGCGGCGCCGATGCCATCCGCATTGCGCGTGAACTGCACTGCGCTGGCGTCGGCGAGGAACTCGCGCTGCCGTGACACCGCGGCCTTGATCAGGCGCCCGAAGAAGACGCCGATATAGCCGATGACCAGCAGCGCGATTCCGGTCAGGAACAGTGCCAGCCGCAGCGACGGCCGCTTGTCGCTGCGCTCGCGCGTGCTCCATGAATGCGAACCGAAGTCGATCAGGTGCTGGCCGAAGCCGGCGATCATCTGGATGCCGAACAGCAAACCGATCAGGCGGATGTTCAGGCGCATGTCGCCGTTGAGGATATGGCTGAACTCATGCGCGATCACACCCTGCAGCTCGTCGCGCGTCAGGCGCGTCAGCGTGCCCTTCGTCACCGCGACCACCGCTTCATCCTGGTTGTATCCGGCGACGAAGGCATTGATGGACGCCTCCTTGTCGAGCAGGTAGACGCGCGGACAGGCAATGCCGGAGGCGATCGCCATTTCCTCGACCACGTTCAGCAGGCGGCGTTCCTGCAGGTCGGTCGTCGCGGGCGAAACAGGGCGTCCGCCGGCCATGCGCGCCACGGCCTCGCCGCCCTCGCGCAGATTGAACATTTCGATCAGCGTGCCGCCGCCGATCAGCGCCAGCGTGATCAGCGTGTTGGTGAGGAAGAAGCCGCGCGGGTAATCGCGGATGCCGAACACGGCGCCGGTGGTGGTCCAGCTCCAGGCCAGGGCCGCGGCGGCGTTGACCGCCGCGACAATGGCGATCACCGCAAGCACGAACAGGATGACGAGCGTGCGCGACTGGCGGCGTGCGTGTTCCTGGTGCTGGAAGAAGTTCATCTGGTCGTGGTGCTTTGCACGCGCATGCTATAGCTCGGCTTCACACCCCCATCCCGGCCTTGCCCCTGCGAGGGCGAAGGTGAGAACGGATGCGCTGCGCGCATTGGTTTCAGAAGCTCACTTTCACCGGCTTGCGCTCTTCCGGCGACTCCGTCGACTGCAGCAGTTCGGCCGGCTTGAACGCAAACACCCCGGCGATGATGGAGCCGGGGAACTGCTCGCGCGAGGTGTTGTACTGCATCACCCCGTCGTTGTAGGCCTGGCGCGCGAAGGCGATGCGGTTCTCGGTGCTGGTCAGCTCCTCGGTCAGCTGCATCATGTTCTCGTTGGCCTTGAGTTCGGGATAAGACTCCGACAGCGCGAACATCTTGCCCAGCGTGGCCGACAGCATTCCCTCGGCGGATGCCATTTGCCGCATCGCGGCTGTATCGCCGGGATCGGCCGCTGCCTTCGCATTGGCGTTGACGGCCTGGTTGCGCGCGGCGATGACCGCTTCCAGCGTTTCCCGCTCGTGCTTCATGTAGCCCTTGGCCGTTTCCACGAGGTTGGGAATGAGGTCGTAGCGGCGCTTGAGCTGCACGTCGATCTGCGAGAACGCGTTCTTGACCTGATTCTGCAGGCTCACCAGCCTGTTGTATGCGCCGACGCCCCAGAACAGGACGACGAGGACGACTGCGGTCAGGACGATCAATCCGGTCATGCTTCCCCCTGAAAAGAAAATAGGCCGCAAATACAAATCGATTTGCGGCCTACTATAGCATCCGGTCTTGGCCGGAACTTACTTTTTGGCGGTGTCGTCCGAAGTCCGCGTCATCTGCCGCAGCTCGTCCTCGGAAATGTATTCGAAGACCTTGACGACCTTCTTCACGCCGCTCACCCCGCGCGCCACGTCGCCGGCGAGATTGCCTTCGCGCTGCGTCACGCGCCCCATCAGGTAGACGGTGCCGCGCTCGGTGACGACCTTGATCGAATTGGCATACAGGTCCTTGGCATCCACGAAGGCGGCCTTCACCATGCCGGTGATCAGCGAATCGTTCGAGCGGGAGCTGAAGCTCGATATCATCCCCACTTCGAGATCGTTCACGATGGACTGCACGCCCTCGATGGCGGCGACCTCGCGCTCGACCGCGGCCTTCATCGCTTCGTCGCGTACTTCACCGGTGAGCAGGACCTTGCGGTTGAAACTGGTGACGTTCACATGGCCGGCGTCGCCCACGATGCGCGGAACGCGGGTTTCGCCCTTGAACAGGATCGCCTTGTCCTCGGTCTGGGCGCCGAAGGTGCGGCGGTCGGTGGCGGCCAGCGTGCCGACGACGGCGCTGCCGACCGCCATCTCGACGCAGCCCTGCAGCGCGGTCACTGCCGCGCCGCACAGGACGGCCATTGCAACAGGACGTTTCAAGCGCGTCCATTTAATCATTCAGCTTCCTCCCCAAATAACGCGACGTCGATGCCGTCGCATAAACAATGTATGGTCAACAAGTGCACTTCCTGGATCCTTGCCGTGCGGTCGTGCGGCACGCAGATGTGCACGTCGGCATCGGTCAGTCGCTTGCCGATCGTGCCGCCGCCCTTGCCGGTGAGCGCCACGACCCGCATGTCGCGCTCGAGCGCCGCTTCGACCGCCGCCAGGACGTTGCCGGAATTGCCCGACGTCGACAGCGCCAGCAGGATGTCGCCCGCCTGGCCGAAAGCCTGCACTTGCTTGGCGAACACGTCCTGGAAACTGTAGTCGTTGCCGACGGCAGTCAGGATCGAGGTGTCGGTGGTCAGCGCCATTGCCGGCAGCGGCAGGCGTTCGCGTTCGAAGCGTCCGACCAGCTCGGCAGCAAAGTGCTGGCAGTCGGCAGCCGAACCGCCATTCCCGCAAGCAAGGATCTTGTTGCCGTTAGACAATGCTGTAAACATAAGTTCCACAGCTTGTGCAATCGGTTGCGCCAGCAGCGTGGCGGACTTGATTTTCAGTTCGGCACTTTCCTGGAAGTGCGCCTGGATGCGGTGGTTTGTCATAGTCTGGGGATTATAGTGCAGGCGCGCAGCAGGCACGCCGTGGGGAAACAAAATGCCGGGCGGTATTGCAGGAACGCTATCAGGCCTCGATTGCGTTCTTGAGCCATTCCAGCCCGGTGCCATCGATGGCTATGACATCGAAGCGGCATGCAGGTGGCATTGTGTATCGCTGGAGGAAGGTCTGCGCGGCAACGATCAGGCGGGCCTGCTTGCGTGCAGTCACGCTGGCCGCGGCGCCGCCATATCCGCTTGCAGCGCGCTTGCGCACTTCCACGAAGACAAGGCTGCGTCCGTCCCGCATGACGAGGTCGATTTCACCGCCCTTGCAGCGGAAGTTGCGCTCCACCAGCACCAGTCCCTGTTGCAGCAGGAAACGCAGCGCCAGCTCTTCTCCCGCGTCACCCTCGACCTGCTTCGGCGTGCGCCGGCGCGACAGCGCGTCGGCAATGCCCATCAGCGCGCTTCCGCCGCGCTCACGACGCTGCCTTCGCGGTACACCGCCTGCTGCGTGACGCGCTCGAAGCGCGCCTGCATCGGTGTGAATTGCGCCTTGAGCCGGCCGGTCACACCGTCGAGCTCGACGGTGGTGCGCCCGTCGGCGACCTCGCGGGCGATGCGGTAGGCGTCGATGCCCAGCGCGTACAGGCGCTCGTGATCGGCATTGCGCTTCTGGTCGGCCTCGACCACGAGCCGCGGATAGGACATGACCGCAGGATGGTCGGCCAGCAGTTGCCAGGGGATGTCCAGCAGGCGCGTGCCGTCCATTTCACTTGCCCGTTCCGCGACGATACGGTCGGTCAGGGCGGTGGGATTGAGCTGCGAGGTGCCGTACATGGCGATATCCTTGCCCATCACCGCGCGCACCTGGCGTGCCTGGCGCGCGTCGAGCGCGAGAAAGATCATGGCCGGCGGCTCGGTCTCGACCTGCTTCTTCAATTGCAGCAGATTGCGGCCGTTCAGGAAACCGTCGTTCGCAGGCAGCTCCACCAGTTCCGACTCGCGGCCGCGCTGCTGCCAGTGCGCCTCGAAGGCCTTCGCGGCGCGGCGCTGCCATGCCGTCGGCGAGTACAGGACCAGCGCCTTGCCCTTGCGAATGTCATTGACCGCCCAGTCGGCGACCTGCCGCGCCTCGTCTTCGATCGACAGGCCGATCACCAATAGCTGGGGCGGCAGCTTGACGTCGCCGCTTTCGGTGTCCGGAGGCGTGAGCGCAATCGTCGGCCTCGTGACCGCATCGTTCTGGACCACGGCCGTCACGCCGCTGCGCGACAAGGGGCCGACGACGACATCGTTCAGCGCGCTTGCCGCCTTGTAGCCGGAGAGGATGTCCTGGGCCGAGTCGCCGGTCTCGACGATATTGACCGTGATGCCGTCGCGTTCGCGCTCGTACGCGGCCTGGAAGCCGGCACGGAGCACTTCCGCGGGCTGGCGCAGGATTTCCGAGCGCAGGGGCAGCACCAGCGCAATACTCACCCGCTTTTCCGTCGTGGACAGGTCCACCGGCCCGATGACAACCCCGCTGTCGGCTGTGCCGGTCGTGCCAGTCGCACTGCTCGTGCCGGTCGGGCCCGTTGTATTTGCGCTCGCCGGCAGGCACAATCCGCTCAGCACCAAGCTCATCACCACCCGTATTGCCCATTGGCCCGACATCACTTCTCCTCATGCCACATTCAACGTCCAGCGCACCGTCCCTCGATTCCATCATGCAGGACGTTGCTCATCAGGTATATCCGCCGTCGACATTATATGTGGTGGCCACTCCCATCGGGAATGCAGGGGATATCACGTTGCGGGCGGTCAATGTGCTTGCCCTTGCCGATGCGGTGGCCTGCGAGGATACGCGCAACACCGCGCAACTCCTGCAACGCTATGGTTTGCACAAGGAACTGATTGCCGCCCATGAACACAACGAGCGCGAAGCGGCGGAGAAGCTTGTCGAGCGCTTGCGGGCGGGGCAGCGCATCGCGCTGGTCTCGGATGCAGGCACGCCGGCGGTGTCCGATCCCGGCGCGCGCATCGTCGATGCCGTACGCGCGGCCGGCCTGCGCGTGACACCCCTGCCGGGCGCCTCGGCGGCGGTGAGTGCGCTCTCGGCAAGCGGACTCATCGGCGACCGCTTCCTGTTCGCCGGATTCCTGCCCGCCAAGGCGAAGCAGCGCGAAGCGGCATTGATGGCGCTGAAGCCGGTGGCAGCAACGCTCGTTTTCTATGAAGCACCGCACCGCATCCTCGAGATGACGGACGCGTTGAGCGCGACCCTTGAAGCGGGACGGCAGGTCGTCTTTGCGCGCGAACTGACGAAGCTGTTCGAGGAAGTGCATCGCTGCACGCTGGCCGAGGCGCGTGCCTGGCTGGAGGCGGACGCGAACCGGCAGAAAGGCGAGTTCGTGGTCCTTGTGGAAGGTGCGCCGCCCGCGGCGGAAGGCGACGACGCGGAGGCGGAACGCATCCTCGCCATCCTGCTTGAAGAGTGCCCGTTGAAGCAGGCCGCGGCGCTCGCGGCAAAAATCACCGGAAAGAAGAAGAACGCGCTGTACGAGCGCGCGCTCGAGATCAAGGGCGGCGGCTGACCGCGCTCAGCGCTGCACGATCATCGCCTTGCCCAGACCGCCTTCCTGCAGCTGCCGTGCAGCGGCATCGGCTTCCGCCCTCGTGGCAAACGGGCCGCTGTAGACGCGAAAGTACATGCCGTACTCCACGACTTCCATCGGCCGCAGCGAGAGGCCCGGTATTTTTTCCAGGCGCTGGCGTGCCGCCTCCGCATTCGCCGCCTGCGAATATGCCCCGATCTGCAGGTAATACCCCTGTCCCGATACCGCCGGCGGCGACGCCACCACGGCCGGCGCGGAAGCGGCCTGCGTCTCCAGCACCCGCGGCGCTTCAGGACCGCCGAGATTGACCGGCATGGCAACGACTTCCGGCGTTGCAGCCTGCTCCGCCGGCCCCTTGGCCATGCGGCCGATGTCATCGTGCAGGATGCGCTCGACCTCCAGTTCACTGCTGCCCCTGCCGAGATAACCCAGCTTGAGCGCCGCGGTGTACGACAGGTCGATGATGCGTCCCGAATGGAAGGGGCCGCGGTCATTGATCCTGACCACGACCTGCTTGCCGTTGGACAGGTTGGTGACGCGCGCGTAGGAAGGAATCGGCAAGGTGGGATGTGCGGCCGTCATCTTGTACATGTCGTACGGCTCGCCGGAAGAGGTTTTCTGACCATGGAACTTCCGGCCGTACCAGCTGCCGATGCCGCGCTGCTTGAACGGCTTTTCGTCGGTCACGGGCGTGTAGCTCTTGCCGAACACCGTATAGGGACGGTTGGCACGCGTGGAATACGGCTCGATCCGCGGTTCGGCATCCGGCACGTCCATCAGGCCCTCGGGCGGTGCGTCGCCCGGTCCGTCGTCCTTGTAGTACCCCCCGCGGCCGGAGCCGGCGGGCGGCAGCGCAGGCAGGCTGGAGGACGGCTTGGCTTGCGTCGTACGCGCCGGCGAGTCGGTGGAGGGGGACGGCAGGGGCACGCTGCTGCAGCCGGCCAGGATGAGCGGCACGGCGGCGGCGAGCAATTGACAGGCGTGCAGGATGCGGTGACGCAAGGGCAGTGACATCTCGTTATCCTTCTTCGTTTTTGTCGAGACAGGCCGTGCCTTGTACGGGCACGGCCGGGGGCATCAGGTCTGCACCAGCTTGCGGTGCCGCTGGATGCTCATCAGGATGCCGATGCCGAGGCCGAGCGTGACGAACGCCGTGCCCCCGTAGCTCATGAACGGCAGAGGCACGCCGACCACGGGCAGGATGCCGCTCACCATGCCCATGTTCACGAAGGCATAGGTGAAGAACATCAGCGTCAGCGCGCCGGCCAGCAGGCGGCTGAACAGGGTCGGTGCGTTCGCTGCGATAAACAGGCCGCGGCCGATCAGCATCAGGTACAGGACGAGCAGCACGATATTACCGACCAGGCCGAACTCTTCCGAATAAACGGCGAAGATGAAGTCGGTGGTGCGCTCGGGGATGAACTGCAGGTGGCCCTGCGTGCCGTTCAGCCAACCCTTGCCCATCATGCCGCCGGAGCCGATCGCGATCATCGACTGGATGATATGGAAGCCCTTGCCGAGGGGATCGGAGGTCGGGTCGATCAGGGTCATGACGCGCTGGCGCTGGTAGTCGTGCATCATCGACCACCCGATCGGCAGGAAGGCCGCGCCGGCGAGCGCCAGCCCGATGATGATCTTCCACGGCAGGCCGGCAAGGAAGATCACGTAGAAACCGGAAGCCATGACGAGCAGCGCCGTGCCGAGGTCGGGCTGCTTCATGATGAGCGCGACCGGCACCATGAGCAGCATGGCGGCGATGATGAATTCGGGGATGCGGATCACGCTCTCCCGCTTCTGGAACCACCATGCGAGCATCAGCGGCGTGGCGATTTTCATGATCTCGGACGGCTGGATGACGATGCCGACATTGATCCAGCGCTGCGCGCCCTTCTTGATGATGCCGAACAGTTCGACGCCGACCAGCAGCGCCACACCCACGACATAGATCGGCACCGCCAGGCGCATCAGCGTCTGCGGCGAGACATTGGCCGTGATCCACATGATGAGCACGGACAGCGCGATGTTGCGCAGGTGGTCCTCCAGGCGGCCCGGGAAGTCGATGCCGGCCGATACCATCGTGATGGTGCTGCTCAGGAAGACCAGGCCGACGATGATCGTCAGCTGCCAGTCGAACACGGTGAAATAGGGTTTGAGGGTGGGCCAGATCGCGCGCTTTTCACCCAGGCCAACGGTCGCCATCAGTCTCCCTCCACCTCGATCGGTTGCGCCGCCGTTTCCTTCGATTCCGGACGCTTGCCGAGCAGGTAATAGTCAAGTGCGAGACGCGCGATCGGCGCGGCGGCGGCCGCGCCGAAACCGCCGTTCTCGACGATCACGGCCAGCGCGATGCGCGGCTTGTCCACCGGCGCGAAAGAAACGTAGAGCGAGTGGTCGCGATGGCGTTCGGGCATCTTCTTCGCGTCGTATTTTTCATTGCGGCCCAGACCGATGGCCTGCGCGGTACCGGTCTTGCCGGCGGAAACGTACTCGGCCTTGGCAAAGGCGCGCGAGGAGGTACCCTCCTTCACCACGCCCGCCATCGCATTCTTGACGAAGTTGATGTTGTCCTGCTTGAGCGGAATGCGATAGCTTTCCTTCGGCACGGTCAGCGTGCGCTCCTTCGTCACACCATCCTCGATGGTCTTGACCAGGTGCGGACGCATCACCACGCCGTCGTTAGCGAGGTTTGCCATGGCGTGTGCCATCTGCAGCGGTGTGAAGGCGTTATAACCCTGGCCGATACCGACCGACACGGTCTCGCCCGCGTACCACTTCTTGTGCTCCGGCTTCTTGTAGGCATTGCGCTTCCAGGTCGTCGACGGCAGCACGCCGTTGCGCTCGTTTTCGAGGTCGATGCCGGTGTACTGGCCGAAGCCGAACGGTTTCATGAAGTCATGGATGGTATCGATCCCGAGATCGTTGGCCAGCATGTAGTAGTAGGTATTGCAGGACACGACGATGGACTTGTACATGTCGACCATGCCGTGGCCGCCGACCTTGTCGTCGCGGAAGCGGTGGCTGCCGAACCAGAAGAAGCCGGGGTCGGCAATGGCCTGGTTGGGCGTGCGCTTGCCCGTCTCCAGCGCCGCCAGCGCCATGTAGGGCTTGAAGGTGGAGCCGGGCGGATAGGTGCCGATGAGGGGACGGTTGAGCAGCGGCCGGTCGATCGAGGTGTTCAGCTCTTCCCAGCTCTGCGCATCGATGCCTTCGACGAAGAGATTCGGGTCGAAGGTCGGCTTCGACACATAGGCCAGGATGTCGCCGGTGGAAGGCTCGATCGCCACCAGCGCACCGCGGCGGTCGCCGAAGGCTTCCTCGACGATCTTCTGCAGCTCGATGTCGATCGACAGGATCAGGTTCTGCCCCGGAGTGGCGGCGGTGCGCGAAAGCGTGCGCACCGCGCGGCCGCCCGCCGTCACTTCGACTTCTTCGTAACCGGTCTTGCCGTGCAGGATGGCCTCGTACTTCTTCTCCAGCCCTTCCTTGCCGATGTAGTCGGTGCCGGCATAGTTGGCCGGATCTTCCATTTCCTCGATGCGCTTGGCGTCGCGCTGGCTGATGCGGCCGATGTAGCCGATCACGTGCGAAGCGGTTTCGCCGAGCGGATACTGGCGGAACAGGCGGGCCTGGATCTCGACGCCCGGGAAACGGTAGCGCTGCGCGGTGAAGCGGGCCACTTCCTCGTCGGTAAGGCGGGTGCGGATGGGTACGCTTTCGAAATTCTTGGCTTCTTCCAGCAGGCGGCGGAAACGGCGGCGGTCCTTGGGCTGGATGTCGACGACCGTCGACAGCTCCTCGATCACGCCGTCCAGGGTATCGGCGATCTTGGATGGGGTGATCTCCAGCGTGTACGCAGAGAAGTTGCGCGCCAGGACCACACCGTTGCGATCGAGGATCAGGCCGCGGTTCGGCACCACAGGCACGACCGAGATGCGGTTGTCCTCCGCCTGGCTCATGTAATCGCTGTGCTTGAACACCTGCAGCCAGAGGAAACGCGCACACAGCAGGCCGAAACAGATGAACACGAACACCGCCACCACCGAGAGGCGGAGGCGGAAGAAATGCAGTTCCTGTTCTGTATTCTTAAACTCGGTCATGCGGGTTCACGTCGGGTACTAAACGGGCGATTTCCTGCCATGCAGGCGGTCGAAAACAAGGTGCACCGGTCAGATCGGGCGGGTGTCGTCACGATCGACCGCACGCCGCTGCGGCGCCAGCAGGATCCATGTCACGACCGGCCACAATGCGGCGGCGATGAAGCTTTCCAGGAAGAAGAACCAGCCCGGAAAATCGCCGCTCACCATCATCCGGATCAGCAGCTGCACGAACTGCATCAGGACCAGCAGCGGCAGCACATGCAGGGTCTGCGTCGACACTTTGAACCACAGCACCCGGCGGTGGATCATGATCGCGAAATACGACAGCAGGGTGTACGAAAGCGCGTTCTCGCCGAGCAGCGTCGCATCGTGCACATCCATCAGCAGCCCCATGAAGAAGGCGATGCCGATACCCACCTTGCGCGGCTGGTGGATGCTCCAGAACACCAGCACCAGCGCGACGAAGTCGGGAATGCCCACCCAACCGCCCCAAGGCAACAGGTTCAGCAGGAAGGCGACGATCAGGCTGGCAACGATGAACAGCGGGTTCGCCGGCAGCAGGATGTATTGCGGACGGTGGTTCATGGCGTGGCTCCCTGCGGTGTTGCGGCCGGTGCGGCGGCTGGTGTTGCAGCAGGCGCGGTTGCGGCGGCCGGCGCGGGTCTTGCCGGCACGGGCGCGGGCGGCTTCGGCGCTGCGAGGGCTGCGGGGGCCGCTGTACGGGCTGCTGCCGGTGCCGCACTCGTTCCGGGCGTGGTTGCGGCCGGCTTGGCCGGCGCTGCCGCATTTGCAGGCGCAGGTGCAGGTGCAGGTGCAGGCGTGGTTGCGGCCGGCTTCGCCGGAGCGGGCGCGCTTGGCGCCGGCTTGACGGGCGCGGGCGCAGCGGCCTGTGGCGTCGCAGGCTTGTCGGCAACCGGTGCAGCGGCCGGCACGGCGGCAGAGGTGGGAGCGACTCCAGCCGCTCCGTTGGCAGGCACTGCCGCAGGCGCTTGCGGGCTCGCCGCTGCAGCCGGATTGGCTGCCGCAGCCTGCTTGGCCGCCTCCTTGGCTGCCTCGCGCTTGGCCGCCCTTTCCTTCTTCGGATCTTCAGGCTCGGGGCGCGGCGGGAAACGCATTTCGGTCAGCAGAATGAGCAGCTGGCGGTTGCGGTCGATGCCGGCCAGCGGCTGGCAGACGATGCGCGCGAAGGCGTCGGACGACTTGCGATCCACCTGGGTCACCTTGGCCACGGCCAGGCCGGCCGGATACACGCCGTCGATGCCGGACGTGACAAGCACGTCGCCGTTCTGGATGTCGGCATTGGCAGGCATGAAGCGCAGGTCGAGCGCGCCGGAGTGGCCCTGACCGTAGGCGATGCTGCGCAGTCCGCTGCGCACCACCTGCACCGGAATCGCCTGGTCCTTGTCGGTCAGCAGCGTCACTTCCGAGGTGAACGGGAAGACGCGCGTCACTTGGCCGACCACGCCGACGTCGTCGATGACCGGCTGCCCCTGCGCCACGCCGTGGCTGGTGCCGCGATCGACGATGATCTTGCGGGTGAAGGCGTCACGGGCGTCGTACAGGATCTCGGTCATCACGGATTTCACCGCGAGCCGCTCGTTGGCCGACAGCAGTTTGCGCAGGTGTGCGTTCTCGGCCGTCAGCTGCTGCACCTGCTGCAGCGTTTGGCCGTTGGTGATCTGCTGCTCTTTCAGGCCGCGATTCTCCTTCTGCATCGCCGACAGCGAAGAGAAGTAGCCGCCGACCATGTAGGCGGCGTCGCGCGGCAGCAAGGCCACGACCTGCAGCGGGTAAAGCGCGGTGCCGACCACCTGGCGGATGGCGCCCAGCGAACGCAGGCGCGCGTCGGCCACCAGCAGGATCAGGGCGATCAGGGAGAAGAACACCACTTTGGCACGGGCTGACGCGCCTTGCTTGAAGAGTGGCGGTGGACTGTAATCCATCAGGGTCTAGCGAAGATTGCGAAAGGTGACCGAGAATTTCTGTCCGGCGGCACGCCTTGCGGAATCCCGGCAAGGCGTGTCAGGAAAAACATCGTGTCGCTTACTCGTAGGAGAAGATGGAACCGAGCTTGTCCATGCGCTCGAGCGCCATGCCGGAGCCGCGCACCACGCAGGTCAGCGGATCCTCGGCGACGATCACGGGCAGGCCGGTTTCTTCCATCAGGAGGCGGTCCAGGTCGCGCAGCAGTGCGCCGCCGCCGGTCAGCATCATGCCCTTCTCGGCGATGTCCGCGCCGAGTTCCGGCGGGGTCTGCTCGAGCGCGTTCTTCACGGCGGAGACGATGTTGTTCAGCGGATCGGTCAGCGCTTCCAGGATCTCGTTGCTGGAGATCGTGAACGAACGCGGGATGCCCTCGGACAGGTTGCGGCCCTTGACTTCCATTTCCTTGACTTCGGAACCCGGGAAGGCGGAGCCGATTTCCTTCTTGATCGCTTCGGCGGTCTGCTCGCCGATCAGCATGCCGTAGTTGCGGCGGATGTAGTTGACGATCGCTTCGTCGAACTTGTCGCCGCCCACGCGCACGGAGCCCTTGTACACCATGCCGCCCAGCGAGATGATGCCGACTTCGGTCGTACCGCCCCCGATGTCGACCACCATCGAGCCGGTCGCGTCGGATACCGGCAGGCCGGCGCCGATCGCGGCGGCCATCGGTTCTTCGATCAGGTACACCTGCGAGGCGCCCGCGCCGAGCGCGGATTCGCGGATCGCGCGGCGCTCGACCTGGGTGGAACCGCAGGGAACGCAGATGATGATGCGCGGGGACGGCTTGAACAGCTTGGAGTCGTGCACCATGCGGATGAACTGCTTGAGCATCTGCTCGGTGACGGTGAAGTCGGCGATCACGCCATCCTTCATCGGGCGGATCGCCTCGATATTGCCCGGCACCTTGCCCAGCATCTGCTTGGCCTCCTTGCCGACGGCCTGGATGGTTTTCTTGCCGTTCGGGCCGCCCTGCTGACGAATCGCCACCACCGACGGTTCGTCCAGCACGATACCCATGTTGCGCACGTAGATCAGCGTATTGGCCGTGCCCAGGTCGATTGCCAGGTCGTTAGAGAAGTAACTGCGTAAAAATCCGAACATGTATGGTCCCGTGCGCATCGTCGCGCGCTTAATGTTGGTCGTGGTTGGTCGTGGTTGGTGGTGAAAACCTCCGTACCGGCGGCATGTCAAAGCTGCTATCGCCGGCGAGGTATTAACCCATCATTCTACCTTATAATTTAGCCGAAGTTAGTCGGCGGAAACTTCAAAAATGCGTACCGGATACACACCAGATCGCGCGTTTTGACAAGTTTTTGCCAGAATTAGAAAACATTTTGTTCCTTTGAAAATAACGGCCTTCCAAGGGCCGGCAAATCCTTTCCATCATGTCACTCGACCTCTCCGACGTTAAACGCCTTGCCCGCCTGGCGCAGCTCGATCTGAACGAAGACCAGGCTGCCCGCACGCTGGACAAGCTCAACGACATCTTCAACCTGGTGGAGCAGATGCGCGCCGTCGATACCGCCGGCATCGAACCGCTCAACCATCCGATCGCCGCCTACCAGAACGACGTAGCCCTGCGCCTGCGCGAAGACGCAGTCACCGAGCAGAACCGCCGGGAGGAGTACCAGAAGGTCGCTCCCGCCACCCAGGACGGCCTGTACCTGGTTCCGAAAGTCATCGAATAAGAGCGCCGCGCACCATCTTCCTATGCACACCAAGACACTCAAAGAACTCTCAGCACTGCTGCAGGCAAAACAAGTTTCCGCCACCGAGCTGGCCAGGCTGTACCTCGCGCGCATCGCTCAAAGCGACCTGAACGCCTTCATCCACGTCGACGAAGGGCTGACGCTGGCACAAGCCGCCGAGGCCGACGCGCGCATTGCCAAAGGCGACACGACACCGCTGACCGGCGTTCCCATCGCGCACAAGGACATTTTCGTCACGCGCGACTGGCGCTCCACGGCGGGCTCGAAGATGCTCTCAAGTTACATCAGCCCCTTCGATGCTACCGTGGTGAAACAGTTCCGCACGGCAGGCATGGTGAACCTCGGAAAACTGAACTGTGATGAATTTGCCATGGGGTCATCGAATGAAAATTCGTTCTTCGGCGCGGTCAGGAATCCGTGGGACAGGAATGCCATTCCCGGCGGCTCGTCCGGCGGCTCCGCTGCGGCCATCGCCGCCCGCCTCGCGCCTGCAGCGACGGCCACCGACACCGGCGGATCGATCCGTCAGCCGGCCGCGCTGTGCGGCGTCACCGGCATCAAGCCGACGTATGGCCGCGTGTCGCGCTTCGGCATGATCGCTTTTGCATCCTCGCTCGACCAGGGCGGCCCGATGGCGCAGACGGCGGAAGACTGCGCGCTGCTGCTCAACGCGATGGCCGGCTTCGACCCGCAGGACTCGACCAGCCTCGAACGCCCCGCGGAAGATTTCGCCCGCGACCTCGACAAGCCGCTGCAGGGCCTGAGGATCGGCGTACCGCGCGAATACTTCGGCGAAGGTTTGGCGGCGGATGTGGAAGAAGCGGTGCGCGCCGCCCTGCGCGAGTATGAAAAGCTGGGCGCGACGCTGGTGGACATTTCCTTGCCGAAGACCGAACTCTCGATCCCCGTCTATTACGTGATCGCACCGGCGGAGGCATCCTCCAACCTGTCGCGCTTCGACGGTGTGCGCTACGGCCATCGCGCAAAGGAGTACAAGGACCTCGCCGACATGTATCGCAAGTCGCGCGCGGAAGGTTTCGGCGACGAAGTGAAGCGCCGCATCCTGGTGGGCGCCTACGTGCTGTCGCACGGTTATTACGATGCCTACTACCTGCAGGCGCAGAAGATCCGCCGCCTGATCGCGCAGGATTTCCAGGAGGCTTTCAAGCAATGCGATGTGATCATGGGACCGGTCTGCCCGACCGTGGCGTGGGATATCGGCGACAAGGCCGACGATCCGGTGGCGAATTATCTTGCCGACATCTTCACGCTGTCGACCAGCCTGGCCGGCCTGCCCGGCATGTCGATCCCCTGCGGTTTCGGCAAGGGCGAGAAGAATGCGAAGCGTCCGGTGGGCCTGCAGATCATCGGCAACTATTTCAACGAAGCCAGGCTGCTGAACGTGGCGCATCAGTACCAGCGCGTCACCGACTGGCACAACCGCACTCCGGAAGGCTTATGAACCATCTCCTGCGCGCAATGCTGACCACGCTTCTGCTTGTTGCGGGAAGCGCAACGGCTGTGGAACAGCAGCTCGAGACGCGTTTCTCGTGCAGCGTCGCGCGCACGGAGAATGGCGAGCCGGTGACCTATGCGGACAACGCCGAGATCCGCCTCAAGGGCGACCATATCGCAGCCTTCCGCTGGGAATCATCGCTGTTCCGCAGCACGCACGGCTTCGATTGCAGTATCGACGAAAGCGACGGCTTGACAGCCGAAGTGCGCGATGCCGCACCGACCGTGCAGTGGCGCATCGCGCTGGAGAATGCACGCGACGCGCGCAACCGGCGCGGCTACGATTTCGATCGCCGGCTCAATTGCACCATCCGGCTCGAACGCGACGGCGACACATTGAATGTGAAGCCGAGCTGCCCCGCGCTGTGCGGATCGCGGACCAATTTTTCGGAACTGTCGGTGAACCTGAAAACCGGACAGTGCCGTTACGAAGAATAATTTCTGAGGAAAACACTATGCAATGGGAAGTCGTCATCGGACTTGAGACGCACGCTCAGCTCTCGACCGAGTCGAAAATTTTCAGCGGTGCAGCGACGCAGTTCGGCGCCGAGCCGAACACGCAAGCCTGCCCGGTGGACCTGGCCCTGCCCGGCGTGCTGCCGGTCATGAACAAGGGAGCGGTGGAACGCGCCATCCAGTTCGGCCTCGCCATCGGCGCCAAGGTCGCCCCGCAATCGATCTTCGCCCGCAAGAATTACTTCTACCCCGACCTGCCCAAGGGTTACCAGATCAGCCAGTACGAGATCCCGGTCGTGCAGGGCGGCACCCTCTCCTTCGTCGTTGAGAAGGACGGCAAGGCCGAAATGAAGACGGTGCAACTGACCCGCGCGCACCTCGAAGAAGACGCCGGCAAATCGCTGCACGAGGATTACCACGGCATGAGCGGCATCGACCTCAACCGTGCCGGCACCCCGCTGCTGGAAATCGTGACGGAACCCGACATGCGCAGCGCCGCCGAGGCGGTCGCCTACGCGAAGGCGCTGCACTCGCTGGTGGTATGGCTGGGTATCTGCGACGGCAACATGCAGGAAGGCTCCTTCCGCTGCGACGCCAACGTTTCCGTCCGCCCTTTCGGCCAGACGGAATACGGCACGCGCTGCGAGATCAAGAACTTGAACTCCTTCCGCTTCCTGGAAGAAGCGATCAACTACGAAGTCCGCCGCCAGATCGAGCTGATCGAGGATGGCGGCAAGGTGGTGCAGGAAACCCGCCTGTACGATCCGGACCGCAAGGAAACGCGCTCCATGCGCAGCAAGGAAGACGCGCAGGATTACCGCTACTTCCCCGACCCCGACCTGCCGCCGCTGGTGATCGCGCAGGAATGGATCGAGCGCGTGAAGGCAACGATGCCGGAACTGCCGGGTGCGATGCGCGAGCGCTTCGTGCAGGATTACGGCCTGCCGGAGTACGACGCATCTGTGTTGACGCAGTCGAAGGCGATGGCATCCTACTTCGAGGCGGTGGTGGCGAAAGCCGGCAAGGAACAGGCGAAGCCCGCGGCGAACTGGCTGATGGGCGATGTGTCGTCGACGCTGAACCGCGAAGGCGTCGAGATCGCCGACGCGCCGGTGAAGGCGGAACAGTTTGCCCTGCTGTTGCAGCGCATCGCCGACGGCACGATCTCGAACAAAATCGCCAAGGAAGTCTTCGCCGGCATGTGGGAAGCGCGCTCGGACAAGGCAACGCTGGCCGACGACATCATCGAGGCGAAGGGTCTCAAGCAGATTTCTGACACCGGCGCCCTCGAGAAGATCGTGGACGAAGTGCTCGCGGCGAATGCCAAATCGGTGGAGGAATACCGCGCGGGCAAGGAAAAGGCGTTCAACGCCATCATCGGCCAGGCCATGAAGGCGACCAAGGGCAAGGCCAACCCGGCGCAGCTGACGGAATTGCTGAAGCAAAAGCTGGCGGGCTGAGTCCGGACAAGCGCGCCACGAGACACTTTGGCGCGCTTATCTCGCCGCGACGTTCAGTTCGCGGAAGCGCTTCAGGAGCGCATCGTGCCGTGCATTCACCTCGGCGGCATCCGCCTCGTGCCCCTGGAGCGCCTTGCGGGTGCCTGCAATCGTCTGCGCGGCGTCGTCAATGCGATGCTGAAGGACAGTGGGCACCACTTCGTTTTTCTTTTTCAATGCATCGGCTTCGGCCTGCGCCTGTTGCTGCTGTTTCTCGGCGGCGGCGAGCGCGGCCTTGTCGCGCCTGACGCGGTCGTCCACCTGCTCCAGCGTGCGCTTGCGCGCCTCCTCGATTTCGGCCTCGCTCCGGTAGCGCGCGCGCAACAGCCGGTCGCTGCGGCGCTGTTCGTCGGCGGCTACCAGTTCCGCCTTGCGCCTTTCCTCTTCCTGCTGGAGCCTGCGCTTCTCTTCGGCCGTCATGGGAGCGGGAATGTCGCGCCGCGCGCGGCCGCTTTTGTCGAGCTCGCGCATGGCGCGGTCGGCACATTCTGGAATGGGGCGGTCGGAAGTGAGGGTGCGGCCGGAGGCGTCCTTGCACATGTAGATCTGCGCGTGGACGCCGGCCATCGGCATCGCCAGTGAAAGGAACAACGCGGTCTTCAGTGAACTCATTGCTCCTCCCGGGATGCTTCAGTGAGTTACATCACGCCGTAGCGGCTCCGATAGGCGGCCACCGCGTCCTTGTACTTCGCCAGGTCGGGATTGGCGCCTGCGTGCGAGATATATTCCAACAAATCGGCAAGGTTGCCAATAGACACGACCGGCATGCCGTAGGCCTTGGTCACTTCCTGCACGGCGGAGTGCTCGGACAGCGCGCCGTCCTTGCCCGATTTTTCCATGCGATCTAGCGCGATCAGCACGGCGCAGGGCGTGGCGCCGGCGGCGCGGATCATGTCCACCGACTCGCGCACCGAGGTGCCGGCGGAGATCACGTCATCGATGATCACCACCCTGCCCTGCAGCTTGGCGCCGACCATCGTGCCGCCTTCGCCGTGGTCCTTCGCTTCCTTGCGGTTGTACGCGAAGGGCACGTTGCGGCCCTTCTGCGCGAGCGCGATCGAGGTCGCCGCCGCGAGCGTGATGCCCTTGTAGGCCGGCCCGAACAGCATGTCGAATTCGATGCCGGAATCGAGCAGGGTCTGCGCGTAGAAATCGGCGAGCTTGCCGAGCGTGGCGCCGTCGTTGAACAGGCCGGCGTTGAAGAAGTAAGGCGAGGTGCGTCCCGCCTTGGTGATGAACTCGCCGAAACGCAGCACGCCTGCATTGACGGAGAACTCGATGAATTCCTGGCTCAGCTTACTCAAGATGCCCTCGATGTGAAAAATTTGACAATACCGGCCGATGCCGGCCAAGCAGGCATTGTACTGGCTGCGCCGTCTGCCACAAAAGTCCACCGGATCGGGTATGCTAGCCGCTCGTTTTTCCCGGTGAACACCATGCTCAAGATCGTTTCCGCCAACCTCAACGGTATCCGCTCCGCCGCCAAGAAGGGCTTCTTCGACTGGATGGCCAGGCACGATGCGCATTTCGTCTGCGTGCAGGAACTGAAGGCGCAGGATGCCGACATGACTGCGGACTTCCGCTCACCCGGCGGCTACCACGGCCATTTCCACTTTGCCGAAAAGAAGGGCTACTCCGGCGTCGGCATCTATTCGAAATTCGCGCCGGACGCGATCCAGGTCGGCTTCGGCTGCGACGAGTTCGATGCGGAAGGCCGCTACGTCCAGTGCGACTTCGGCAAGCTGTCGGTGATCTCGGTGTATTGCCCGTCGGGCTCGTCGAGCGAGGAGCGGCAGCAGGCGAAATTCCGCTTCATGGAAGTGTTCCTGCCCCACCTGCAGAAGCTGCGCAACTGCGGGCAGGAAGTAGTGCTGTGCGGCGACTGGAACATCGCGCACAAGGAAATCGACCTCAAGAACTGGAAGAGCAACCAGAAGAATTCCGGCTTCCTGCCGGAAGAGCGCGCCTGGATGACGCAGGTGCTGGATGAAGTCGGCCTGGTGGATGTGTACCGCAGGCTGTATCCGGAGACCACCGGCGATTCCTACACCTGGTGGAGCAACCGCGGTCAGGCCTGGGCGAAGAACGTGGGGTGGCGCATCGACTATCACATCTCCACCCCGGGCATCGCGGCCAAAGCCAGCGGCGCCGCCGTCTACAAGGATGAGCGCTTCTCCGACCACGCGCCGCTGACCATCGAGTACGACGGCGCCTCCGCCTTCATCAAGGGATAGGCGCAATCCCTTTCACATTGGTGGTATAGGGCGGCAGCTTGGACTGCGGCACGCCCTTCGCCTTGGCATACAGCGGCATCACGGAAGGCATGTGTTTGCGCATTTCGGCGATGCGCGATTTGCCGGCCGGATGCGTCGACAGCCACTCGAAGGGTGCGTTCTGGCTCACCTTCCCCATCTTTTGCCAGAGCGCGACGCCGGCGCGCGGATCGTAGCCGGCGCGCGCCACCACATCCAGGCCGACGAGGTCGGCTTCGGTTTCATCGCTGCGCGAAAACTTCAGGATCAGGGCGCCGGCGCCGAGGTCGGTGGCGGTCCCGGTCAGGTTGGGATCGATGCCGAACAGCGCCGACAGGCCCACGCCCAGCACCTTGGCGCCGACATTGGTCAGGTTCGACTTCGCCAGCCGCTCGCGGCCATGTTCGCGCAAGGCATGCGCGATCTCGTGCCCCATCACGATCGCCACTTCATCGTCCGTCAGCTTCAGCTTGTCGAGGATGCCGGTGAAGAAGCCGATCTTCCCGCCCGGCATGCAGAAGGCGTTGACGTCGTCGGAGTCGATCAGGCTGACTTCCCATTTCCAGTCGGTCGCAGCAGGGTTCCAGCGCTCCGCCTGAGGAATCAGTTTCTTGGCGATGGTGCGCAGGCGTTGCACCTGGGGGTGGTCGTCCGGTACCAGCACGCCCTTCTGGCTGGCCTGCTGCTTGAGGGCGGTGAATTGCTGCATCGCGGCGGCTTCAAGCTCGCCCTCGGGCACGAGCTTGCGCAGCGGCGACATTTTTTCAACCTTGACGCCATCCGGGCTGACTTGGTCCTTCGCGCTCGCCTGAGGCAGGGCGGCGCTGAAGGACGCTGCCGCGAACAGAATGGAAATCCACCGTTTCATGGTTTGCCCTTTCTACAAGGTTTCAGCAGTGCTGTCTCCCTCCAGCCGGACGCGTGGTGACAGCCAGAAATACAGGGCGACCGCCGGAACGATCGCCAGGGTAGTGATCCAGAAGTAGGGTGCATACCCGACCGCTTCCACGATGCGGCCCGAATAGAATCCCAGGACTTTGCCCGGCAGCGTGATCAGCGAGCTGAACAGCGCATATTGGGTCGCCGTGTAGCGCTGGTTCACCAGCGCCGACAGATAGGCCACTGCCGTTGTTCCAAGCAAGCCTTGCGCCAGGTTTTCACCGGAAATCACGAGCGTCAGCATGCCCACGTTGCCGCTGGCGCCGATCAGCGCGAGGTACAGCAGGTTGCTGCCTGCCCCCAGCACGATGCCGGCCAGCAGCGCGCGTTGCACGCCCCAGCGGGCGACCGCGATGCCGCCGAGAAAAGCGCCGGCAATCCCGACCCAGATGCCATAGACCTTGGAAACGGCGGCGATCTGCGTCTTGGTGAAGCCCTGGTCCAGGTAGAACGGGCCCATGATGCCGCCGACGAGTGCCTGGTCCGATACCTTGAAGAGCAGGATGAACAGCAGGATCAGCAAGCCCACCCGGCCGCCGAAGCGGCGGAAGAAGTCGGCGAACGGCTCGACCACGCCTTCGCGCATGCCTTCCACCCAGTTGCGAGCGCGTTCACGGATCACATCCGGCTCGCGTGCGAACAGGTTGACGACGATGGGGATGAGCATGCACAGCGCCATCATCCGGTAGACGTTTGGCCAGACCGCATAGTCGGCCAGCACCAGCGCAAGCGCGCCGGTGACGATCAGCGCGATGCGGTAGCCGAGCGAGTAGGTGGCGACCAGCGCGCCCTGCGCTTCGACGGGCGCAATCTCGATGCGGTAGGCATCGACCACGATGTCCAGGGTGGCGCCGGCGAAGGCGACCATCAGCGTCAATCCGACAAACAGGCCGAGGTCCGCGGGCGTGACGGATGCCATCGCACCAAGACCGATCATGACGACCACCTGGGCCAGCAGCAGCCAGCTGCGCCGCTGGCCGAGCCGGCCCAGCAGCGGCAGGCGCAGGCGGTCGATGAAAGGCGCCCACAGGAACTTGAAGGAATACGCCAGGCCCGCGCTGGCGATCATGGTGATGTCCTTGAGCGTGATCCCGTTTTCCTTCAGCCAGTAGGCCAGCGTGCCGGCCACCAGCAGGAAGGGCAGGCCGGACGCGAAGCCGAAGAAAAACAGGGTCCATGCGGACGGCTGCAGGAAGGCATCGCGGATGCGCGTGCCCGCCTTGTGTTCCCCCTCTTTGGCGCTCATGCGGCGGGTTCCAGTGTGACGAATTCTTCAGGCAGGGTGTTCAGGTCGCGCGGCGGCAGCTTCATGCGTTTGTTTTTTTGCGTAATCGGAATACGGCAAGGCTACCACGCCAGTTGGGCAGGAATGAGACAGGCTTACCTTCATGCAAAGCAATGCATTCGAGCACTTCGAGTCCCACTTTATTGGCGAGTTCCTCAAAATCCTTGATCGTGGCGCAACGCACGTTGGGCGTGTCGTACCACTCGTAGGGCAGCGATTTCGAGACCGGCATGCGCCCGCGCAGCAGCGCGAAACGGTGCGGCCAGTAGGCGAAGTTGGGGAAGGAGACGATCGCTTCCCGGCCCACCCGTGCAATATCGGCAAGGATGCCTTCGACGTTCTTCATCATCTGCAGCGCCGACAGGCACAGCACGTTGTCGAACGCATTATCGGTAAACATGGCAAGGCCGGCTTCCAGGTCTTGCTGGATGACGGATACGCCGCGGCCCACGCACACCGGGATCTTGTTGTCGTCGATCTCGACGCCGTAGCCGATGCAGCGCTTTTCGGACTGCAGGTATTCGAGCATCACGCCGTCGCCGCAGCCGAGGTCGAGCACGTGCGATTCCGGCGCGACCCAGTGCGCGATGAAGGCGAGGTCGGGGCGGTGGCTGATCAGTTCGCGGAAATTCATGCGCGGCCTCCGCCGTCGATATCCCGCCAGATGCGGTCGTAATAAGCTTTCACAACATTCATGTAGCGCGGGTCTTCAAGCAGGAAGGCGTCATGGCCGTGGGGCGCGTCGATCTCGGCATAGTCGACGCGGCGCTTGTTCTTCACCAGCGCCTGCACGATCTCGCGGCTGCGCTCGGGCGAGAAGCGCCAGTCGGTGGTGAAGGACACCAGCAGATAGTCTGCCTTGGTGTTCGCCAGCGCGGCGGCAAGGTCCTCGCCGTGCTCGCGCGCAGGGTCGAAGTAATCGAGCGCCTTGGTGATCAAGAGGTAGGTATTGGCATCGAAGTACTCTGAAAACTTGTCGCCCTGGTAGCGCAGGTAGGACTCGATCTCGAAATCGATGCCGAAGCCGAACTGGAATCCGCCGTTGCGCAGCGAGCGCCCGAATTTCTCGGCCATGCTGTCGTCGGACAGGTAGGTGATGTGGCCGACCATGCGCGCCACGCGCAGGCCGCGCTTGGGCACCACGCCGTGCGCATAGTAGTCGCCGCCGTGGAAATCCGGATCGGTGAGGATGGCCTGGCGCGCCACGTCGTTAAAGGCAATGTTCTGCGCGCTGAGCTTGGGCGTGGACGCGATCACGACCGCGTGACGCACGCGCTCGGGGAAGATCATGCTCCAGGCAAGCGCCTGCATGCCGCCGAGCGAACCGCCCATGACGGCCGCGAACTGCTTGATGCCGAGCTTGTCCGCCAGCCGCGCCTGGGCGTGCACCCAGTCCTCCACCGTCACTACGGGAAAGCCGGCGCCATAGGGTTTGCCGGTGGCCGGATTGGTGTGCATCGGGCCGGTCGAGCCGAAGCAGGAGCCCGGGTTGTTGACACCGATGACGAAGAAGCGGTCGGTGTCGACCGGCTTGCCGGGGCCGACCATGTTGTCCCACCAGCCGACATTCTTGCTGCCGTCCACGCCCTCATACACGCCGGCGACATGATGCGACGCGTTGAGCGCGTGGCAGATCAGCACGGCGTTGGACCGGTCCGCGTTGAGCGTGCCGTAGGTTTCGTACATCAGGGTGTAGTCGGACAGCGACGCGCCGCTGCGCAGCGGCAGCGGCTCGGGGAAATGCATCGATTTGGGTGAAACGATTCCGATGGATGGCATAAGGATCCAGAAAACGGGGCATCGGTGAAACCGGGCGCCGAAAACAAAAAAGCCCGATAGCGGCAACAGCTTATCGGGCTTTCAGGGCTTTCTTGCAAGCACGCTTTAGCCGTATTTATTTCGCGCCCGCAAGCTGATCATCAAATCGGCGCGTTGCGTAAGAATAACCAAGACAGTTCCGCCAGTCAAACCGCTTCCTTGTTTGCTTTACAAGCCGGACCCGACTGCTAAGCTGGCTTAACGGGATACAGGCACACGACGGTATCAAACTGGCAACATCGAGGCGCCCGGCTAGACCTTTCTCAAACCGGACAGTGATCGAAAGCTAATTGCAAGCTGTGGTGATCTAAAGTAAGTCCGGCAGCGCATGCGCCCTGGCGCTCAAACAATAATCAGGGTACCTACTAGGATGAAGGAGATTCACCATGACTATCGGCAAACGTAATTCCCTCAGCCGCTGGCTGCTCGGTTCGGTCGCGGCGCTCAGCCTGATCGCCAGCGCCCCTGCGGCACTCGCTCTCGACAACGTCAAGATCCTCGTCCCGGCGAACCCGGGCGGCGGCTGGGACCAGACCGGCCGCGGCTTCGGACAGGCGCTGCAGCAGAATAACATCGTCAAGAAGGTACAGATCGACAACAAGGGCGGCGCCGCCGGCACCATCGGCCTGGCCCAGTTCGTCAACTCCGCCAAGGGTGATCCGAGCGCCCTGCTGGTCGGCGGCAGCGTGATGGTCGGCGGCATCGCACTCAACAAGTCCCCGGTCAACCTGTCGCAAGTCACTCCGATCGCCCGCCTGACCGGCGAGTACGACGTGCTGGTCGTTCCCGCGAGCTCGCCGATCAAGTCCCTCAAGGACCTGATCGCCCAGTTCAAGGCTAATCCCGGCGCCGTCTCCTGGGGCGGCGGCTCGGCCGGCGGCACCGACCACATCATCGTGGCGATGATCGCGCAAGCCACCGGTGTCGATGTCAGCAAGATCAACTACATCCCGTTCGCCGGCGGCGGCGAGGCGCAGGCGGCCATCCTCGGCGGCCACGTCACGGTAGGCCTTTCCGGCTATAACGAATTCGCCGGCCAGATCCAGTCGGGCAAGTTCCGTCCGCTGGCCGTGACCTCCGGCAAGCGCCTGCCCGGCATCGATGTGCCGACGCTGAAAGAGCAAGGCGTGGATGTCGAACTGTCCAACTGGCGCGCAGTCTTCGGCGGCCCCGGCCTGAACGATGCGCAGAAGGCCGAGCTGATGGCGACCGTCGAAAAGGCCGTCAAGACCAAGACCTGGCAGGACCTGCTCGCCAAGAACGGCTGGGCCGACACCTACCTGGCGGGCGACGCGTTCGCGCAATACCTCGACAACGAGATCAAGCAGACCGAAAAAATCATCAACGGCCTCGGCCTCGCCAAGAAGTAATCGCTGCATCGGGCGGGCCAGGGCAACACCCAGCCCCGCCCGCTTCGCTTTTGCATCACGCCCGGCCCCTGCCTTCTGGGGCCGGGCTGCATCATGTCCGGAGATCAGCTCCGCCGCGGCTCGCCTTGCCGTCCGTACTGGTCTAAAAATAAGACATCACACTCGCACTCTAGGTGAATAACATGACCTCTCGTTCTCCGATCAACCTGGGAGAGCTCGTGCTTTCCATTGCGCTGGCCGCGCTGGGGATCTTCGTGATCGTCGGTACGCAGGACATTTCTGCCGGCGGCGGCTACTCGCAGGTCGGCCCGCGCGCCTTTCCCTACATGATCGGCGCCGGGCTGGTGATCCTTGGCGGCATCCTCAGCTGGCAGGCGGTATCGGGCGGCTGGCGCAACGTGCCGATGGATGAAGCCCACGACGAACCGGACTGGGCCGCCTTCGCGATCCTGAGCGCGGCGGTGCTCCTGCACATGGCAGCGATCGCCTGGGCCGGCTTCGTGCTCGCCTCGACCTTCCTCTTTACGCTGGTGGCGCGCGGCTTCGGCAGCCGCCGGCTGGTTCGCGACATCGTGGTCGGGCTGATCCTGTCGGGCATCGCCTTCTTCGTCTTCACGCAAGGGCTCGGACTGAACCTGCCGGCCGGCCTGCTGGGAGGGATGTAAGCATGGAAACCTTCAACGCTTTGATGTCGGGGTTCGCGGTCGCGCTGACCCTGCAGAACCTCATGCTGGGCTTCATCGGCGTCACCCTCGGCACGCTGGTCGGCGTGCTGCCGGGCGTCGGGCCGGCGCTGACCGTCGCGCTGCTCCTGCCGGCCACGGCAAGTTTCGACCCGACCGGCGCGCTCATCATGTTTGCCGGCATCTACTACGGCGCGATGTACGGCGGCTCGACCACCTCGATCCTGCTCAACACGCCGGGCGAATCGGCCACCATCATCACCGCGCTGGAAGGCAACGTGATGGCAAAGGCGGGACGCGGAGGGCCGGCGCTGTCGACCGCGGCGATCGGCTCCTTCGTCGCCGGCAGCATCTCGGTGGTGATGCTGACGGTCGTGGCGCCGCTGGTAGTGGACGTGGCGATCAAGTTCGGCCCGGCCGAGTATTTTTCGGTCATGGTGCTCGCCTTCGTCACCGTGTCCACCCTGCTTGGTGCCTCCATGGCCCGCGGACTGGCCAGCCTGTTCTTCGGCCTGTGGATCGGCCTGATCGGCATCGACGGACAGACCGGGCAGCCGCGCTTCACCATGGGCATTCCGGAATTGCTGGACGGTATCGACGTCGTCGTGGCCGCGGTGGGCCTGTTCGCGGTAGGCGAAACGCTGTATCTGGCGACCTACCTCAACAAGACCGTGGACAAGCTGGAACAGGTCAAGGGGTCGATCTGGATGTCGAAGTCCGACTGGGCGCGCTCCTGGAAGCCCTGGCTGCGCGGCACCATGCTCGGCTTCCCGATCGGCGCGATGCCGGCCGGCGGCTCCGAGATCCCGACCTTCCTCTCGTATTCCATGGAGAAAAAGCTCAGCAAGAATCCGGAAGAATTCGGCAAGGGAGCGATCGAGGGCGTGGCGGGTCCGGAGGCGGCAAACAATGCGTCGAGCACCGGTACCCTGGCCATGCTGCTGACCATCGGCCTGCCGACTTCGGCCACCGCGGCCATCGTGCTTGCCGCCTTCCAGCAATACGGCCTGCAGCCGGGCCCGCTGCTGTTCGAAACCCAGCCGCTGCTGGTGTGGGGCCTGATCGCGTCCATGTACATCGGCAACGTGCTGCTGCTGATCCTGAACCTGCCGCTGGTCGGCCTGTGGATCAAGCTGCTGTCGATTCCGCGCCCGCTGCTGTACGGCGGCATCCTGATCTTCGCCACGCTCGGCGCGTACGGCCTGCGCAATTCCTGGTTCGACCTGCTCTTGCTGTACATCATCGGCCTGATCGGCTTCCTGATGCGCCGCTACGACGTCCCGGTCGCGCCGACCATCGTCGGCATGATCCTCGGCCCGGTGGCGGAGCAGCAGTTGCGCCGCGCGCTGTCGATCAGCCAGGGCGACATGTCGATCTTCGTCACCAAGCCGATCTCGGCATCGATCCTGCTGCTGACGGCCGTATTGGTGATCGGCCCGATGATCTGGAAGCGTCGTCAGGCCAAGCGCGCTGCCGCCGCGCCGGCAGCAGCCACGCCCTGAGCGGCGACACTGGATGACCAATGAAGAAGGGGACTCGATCGAGTCCCCTTTTTTGCTTCCGCGCCCTGACGTCTACAGCGCGCGCAATTGCTCCACGGCTTCCAGGATGGCCGCCGGCTCCATCGTGCGCAGGATCTTTTTCGTCTGCGCGCCGATCGCGCCGAGATCGGTATTGAGAATCTCCTGCTTGACCGGCAGGATCTGCGTCGGATGCATCGAGAACTCGCGCAGGCCCATGCCCAGCAACAGGCGGGTCATGCGCGTGTCGCCCGCCATCTCGCCGCACACCGAGACCGGGATGCCGGCCTTGGCGCCGATGGAAATCGTGCTATGCAACAGGTAGAGCACGGCCGGGTGCAGCGGGTTGTACAGGTGAGCAACCTCATGGTCGGCGCGGTCGATGGCCAGCGTGTACTGGATCAGGTCGTTGGTCCCGACCGACAGGAAATCCATGCGCTTGACGAACATCGGCAGCGTCAGCGCCGCCGCCGGGATCTCGATCATCGCGCCGACCTGGATCAGCGGATCGAACTTCTTGTTCTGCTCGCGCAACTGCGCCTTCGCCTGCTCGATCATCGCCAGCGTCTGATCGATCTCGAAGGCATGCGCCAGCATGGGAATCAGCAGCTTGATCGGACCGTAGGCCGACGCACGCAGGATAGCGCGCAACTGCTGCAGGAACATCTGCGGCTCGGCAAGGCAGAAGCGGATCGCGCGCAGGCCCAGGGCCGGATTGAGCGCCGTCTGCTCGGCCGCATCGAGCGGCTTGTCGGCGCCGATATCGAGGGTACGGATCGTGACCGGACGGCCCTTCATCGCCACCACGGCCTGCCGGTAAGACTCGAACTGCTCATCCTCGGACGGCAGCTTGTTGAGATAGCCGACCCGGCCCATGAAGAGGTACTCGGAACGGAACAGCCCGACCCCCATGGCGCCGGAATCGAGGGCGGCCGGGCAGTCATCCGGCAGTTCGATATTGGCAAGCAGCGTGATCTCGGCACCGTCGCGCGTAACGGCCCGCGTCTTCTTCAGCTTGCTGAGTTTCTTGCGCTCGCGCAGGAGCCGTTGCTGCAGCTCGCGGTACTGCTCGAGCACATTTGGCGGCGGTTCGACGATCACTACTCCGGCATCGCCGTCGATGATGATCAGGTCATCCTGCTGGATCAGCGCGGAGGCATTGGACATGCCCACCGCGGCGGGAATGTCGAGGCTGCGGGCAACGATTGCGGTGTGCGAGTTCTGGCCGCCGAGGTCGGTCACGAAGCCGCCGAAGGCACGGTCCTTGAACTGCAGCATGTCGGCCGGCGAGATGTCATGCGCAACCACGATCATGCGACCGGCGTTCTCGTCGTTGCCGTCGTGCGGCGGCAGGGTGCTTGCAGTGCCGGTCAGCACCTTCAGCACGCGTTCGCCCACCTGCTGGATGTCGCTCTTGCGCTCGCGCAGGTAGGCATCCTCGATTTCGTCGAACTGCGCGGAGAGCTCGTCGATCTGGGTGACGAGCGCCCACTCCGCGTTGTAATAGCGCGTGCGGATGATGTCCAGCGGCACCTCGGCGATCATGGGGTCCGAGAGGATCAGTGCGTGCACGTCGATGAACGCGCCGAGCTCGGCCGGCGAATCCTTCGGCAGCTCGTTCCAGATGGTCTGCAATTCCTTGTGGACGGTGGCGATCGCCTTCTGCAGGCGCAGCACTTCCGCCTCGACCTGCTCCTGCGGGATCAGGTAGTGCTTGACGTCGAGCGCCGCCGGCGCAAGCAGGTGCGCGCGGCCGATTGCGATGCCGCGTGAAACCGGGATCCCGTGGAGCGTGAAGGAAGCCATTCTGAGTGCCGGTGAAGTGAGGTGACGCGGAGGCCTTACTCGCCTTCGCCGAATTTATTCTGGATCAGCTCGAAGAGCGCGTCAAAACACTCTTTTTCATCCGCCCCCTCCGTTTCGAGCACGACCTTCGATCCCTTGCCCGCGGCCAGCATCATGACGCCCATGATGGACTTGGCATTCACCCGGCGCGCGTTGCGCGTGAGCCAGACCTCGCTCTTGTACTTCGCGGCCAGTTGGGTGAGTTTCGCCGATGCACGCGCATGCAGGCCCAGCTTGTTGATGATCTCGATTTCCTGTTGAATCATTTTTTCTTGTGCGTTGTTGTTCAGTTGGGCGACAGCCGCACGCGGTTGTCGACACGGACCGCGCCGCTCTGCCCTCCCGCCAATGCCATTTCCACCACGACATCGATCGTATCGTTCCGATAGGTCAGCGCGCGCAGGAGCATGGGAAGGCTGATGCCGGCAATGACTTCGATATGCCCCGGATTGGACAGCTTGAGGGTGCAGTTGGAGGGCGTGCCGCCCATCACGTCGGTGATGACGAGGACGCCGTTGCCATCGTCCAGACGCGTGATCGCGTCCTGTGCGATGCGGTTCACCTCAAGCGGGTCCTGGTCGGCGCGCACGTCGATGGCCTCCATGCGCTCGGGGCGGGCGCGAAAGACGTGGGTCGCGGCATCCAGGAATGCGGCGCCCAGCGGTGCATGCGTCAGAAGAAGAATCCCTACCATGGTCTGTCCGGCCAAGAACAGTCGCGGGCGCGGTCGGAAGCCCGGCCTCCCCGTGCCGACGATCTGTCCGTCGTTATTATTCTCCGCGCGGCGATGGCGCGGAGCGAGTCAACTGCACTGCTTTTCCAGCGCATCGATGAACATTCCTGCCACATCGAAGCCTGTCTGCTGCTTGATTTCCTGGAAACAGGTGGGACTGGTGACGTTGATTTCCGTCAGGCAGTCGCCGATCACGTCCAATCCTACCAGCAATAAGCCGCGCTTCAAAAGAACTGGCGCAAGGGCCTCGCCGATTTCGCGATCGCGTTGCGAGACTGGCTGGGCCACGCCCAGCCCGCCTGCCGCAAGGTTGCCCCGCACTTCGCCGCCCTGCGGAATGCGCGCCAGGCAGTAGGGCACGACCTCGCCGCCGATCAGCAGCACGCGCTTGTCGCCCTGCACGATCTCCGGGATGAAGCGCTGCACCATGATGGTGTGGGCGCCGTTCGCAGTGAGCGTCTCGACGATGGAGCCGAGGTTCATGCCGTCTTCGCGGACGCGGAAAATGCCGGCGCCGCCCATGCCGTCGAGCGGCTTGAGGATGATGTCCTTGTGCTCCTGGTGGAAGGCACGCACCCGCGCCGCGTCGCTGGTCACCAGCGTCGGCGCGGTGAATTGCGGAAACTGCGCGATCGCCAGTTTTTCATTATGGCTGCGGATCGCTTCCGGGCGATTGAACACCCGCGCACCCTGCGCCTCCGCCACTTCGAGCAGGTAGGTCAGGTAGACGTACTCCATGTTGAAGGGCGGGTCCTTGCGGACGACGATGGCGTCGAAATCGGCCAGGCCGGTCTCGCCGAGCGCCTCGGCCCGGTACCAATCGTTGCTGTCGCCGGTCAGCGTGATGCGCCTGACCCCGGCCGTCACCTTCCCATCCCGGAAGGCCATGTCCCGCTGCTCGAAGGCGAAGATCGCGTGGCCTCGCTGGTCGGCTTCGACCATCATTGCGTACGTCGTGTCCTTGTAGGTCTTGAAGTGATGCAGCGGGTCGGCGAGGAATGCGATCTTCATGCGGGCGCCCTGTCAGTAGACTTCCGGGTTCGGATCGGTCTTCTCGAGTTCGAGGGAACCCGCCAGCAGCGCCATCCGCGCGACCACGCCGTACATGTAGAAGCGGTTGGGCGGCGCGGTGCCGGGCTTGGCCTGCAGGTCGGGCAGCGCATGCTGCTGCGCGAAGGCGAGCGGCACGAAATGCGCGCCCGGCGAGTTCAGGTTCTCGTCGATGCCGCGCTCCGCGTGCACGCGGTAGAAGCCGCCGACGACGTAACGGTCGATCATGTACACGACCGGCTCGGCCACCGCGTCGTTGATGTGCTCGAAGGTATGCACGCCTTCCTGGATGATCACATCGCTCACCTCCAGGCCTTCCTTCACCACGGACATCTTGTTGCGCTGCTTGCGGTTGAGGTCCTTCACCTCGCTCGCATCCTTCACCGACATGATGCCCATGCCGTACGTACCCGCATCGGCCTTGACGATGACGAAGGGCTTTTCCTTGATGCCGTATTCCTTGTACTTCTTGCGGATCTTCGCCAGCAGGGTATCGACATTGGCGGCGAGGCACTCCTCGCCGGTGCGCTCCTGGAAGTTGATCTCGCCGCACTTGGCGAAATACGGATTGAGCATCCACGGATCGACATCGACCAGCTTGGCGAACTTCTTGACGACTTCGTCGTAGGCCGCGAAATGGTTGGTCTTGCGCCGTACCGCCCAGCCCGCGTGCAGCGGCGGCAGCAGGTTCTGCTCATGCAGCCCTTCCAATACCTTCGGAATGCCCGACGACAGGTCGTTGTTGAGCAGGATGGTGCAGGGGTCGAAGTTTTTCAGGCCGAGGCGGCGGCCGTTGGCCGAGCGCTCCAGCGGCTCCAGCGTCAGGGTCGTGCCGTCCGGGAGATCGATGTTAGTCGGCTCCTTGACATCTTCGGACAGGGAGCCCAGGCGCACATTCAGGCCGGTCTGGCGGAAGATCTGGATCAGGCGCGCAACGTTCTGCAGGTAGAAGGTATTGCGGGTATGCCGTTCCGGGATCAGCAGCAGGTTCTTGGCATCGGGGCAGTATTTCTCGATCGCCGCCATCGCCGCCTGCACGGCCAGGGGCAGCATTTCCGGCGACAGGTTGTTGAAGCCGCCGGGGAACAGGTTGGTATCGACTGGGGCCAGCTTGAATCCGGCGTTGCGCAGGTCGACCGAACAATAGAACGGTGGCGTGTGTTCCTGCCATTCGAGGCGGAACCAGCGCTCGATCGCCGGGGTCGCTGCCAGGATTTTCTTTTCGAGATCGAGAAGCGGGCCATTCAGGGCCGTAACGAGGTGCGGGACCATAAAAACCTTCTGGGTATAAGCATTCTTGCAAGCCGAATCAGCTGATTCTAACGGTAATCCCTCTGCTTCGCCTGCGGACTGTTTTTCGGCAATACGTCGGCGGCGCGCGAAATTTCCCTTACGACAATGCGCCGGTGATACGTATACCGGGCATTGTAAATCGGGGCAATCCACCGGATTTAAAGACGGGACGAAAAAAAAGCGCCTCGGGAGGAGGCGCTTTCGAAACCCGCGGGCGCGGGTGGGGAAAAAATCCCTTGGGATCAGGAGTGGTAAGCGGACTCGCCGTGGCTGGAAATATCCAGGCCTTCGCGCTCTTCTTCTTCCGCAACGCGCAGGCCGATGACGAGGTCGACCAGCTTGTAGGCGACGAAGGCAACCACGCCGGACCAGATCACGGTGGTCAGCACGCCTTGCGCCTGGATCCATACCTGGCCGGCGATGGAGTACTCTTCCGCAACCTTGTTGGCGACGTAGTCGTAGATGCCGGTGCCGCCGAGGGCCGGGGATGCGAACACGCCGGTCAGCAGCGCGCCGAGGATACCGCCGACGCCGTGCACGCCGAACACATCGAGCGAGTCATCCGCGCCGAGCAGACGCTTCAGGCCGTTCACGCCCCACAGGCAGATCACACCTGCCAGCAGGCCGATCACCAGCCCGCCCATTACACCGACGAAACCTGCTGCCGGGGTGATCGCCACGAGGCCGGCGACGGCACCGGAAGCAGCGCCCAGCATGGACGGCTTGCCCTTGCCCATCCATTCGCCGAAGCTCCAGGACAGGGTGGCGGCAGCAGTTGCGAGCAGCGTGTTGACCATGGCCAGCGCGGCGGTGCCGCCCGCTTCCAGTGCGGAACCGGCGTTGAAACCGAACCAGCCCACCCACAGCAGCGATGCGCCCACCATCGTCAGCGTCAGCGAGTGCGGCGCCATCGATTCCTTGCCGTAGCCGATGCGCTTGCCGATCACATAGGCGCCGACCAGGCCGGCGACAGCGGCGTTGATGTGGACCACAGTGCCGCCCGCGAAGTCGAGCGCGCCCTTCTGGAACAGCCAGCCGGCGGCAGCGGTTGCCTTTTCGGCGGCGGCCGCGTCGGTATAAGCATCCGGACCGGGCCAGAACCAGACCATGTGCGCGACCGGCAGGTAAGCGAAGGTGAACCACAGCACGATGAACAGCAGCACGGCCGAGAACTTGATGCGCTCGGCGAATGCGCCGACGATCAGGCCGCAGGTGATGGCCGCGAAGGTTGCCTGGAAGGCGACGAACACGAACTCGGGGATCACGACGCCCTTGCTGAAGGTGGCCGCCAGCGACTCCGGCGTGATGCCCTTCAGGAACAGGCGGTCGAAGGAACCGATGAACGCGCCGCCCTCAGTGAACGCCAGCGAGTAGCCGTAGATGCTCCACAGCACGACGATCAGCGAGAAGATCATGAAGACCTGCATCAGGATCGACAGCATGTTCTTGGTGCGGACCAGGCCGCCGTAGAACAGGGCCAGCCCAGGGATCGTCATCAGGATGACGAGCACGGTGGCCATCATCATCCAGGCGGAATCGCCCTTGTTGGCCGCGGGTGCGGCAGCCGGGGCCGCCTCGGCGGGTGCATTGGCGGCGGCGGGTGCAGCGGCGGCAGCGGCCGGAGCAGCCGGCGCGGAAGCCGCTTCTGCCGGAGCAGGTGCGGACGCCTGTGCAACCACAACCGCCTCAGGCTTGGCCGAGGCGGCCTCTTCGGCCAGCGCCGGTTGGGCGAAGCCGACGGCGATCAGCATGGAACCGGCCGCCAGGACGCTTGCAAAAAGTTTTTTCATCTCACTCCTCCTTTAGAGTGCTTCTTTGCCGGTCTCGCCGGTACGGATACGAACGACTTGCTGCAAGTCGAACACGAAGATCTTGCCGTCACCGATCTTGCCGGTGCGTGCCGAGCTTTCGATCGCCTCGATGGCACGCTCGACGATGGCGTCGTCCACCGCGGCCTCGATCTTGGTCTTGGGCAGGAAGTCGACCACATATTCGGCGCCGCGATACAACTCGGTATGGCCTTTCTGGCGCCCGAAGCCCTTGACTTCCGTGACGGTAATGCCCTGCACACCGATCGCCGACAGGGCTTCGCGCACTTCATCGAGCTTGAAGGGTTTGATGATCGCAGTGATCAGTTTCATGATGAGCCTCTACGAGATTAGAAGGTCTTGGAAATCGACAGCACGGCCGTGTTCTTGCTCACGTCCTTGGTCTTGGTGCCGCTGGCGTTGGAATAGGTGTAGTTCGCGCTTTCGGCATTGGTCGCAACCAGGGCCAGGCCGAGGGTGGCAAAACCGAAATCGCGGGTGACGCCGATCTTGTAGTCGGTGTAATCGAATGCGCCGGCGTTCTTGAACTTCTGGCGGCCTACGTGGAAGCCCAGCGTGGTCTTCTCCGCGATCTCGAAGTTCGCGTTCAGATCGAGGTAGTAGGAACCGTCGGCGTTGGTGAAGCCGAAATAGTCGTCGCTGACGGCATGGCTGTACTTGGCGGAGAACCAGTTATAGGTGGCGCCGATGTAGAGTTCCAGCGCGTCCGGCTTGATGCCGGCGATGGCCGCGCCCGGGTAGTAGTACTTGAGCAGGCCGACGTCCGCGGTCAGGCCCGGCATCGCTTCAAACTTGTAGCCGGCGTACAGGTCCATCTCGAGGCCGGCGCCGTCCGGATACTGGTTGCCGCTCACGTTCGAATTCCAGTTGCCGACGTAGAAGCCGCTGCTGTGGGCGTAATCGAAGCCTCCCTGCACAGCCGGACGGCCGAAAGTCTGGGAAATGCCGCGGAAACGGTAATCGCTGGCTACCGTCAGGTTGCCGGTGAAGGTATGATCCGAGGCGGCGGCTTGCTGCGCGGAGGCAGTCGATGCGAACGCAGCGAAGAGCGAGGCAGCAAGGACGAGTTTTTTCATGGCGCTTCCCTTTTTGTCTGTTGGAAAAATCTTTTGAATTGCATTTTTCCAACTACTTAGCAGGACTCATGCCACCGTTTTTAGCCGCAGATACGTTATTATTTTTATAATTTTCCGCTTTGTCGGCGCGCCGCCTACACCTTTTTAAGGCGCTGCACCACAAAGATCGCACCACGCTGAAGCGCACTCCGTCTGCGCGCACCAGCGAAGTGCAGACTACTCATCACAGGATTGATCATGGACAAGACAAACTTTTTCAACGACCTTCAGGCCAGGATCAACCAGGCAATCGAAAACTCGCCGGCAAAGGATATCGAGCGCAACGTCAAGGCAATGCTGACCCAGGGCTTTTCCCGCCTCGACCTCGTGACGCGTGAAGAATTCGACATCCAGAGCCAGGTGCTGGCCAAGACCCGCGCCAAGCTGGAAGCCCTGGAAGCGCGCGTGGCGGAACTCGAAGCGCAGCTGAAAAGACCGTAATCGATGAGCCTGGCCGTCCTGAAGAGCCGGGCGCTGGCCGGCATGCACGCGCCGGAAGTGACGGTCGAGGTTCACCTTGCCAACGGACTGCCTTCCTTCACCATCGTCGGCCTGCCGGAAACCGAAGTGAAGGAATCCAAGGACCGGGTCCGCGCCGCGCTGCAAAACGCCTGCTTCGAATTTCCGGCCCGGCGCATCACGGTCAACCTTGCGCCGGCCGACCTGCCGAAAGAATCGGGACGCTTCGACCTGCCGATCGCGCTGGGCATCCTCGCCGCCTCCGGCCAGATGCCGGGCGAGGAACTGGATCACTACGAGTTTGCCGGCGAGCTGTCGCTGTCGGGCGAACTGCGGCCGATCCGCGGCGCGCTGGCGATGACCCACGCCATGCACCGGGCCGACGACAGCGACCGGCGGCGGCGCGCCTTCATCCTGCCGCGCGCCAACGCCGAAGAGGCGTCGCTGGTGCGCGATGCCGCCATCTTCCCGGCCGACACCCTCCTTCAGGTATGCGCACACTTCGCCTCGGCGAACGGAGATACGAGACTGTCCCGCCACCGCGCTGCCGCGATCATGAGCCCGCCCGCCTACCCGGATTTTGCGGATGTGAAAGGGCAGGCGCAGGCCAAGCGCGCGCTGGAGATTGCGGCCACCGGCGGGCACAGCATTTTGATGGTCGGCCCGCCCGGGACCGGCAAATCCATGCTCGCCACCCGCTTCCCCGGCATCCTGCCGCCGATGACGGATGACGAAGCGCTCGAATCCGCCGCCGTGCACTCGCTGGCAAACGGCTACTCCGCCCGGCGCTGGAAAACGCGTCCATACCGCGCGCCGCACCACACCGCATCCGGCGTGGCCCTCGTTGGCGGGGGCAGCCCTCCCCGGCCGGGCGAAATCTCGCTGGCCCACCGCGGCGTGCTGTTTCTGGACGAACTCCCCGAATTCAATCGCAAGGTGCTGGAAGTGCTGCGCGAACCGCTGGAATCGGGGCACATCACGATCTCGCGGGCCGCGCGGCAGGCGGATTTCCCGGCGCGCTTCCAGTTGGTGGCGGCGATGAATCCCTGCCCCTGCGGCTATCTCGGGCATCACGCCAGCAAATGCCGTTGCACGCCTGATGCTGTCGCGCGCTACCAGGACAAGATTTCCGGCCCGCTGCTCGACCGCATCGACATGCAGATCCAGGTCGGCGCGCTGCCGCAGGAAGACTTGCTCAAGCAGGCCGACGGCGAGCCCTCCGCCGCCATCGCCGGCCGCGTCGAACGCGCCTTCACCGCGCAGATCGAACGCCAGGGAAAGGCCAACCACGCGCTGTCCGGGACGGAGATCGACACGCACTGCAAGCCCGATGCGGCGGCGGAACAATTGCTGCGCACGGCGATGGCAAGGTTGAACTGGTCGGCGCGTGCCTATCACCGGGTGCTCAAGGTGGCTCGTACGATCGCCGACATGGCTGGCGCTCCCGAAATCGGGCAGGCGCATGTCGCGGAGGCAATTCAATACCGGCGCGCATTGAGGGAGCATTGAGCGCAGCGCAGGATTGCCGATAAAGATTTATGATGGCAGTCCAGCCGAGGCAAGCATGTTCCACCATCCTTCCGAATTCGTCACTTTCAAGGCCAGCCCGCACCTGCCCGGTGTCGAGCTGTATTCGGCCCGGCTGGTCGACCACGCATTCGCGCCGCACGTGCATGACGGCTATTCGATCGGCGCGATCGAGGCGGGCGTCGAACGTTTCCGCTACCTGGGGTCGGACCATATTGCCCCGGCAGGCACGCTGGTCCTGCTCAATCCCGATGAATTGCATACCGGCCAGGCCGAAGTCGATGCGGGCTGGACCTACCAGATGCTGTACATCGAGCCGGATACGCTGCGCGAGCTGACCGGCAGCGAAGCCTTCTTTCCAGAGGCCGCCGTCCATTCCCCGGATCTCGCGCAGGACTTCCAGCGCACCTTCCGCCGCATGTGGACCGCCCCCGACGACCTGGCATTTGTTTCCGGATTCACCACGCTCGTCGACGCCATCGTTTCGCGTTACGGCAAGAACGCGCGCAACCTTGCACCGGTGCCGGATAGCGAACGGCGCCGCATGGCGTCGCTGCGCCGCGTGCTGGATTGCATCGAGGCGCATCTCGACGACAACCTTAGCATCGACATGCTCGCGGCCGAGGCCGGCCTTTCCGTCTTCCATTTCGTGCGCACGTTTTCCGCCGCCTTCCACGTCACGCCGCACCAGTACGTGCAGGCCCGGCGCGCGGCGCGCGCCAAGTCTCTCCTGGCACAACGCGCGACACCTTCCGATGCCGCGGCGGCGGCGGGCCTGACCGACCAGAGCCACCTGAACCGGTGGTTCAAGCGCGCCTATGGCGTCACGCCGGCCCAGTACCAACAGCAAATCGGTACAAGACCGGCGCCGAACCGCCGCGGATAATCCGTGACTGCGGGTGCATCCGGCACCCGGTTTCACGCTTTGGAATCGATCATGTTTATCGGATTGCTCTGTGCGCTCGGCGCCGGTCTCATGTGGGGCCTGGTGTTCGTGGCGCCCCTCATGCTCGGCGACTATCCGGGCCTCGTATTGTCCTTCGGCCGCTATATCGGCTTCGGCCTGATCGCGCTGGTGCCGGCCTACTTCGACCGCCGCCGCATCGCAGCGCTGAAGAAGGCTGACTGGATCGCTGCGCTGAAGCTCGCGCTGGTGGGGAACATCCTCTATTACGCCGCACTGGCGACGGGCATCCAGCTCGCCGACGCACCTTTGCCGGCAATGATGATCGGCACGCTGCCGGTGGTGATTTCCATCTGCTCGAACTGGTCGCCCGGCCATCCGTCGGAGGCGGTGGCGTGGAGCCGCCTGGCGCCTTCGCTGGTGATCATCTTCGCCGGGCTCATGCTGGTGAATGCGAGTGAGCTGGCGCATCTCGACGGCAGCCGCTCCACGGCGGACTACGCCTTGGGTTGCTTCATTACGCTCGGTGCGCTTGCCGCATGGACCTGGTATCCGATCATGAATGCACGGCATTTGAAGCGGAATCCGCATATCGCCTCGTCGACCTGGGCCACCGTGCAGGGCCTGGCAACCCTGCCGCTGGCGCTGGCCGGTTTCGTCGGCTACGGCATCTATTCCGCATTGAACCCCGCCGCCTACGACTTCCCGCTCGGGCCGCGCCCCGCGGAATTCATCGGATTGATGCTGGCGCTCGGCCTGTGCGCTTCCTGGCTGGGCACGATGTTGTGGAACAAGTCGAGTCAGCGCCTGCCGACATCGCTGGCCGGCCAGCTGATCGTGTTCGAAACCCTGGCGGCATTGCTGTATGCATTCATCTGGCGCGGCGCTGCACCGAACGGCGCGGTACTGCTCGGCATCGCGCTGCTGTGCGCCGGGGTGGTGCTGGGCATGCGCGCGTTCCAGAAGGCACAGTCGGAAGGCGCAAGCGGCGCGGCGCCACAGGGCGCCGAGTAGTGGCGCCGAGTAGTGGCGGCGGGTGCGCGCGGACGGAATGCGACGCACCTGCTACCATGTCGCCCATGTTCCGATTTCCCGCTTCCCTCTCTGCAAAAATGGCGGTCGTGGCGTGCGCCGCCGTGCTCGCCGCATGCAGCCCGAAATTCGACTGGCGCGAAGTGCGCGGCACCTCGGCGCCCTTCGTCGTGCTCCTGCCCGCCAAGCCCGCCACCCATACGCGCAGCGTCAACCTCGACGGCATTTCCGTGGACATGACGATGACCGCCGCCGACGCCGGCGGCGTGACCTTCGCCGTCGGAACGGCGGAGCTGCCGGATGCGGCACAGGCGCAGCATGCGCTCACGGCGATGAAGACCGCGCTGGTGCGCAATATCGGCGGCACCGTGCGTAAGGAGACGGCGCCTGCTGCGGGCACGCTGGAGGTCGAAGCGGCAGGCACGGATTCGCGCCTGCTTCTCGCCCGCTTCATTGCCCGCGACAAGCGCATCTACCAGGTGATCGCCGTCGGCAAGGAGAGCGCGCTGCCGCCCGAAGCGGCGGAGACCTTCTTCACATCATTCAAGCTGAACTGAGATGCCGGCGCTCCGCGGGCTGGCCGCAGCACAGGTCTTCCTCTGCTTTGCGTCAGCGTATTTCCTGTCCTACGCATTCCGCTCCATTAATGCCGTCATCGCACCCGACCTGATGACGGACGTCGGCCTGCAGAACGCCGACCTCGGCCTGCTGTCGTCCGCCTACTTCCTGAGCTTCGCCGCACTGCAGCTGCCGCTGGGCATCTGGCTGGACAAGTACGGCCCGCGCCGCACCGAATCCGCATTGCTGCTGTTCGCCGCGGCGGGCGCGGCGATCTTCGCTTCCAGCGCCTCGCTTGCCGGCCTGTGGCTCGGCCGCATGCTGATCGGCGTCGGCGTATCGGCCTGTCTGATGGCGCCGTTCAAGGCATATCGCCAATGGTTTGCCCCGGAACAGCAAAGCCAGCTGGGGAGCTGGATGCTGGTGGCCGGCACCTCCGGGGCGCTGGCGGCAACCATCCCGGTCACGGCGGCCCTGCCTCTGATTGGCTGGCGCGGCGTATTCTGGTTGATGAGCGCGATGATCCTGATCGCCGCCGCTGCAATATTCTTTCTGCTGAAGAAGGTCGAGACAAGCCAGCATGCGGCGGCACAAGCCAGGCCGGCGAGCACGGCAGGCGCGCCGCTCGGTTACGCGCATATCTTCGGCGATCCCTTCTTCCGCCGCATGGCCTTGCTCGGCATCATGAACCACGGATGCCTTTCAGCCTGGCAAACCTTGTGGGCCGGGCCGTGGATGATGACGGTGCTGGGCATGAGCAAGGCGGAGACGGCGCAAGTCCTGTTCGCATTCAACCTGTGCCTGATGCTGTCCTTCCTGGCCATGTCGTGGTGGGCACCGCGCTACGTGGCCTATGGCGGAACGCGCGGCTTGTCCTCGCTTCATGTCATTGCAACGGGCCTGGGCGGCGCCATCCTGGTGCAGCTTGCGATGCTTGCAACTTCTGCCCCGTGGTCGTGGACGCTGTGGCTGGTGCTTGCCGTTTGCGTCACGGTAACCACGCTTACCCAGACCAGCGTCAGCCTCGCTTTCCCTGTTGCACTGGCCGGCCGTGCCAACAGTGCGTTCAACCTGACAGTATTCGCGGGATCGTTCGCGGTCCAATGGGGGGTGGGATTGCTGATGGACATGTTCAGCGGCTTCGGCGCCTCCGCTCACGGTGCGATGCGCGCCGCGCTGGCCGTCTGCGTAGCGGGACAGGCGCTCGCGCTGCTTGCATTCATGTTCAATCGCGCTACGCCGTCGGGACACTGATTTGGCCTGTAGCAAAATCCCCAACACATGCTATCGTTTAGTCATAGACTGCTATCGGAGGCCCCATGCTGATCACATTCAAGTCAAAGGCTGCGGCGGAAGTGCTGATGTACGAGGAACACGCCAGGCGCATTCTTGAGTTGCTGAACAAGGACGTCCGGCGCGGCGTCATTACTTCGCAGGAAGCGCCGGACGCCGTGGCGAAACTGGAAGCCGAAATCGCCGAGAGCCGCCTGCACCCGACATCCGAGGAAGTCAGGCGCGACGTGCTGGCCCATCATGGGGACGAAGGCGACGACAACGAGCACGAGCCGGTCGAGTTTGTCAGCTTTGCAACCCGTGCCTACCCCTTGCTGGAGATGCTGCGCGCCGCGCGCAACGAAGGCAAGGATGTGATGTGGGGCGTGTAGCAGGGCGGTGCAAGCATGCAGCCGCGCCAACGCGGCTACAATGATGTCTTTGCCCGTCCGCACCGTGCTGCCGGTGCGCAATGCACATGGACATCCTCGGAATTTCGAATTTCGGTCTTTTTCTCGTTGCAGTTCTGCTGCTCAACGCGACACCCGGCCCTGACACGGCCTATATCATCGGACGCAGTATTGCCCAGGGGCGGACAGCGGGCCTGTTGTCCGCCCTCGGCATTTCAGCGGGGTGCTGCGTGCATGCGCTAGCGTCCGCCATCGGGTTGAGCGCGATCCTCGCCGCATCCGCCACCGCATTCACCTTCATCAAGCTGGCCGGGGGCGCTTACCTCGTCTATCTCGGTATCCGCATGATGCTGGCGAAGCCGGCCGGCCCCGCCGCGAGCACCGCACGCGGCGATGTGCGCTCCCGAAAAACCATCTTCCTGCAGGCGATGGTCACCAACGTGCTCAATCCGAAGGTGATCCTGTTCTTCCTCGCGTTCATCCCGCAGTTCGTACGCAGCGACGCTCAGCAAAAGACGCTTGCCTTCCTCGTGCTCGGTGTGGCATTCGCCCTCATCAGCATGGCCTGGAACAGCGGCACCGCCTTCCTCGCAGGGACGCTGGCGCGGCGCGCCGGAAGCAGTCCGCGCGCAAAGCTGTGGCTCGAGCGCGTGGTCGGCGCCACCTTCGTGGCGCTGGGAGCGAAGCTCGCCTTCACCAAATCCTGATTCCCTTTTCTCCTGGAGACTGCGCGGCGTTGCCGCGCGTGCCGATGTCGAACACTCATCTGAAAACCGATTCGCTGGCATTCAGCCTGCTGGGCGCGGCGCACGCCGTGGCCAGGGTCAAGGCCGGCACCGCCTTGCCGCAGGCGCTGTCCGCTGTCTTTGCGCAGACCGGTGCGCCCCCGCCCGCACGCGGCGCGATGCAGGACATCGCCTATCGCACCATGCGTCTGCTCGGCCGCGCCGACATCCTGCTCGGCCTGCTTGCCACCAAGCCGCCCTCGCCTGCCGAACTGCGCGCGCTGCTGTGCTGCGCGCTGGCCCTGCTGTGCGACGACAGCGACGCCTCAGACGCACCCTACGAAAGCTTTACCGTCGTCGACCAGGCCGTCACTGCAGCCGCATCCGACGGCAGCCTGGCGCATGCGAAGGGCATGGTGAACGCCGTGCTGCGCCGCTTCCTGCGCGAACGCGCCGTCCTCATGCAGCAGGCATTGAAGCAAGCGGCCGGGCGCTGGAACTATCCGCAATGGTGGATCGACTCCGTGCGCGCCGCCTATCCTGCCGGGTGGGAGAGCATCCTTGCAACCGGCAACCGCCCTCCGCCGCTTACGCTGCGCGTCAACGCGCGCAAGTGCAGCGTCGAACAGTACCTGCGCCTGCTGGAGGAAAGGGAGATCGGCGCTACCGTCGTCGGCCCGGTCGCCGTCCGCCTGGACAAGCCGGTACCGGTCGCGCAGATCCCCGGCTTCGCCGAGGGCATGGTGTCGGTGCAGGACGCGGCGGCCCAGCTCGCGGCGCCGCTGCTCGACCTGCGCGACGGCATGCGCGTGCTCGATGCATGCGCCGCCCCCGGCGGCAAGACCGGGCACATGCTGGAATGCGCGGACATCGACCTGCTTGCGCTCGACAGCGATCCGCGGCGCCTGACCCGCATCACCGAGAACCTGGACCG
>Ga0196971_1000113_pt1 | contig 79570 bp, 77 predicted proteins | sample S1v_1013CmetaG_FD_148660 | JGI IMG/M metagenome (GOLD analysis project Ga0196971, IMG submission 148660) | Soil microbial communities from Anza Borrego desert, Southern California, United States - S1+v_10-13C | ecosystem: Environmental > Terrestrial > Soil > Desert | place: USA: California...
TGTCGGGGCTGGTGGTGCTGATGACGCTGGTCGGCGGCTTGGGCACGTTGACCGGGCCGATCGTCGGCGCGGTGGTGATCATTGCGCTGGAGAACAAGCTGGGCGACTTCGGCAACTGGATGGCGGCGCTGACCAATATCGAATGGTTCCGCTCGATCGGCGAATCGGTCACCATCGTCACCGGCTTCATCTTCATCGTCTGCGTGCTCGCGTTCCGCAGGGGGATCGTGGGGGAACTGATGGAGTATGCAAAGAAGATGCGCAAACCGGCATCGCCGGCAATGCAGCCCATAATCGTTAAGACTGTGGAGGGATAGTTCAGCGGTATCGCTAATGTGCTCGCCCTCCTCGTCGGTGTCGTGGGCGGGCACATGGCATTTAAAAAGAAGAAGCGCAAGCCGCGTCGCCGGCAAAGAATGCGCCGATCATTAATACAGTGGAGGAGAGACCATGAAAGCACTTGTCTGGCTACGTGTAGCAGTCGGATGTATCGGAGCATCGTTTGCCATAGGCGCATGGAGCGCCGACGAAATCGTGATCGGGCAAGTAGCGCCCCTGAGTGGTGTCCTTGCCGATACCGGCAAGGACATGGTGCTGGGTGCCAAGGTCTACTTTGACTCTGTCAACGCGCAAGGTGGTATTAACGGGCGGAAGATCCGGCACGTCGTCAAGGACGACGGCTACAAGATCGATGAAACCGTCCGTCTTACCAAGGAAATCATCGACAAGGATGGTGCGGTTGCACTAATCGGCTTTGCAGGAACCGGCAACATTGGCGAACTGTTGAAGCAGAAGGTTCTCGAGAACGCCAACATCGCGCTGGTGGCGCCGTATACCGGTGGCGAAGTGCTGCGCACGCCATTCAATCCCTATATCTTCCACATCCGCGCCGGCTATGTCGATGAGACGGAGGGTATCGTCAACCAGCTGGTGATGCTGAACATGAAGCGCATCGGCGTGATGTACCAGGATGACCCGTTCGGCAAGGCAGGGCTCGCTGGTGTCGAAGCGGCTTTAAAGAAACGCAATCTCGAAGTGGTCGGCACCGGTGCCTACGAAAAAAACACCGATAACGTCGCCGATGCGGTGAAGTCGATTGCCGCTGCAAATCCGCAGGCTGTCGTGATGATCTCGGTGAACAAGAGCACCGCTGCCTTCACCAAGGAAATCCGGTCGGTATCCACTGTCGCGCAGCTGGTCAATATCTCGGTTGTGAATCCAAAGGAAATCGTCCGCCAGATCGGTGCCGACAATGCGCGTGGCCTCGGCATCGCTCAGGTGATGCCTTACCCGTTCACGTCGGCTGCAGCTATTGCGAGGGAATACCAGCAGGCGATGAAGCGATTTGCGCCGGCTGGTACTGAGCTGTCGTACACCAGCTTCGAAGAATTCATTGGAGCAAAGGTACTCGTCGAAGGCCTGCGCCGCGCAGGTGCCAACCTGACGCGCGAAAAAGTGATCCGCGCGCTGGAGACGCTCAATGCATTCGATACCGGTGGATTTACCGTGCGTTTCTCACCGGAGAATCGCATCGGATCACGCTTTGTCGAGATCACCGTGCTCGGCAAGGACGGCAGGCTGTTGCGCTGATACGTAACATTTCCTGCATTCCACATTCAGGCCTCATTACGTCCTGCCAATCTCTGCGCACCTTTTCTTGTGCGCAGTTTGTACTAGACTGATTTCACCTCGTTCGCGCCAGTTCCCTTCAATAAGGGGCTGGCGCTTTTGTTCTCATGCAAAAGGAGAAGGTGATGCAAACAATCGCAGACGTGATGACCAGGGATGTTCAGAGCGTATCGCCGCAGGAAACCATCCGGCGCGCCGCAGAAATGATGGATGAGCTGAACGTCGGCTCACTGCCGGTATGTGACGGTCAGAAGCTCATCGGCATCGTTACCGACCGCGACATCACGGTGCGCGCAACCGCAGCGGGCAAGGCACCGGATGAAGCGAAAGTGCAGGATGTCATGACCGACCAGATCCGCTGGTGCTTCGACGACCAGGAGGTCGACGAGGTCATGCAACAGATGGGCGACAGCCAGATCCGCCGCGTGCCCGTCATCGATCACAACACGCAGCAGTTGATCGGCATCGTGTCGCTGGGCGATCTGGCGACAAAGCACTCGGCGCAGGTGGATCGGACGCTGGAGAACATTTCGACGCCGGCTGAGCCGGATCGGACGGGGTTGCACTGATTCGCGCTTGCGACAGCATGCATGCACGACAGGATTGGATCTTAGAGACTGTTTAAAAACCTACTGCGCGGCCCAATTTTGGTCGGGGCGCCCAGCCAAACTCGGACCGCTCGCTACGGCTTTCAAACGGTCTCTTAATACTCGTCCCAATGCGGCTGCGGCCCGAAATACTCCACTAGGTGATCGATAAACGCCCGCACCTTCGGCTGCATGTACCTGTTCGGCAGATAGGTCATGAACAAGCCGCTGTCAGGGTTGGCGACGCTGTCGGGCAGGATGACCTTTAGCCTGCCGCTCTTGAGGTGCGGGCCGACGATATAGGTGGGGAACAGGATGATGCCCATGCCGTCGAGTGCGAGCTGCAGCAGGACTTCCGAGTTGTTGACGCGACATTTTCCGCCGACTTGCAGAGGTACCTCCTTGTTGCCGATCATGTAGCGCCAGCCGCTGCGCAGTGCTGGAATGCCTTGGTACACAAGGCAGTCATGCTGAAGCAGGTCCTGCGGCGTGCGGGGTACGCCACGGCGCTTCAGGTATGCGGGAGAGGCGCAGGTCGCCCAGTGCACGTCGGCGATCTTGCGGGCGACCATGGTGGGGGCAGGGTTGTCGGTGATGCGGATCGCAAGGTCGAATCCTTCGTCCACGATGTCGATCACGCGGTCGCTGGCATTGAGTTCGATCTCGACCTGGTCGTAGCGCTGGAGGAAGGCGCGTATCGCTGGGGCCAGATGCAGGGAGGCGAAGATGACGGGGGCGGTGATGCGCAAGACGCCGCGCGGTTCGGCCTGCAGTTGCGTGACGGTTTCCGCAGCGGCGTCGATCTCCTGTGCAATGCGAGCGCAATGCTCGTAATACGCGGCGCCGATTTCGGTCAGGCTCATGCGGCGCGTGGTGCGGTTCAGCAGGCGCACACCCAATGCACTTTCCAGGTTGCTGACCTGTTTGCTCACCAGTGATTTCGAGGTATTCAGCGCGAGCGCGGCTGCCGAGAAGCTGCGTGTTTCCACGACCTTGGCAAAGGCCATCATTTCCGCCAGATGCTCCATGTTGACGCTTCCCTTAAATGGTTGGATTGTCCTGCAATGGAAACAATATTATTCCAAATTGGCGGATTGTAATTGGATGCGAACAAACCATAATGTGCTTCACGGAGCCTCCAAAAGCGTCTCCGACCCGGCAGCAAGGAGCACATCATGCACACTTCGTTCGTAAAGAATATTGCCCACATCGCCCATCATCACCCGGATGGGACATCTTCTCGCGCAGCAATGGAGTTGAAGCCCAAGGGCGAGGCTTTGCTGCTGCGTCATAACGACTATCTCCATATCCACCGCGCGCAAGGCTGGACGGTGACGCCGCTTTCCGGTGCGGTCTGGGTCACGCAGGATGGTGATGTACGCGACATCGTCCTTGTTGCAGGAGAAAGTTTTACACTCGACGGCAAAGGTCTTGCAATGCTCTCGGCATTTGGCGAGGCGCGTATCTGCATCACGCGCGATGTTGGCCGTTGCACTGAGGCGAGTGCCGTCGATGCGTCCAGCGACACGGTTCCTGCGGCACGTCCTGCATTTGCATGACACGGAGGCTGACATGCGAAGCGTTATGCCTTTGCTGCTCGACTGGCAGCAGTACCTGCCGTTCCGGCATCACGCACCGCGCGAGGTGCACGACACATTGAGGCTTGCAAACGGTACGCCGGTCATGCTGCGCGCATCGCGGCCGGATGATGCCGAGCGGATCCAGGAATTCGTGCATGGCTTATCGGTGAAAAGCCGCTACCAGCGTTTCTTCTCGCCGATTCATGAGCTTGCGCCCGAGATGCTGGCGCGCTTCATCCGCAATGACGCGCATGAGGCGATGACGCTCCTCGCACTCGTGCAGGGAGATGGCGGCGAGATCGTGATTGCGATGGGGCAGTATGTGTGCGACCCGTTCCCGGACCGGTGCGATTTTGCTGTCGTCGTGGGCGACAACTGGCAGCGTAGCGGACTGGGCAGGAAGATGACAAAAGCACTGATGTGCATTGCACGTGCTGCGGGAATGGAGCGGTTCGAGGGCGACATCCTCGCGGAGAACGAGCCGATGCGTCGCCTGATGCTGGAGCTTGGCTTCAGGTTCGGCAAGCATCCCGACGGACCATACCTGCACCGTGTGAGCAAGAGGCTGAGGCAGTCATCCGAGCAGTGCTCGCCATTGGTGGCATTGGCCTCAAACAGCGATCGCCGGCAAGCACATGCCTGAGCACCATCGATGGCGCTACGGTTGATGCAGGTTCAGTCCGCCTGGGCAGCAAGTGGGGAGCCTCCGGCCTATCGGCCCTTCTGCAGCGGGATCGAACAGCTCCATGCAATGCTGGGGCGTTCGCTGAAACGGTTCGCCAGTCTGCGAAAGCGCGCGGCCCTTCCTTTCACGTCATCCGGTCAAAAGGTTTCCGTCACGGTCCTGCGCAGCACATCGGCAAGGCGGCTCGCTTCCGATGTCAGAATCGACGGGCCGTGAATCAGGTAGAACGTCGATTTGTAGCCTTTGTGGTTCTGCACCGGCAGTATCCGCAAGCGGCCTGCATTCAGCGATTGCTGGATGCGCTGCCGTGGCAGCCAGCCATAGCCAAAGCCCTCGCTCAGTGCGCGTTCGGCCGTGTCGAAGCTGCTGACATGCCATAGTTGAGCGTTTTCTCTTCCCTCGCTGCCCTTGCTGCTTTTATTGCTTTTGCTTTTTCCCGCAATGTCCATACTGAATTCGGAGCTGGGCAGCACCTGCACTTCATGCTCCAGATCCATTGGCGTGATTTCCCTATCCAGCGCAAATAGCGGATGCCCGGGATGCGCGACGGCGACGTATTCCATTTCCACCAGCAGGTCTCCGTGCAGGCCGTGCGGGACATGCATGTTGATTGCAAGGTCGACGGACTGCTCGCGGATCACACGCTCGATCTGCGGCATCGAGCCTTCGATCAGGTTGATCTTTGCGCTGCGTGGCTGTTGCGAGAACGTGCGGATTGCAGGGATCAGCACGCTGGACGGGAAGTCCTTGTGGACCGCGAGACCGATCTCGGGCCGCCAGTTTATCTTCAGGTCTTCTGTGAACTGTTCCAGTTCCATCGCTTCGCGCACGAGCGCGCGGGAGCGTTCGATCAGCACTCGCCCCGGGCCTGTCAGGTGCGCCTTGCGTCCTTCGAGTTTCAGCAGCGGTACGCCGAGGTGCTCCTCGAGCCGGGCGATGCTATAGCTGATGGCAGGCTGACTCACCTGGAGCATTTCCGCCGCGCCCGAATAGCTGCCGCATGAAACAACGGCATGGAACATGACCCATTGCCGGAGATTGACGCTGGACGCCCGATATCCCTTCGAAAGCTGTATTTCACATGCGCTTTCGATGGTGTCGCTTGCTTGTTTCATCATGTTCTCTTCAGGTATGCACACGCGATGTCATTGCCCGTGATGGAGCGGCTGCTTTCATTCATGGAAACCGGTGGGACAACAAATTTGGTATGTGGGAAAGCTAGGTGAGGTGCCTGCGAATTCTATGGATAGAAAAAATCGATTCATTCATCATGCGGCAAGTGGAAAGACGAATTTGCAACTTTGCACAGGTGAATGGGGCGGGGCGCATATTCCAAGCCATTTCCTAAAGAAAGAACATCATGTACAGCAATGCACGACCAGAAAGCAGCAGAGTAGTAGTACTTACTCTTAGGTGCGGTGCTTTCATATCGGGTTCCGCTATCGGAGCGCTCCGGGATTAAGTTGCATCAATGGTGCGTCGCAAAAGCGTGTCGCGGCGGACAGGGTTTTCACTGCGTCACTGCAGGGGCTGCTGCGTAGGCCGTTCATATGCGATCTTCGCCAAACCGCGTTGCGGGACGCATTCTTTCCATTCGGTGAGATGTCTTTCGGTGCAGCAGCGTCGAAAACATAAGCACCTATCCCAATAACAAGAGTGCACACGATGTGCCGCGTACATTGGTACAACACGAAGGCAACTGAACTTATTTTTCGATATGGCCAGCGTGGTCTTTATCCTTTGTATCCGCGTGACGGCTGATAAAGCGACCTGATAAGCCGACGCCGGTACCGCGGATACATAAGAGCTGCGCACTGATTATCTTGCTGACCTTCAGGTAAGGTAGTGCAAAGGTGTTAAGCGGGTGATGTACTGCCATGAGGGAAGCTCCTTCCTTGGCTGCAGCGCTTTGCCTGCAATGCAAGGCTGGAAAGGCGCGCCGGCTTGTGCAAACAAATACGCTTGGCCGACCTGTAAAGCATGGCTCTTTGGATACCGGCCGCAAATCCAAGGGCGGTAGCGTCCTCGTTAGTTCGTGCAGCGCGTCGATGTCGGTGATGGGCTGTTGCAGGAAACGGAATGCCATCCAGCGAGCGCGTAGTTAAAGAGCGAGATCGGGCTCATTCTGTCGCTGGCCGCGGCTACGGCAAGCCAGGGTTACTTCTACACGGTCAGCCAGTGCATTTCAGGCTCAAGTTCTTCAGCGGCGTGCGGATCGGCCTGGTGCTCGGCAACCTGCTTGTATTGCTCGGCCTGCTGCACTTCTTTGCTTCGGTCGAATACGAGCAGGTCTTGCTTGCATGAACACTGGTCATGGCTACCCTTGCGGTCGCCGGCGTGACGTGAGGCGAAACGGTAGGACATCTGGCAGGAAAGAGGGTACGGAAGGGGGCCGGGAAACGTGCGACCCGCTGGCGGGATATCGACGCGTCGCGTGCCTTGCCAGCCCCGATTCTGGTTTGAACGCGCACCCTCCTATTGATGAAATGAGTCCAAGCATGATTTCCGAGAACCATTGATGGAAGCAATCATGAGTGTCGCGACATTGAAACCATCCGTGACAGACCTGCACGCAGGCCTGATGCAAGACCTCAAGGACAAGCAGCGCTTCCTTGCAGAGCTGATCGGCCCGCGGCGCTTCTATTACGTGGATATTCCGGTGCGCGGTAACATCGGCGACCTGTTGATCATGCACGGCACGCTTGCGTACTTCCGGAATCACCATCTGTGGCCGAAGGTGATCGCCTCTGCCTTTGAATTTTCACCGGCATGGGTGGGGCGCGACGAGGTGATCGTTTTCCATGGCGGCGGGAATTTTGGCGACCTGTATGCGGGCATACATAGCTTTCGGGAAAACGTCGTTGCGGAAAAAACAGGCAACCGGATTGTGATCCTGCCACAGACGGTCCACTTTTCATCGTTGCGCGAGCAGCGTCGCTCCGCACGGGTCTTCCGGGAACATCCCGACCTGCACTTTTGCGTGCGTGACGAGCGTTCTGTCGAAATCGCGTTGCACTTTTCCGATCATGTCTATCTCGTGCCCGACATGGCGCACCAGCTCTTTCCGATTGTGCCGTCCGGGGATGGCTTCCGTGCCAGCGGCACGCTGCTCATCCGGCGCGTCGACGACGAGAAAGGGCAGGCAGCCATCGCGTTGCCGCCGGATGTGAAATGCGTGACCGACTGGCCGGAACTCGTCGGCCGACGCGAACGCAGGATCGAGTATTACCGCAAGACCGCGCGCTGGCTGCGCAGGACACGTACCGCGCGCCATTTCGCCAATTCCCTGTCGCGATCATGGGTCGACTATTCGGGGCGCCTGATTGAGGAAGCCGTCTCGCTGTTTGCGTCGCACGACCGCATCGTCACTGACCGGTTGCATGCCCATATCCTGGCCTGCCTGATGAGCAAGCCAAACACTGTGCTCGACAACAGTTATGGGAAGAATCATGCCTACCTCTCGACATGGACAGCCGCTAGCGAACTGGTGCAGGCGAAGCGCAATGTCTGACCCAAAACCGTGAAGCTTTCTTCGCTCTTTCGAAAGGAACTATGTCTACTTTCGACGTGTTGCTACCGGTAAAGAATGGGATGCCTTACCTGCCAGAGGCGATCGACAGCATCCGCAAGCAAACCTTTCGGGACTGGCGGCTGCTCGTGCTCGACCATGGATCGAACGACGGCAGTGTGGAAACAGTGCACGCGTATGCGGCGAAGGACCCGCGCATCGTCCTCCATTACGTGCCATCGGCGAAAGGCTGGTCCGGGTTGCTCAACCATGGGCTGGAACGTTGCGACTGCAGATATGTACTGCAGCAGGATGTCGACGCCTTTTCCATGCCGGACCGTATGGCGGTTTTGCTGCAGGCGTTGGAGAAGGATCCGGAACTTGTGATGGCCGGTTCCAGGGGCATCGTCGTCGATGCCAGCAGCAAGCCTGTTGGCACGATCGACGTCCCGACCAGCCATGCCGGCATCCTGTCGAGCATGCCGTTTCGCACCCCGGTTGCTCACTCCACCGCTGCCGTGCGCCTGACGGCATTGCATCGCATCGGCGCGCGGTACGGTATCGATTTTGTGCATGCCTTGCCGCCGGAGAGACGGATGGAGGTGCCCGGCTTGGCGGAGGATTACTTCCTGTTCGGGCAGCTCGCCTTGGCGGGCAAGTGCATCAACGTGGAACGCAACCTGATCGAGCGCCGGTACCGCAGTGCCAATGTCGGCTCGACGCGTTATGTGGAGCAAATGCGGCTGGCGCTCGCCATTTCCCGCTACCTTGCGGAGTCGCTTTCCATCGTCCGTGGCGGCGGTGCACCTGCGTTTGACCCTGCGCCGTTCTGCAACCACGGGCAGAGCCTCTTTGCCGTGGAGGGCAAGTCGAACTTTCTCGATGAGTACGAGGCGATGCAGGCAGTGATGCGCAGGTCCATCGTTGCCTCGTATGAGCGCGAGCGGGAGCTTGCGTTTCGCCGGGCGATTGCAGTACGGACCAACGCCAGGATGGCGGGGCGTTATTTCTCGTTCGCGTCGCGGCACGGACGCAGGGAATTCGAGTGGCGCACTGTGCGCTCATGGGCGCTGCGGCATTTGCGTCGCAAGAACATGCTCGCGCTGACTCCCACCGGTCTTGCCTCGCCGGCGTAAGGCAGGGTGGCGTTCAAGCCGGCGGCGCCATCTCCGTACGCCGTGTCGGCCGAACAGGCACCGGCATGTGTGCAACTATCCGCCAGGAGTAATGAACGATGTATTACCGGATCAAGAACGTTTTGAAAAACCTGCAGACCCCGCAGGACGCTGCGCTGTCGAACCTGCGCGGGGAAGATTCGAAGCTGATTGCGCGTAACCGTTCCCGTAACCTGACTTTCCTGACGGACGGGAAGCTTGCCAGCCTGGTGGAATCCTGCCGGGAGATTGAGGCGCGCAATATTCCGGGCATATTTGCCGAGGCGGGCTGTGCACTCGGCGGTTCCGCGATATTGATCTCGTTGCTGAAAAACGCAAACCGGCCGTTTCAAGTCTATGACGTGTTCGACATGATTTCGCCACTGACGGAAGAGGACACGCCCGACGTGCACGAGCGCTACAAGACCATCAAGGGAGGCGCATCGAAAGGCATCGGCGGCGAACAGTACTCTGGCTATCAGGAAGACCTGTACACGCTGGTGCAGTCGAACCTGAAGCAGTTCGGCATCGACCAGCAGGCGCAACAGGTTTCGCTGATCAAGGGGCTGATCCAGGACACGATGTATATCGACCAGCCCGTTGCGTTTGCGCATATCGACGTGGACTGGTACGAGCCCGTCATGACTTGCCTGGAGCGCATCATGCCCAACCTGTCGGTTGGCGGCTCCGTGGTCCTTGACGACTACCATGACTGGGGCGGATGCCGGAAAGCTGCAGATGAATACTTTCACGGGCGCAGAGGGCGTTTCGTCATGGACGACAGCGCCGGTTCCATGAAAATCACCAAGGTGGATTCCTGACGAGGTCGGCCATATTTTTCCGGTCGCATGGGAGAGTATTGCTTGCGTTTCTCATGGTTGGCGCCGTGATCGCGCAATCGGGCAGCAACGCCAAATGGCCGGCCAATATGCACGAACAACACCCGATACATAAGGGGGACGTGTCAAATAGCGTCTATCCGGCGACCAGCTTAGCCGGGAATCCGCTTTTCATCGTGACAATCGTGACGCTCTTAGTCCCCCGTGTGAGGGCGATGTACAACTTCTTCGGAAATACGCAACTGCGAAGCAGAGCGGGATTGAACACGGTGAAATGTAGCCGGAAGCGTATATGGCAGGGCGCAGCACGAAGCGCAGACAGACATGACATAAAAAGAATGCCCGCATAACCGATTGATTATGCGGGCTTATTCGTGGTCGGGGTGGCGGGATTCGAACTCGCGACCCCTTGCACCCCATGCAAGTGCGCTACCAGGCTGCGCTACACCCCGACGAGCTGGCTATTATAGCAGAGCGATATTGCTTTCCGCCATTCACTGCGACTGGAAAGTCGCTTAGTCTAACGTCGCGCCTGTTTTTTTGATGATTTCTGCCCATTTTCTGGCTTCCGAGGCAATCAGGGCCTTGAATGCTTCCGGCGAGCCGCCGACCGGCTCCAGTCCCGCCGTGTTCAGGCGTGCTTTTACATCAGGCATTTTCAGGATCGCCTCGATTTCCCGGTTCAGACGCTGCACGATCTCGGGTGGCGTGCCCGCAGGTACCAGCACGCCATTCCACGTGAGCGATTCGAACCTTGGCAAGCCGGCTTCAGCCACCGTAGGCAGGTCTGGCATCAGGGAAAAACGCGTTGCACTGCTGACGGCAAGCGCTTTCACTTTTCCACTTTTGACATGTGGCATGACGACCGACGGCACGCTGAACAGCATTTGTGTGTCGCCGGTCGCTGTAGACAGCGCAGCCGGCGGGGCGCCGTTGTAGGGGATGTGTACGGCGTAGATTTCCGCCATGCTCTTGAACAGCTCCATCGTCAGATGGGAGGAGGAGCCGTTTCCGACCGACGCGTAGTTCAGCTTGCCAGGATTTTTCTTCGCATGAGCGATCAGTTCCGCGACACTCTTCACCGGCAGCCCTGCATGCACCACCAGCACATTGGGTTGGGAACTGGTCTGGATGACCGGCGTCAGGTCTTTTTGCGGGTCGTAGGGAAGTTTGGTGAGGAACTGTGTGAAGGCAAGCGGTCCATTGAAAGAGATCAGCAGCGTATGGCCGTCCGGCGTTGCCTTGGCGACGGTGCCGGTGGCGATCGTGCCGGATGCGCCGGGGACACTGTCGATGACGATGGGTTGGCCGAGTCTTTCCTTCAGCTTGTCGCTGATGGTCCGGGCAATGATGTCAAGCGAGGATCCGCCCGGCGCTGCGACGACAAAACGGATGGGGCGCGAGGGCCAGGCGTCGGCATGCGTGAATGGTGCGGCAAGGCAGAGCAGGCACAGCAGCAGGGCTTTGGGAAACGTCATCGTCGGCTTTTCGGAAGGGCATAAAAGCCGCAGAATAGCACCTGACTTAACAACATTGAAAAGCTGTCCGTGATCATCGTTACAGGATCGTTGCGTGATCGTTGCGGACGTTATTCCGACCATGCCAATCAAGATCAGCCATCAATTCGATGCAGGTTCGATTGAAGTCGTCCGCGCGGACAGCGCCGCGACGATCGAACTCAAGCTCCGCAAGGATTCGCATGCGGATGTTTTGCAGTGGTTTTATTTCCGCGTGCAGGGAGCGCGCGGCGAGAAGTGCGCGATGCGCTTTCTTAACGCGGGACAGGCGACATTTGCAAAAGGCTGGGAGAACTATCATGCCGTTGCCAGCTATGACAGGAAACACTGGTTCCGCGTCCCGACCACCTACGACGGCCAGGTGCTGACCGTCACCCATGTGCCTGAGCGCGAAAGTGTGTACTACGCCTACTTCGAACCCTATTCCTGGGAACGCCATCTGGAACTGCTAGGACGCATCGAAAATTCGCCATTGGCGCGCGTGTACGACATTGGCAGTAGTGTGGACGGCCGTGACATCAATCTCGCGGTGATCGGCGACCCCGCCGCGGCGAAGCGAGTGTGGGTGATCGCACGCCAGCATCCCGGCGAAACAATGTCGGAATGGTTTGTCGAGGGCATGCTCGACGCACTGCTTGATCACAGCAATCCGATAGCGCGGCGCGTGTTGCAGCAGGCCGTGTTCTATGTCGTGCCGAACATGAATCCGGACGGCGCTGTACGCGGTAATCTGCGCACCAACGCCGCCGGTATCAATCTCAACAGGGAATGGATGGCGCCTTCGCTGGAGCGCAGCCCGGAAGTCTATGCCGTGAGAAACAAGATCCATGACATCGGCTGCGACCTGTTTCTCGACGTGCATGGCGACGAAGCCCTGCCGTATGTATTCGTCGCTGGCTGCGAAATGCTGGAAGGCTTCACCGCAGACCAGCAGGCGGTACAGGCGGCGTTTATCGACTCATTCATGCAGGCCAGCCCCGATTTCCAATCTGTACACGGCTATGAGGCGACGAAGTATCGCGAGGAATTGTTGCAGCTGGCATCGAAATATATCGGCCACACGTTCGGCTGCCTGTCGCTGACACTGGAAATGCCGTTCAAGGACAACGCAGACTTGCCGGATCCAATTGTCGGATGGAATAGCGCACGCAGCGTCCAGCTAGGCAAGGCAATCCTGCAGCCGATCCTGCATGCACTGACGCGAGGCTAAAGTGGGTGTGGAAATCGAAAGGAAGTTCCTGGTTCGCAACCAGGATTGGAAGTCGCTGGGACAAGGCGTGCTGCTGCGACAAGGTTATCTTTCTTCCGCACCGGAGCGCATTGTACGCGTGCGCATCGAGGGTGATGCAGCCATGCTCACGATCAAGGGGCGTACTAGCGGCATGACGCGTTCGGAATGGGAATATCCGATTCCCATGGAGGATGCGCGGGCATTCCTCGACAACTTGTGCGAACGGCCGATCATTGAAAAATACCGCTACCGCATTCCCTTTCAGGGCATGGTGTGGGAAGTCGACGAATTCCTCGGCGAGAATACAGGCTTGGTGGTGGCGGAAGTCGAGCTGGAATCGGAGCAGCAGGCATTTGCCAGGCCGGAGTGGATTGGCGAAGAGGTCACGCACGACGCGCGCTATTTCAACGCCAATCTGCTACGCCATCCCTATACAAAGTGGTGAACCCACGGTTCCGGCGCGTTGAATAACGCGCTCGTACTGACGGCTCCTGAATGCAGTGTGTCAGTGGAAATGCCCGGTTCCCGTCGGCGCGTCTTCCGGCATTTCCGCGTGTACGAGTTCCGCATCCGGGTCGGGATAGAGCGGGGCGCCGCAATCATCGCAGAACTCCATCGGAAACAATTCCGTGTGACGCTTGATATGCGTAATGCCGCAGGCGCGCAGCAGTGCGACGATTTCTTCCAGCGGCGTGCGCATTTCGGTGTCGAGTACCTCCGGCGTGGTCAGTGCTTCGAAGCTGGTTGCGGCAGGTTCTTCCTCGTCTTCCCTGCCGTAGAGCGGCCAGACAACGCCGTAGATGACTTCGGGGTTTTGTCGCAGGGTGAAGCCGATACGGTATTCATCGACACGGTCTTCCACGTTATCTTCACTGAAGCCGCCAATGATGGCGCGCAGCCCGGTGGCCTCCACACCGAGGGTGTGGGTGAGGAAATGGACGGCCGCACGAATCGATGCAGGACGGATATGTTTGTCCGCTTCGCGGCAGGCGACGTAATAGGCTTCCGGCATCAACAGTTCGACACCGCAGCCCGGCAGGAGCGATGCAATGTTTGGCATTGCCTGGGCGCGCCATTGCGCTAGTGCGAGTGAACGGTCGGCAGTGTTCATCGTCGCTTGCCAGGTAAAGAGCGGGGCACCGACTGGTGCGGCAACTGCGGCAAGTAGATAACGCGTATCGGCGAGGAAGGGCGCGGTTTCCGGCGCGTTATTGAGTGCGCGCATAGGCGAGCCCTTGATGGCAGCCTGTGCCATGCGTTGCGTCAACGTATAGGTTTCCGCATGGGTGCGCGGCAACTGGTCAATCGCGAACAGGGTCGGCGCCATCGCAAGGCGCGTATCGGATGCCAGCAGGTGTCCATGCAGATGTGCCATCAAGGTAGTGCGCATGTCCTCGGCAATCGTGCCGGAGGCAATCGAAAAACGCGTCCAGGCAAGGATCGGCGCGGCAATCAGCAGCGCTTGATATTGGACACCTTCATGCTCGACCACGCATGACTCGCTACCTGCCTCCACGGATTCCATCAGCGCGTCATAGGCGTTCAGGTCGGTCCTGAACAAATGCTCCAGCGCCGCATCGATGGTCTCCTGATGCGCGCCCTTGAGGGCTTTGAGGATGAGGCTGTCCAGCGAATGTTCCCAGTTGCGCTCTTCGACGCGGCTGGCAGCTTGTGCCAGACCTTGTGCAACGGAAACCATGCGTTGGCTGTCGGCAGACAATTTGTTGGAAGAGCTTTTGGACAAACGGCGCATGACGAATCAGGACTGAGGCGAAGGAAGCGTATTGTAGATGATTCAACAGGCAGCTATCAAAAGTTGGGGATAGCTGGTTAGGTGAGTGCATACGACCCCGAGGCACCGAAGCCGTGTAATGAATGCCAAACCCGCATAGCAGTATATGCTCAAAAAACAAAAAAGCCGCATGGTGGCGCCATGCGGCTTTGCGGGGAAACAGGGATTACTTCGATGCTTCCGGTGCAGCCGATGCAGGTGCTGCCGGAGTCGCCGGTGCTGCTGCGGGTGCTTCCGGTGCCGAAGCGGCGCCGTGAGCAGGTGCGGAAGCCTCCGTCGGATTATGGCCGGCTGCTTCACCCGCCATGTCAACCTTGTCGCCGCCTTTCATGATGACGAACAGGGCGAGAAGCGCAAAAGCGATAAATCCTACGAAAATTTTCCACATGATATGTCTCCAAAAATAAGTATCGAAAAACGCCGTATGTTCGGCTTTTTCCCGAAGGGTACAGGCGCTTTCTTACACCTGCCTTGCAAATACGGTCCCCGGCCATGATGCGAGCCGGGGAGTTGCAGGTAGTTATGCCGCCAGAAGCTGGCGCAGCACAAACGGCAGGATGCCGCCATGCTTGTAGTAATCCACTTCGATCGGCGTATCGATACGCAGCAGCAGATTGACATCCTGCTTGCTGCCATCGGCACGTGTGATCACCAGCTTCACACGCTGCTGCGGCTTGATGTCGCCCTCGATGCCCTGCAGGTCAAAAGTTTCATCTCCCTTGATGCCAAGTGACTGCACGCTGTCGTCATCGAGGAACTGCAGCGGCAGGACACCCATGCCGACCAGGTTGGAACGGTGGATGCGCTCGAAGGAGCGGGCGATGACAGCCTTAACGCCCAGCAGTTGTGTGCCCTTGGCCGCCCAATCGCGCGACGAACCGGTACCGTACTCTTCGCCGGCGAAGATCATGGTCGGCACGCCGTCGTTGATGTACCTCATTGCTGCGTCGTAAATCGACATCTGTTCGCCGCTCGGCTGGTGGATCGTCAGACCGCCTTCGATGCGGGAGCCGTCTTCCTTCGGCGGGATCATCAGGTTCTTGATACGCACGTTGGCAAAGGTGCCGCGCATCATTACTTCATGGTTCCCACGGCGCGAGCCGTAAGAGTTGAAGTCGGCCTTCATCACGCCGTTCTCCAGCAACCATTTGCCGGCCGGGCTCGATTCCTTGATCGAGCCGGCAGGGGAGATGTGGTCGGTCGTGATCGAATCGCCGAACACGCCCAACGCGCGTGCGCCGGTGATGCCGCCCGCCGCTGCCTTCGGCTGCATGTGGAATTCCTCGAAGAACGGCGGCTCGGCGATGTAGGTCGATTTTGGCCAGTTGTATACGTCGCCGCTTGCCACGCCCTTGATCTGCTCCCACAACTGGCCGGGTGCGCTCTGGACCTCGGCGTAGTTTTCCTTGAAGACCTTGGCGTTCATCGCGAATTTCATCAGCTTGGCGATTTCAGCCGAAGATGGCCAGATGTCGCCGATATAGATGTCGCGGCCATTCTTGCCCTTGCCGACAGGCTCGGTCATCAGGTCCTTGGTTACGTTGCCTGCAATCGCATACGCAACGACCAGCGGAGGCGAGGCCAGGAAGTTGGAACGGATGTTCGGATGAATCCGTGCCTCGAAGTTGCGATTGCCGGACAGCACGGCGGACGCGACGATGTCGTTCTTGACGATTGCTTCATTGATTTCCGGAGTGAGGTCGCCCGCATTGCCGATGCAGGTGGTGCAGCCGTAGGCGGCAACGCCAAAGCCGAGCTGCTCGAGGTAAGGCAGCAGGCCGGCGGCTTCAAGGTACTTGGTCACGACGCGCGACCCGGGCGCGAGCGAGGTCTTGATGTGCGGTGCAACCGTGAGGCCCGCTTCGACCGCTTTCTTCGCCAGCAAGCCGGCGGCCAGCAGCACGCTCGGGTTGGACGTGTTGGTGCAGGAGGTGATCGCGGCGATCAGCACGTCGCCATTCTTGATCTTGATCCCGTTCGACGTTTCGTACACGGCGTCGAGGTCTTCCGACTTCTTGTTGAAGCCATTCTGCGTCACAGGCTTGGCGAACAATTCGGAGAAGGTCGATTTAACCTTGCCAATTTCGATGCGGTCCTGCGGGCGCTTCGGACCTGCGAGTGACGGCGCAACAGTGCCAAGATCCAGCTCGACGACGCTGGAGTAATCGATCTCGCCTGCCTTCGGAATGCCGAACAATCCCTGCGCCTTGAAGTAGGCAGCGAAGGCGTCTATTTCTTCCTTGGTGCGGCCGGTTCCCTTGAAATATTCGATAGTGGCGTCGTCCACCGGGAAGAAGCCCATCGTCGCGCCATATTCCGGCGCCATGTTGGCGATGGTGGCGCGGTCGGTGGTCGACAGCGATTCCGTGCCTTCGCCAAAGAATTCGACGAACTTGCCGACGACCTTGTGCTTGCGCAGCAGCTCGGTAATCGTCAGCACCAGATCGGTGGCGGTCACGCCTTCGCGCAATACGCCCTTCAGGTTCACGCCGACCACATCGGGCGTCAGGAAATACACTGGCTGGCCGAGCATGCCGGCTTCGGCCTCGATGCCGCCCACGCCCCAGCCGACCACGCCAATACCATTGATCATCGTCGTATGCGAGTCGGTGCCGACCAGCGTGTCGGGGTAGTACACGCCCTCCTTGTTGTGCACGCCGCGAGCAAGGTACTCGAGGTTCACCTGATGCACGATGCCGAAGCCCGGCGGCACGACGCCGAAGGTATCGAAGGCCTGCATTCCCCACTTCATGAACTGGTAGCGCTCGTTGTTGCGCTGGAATTCCAGTTTCATGTTCAGGTCCAGCGCGTTCTTGTCGCGGAAATGATCAATCTGCACCGAGTGGTCGACGACCAGGTCAACCGGAACCAGCGGTTCAATGTTCTTCGGTTTCTTGCCCATCTTGGACGCAACGCCGCGCATTGCGGCCAAGTCGGCGAGGAGGGGAACACCGGTAAAGTCCTGTAATACGACACGCGCAACCACAAACGGGATTTCATCGACGCGAGCTGCAGTCGCCTCCCAGTTCGCGAGTTGCCGGACATGTTCTTCCGTTACTTTCTTGCCGTCACAGTTACGCAGTACCGATTCCAGCACGATGCGGATCGATACCGGCAGGCGTGAGATATTCACGCCGAGCTGTTTTTCCAGCGCCGGAAGCGAGTAGAACTTGCCCTTCTTGGAACCCGAAATCTTGAATTCCGTGAGCGTGTTCAGTGTATTGCGGGACATAGCCACTCCTTAGATTATTGTTAATGGGCTTGGTTAATGGGCTTAGAACCGTACGAGTGGGGCGCCTGCCAAGCGTGACGCGCACAAGCCGCGCCCCGAATTTATCTGGAGAAAGTCAGTGTCAGCCGTTCTCCGCCACTTGTTGTGCCCGCTGTTCCGGGCTCTTGCATTCATTGGCGAGCTGCTTGCCCTTCTTGGAGTCAAGCAGCATGCCTTTGGCCGGAATGCCAATCCAGACCAGGCCGTTCTGGGGATTCTCGAAGCGCTGCGCACCGGTCGTGGTGCTGACGCGGGTCATGCGGTGCATGCGCTTATTCCACTGCAGGGCGATCTGCTGGTCATTGTTGGCATCAGTGTAGATCGTCAGCTTATTGCCAAGTTCACAATCGTACGCTGTTGGTAACAGTCCGCCCACATCCGGTTCGGGTTCTTCACCCTTGGCAGTGTGAGCTTTCTTGGATGCGGCAGATACTTTCTGCACAGCCGCTTTCTTTGCTCCCTCATTGGAAGGAGCAGGGGTGGCCATGGCGGAAGTGGCGCCGCAGGCGAGGCCGACGGTTAAAAGAATAAGTGATGACAGTTTCTGCATTTTGAGGCTTTCTCCTCTCTAGAGTGCGCGCCGTGTAATTGGTTTTATGGGAGCGTCACATGTTGTCAATTAAAACAGGCTTTCCGACGAGTCCGGCATTGGCATGCCGCTCGACCGGGCGCGTTGCAAAATTGTCCAGTAGTAGCGATAGCTGGCGCGATCGTGCAACGTGCCTTTGTATTGTATCGGACCCCACTGGTTAGCTTGCGCTGCAAGTAGGATATGTGTTGCGTCGTTGACTTCCGCAGTGTCCGGCGAAAACGCTTTCAGTATCGGTTTGATCTGATCCGGATGGATACTCCACATTCTTGTATAACCGAATTCCAGCGCCGCGCAGCTTGCATCTGCAGCAACAACGCCCAAATCCTTGATCTCGGTCGTCACGTTATGAGAGGGAACCTTGCCGTGGGCGTGGCATGCCGCCGCAATTTCCAGCTTGGCGCGCCGCACCAAGGGGTGGCTGAACTGTCCGGGAGAGCGCATCGCACTGCCTGGTATCGCGCCATAGTGCGCGGACACGAAATCCATCACGCCGAATGACAGGCATTCGACCTGAGGCAGCGCGGCGATTGCATGCGCTTGTGCAAGCGCACCATGTGATTCGATCAGTACATGCACCGGCAGGTCTTTGCGGCCGTATCTGTTTGCATGGAGATTGATGATGTCGATCGCACGCGTGACGTCTGCGGCGCTATCGACTTTGGGAACAACGAGATAGGCGAGGCGGCTGGCCGCCCCTTCGCATATGAGGGAGACGTCCTGCTCGAAGCAGGGATGGGTCAGGGCATGGACGCGCGCGCCGATACGGTTGAAACGGTTGTCATCGCTATTGATCAGCGCAGCAACCAACCGGGCGTGTGCCGCTTCGTTTCCCGCGCTGGCACCATCTTCACAATCGAACGTAATATCGAAAACAGGGCCTAGTTCTTGTTGCAGAGCAATCGACTTTCGCATCAGCTTATCGGAGCCGGCGTAGTGATCGCAGACGGGAATGGAGACCGGCTGGTGTTTGCCCTGGAATAAGACCTCGGACGGGTGCATGTGCAGCCTCGCTTCAGGTGGGATCCAAAAAACAGAAAGGCAAGTGGCGAAACCGTGCGTGACGGTCCGGCACTTGCCTCATGGCTGGAGGAAGACTTAGCCTACCAGGTGCTTGACGCCTTCACGCTCTTCCATCAATTCCTTGAGCGTCAGGTTGATGCGCTCTTGCGAGAATGCATCGATGTCCAAGCCCTGAACGATCTTGTATTCGCCATTCTCGGTCGTGACCGGGAAGCCGAACATGGTGTCCTTCGGAATGCCGTAGGAGCCATCGGATGGAATACCCATCGTGGTCCACTTGCCGTTGGTGCCGAGGACCCAGTCACGGACGTGGTCGATTGCCGCATTGGCAGCCGATGCTGCGGAAGACAGGCCGCGTGCTTCGATGATTGCTGCGCCGCGCTTGCCAACGGTCGGGAGGAACGTGTCCTTGTTCCAGACGTCGTCGTTGATCATTTCCTTGACCGACTTGCCGTCGATGGTCGCGAAGCGATAGTCAGCGTACATGGTCGGGGAGTGGTTGCCCCACACGCACAGCTTCTCGATCGAGGAAACCGGCTTGCCGGTCTTCTGCGCGATTTGCGACAGGGCACGGTTGTGGTCCAGGCGCAGCATTGCGGTGAAGTTCTTGGCCGGCAGGTTCGGTGCCGACTTCATGGCGATGTAGGCATTGGTGTTGGCCGGGTTGCCGACGACCAGAACCTTGACGTTGCGGGATGCGACAGCGTCGAGCGCCTTGCCTTGCACCGTGAAGATCTGTGCGTTGGCTTCGAGCAGGTCCTTGCGCTCCATGCCCGGGCCGCGCGGACGTGCGCCAACCAGCAGGGCAACATCAGCATCCTTGAATGCGGTCATCGGATCGCTGTGAGCGGTCATGCCGGCCAGCAGCGGGAACGCGCAGTCGTCGATTTCCATCATGACGCCCTTGAGTGCCTTCTGGGCTTTCTCATCCGGGATTTCGAGCAGCTGCAGGATAACAGGCTGATCTTTACCCAGCATGTCGCCGTTGGCGATGCGGAACAGCAGGGAGTAGCCGATTTGGCCGGCGGCGCCGGTGACGGCAACGCGCATTGGGGCTTTAGCCATGATGAATCTCCAAAGTGGGAATGAAAACGGTGACGAGAAACATTACGAAAATATCAGCAAGCCTGTAATAATACCGTCGAAAACTTCCGCGGTCACAGTGTTCACCCCGAGTTCCTCGGGTTTCCGATGCGACGGAAGCGGGGCGGCTGCGAGGCTTGCATCCTGCCAATAGTGTCCGCGAGTGTAGGATGGCATGACAGGTCTGTCAATGACTATCTTATATCTTATATAAGACATATTAGTTATCAGTTTTTGCTAGACGGCAACCGGGGTTTTATGGTGAAATCCTAGGTTATGAGTTCCACCCCGTCCAATCTGACCACCAATGGCGTACCTAGTGCAGGGGCGGGGATTTCTGCCTCCGGAAGCTCTCCTACATTCAGTCCCCTCTACCAGCAAATCAAGGCACTCATCACGCAAAGCCTGCAGTCAGGCGAGTGGAAGCCCGGCGAGTTGATTCCCAGTGAAGTCGAGTTGGCCAATCGCTTCAAAGTGAGCCAGGGGACAGTGCGCAAGGCCATCGATGAGCTCGCTGCAGAAAATCTCGTAGTTCGCCGCCAGGGAAAGGGCACCTTCGTTGCTACCCACCACGAGGCACGTGCGCAGTATCGCTTCCTGCGATTGATGCCTGACGCCGGCGAACCTCATTACGCTGATAACAAGATCCTTGAGGTGAAGCGCCTGCGCGCACCTGCTGAGGTCGCGCGCCTACTGGATATCAAGTCTGGTGATTCCGTCATCTACATCAAGCGCGTGCAGTCATTTGATGGCACGCCGACGATCGTTGAAGAATTGTGGTTGCCCGGCGTGATATTCAAGGGGCTGACTGCGGAGCGTCTAATGGAATACAAGGGGCCCATGTATGGATTGTTCGAGACGGAATTTGGTACGCGAATGATCCGGGCAACGGAAAAAATTCGTGCGGTTAGTGCCGATGAGGGTACTGCCGAACTGTTACATGTAGCTATAAGCACGCCGCTGCTAAACGTGGAGCGTGTGTCGTACACCTATGGCGACAAGCCGGTGGAAGTGCGGCGCGGACTTTATCTCACTGATCGCCATCATTATCAGAACGAACTGAGTTAATGCGATTGGTGTGTGTTTGGCAATTGGGGATAGCCCCGCTTGACAAATAAAGAAAGTGCTCCCGGCGGTGGCGGGTGTTGGTATGCCGCATAAAATCGGCGAAAATTACGGGATTCTTAAGCCTGGGAGGTAATGTTATGTCTGAAGCCGTGAAAAAAAATCGGCGGCAATTTAATGTGATGACGTTTGCGGACACGGTCCACTATCGGCTTCCATTAGCCGGTATCGTATCGATCCTGCATCGTATCAGTGGCATCCTGATGTTCTTGCTGTTGCCGTTCATTCTCTTCCTGCTCGATAAGAGCCTGACGTCTGAAATCTCCTTCGAATACCTCAAGGGGTTCACCTCGAACCTGCTTGTCAAGCTGATCATCCTGGCGCTCTCTTGGGCGTATCTGCACCACTTCTGTGCCGGCATCCGCCACCTGGTCATGGACCTGCACATCGGCGTTGATAAGGACAGCGGCCGTAAATCCGCCGTCGGCGTGTTTGCTGTCAGCTTACCCCTAGCCGCACTGGTTGCACTGAAATTGTTCGGAGTTTTCTAAAATGGCAAACAATAACATCGGACCGAAGCGCCTCGTCGTCGGCGCTCACTATGGCCTGCGTGACTGGCTCGCGCAGCGTGTGACGGCAATTGTGATGGCGCTCTATACCATCATCCTGCTGCTCGCATTCTTGACCGGCAACATGTCCAGCTACGAAACTTGGGCCGGCATGTTCTCTCAGCAATGGTTCAAGATCGTTACTTTCGTTACGTTCCTGTCGCTGTTCTATCACGTCTGGGTCGGCATGCGTGACGTCTGGATGGACTATGTCACCAAGTCGGTTGGTCTTCGCCTCGTATTTCAAGTTGCCACACTCCTGTGGCTGATCGGTTGTGCCGGCTGGGCGGCGCAGATTATCTGGAGAGCGTAATCGTGGTAGCAGTCAAACAATCCATTCCTGTCCGCCGCTTTGATGCGGTGATCGTTGGCGCCGGTGGTTCCGGCATGCGCGCGTCGTTGCAACTGGCTGAAGCCGGCTTGAACGTCGCAGTCCTGTCCAAAGTGTTCCCGACCCGTTCGCATACCGTTGCGGCGCAGGGCGGTATCGGTGCTTCCCTGGGTAACATGTCGGAAGATAACTGGTACTGGCATATGTTCGACACCGTCAAAGGTTCGGACTATCTCGGCGACCAGGACGCAATCGAATTCATGTGCCGCGAAGCGCCGAAGGTCGTGTACGAGCTCGAGCACTTCGGCATGCCGTTCGACCGTAACCCGGACGGCACGATTTATCAGCGCCCGTTCGGCGGTCACACCGCGAACTTTGGCGAAAAACCTGTCCAGCGTGCTTGCGCAGCTGCTGACCGTACCGGCCACGCTCTGCTGCACACGCTGTACCAGCGTAACGTCCGCGCGAAGACGCACTTCTTTGTCGAGTGGATGGCAATCGACCTGATCCGCGACCAGGATGGCGACGTCCTCGGCGTGGTTGCGCTCGAGATGGAAACCGGCGACGTGATGATTCTCGAAGCGAAGACCACGCTGTTTGCCACCGGCGGCGCAGGCCGTATCTTCGCAGCGTCGACCAACGCATTCATTAACACCGGCGATGGCATGGGCATGGCGGCGCGTGCAGGCCTGCCGCTGCAGGATATGGAATTCTGGCAATTCCACCCGACCGGCGTATCCGGTGCCGGCGTGCTGATTACCGAAGGCGTGCGCGGCGAGGGCGGTATCCTGATCAACGCCAATGGCGAGCGCTTCATGGAGCGCTACGCGCCGACGTTGAAAGACCTGGCTCCGCGCGACTTCGTGTCCCGCTCGATGGACCAGGAAATCAAGGAAGGCCGTGGCTGCGGTCCGAACAAGGATCACGTTCTGCTCGACCTGCGCCATATTGGCGCCGATACGATCAAGAAGCGTCTGCCATCGATTCTGGAAATCGGCCACAAGTTCGCCAACGTTGACGCAACCAAAGAGCCGATCCCGGTTGTGCCGACCATTCATTACCAGATGGGCGGTATCCCGACCAACATCAACGGCCAGGTTGTTGCGCCGAAGAACGGTAATCCGAAGGAGGTCGTCAACGGCATGTACGCGATCGGCGAGTGCGCTTGCGTCTCGGTCCACGGTGCGAACCGCCTCGGCACCAACTCGCTGCTCGACCTCGTCGTGTTCGGCCGCGCTGCCGGCAACCACATCGTTGCGCAGAACCTGAAGCAGAAGAACCACAAGCCGTTGCCGGCTGACGCCGCCGAGTTGGCGCTGTCGCGTCTGGCACGTCTGGAAACCAGTACCGGCTCCGAGCGGGTGCAGGACGTGGCGAACGCAATCCGTTCGACGATGCAGCAGTACTGCGGTGTGTTCCGTACGGATGAGTTGCTGCAGACTGGTCTGAAGAAAATCATGGAACTGGACGAGCGTCGCAAGCACGTGTCGTTCAAGGACAAGTCGAAGGTCTTCAACACCGCACGCGTCGAAGCGCTGGAGCTGGACAATCTGATCGAGACCGCAAAAGCCACCATTGTGTCCGCTGCAGCCCGTAAAGAATCGCGTGGTGCTCATGCGCACCGCGACTACGAGAAGCGCGACGACGAAAACTGGATGAAGCATACGCTGTGGTTCTCGGAAGGCAATCGCCTTGATTACAAGCCGGTCAATACCCAGCCGCTGACCGTTGAAACCTTCAAGCCAAAAGCACGTACTTTCTAAGGTAGGAACATGGCACGTACCCTTAAATTTCAAATCTATCGCTACGATCCGGACAAGGATGAGAAGCCGTACATGCAGGATCTGACGGTGACCCTGCAGGACACAGACAAAATGCTGCTGGATGCATTGCAGCGCATCAAGGCCGACGTGGACGATTCGCTGGCATTGCGCCGTTCCTGCCGCGAAGGTGTTTGCGGCTCCGACGCGATGAACATCAATGGCAAGAATGGTCTGGCCTGCACCACTAACCTGAACGAACTCACGGAACCGATCGTTTTGCGTCCGCTGCCCGGCCTGCCGGTCATTCGCGACCTGATCGTGGACATGACACAGTTCTTCAAGCAGTATCATTCGATCAAGCCATACTTGATCAATGAGACTATTCCGCCGGAGAAAGAACGTCTGCAGTCGCCGGCGGAGCGCGAGGAGCTCGACGGTCTGTATGAGTGTATCCTGTGCGCTTGCTGCTCGACTTCGTGCCCGTCGTTCTGGTGGAACCCGGACAAGTTCGTCGGCCCGGCAGGCCTGCTGCAGGCATATCGCTTCATCGCCGACAGCCGCGACCAAGCAACCAACGAGCGTCTGGACAATCTGGAAGATCCGTATCGCCTGTTCCGCTGCCACACCATCATGAACTGCGTCGATGTCTGCCCGAAGGGATTGAACCCGACCAAGGCAATCGGCAAGATCAAAGAGCTCATGGTGCGCCGCACGGTGTAAGTGACGTTCAAGAGGCGGAAGCGTCTATGACTTCCGCCTTATTTCCTGTGCTCTCCGGAATGCTTATTCTTGTGGGCACATGAAATAGAGTGAATGAGGAATTATGTCCACCACCCACCAGGCTGACCCGGTAAAACGCGCGCGTTTGCGTTGGCGCGCCCGTCGCGGTCTGCTCGAAAACGATTTGATCGTGACGCGCTTTCTCGATGCGTACGAAACCAGTCTGACCGACGAAGAGGTCGACGCTTTTTCGCGTTTGATGGATTTGGCGGACAACGAATTGATGGACTTGCTTCTGGCACGCAAGGAGCCTGTCGGCGATGTTGATTTGCCGCATGTTCATGCTTTGCTGGCGAGAATGCGTGCCGCTTGAGGCGGACGTAACAGGTTTTTGTTTTTCGGTTTTTTTTCCATTCGACTCACCCCTCCTCACTAGAAGGAAGAGACATGACCAACTCTGAAACCAAAGCAACACTATCGTTCTCCGACGGCTCTCCGTCGCTGGACCTTCCGATTTACAAAGGTTCGATTGGCCCTGACGTCATCGATATCCGCAAGCTGTACGGCGCAACGGGCAAGTTCACTTACGACCCGGGCTTCATGTCGACCGCAGCCTGCAATTCCTCGATTACCTATATCGATGGGGATAAGGGTGAGTTGCTGTATCGCGGCTATCCGATCGAGCAGCTTGCAGTCAACTGCGACTTCCTGGAAACCTGCTACCTGCTGCTGAATGGCGAATTGCCGAATGCAGCGCAAAAGGAGAAGTTCGTCAGCACCGTAACCAACCACACGATGGTTCACGAGCAGATGCAGTTCTTCTTCCGCGGCTTCCGTCGCGACGCACATCCAATGGCCGTGCTGGTCGGCACGGTTGGTGCGCTGTCGTCGTTCTATCACGACTCCCTTGACATCAACGATCCGCATCATCGCGAAGTATCGGCAATCCGTCTGATCGCCAAGCTGCCCACGCTGGTCGCGATGTCCTACAAGTATTCCGTTGGTCAGCCATTCGTGTACCCGCGCAATGACCTGTCCTACAGCGCCAACTTCATGCGCATGATGTTCTCTACGCCGTGCGCGGAGTACAAGGTCAATGACGTCCTGGTCCGTGCACTTGACCGCATCCTGATTCTGCACGCAGACCACGAGCAGAACGCTTCCACCTCGACAGTCCGTCTGGCCGGTTCTTCCGGTGCGAACCCGTTCGCCTGTATCGCTGCTGGTATCGCCTGCCTGTGGGGCCCGGCACACGGTGGCGCCAACGAGGCGGCACTCAACATGCTGGAAGACATCCAGCGCCAAGGCGGCGTTGAGCGCATCGGTGAGTTCATCGCGAAGGTCAAGGACAAGAATTCCAACGTCAAGCTGATGGGTTTCGGCCACCGCGTGTACAAGAACTACGACCCGCGTGCGAAGCTGATGCGCGAAACCTGCCACGAAGTGCTGAACGAACTCGGCCTGCACGACGACCCGCTGTTCAAGCTCGCGATGGCTCTGGAAAAGATCGCGCTCGAAGACGACTACTTCGTCCAGCGCAAGCTCTACCCGAACGTAGACTTCTACTCCGGTATCGTGCAGCGCGCACTGGGTATCCCGGTTTCCTTGTTCACCGGCATCTTTGCGATGGCACGTACCGTCGGTTGGATCGCTCAGTGGAACGAGATGATTTCGGATCCGGAACAAAAGATCGGTCGTCCGCGCCAGCTGTTCGTCGGCTCGCCGAAGCGCGATGTTCCGCCGTTGGCAAAGCGTGGCTAATTGCGGTAATTCGTAGCAAAAAAGAGCGAGCCCTAGTGGCTCGCTCTTTTTTTTGACTAGCATAAATATGCTATGCTAGCGGTTCCAAAATTTGGTAACACTTCAGGTCGTCACGTAGCCCTTCCCCCACAACTTGATGTGCGATCCGCTAACCGGTCAGGCCGTGTCGCGGAAGGTTTAATCAACCCGCTAATCTCGCGAAACGCGAAGAAAGGTGAGCAAGATGATGCAGCAGTACTTCTCCAACTCGTATCTGTTTGGAGGCAACGCACCGTACGTAGAAGAATTGTACGAGGCGTATCTCAACAATCCCGGTTCTGTTCCCGATAACTGGCGCGCGTATTTCGACGCGATGCAGAACGTCCCCGCCGTCGATGGCACCAACAAACCCGACGTGGCCCACGCACCGGTCATCGCATCCTTTGCCGAGCGCGCAAAACAAGGCCCGATTCGTACGGTCAGTGCATCCGCAGACGCTGAAATGGGCCGCAAGCGTGTCGCCGCGACTCAGTTGATTGCTGCGTATCGTTTTCTCGGTAACCGCTGGGCCAACCTCGATCCGCTGCAGCGCCAGGAACGCCCGATTATTCCCGAGTTGGAGCCGAGCTTCTACGGTTTTACCGACGCCGACATGGATATCGTGTTCAACATCAGCAACACGTATTTCGGCCCTGAAACCGCTTCGCTGCGCGACTTGCTCCAGTCGCTTCGTGACACCTATTGCCGTTCAATCGGCGCCGAATTCATGTACATGAGCGATCCGGCGCAGAAACGCTGGATGCAGGAACGTCTTGAATCGGTCCGTTCGACCCCGAATTTCTCTGCCGAGAAGAAGAAGCACATCCTCGATCGCCTGACCGCTGCAGAAGGCCTTGAGCGCTATCTGCACACTCGCTATGTCGGCCAGAAGCGCTTCTCGCTGGAAGGTGGGGAGAGCTTCATCGCTTCGCTCGACGAAGCGATCCAGCGCGCCGGCCAGAAGGGCGTGCAGGAAATCGTCATCGGCATGGCACACCGTGGCCGCCTGAACGTGCTGGTCAACACCCTCGGCAAGATGCCGCAGGATCTGTTCGCCGAATTTGAAGGCCGTCATGCGGACGACCTGCCGGCTGGCGACGTGAAGTACCACCAGGGCTTTTCGTCCGACATTTCCACCGCCGGTGGTCCGATCCACCTGTCATTGGCATTCAATCCGTCGCACCTCGAGATCGTCAACCCGGTCGTCGAAGGTTCCGCCAAGGCCCGCATGGAGCGGCGTGGCGATAAGGACGGCTCCCAAGTGATGCCAATCCTGGTGCACGGCGATGCCGCATTCGCAGGGCAGGGCGTCGTGATGGAAACCCTGAACCTGGCGCAGACTCGCGGCTACGGCACGGGCGGCACGGTCCATATCGTTATCAACAACCAGATCGGCTTTACCACGTCCGATCCGCGTGATACCCGTTCCACGCTGTACTGCTCCGATGTCGTCAAGATGATTGAGGCACCGGTGCTGCATGTGAACGGCGACGATCCGGAAGCCGTAGTGCTGGCAACCCAGATCGCAATCGACTTCCGCCTCGAGTTCAAGAAGGATGTCGTCGTCGACATCATCTGTTTCCGCAAATTGGGCCACAACGAGCAGGATACGCCGGCACTGACCCAGCCGTTGATGTACAAGAAGATCGGTCAGCATCCGGGTACGCGCAAGCTCTACGCCGACAAACTGGCAACCCAGGGCACTATTGCTGCCGACACCGGCGACGCAATGGTCAAGGCATATCGCGATGCAATGGATGCCGGCAAGCATACAGTCGATCCCGTGCTCTCCAATTTCAAGAGCAAGTATGCAGTCGACTGGATGCCGTTCCTCAACCGCAAGTGGACCGATGCCGCTGATACGGCAGTCCCGCTGGCTGAACTAAAGCGTCTAGCCGAGCGCATTACCACCGTGCCGGAAGGCTTCAAGCTGCATCCGCTGGTAGAGAAGGTGCTTGCCGACCGCGCTGCAATGGGCCGCGGCGAAATGAACCTCGACTGGGGCATGGGCGAACACCTCGCGTACGCCTCGCTGGTTTCCTCAGGCTATACCGTTCGTCTGACCGGCCAGGATGCGGGTCGCGGCACCTTCGTGCATCGCCATGCGGTGCTGCACGACCAGAAGCGTGAGCGTTGGGATGCAGGTACTTACATCCCGCTGCAAAACGTCTCCGAGAACCAGGCACCGTTTACCGTCATCGACTCCGTCCTGTCGGAAGAAGCTGTCCTCGGCTTCGAATACGGCTACTCCACCGCTGAGCCGAACACCTTGACGATCTGGGAAGCGCAGTTCGGCGACTTCGCCAACGGCGCGCAGGTTGTGATCGACCAGTTCATCAGCTCCGGTGAAGTGAAGTGGGGGCGTGCATCTGGTCTGGTGATGATGCTGCCGCACGGCTATGAAGGCCAGGGTCCTGAGCACTCGTCCGCACGTCTGGAGCGTTACCTGCAGCTGTGCGCAGACAACAACATGCAGGTGGTGCAGCCGACCACCGCTGCGCAGATCTTCCACCTGCTGCGCCGTCAGATGATCCGCCTGTTCCGCAAGCCGCTCGTTATCGCAACGCCGAAGTCGCTGCTGCGTAACAAGGATGCTGGTTCTCCGCTGTCCGAACTGGTCAAGGGCTCGTTCCAGACCGTTATCGGTGAGGTCGACGAGAAGATCGATCCGAAGAAGGTCAAGCGCGTGCTGGCCTGCTCCGGCAAGGTCTATTACGACCTCGTCAATGCCCGCAAGGAGCGTGGCGCATCCGACGTCGCGATCATCCGCATCGAGCAGCTGTATCCGTTCCCGCACAAGGCATTTGCTGCCGAGCTCAAGAAATTCCCGAACTTCACCGAGCTGGTGTGGACGCAGGACGAGCCGCAGAACCAGGGACCGTGGTTCCAGATTCAGCACAACATCTTCGAGAATCTGGAAGATGGCCAGAAGCTGGCATACGCAGGTCGTCCGGCGAGCGCATCACCTGCCGTTGGTTACTACGACAAGCATTATGCGCAGCAGAAGGCATTGATCGAAACCGCGTTCTCGAAGCTCAAGGGCTTCGTCCTGACCAAATAAAGACCCGACGGCGCGCTAGAAGCTGGCGCGCCGCACGAACAACCCGAAACGGAGAGTTACATGGCAATTATCGAAGTGAAAGTTCCGCAGTTGTCGGAATCCGTCGCAGAAGCAACCCTGCTGCAATGGCACAAGAAAGTGGGCGAAGCAGTCGCCCGTGATGAAAACCTGATCGACATCGAGACCGACAAGGTCGTGCTTGAACTGCCGGCTCCTGATGCTGGCGTAATCGTCGAAGTCATCAAGGGTGATGGCAGCACCGTCGTTGCCGGTGAAGTCATTGCCAAGCTCGACACTGAAGCCACTGCAGGCGCTGTTGCAGCACCAGCTGCAGCCGCAGCTCCGGCACCAGCACCAGCTGCCGCGGCACCTGCACCTGCAGCTTCCAGCGCAGCGGCCGGCATTGCGATGCCTGCAGCCGCGAAAATGCTCGCAGACAACAACATGTCGGCTGGCCAAGTGGCTGGTTCTGGCAAGGATGGTCGCGTTACCAAGGGCGACGTGATCAATGCGCTGCAGAACAAGCCTGCCGCTCCGGCACCGGCTGCTGCACCGAAACCCGCACTTCAACAGGTCGCCGCGCCGGTCAGCCCGAATTTGGCGAATCGTCCGGAAGAGCGTGTGCCGATGAGCCGCTTGCGCGCACGTATCGCCGAACGCCTGCTGCAGTCGCAAGCGACCAACGCCATCCTGACCACGTTCAATGAAGTGAACATGCAGCCGGTGATGGACTTGCGCAACAAGTACAAGGACAAGTTCGAGAAGGAGCACGGCGTCAAGCTTGGCTTCATGTCGTTCTTCGTCAAGGCTGCCGTTGCTGCGTTGAAGAAATACCCGATCCTGAACGCTTCCGTGGACGGCAATGACATCGTCTATCACGGCTACTTCGACATCGGTATCGCCGTCGGCTCGCCGCGCGGCCTCGTTGTGCCTATCCTGCGTGACGTGGACCAGATGACGATTGCCGAGATCGAGAAGAAGATCGCCGAATTCGGCGTGAAGGCAAAGGACGGCAAGCTGACTCTGGAAGAACTGACTGGAGGCACCTTCTCCATCTCTAATGGTGGTGTGTTCGGTTCCATGCTGTCCACCCCGATCATCAACCCGCCACAATCCGCTATTCTCGGCGTCCATGCAACCAAGGATCGTGCCGTCGTCGAAAACGGCCAGATCGTGATTCGCCCGATGAACTATCTGGCGATGTCCTACGACCATCGCATCATCGACGGCCGCGAAGCCGTCCTTGGTCTGGTCGCAATGAAGGAAGCGCTGGAAGATCCGGCGCGCCTGTTGCTGGACCTGTAAGAGAAATGATCTGAAGTCACACGCTCACGGAGTACGGAGGAATCCAGCTCCGTGAGCGTTGTCTATTCTGCGGAAAAACTAGGTTACGAAAATGGCGAAAAATTTTGATGTGGTTGTCATCGGCGGCGGCCCCGGTGGCTATATCGCAGCGATTCGCGCTGCACAGCTGGGTTTCAATACGGCCTGTATCGACGAATGGAAGAATGAGAAGAATGGCCCGGCACCTGGCGGCACGTGCACCAACGTCGGCTGCATTCCGTCCAAGGCGCTGCTGCAATCGTCCGAACACTATGAGCATGCCGGCCACGCTTTTGCCGATCATGGCATTGAGGTTAAAGGCCTCGGCATGAATGTCGGCCAAATGCTGGCCCGTAAGAACACCATCGTCAAGCAGAACAACGACGGCATCCTGTACCTGTTCAAGAAGAACAAGGTGACGTTCTTCCACGGCCGTGGTTCGTTCGTGAAGGCCGGCGCAGAAGGTTACGAAATCAAGGTTGCGGGGGCAACGGAAGAGGTAATTACCGGCAAACACATCGTTGTCGCTACCGGCTCCAACCCGCGTGCATTGCCGAACGCAGCGTTTGACGAAAAACTGATCCTGTCCAATACCGGTGCACTCGCAATCGACGCCGTGCCGAAGAAACTTGGCGTGATCGGCGCAGGTGTTATCGGTCTGGAGATGGGCAGTGTGTGGCGCCGCCTCGGTGCAGAAGTCACCGTGCTCGAAGCATTGCCGGCCTTCCTCGGTGCTGTCGACGATCAGATCGCCAAGGAAGCGCACAAGCTGTTTACCAAGCAGGGTCTGGCGATCAGCCTCGGCGTAAAAATCGGAGCGATTACTCCCGGCAAGAAAGATGTCACCGTTGAATACACCGACGACAAGGGCAATGCGCAAAAGGTCGTGTTCGACAAGTTGATCGTCTCCATCGGTCGCGTTCCGAATACCATCGGCCTGAACGCGGAAGCCGTGGGACTCAAGACCGACGAGCGAGGCTTCATCGTGGTTGACGGCGACTGCAAGACGAACCTGCCGAATGTCTGGGCAGTGGGCGACGTGGTTCGCGGTCCGATGCTTGCCCACAAGGCAGAGGAAGAGGGTGTTGCCGTTGCGGAACGTATTGCAGGCCAGCATGGCCATGTGAACTTCAATACAATTCCATGGGTCATATATACGTCGCCGGAAATCGCCTGGGTCGGCAAAACCGAGCAGCAGCTGAAGGCTGAAGGCGTTGCGTACAAGGCGGGTACTTTCCCATTCATGGCAAATGGTCGCGCTCGTGCACTTGGCGATACGTCGGGTATGGTGAAGTTCCTGGCTGATGCCAAGAGTGATGAAATCCTCGGCGTGCATATCATCGGCCCGATGGCATCCGAGCTGATTTCGGAAGCGGTCGTGGCAATGGAATTCCGTGCATCTGCGGAAGACATCGCACGGATTTGCCATGCTCATCCGTCGTTGTCGGAAGCAACCAAGGAAGCCGCTCTTGCGGTCGACAAGCGTTCGCTCAACTTCTAACTCCCGGGAGTAGTCATGCGCCACTTGATCCTGTTACTGCCACTTGCGCTTGCAGCATGTGCGACGACGGGATCGAGTGGTGGCAACATCGCCATCGAGACGACGTCGCGCGGCCAAGCAGTCGCTGGTGCTAACTGCGCTGTCAGCACTAATGCAGGCAGCTGGAATGTGACAACACCGGGATCGGTCAATATCGGCAGCGCGAGCGGTGACTTGCGCGTGGTTTGCCAGAAGGATGGCTACCGTACGTCCGAAATGGTCTTCCGGCCGTCCAGTCCATTTGGATCTAGCGTCGGCCTTGGCGTGGGTGGCGGCGGGGGCAATGTCGGAGTCGGAGTTGGCTTGAGCTTTCCAATCAGTCTTGGCGGCGGCACCTATCCCTCGCGGGTCACGGTCGATCTGAATCCCCTGTGAGCGCATTTCCTGTCACGTAAAGACACCATCGAAACGCATCAGCACTTTAAACAAGGCATAATCTGTAACGATTGTCCTCGGGGTTGGTGGTTCAGCATACTGCGGGCGAGCATGACTCGCCCGTTTTTATGTCTCTTTTGCAGGATGGCCTTCACTCCATCAGTGATTGCAATGGTAGCAACGGTTGAAAATACGATATGAACGTAAGGGAGTTCTATGAGCATGCGCTGGCGCAGCGCGGGTACAAGTCCGATGAGGCACAGCTTCGCGCAGTCGAGCGCCTGCAGCAGGCATACGAAGACTGGCGCGCATACAAGGCGAGACGGTCCAGTAAGCTCAAGAAGCTGATCAATCGCCCGGAAGTCCCTCGTGGAGTTTACATGTGGGGAGGTGTTGGGCGCGGCAAGTCATTCCTGATGGACAGCTTCTATTCCGTCGTTCCGGTCGTTCGCAAAACGCGCCTCCACTTCCATGAGTTCATGCGGGGTGTTCATCGCCAGCTCGACGAGTTGAAGGGCGTTGCCGACCCGCTCGACGAGGTTGCTCGGCGCATTGCGAAGAAGTACCGTCTGATTTGCTTCGACGAGTTCCATGTTTCGGATATCGCCGATGCAATGATTCTGTACAACCTCCTCAAGGCCTTGTTCGACAACGGTGTCTCGTTCATCATGACGTCGAACTACGCGCCCGACACACTCTATCCGGATGGGTTGCATCGCGATCGTATTCTGCCGGCCATTGCCCTGCTGAAGGAGAAACTTGATGTCCTGAACGTGGATGCCGGACTGGATTACCGCAAGAGAGCGCTTGAACAGGTGGAGGCGTACCACACGCCACTTGGTGCCGCGGCGGACCATGCGTTGCGCAAAGCGTTTGCAAGCATTGCCGAAACAGCAGACGAGGATCCACATATTCACATCGAGTCGCGCGAAATCAGGGCCTTGCGCCGCGCAGGCGGCGTTGTGTGGTTCGATTTCGCAACCCTGTGCGGCGGGCCGCGTTCACAGAACGACTATCTCGAGATTTCCAGCCGTTTTCACACGGTCATTCTGTCCGGCGTCCCATGTATGTCAGCGGCCATGTCATCCGAGGCGCGTCGCTTTACCTGGCTTGTCGACGTTCTGTACGATCACAAGGTCAAGCTTTTGATGTCAGCGGAAGTGGAGCCGGAAAAGTTGTATACAGAGGGTGTGCTCTCCAATGAATTTCACCGAACAGTATCGCGCATCATCGAAATGCAGTCATCCGAGTACATGCAAAGCGAAAGGCGCGACGTCGCAGAGTCCATCGCCTGATCCGACAATTTCCTTTCCCATCCTGCCCAATGACTTATACATGCCGAACTGAACGCAAGAAGGGCTTTGCTTCTGCGAGCCGCCACATCTTGCTTGTTGCATGGATCGTCGCATTGCACTCAACTTCGGCGACCGCGCAACAGACGCCACCAGAAGTCGCTTCGAAAGTCGCATCAACGGCTATCGTTGAGCGCTATCCGGCTGGTTCGATCAAAACAGTAGAGACGGCTGATGCAGCATTGGCAGACGTCGGCCGGGAGCGCGCCGCAATCGAGGCGCGTTTCTCAGCGGAAGAGCAGGCATGCCATCCCAAATTTTTTACTACATCATGCGTCGAGAAAGCGAAAGAGCGTCGACGCCAGGCGCTCGCGAGATTGCGCAAAGTGGAACTTGAGGCGAATGCATTCAAGCGGCAGGACCGGGCTCAGGAACGGGATAAGGCCGTGGCGGAACGGCAGGCACGGGCGGAAGCCGACCGCTTGGAGAGGGAACGTGCTTTGCAGGAGAAACCCTCGGGACCGACGGATGCCCCTCAACCCGAGAAACGCAATATTGAACGTAGTGCCCCGGCAGTTTTTCCTGACCGCGTAGCCGAACACGAAGGAAAAATGAAGCGCTTGCAACAGGAAGAGCAGGCTGGCGAGAAGCGGCGTGCCGAGAAGGTTGCGGACTACGAGAAGAAAGTAAAGGCGGCGCAGGAAAGGCAACGAAAAATCGCTGAAAGAAAAGCAAAAAAGGAAGCAAAGCAGCGTGCAAAGCAGGCGTCTCAGCAGGCCATTGAGCCTACGGGGCAATAAACCCGCGTTCGCACGGCTTGGCGGGTTCAGGAATCGCCTCGCTATCCACCTTTGGACGTTTGTCCGAAGCGCCCAACGTTCAGTGCTACATCAAGCGCTTCTTCAGCTTGTCTTTCCTATACTGCACGCTTCATTTTGTTTGCGGTGTAATCCTTGGTTTCCTGCGGCGGTTCAACGACCTTTACAATCGCCAATGTGCAGTTGTCGCCTGTACCATCCACAGCACGCTCGCGTGCCTTGTTGATCAGGAACTCCGATGCCTGGCGTGGCGTATTCATTGCGATGGCTACGCCGAGTTCCGCATCGGTGAAATAGTGCCAAAGACCGTCCGAGCAGAGTAAGAACGAGTCGCCTACCTTGAGTCCGTCATAGCGGCGCAGGCTCACTTGAGGTTCATTATCATGCGAGCCGAGCGCACTGACCAAGACGTTCGACAGATGGTGGTGCTGAGCCTCTTCACGAGAAAGCTTGCCTTCCTTAACGAGCATTTCGACGTACGAGTGATCGATTGTTCGTTCCGCAAAGTTCGGGCCATCAAAGCGATATAAGCGCGAATCGCCGACATGGGCCCAGACAGCGCGCCTGTCCGGTGTGATGACGAGGATGACGAGTGTGCTATGCGGTTTCTTCTCGGAAGAAATGGCCGTCAGCTTAATGATGGTATGTGCATCACGGGCAATTGCCACCAGCATTTTTTCGACGTCTTCGGTCTGCGGTGAAAACAAGTCAAAGGCTTGTTTCGCGGTGCGGATTACCTGTTCAGCCGCAAGCGCACCGCCGCTTAATCCACCCATGCCGTCAGCGACGACTGCCATTACATAGCCGGGAGCTCTTGGCGCAGCGAAGAGCGCTACGCGATCCTGCTGTTCCTTTCGGTCACCTATATGTTGGCCTGTGCCGGCTTCTATCTTGTAATGACTCATAGGTTGGGTCGTTTAACCTGATGTGGGGCAAAATTATTGCACGCTTAATACTATGCAATTCTTTTTGTAGACCTTTGTTACATATGCGAAGCGAAGAAGTGTATTCAGCGATGCATCCCGAAATTCGGCCTTGTTGCATGTACACTTCACAATTACCTTTTACTGAAGGTAAATGGTTGAACCTTCCTTGCCCGCTATACGTGCTTATGTTTCGCTCTTAGAATATAGCTTATAGCATCGATTTAACCAATTATGATTCCCACCGAAGATATTCAGCGCAGAATAATTGAGCTGGAAGTTGAGCATCGCGATCTTGACGCGGTAATTGAGCTCCTTACCCGCGATGCGCTGCATGACGAGCTCCAGTTGCGGCGCTTGAAGAAGCGTAAATTGCAGCTCAAGGATCATATAATCTTGTTGAAGATGCAACTCGTTCCAGATGCCCCTGCCTAATTTCTTGATAAAGGGGATCCCATATCCTCTTTATCGACATCCGCTTTGACAGACAACACAGCATCACCGCCGTCCCCGCAGATTAACCGCGACGCCGATATCGAGCAGTTATTTGATGCCCAAGGGCCGCTTAGCCAGGCAGTCAAAGGTTTTCGACCGCGTCAGTCGCAAACCGAGATGGCCAAGGCCATTGCGACGGCGATTTCAAACCAGCAAACCCTCATTGCCGAAGCGGGTACGGGTACGGGCAAAACCTTCGCTTACCTCGTCCCGGCGCTGCTTTGGGGCGGTAAGGTTATTCTTTCAACCGGCACCAAGAATCTGCAGGACCAGCTTTACCTGCGCGACATCCCGACCGTTCGTAAAGCATTACAGGCACCGGTATCGGTTGCGCTTCTAAAAGGACGTGCGAACTACGTTTGCCACTTTCATCTGGAACGCACGTTGCAGAATGGGCGATTGACTTCGCGCGATGACGTCGGTTACCTGCGCGAGATATCCCGGTTCATCAAAACCACCAACTCCGGCGACAAGGCGGAGCTGTCCAGGGTGCCGGAGTCGGCCCCGGTATGGAACCTCGTGACATCCACGCGCGATACCTGCCTTGGTGCGGAGTGCCAGTACTACCAGGACTGTTTCGTCATGAAGGCCCGCAAGGAAGCGCAGCAGGCAGACGTCGTCGTGGTAAACCATCATCTATTTTTTGCGGACGTTGCGCTCAAGGATACCGGCGTCGCCGAGCTGCTCCCTTCCGCGAACACGGTCATCTTTGACGAGGCGCATCAATTGCCGGAGACAGCGACGCTCTTCTTTGGCGAGACAGTGTCGACGTCACAGGTACTGGAGCTTTGCCGGGACGTACTGGCCGAAGGACTGGCGCATGCGCGCGACGGTGCGGACTGGGCAAAGCTGGTTGCACCCGTCGAACGTGCAGCCCGCGATTTGCGTCTCGCTTTTCCGCAGGATATCGTCCGCCTTTCAGTCAGCCAGATTGCCCCCTCCAGTGCATTTTTCCCGACGCTGGAGAAATTGCAGGATGAACTGCACGCGATGATTGCAGTGCTCGAGAAACAGGCCGAGCGTGCAGAAACGATCGAGCAATGCCGCACACGGGCAATCGAGCTGGCGGACAAGCTGGCAGCATGGGGCAGTGCCCAAACGACCGATCTGGACAAGGTCGGTCCAGGACAGGAGCGCGTGCTGTGGGTTGAGGCCTTCACGTCGTCACTGCAGCTGCACCAGACCCCTTTATCCATTGCACCAATATTCAGCAAGCAGCGCGAGGGCTCGCCACGGGCGTGGATTTTTACTTCGGCTACGCTTGCAGTGAAGAGCGACTTCAACCATTACACCTCGCAGATGGGGTTGTGGAACGAGCCAGCGCAGTCCTGGCCTAGCCCCTTCGATTACGGCAAGCAGGGCCTGCTGTACGTGCCAGATAACCTCCCTCAGCCAAATGCCGTCAACTATACGGATGCGGTGATCGATGCGGCACTGCCGATGATTGAAGCATCCGGCGGCCGTGCCTTCTTTTTGTGCACCACGCTGCGGGCCGTGAACCGAGCCGCCGAACGACTGCGCGAAGAGTTCGAAAGGCGGAAATTGCCCTTCCCATTGATGGTGCAGGGCGAAGCAGGGCGAACGGAACTGCTCGACCGGTTTCGCGCCGCGGGAAATGCGGTGCTCATCGGAAGCCAGAGTTTCTGGGAAGGTGTGGATGTGCGGGGCGAAGCGCTCTCGCTGGTCATCATCGACAAACTACCCTTTTCCCCACCGGACGACCCGGTCCTCGCTGCGCGCATCGAGGCGCTTGAGAAGAAGGGGCTGAACGGCTTCGTGCATCACCAGTTGCCGGAGGCGATCATCAACCTGAAGCAGGGCGCTGGTCGGTTGATCCGGGATGAAGGGGATCGAGGAGTGTTGATGATTTGTGATCCGCGACTGATCTCGAAACCTTATGGCCGGCGGATATGGCAGAGCCTGCCGCCGTTCAAGAGGACTCGTGAAGCCGCAGTGGCACAGGCATTCTTCAAGGACGTGGAGGCAAACGCGAGTAATGGGGCCTGACAACCAGCGGCCTGACACTTAGCGGTATTTTCCGGAGTTCTCCTGCAACCGTCGATGCAGGAGAACTTTGTGCAGTGGTGAGATGGGCAGCAAGTTCACTGTTTTTACTTCTGCGGTTGGATAACCACTTTGCCCGTCACTTTGCGTGCAGCCATGTCGTTCAATGCGCGTGGTGTGTCGGCAAGGGCATAGCGGCCAGAAATATGCGGCTTGATCTTGCCCTCTGCCATCCATGTCATCAGCTCACGCATGGCTGCCATATTGGCCTTGGGCTCCCGCTTGGCAAACTCGCCCCAGAATACGCCAACGATCGAAGCCCCTTTCAACAAAGGCAGGTTAAGCGGCAGCTTCGGAATATCGCCATTCGCGAATCCGATTACCAGATAGCGCCCACGCCATGCGATGGAGCGGAATGCCGGTTCTGCATAAATGCCGCCTACCGGATCGTAAATGACATCCGGCCCTTTGCCGCCGGTTGCTTCCTTGACGGCTTCACGCAGGTCTTGTGTGCTGTAGTTGATTGTTGCATCTGCGCCGTGCTGCTTGCATACAGCGAGCTTTTCATCCGAGGATGCGGCGGCAATGACCCGAGCGCCGAGCGCCTTGCCAATCTCGATTGCTGCCAATCCGACACCACCCGCAGCACCAAGGACGAGCATGGTTTCGCCGGCTTTCAACTGCGCGCGGTCTACTACCGCATGATGCGAGGTTCCGTAGGTGAGGGTCACGGCAGCAGCCGTATCGAAGTCGAGGCCGGGAGGCATCGGCATTAGCATCTTCGCCGGTACGGCGATTTGCTGTGCGAATGCACCCTGGCTGACAAATGCCAGCACCTTGTCACCGGGTTTGAACTGTGTGATTCCTTCGCCTACCGAGCGAATCACGCCCGCGAGTTCGCTGCCCGGTGTGAAGGGGAGTTCGGGCTTGAACTGGTACTTGTTTTGAATGATCAGGACATCAGGAAAATTGACGCCTGCCGCCTGTACGTCGATCGCTACTTCACCGGGACCGGGCACAACGTCAGGTAACTCCTCTACAACCAGCGTATCGGGTAATCCCCAGGACTTGCAGAGGATTGCTTTCATGGTGTCTCCTTTGTGTTTGTGGTTTATAAAAAAAGAACGATCGTTTTATTCTAGGCGGATGCCGCAGAATGTCAATATCTTCACAGGACGGCAAAATCGCTTCGGTTAAAATTCACCTATGAAAATTCTCGTTAGTAACGACGATGGTTACCTCGCCCCCGGTATCATCGCCTTGGCCGATGCATTAAGACCGATTGCCGAAATTGTTGTCGTTGCGCCGGACAGCAACCGCTCCGGCAGTTCGAACTCCCTGACGCTGGATCGACCGCTTTCTGTTTATCGCGCCGAAAACGGCTTCTATTTCGTGAACGGGACACCTTCGGACTGTGTACACGTTGCACTTACCGGAGGGATCGCTTTCAAGCCCGACCTGATCGTTTCAGGGATCAATCAAGGGCAGAACATGGGGGACGACACGCTGTATTCGGGCACTGTCGCAGCTGCAACCGAAGGGTTCTTGTTCGGCATTCCTGCAATTGCGTTTTCGCAGGTCGAGAAAGGCTGGGCGCATGTGGATGCTGCTGCTTGTATCGCGCGGGAGTTTGTCGAGCGCGGTTTCGCTATGCTCTCGAAACCGTATTTGCTGAACGTCAATATTCCGAACTTGCCCTATGATCAGATAAAAGGTGTGAAGGCGACACGCTTGGGCAAGCGCCACGAATCCGAGGCGGTCATCAAATCACAGGATCCTCACGGACGCGAGATTTTCTGGATCGGCCCGGCAGGCAAAGCGAAGGATGCGGGCGAGGGAACGGATTTCCATGCCGTTGCAGACGGGTTCGTCTCGGTAACGCCTCTTCGGGTTGATCTGACCCATACAGCACAACTGGATTTGCTGAAGAAGGGCTTGGTATGAACGGCAGCGACAAGCGTTTCCCGTTGCCGTTGTCTTCCGTGGTCGAAAGCCCAGGCAGGAAGACGACGGCGAATGCTGTCTCACCAGGCAAGGTTGCGACACCTCAAACGGCAACGCAAAATGCCGCGCAAAGTGGGACGCGGCTTCAGCCTCCACGTGAGTTGAAGAGCAGACCGGCGCCGGCGCAGTTGGCTTCGCAAACAACTTCAAGTTCACCGCGCCCCATGCCGCTCGTGTCCGATGCGGTTCGCGTCGCGATGGTTGCTCGGGTCGCCAAGCAGGGGGTTAAAGACACAAAGGTGTTGGCGGCTATGGAAGCCGTGCCGCGCCATATGTTCGTCGAGTCGGGCTTGTCGAGCCAGGCCTATATCGATGCCTCTCTGCCCATTGGTCACCATCAGACCATCTCTCAGCCTTATATCGTCGCACGAATGATTGAAGTCTTGCGCGCAAATTCCAATGGTGGTGTATTGAACAAAGTGCTGGAAATCGGCACTGGCTGCGGTTATCAGGCTGCAGTTCTGTCGTTGGTGGCGAAGGAAGTGTATTCAATCGAACGAATCAAGCCGCTGCATGAGCTGGCAAAGGCCAATTTGCGCCCGCTGCGTATTGCAAATATCCGCCTCCAATACGGAGATGGTATGCTTGGCCTTCCTCAAGTGGCACCGTTCGACGGTATTATTCTGGCCGCGGCCGGACTGGAAGTCCCGCAGGCCTTGCTTGATCAATTAAGTATCGGCGGCAGGCTGGTGGCTCCGGTCGGGGCTCGTCATCAGGTCCTGCAGCTCATTGAGCGCGTAGGCAAATTCGAGTGGACGAATACCACTTTGGAAGATTGTCATTTCGTTCCGCTGCGTCCCGGGGTGGTCTGATGTTGCGTCGGGCTGGGATGATTTCCGGCTACAGCCGCCAAAACGATTAATAGTATGAGAATGAGAAAAGTACGCTTAGTATTTCTGGCGCTTCTGCCTGCCATGTTCGCTGCATGTACTGTAACTCCGCGCCAGGCAGCGCCGGTCGTGGACCGGACTGCCGGCGGAAAGGCGGTCGAAGCCACGCGTGGTGCGGCGCCCGCTGCCGCCGCGCCCAAACAGGCGGATGCGCGCGGTTATTACGTAGTCAAAAAGGGCGATACACTCCTGCAGATTGCTCTCGATTTCGGCCAAAACTATCGCGATCTCGTCGTCTGGAATAACCTCGCCAACCCGAACGACATCAAGGTCGACCAGCCACTGCGCGTCCTGCCCCCGGAGGGCGGTGCACAAACCGGAAGCGTTGCCACCTCTTCGGGCGTTGAAGTGAGGCCGTTGTCTCCCGGTGCGCCTGCCGCTGGCAATGCACCGAACAAATCTGCACCGCGCGGAGATAAGCGCCCCTATACGGAAGGCGTGCTGGCAGAATTGCAAAAGCCTGATACGAACGGTGGCTCGGCTGTTGCATCAAATGCGGTGCCGAAACATGAGCAGCCCAAAGCCGTCGAAAAGACCCCGGAACCGCCTGCCGCCGCGGCTCCAGACGAGGAGGGCATTTCCTGGATGTGGCCGGCTGAAGGCAAAGTGATTTCTGCCTTTAGTGAAGGCAAGAGAGGCATCGATATTGCCGGCAAGATGGGGCAGCCGGTGCTGGCGGCAGGAGCGGGAAAAGTCCTGTATGCTGGTAGCGGCATCCGCGGGTATGGCAATCTGGTTATTGTCAAACATTCCAACAATTTGTTGTCCGCATACGCGCATAACAAAACCATCTTCGTGAAAGAAGATCAAAGCGTAACCAAGGGACAAAAAATTGCGGAGATGGGAAACTCCGACACGGATGAAGTAAAACTGCATTTCGAGATTCGCCAGCAAGGAAAGCCAGTCGATCCATCAAAATTTCTGCCAAGCCGCTAAATGAATCGTACGCCCCGCGATCCCATCGATGATGAAACACCTCCGGATGATCTGGCCGAGGACATTCCGCTCAATGTTGCCGATGAGGCTGGCGATGGGCTGGTCGATGACATTGACGACTCGGACCGTGGTAACAGCTCTGTAGTATCCGGGGCGGATCCAGTCGATGAGCTGAAGACGGTACTTGCTGCCGAATTATCCACCGACACGACGCAGCATTACCTGAACCAGATTGGCGCACGCCCCTTGCTGACAGTGGATGAAGAAATTCACTTCGCAACATTGGCGAAACAAGGCAATTTCGAGGCGCGCCAGAAGATGATCGAGCATAACCTGCGTCTGGTTGTGTCGATTGCAAAGCATTACATCAATCGTGGCGTTGTGTTGCTCGACTTGATTGAAGAAGGCAATCTCGGCCTCATGCGTGCGATCGACAAGTTCGAGCCGGAACGGGGTTTTCGTTTTTCGACCTATGCGACATGGTGGATTCGCCAGAGCATTGAGCGTGCAATCATGAACCAGGCGCGCACCGTGCGATTGCCAGTGCATATGGTGCGTGAGCTCAATCAAATTCTTCGCGCCAAATATCACCTGGAAGCCCAGCACCACGACGGCAAGGATGCAACCGCCGAAGACATCGCGCACCTTGTCGACAGGCCGGTCGAGGATGTGCAGGATATCCTCGCGCTTTCGGAGCATGCGACATCGCTGGATGCGCCTCTTGATAATGACCCGCAGGCCAGCCTGATGGACATGCTGCCCGGGGATGTCGAGGACGGTCCGGATTCGCGCGCGGAACACCATGAAATGACGATACTGGTGCGTGACTGGCTGAAGAAGCTTCCCGACAAGCAGCGCGTGGTCATTGTTCGCCGCTTCGGCCTGGACAATGATGACCCGGCTACGCTGGAGGAGTTGGCGGCGGAGATGAGCGTCACGCGCGAACGCGTCCGCCAGATTCAGCAAGAGGCGTTGGTCAAACTCAAGCGTGCATTGACTGCCCGAGGCGTCGGCAAGGACGCTTTACTGTGACCCCTGTTCTGGTATTCGACATCGAGACGATTCCCGATGTGGCGGGCTTGCGCGTCCTGAACGGCTATGATCCTGCAATGAGCGATTCGGAAGTGGCTGCCGCAGCATTTGCAGCCCGACGCGACAAGAGCGGCTCGGATTTTCTCCAGCATCACCTGCACAGAATCGCCGCAATTTCCTGCGTGTTCCGCGATAACGAGGGATTCCGCGTCCGTTCGCTGGGCAGCCTCGAAGATCAGGAATCGAAGCTCATTAACGATTTTTTTCGCATCATTGACAAGTACACCCCGCAGTTAGTGTCATGGAATGGTGGTGGTTTCGATCTGCCAGTGTTGCATTACCGGGCAATGATCAATGGCGTAACGGCGTCGCGTTACTGGGAAATGGGTGACGAAGACCGCGACTTCAAATGGAACAATTATTTGAGCCGGTATCACACCCGCCATCTCGACCTGATGGATTTGCTTGCCCTCTATACCGGTAGGGCAAACGCGCCATTGGACGACCTTGCAAAGTTGTGCGGGTTCCCCGGCAAACTGGGTGTTGATGGCTCCCAGGTCTGGACGTTGTACCAGGAAGGCCGTTTGAATGAAATTCGCGACTACTGCGAAACCGACGTCGTCAATACCTACCTGGTATATTGCCGGTTTCAGCTAATGCGCGGCGCAATGACAAAGGCTGCCTACGAAGAGGAAATCTCGCTAGTACGCTCGTCACTGGCAAGGCTCGACGGATCGCACTGGCAAGAGTATCTTGCCGCATGGTAGTCTGAGCGCATTTTTCGGCTCATTTCCAGATCCATTATCCCGTTTTCCGGGCTTTGAGAGTCCGGCAATTCAATAAGATTTCTTATGCAGCACAATACGATTGTTATCGAATCCCTCGACATGGAAGGTCGGGGTGTTGGTCATTTACAGAATGAAGACGGCACGCCCGGCAAGGTTATTTTCGTTGAGGGAGCATTACCAGGCGAACGAGTCAGCTACCAGTCTTTCCGGAAGAAGCCGAAGTGGGAAGCCGCGACGATGACTGAATTGCACAGCGAGTCCTCGCTGCGGGTGAGGCCGAAATGCGAATATTTCGGCGTGTGCGGCGGGTGCGCAATGCAGCATCTCGAGCCGTCCGCGCAGGTCGCGATGAAGCAGCGCGTCCTTGAGGATAACTTGTGGCACCTCGGTAAAGTGCGCGCCGAAACAATGATGCGTCCGATTTTCGGGCCGACTTGGGGCTATCGTTATCGGGCGCGCCTGTCGGTGCGTAACGTCCAGAAGAAGGGTGGTGTGCTGGTCGGTTTCCACGAAAGGAAATCGTCGTATATCGCAGACATGAAGTCCTGCGAGATTCTACCGCCTCATGTATCGGCCATGCTGGTGCCGTTACGCAAGCTGGTTGAGTCGCTGAGCATTTTCGAGCAAATGCCGCAGATCGAGTTGGCCGTGGGCGAGGATGTAACCGCCTTGGTTCTGCGCATCATGGCGCCTCTCACGACTGACGATGAAGACAAGCTAAAGGTATTTGCGGACGTGCATCGCATCCAGTGGTGGTTGCAACCCAAGGGGCCCGATACCGTTTACCCGTTTTACCCGACAGATGTGCAATTGCACTATGCATTGCCTGAGTTCGGTGTGAAGATGCCGTTCAAACCCACCGATTTCACGCAGGTAAATCACCATATCAATCGGGTCCTGGTGGCGCGTGCGCTGTGCTTGCTGGAGGCGCGTTCTGATGATCGTGTAGCCGACTTGTTCTGCGGTCTCGGGAATTTTACGCTGCCGATCGCAACGCAAGTGCGGGCAGTGGTTGGCATCGAGGGGAGCACTGCACTGACGGAGCGCGCCTTGGATAATGCACGCGCCAACGGGTTGGCCGAAAAGACGACGTTTTACTGCCGCAACTTGTTCGAAGCCACAACGGAGGATTTTGTTGCGCTTGGTAAGTTCGACCGGATTCTCATCGATCCGCCGCGCGAAGGTGCAATTGCGGTATGCCAAGCCATTGCGGGCCTTGATCCAGCGATGAAGCCCAGACGTATCGTGTACGTTTCCTGTAATCCGTCCACGCTGGCGCGTGATGCCGGTTATCTTGTTCATCAAGGTGGTTATGCCTTGAAGCAAGGAGGAGTGGTGAATATGTTCCCGCACACGGCACATGTCGAGTCGATGGCCGTGTTCGATCTCGTGCATTAACGAGTAGGGAAACAGCAATAAAAAAGCCGACCCAAGGTCGGCTTTTTGTTTGACCTCAATCGCGATTAATCACGCTCTCCGCCGAAAATTCCCAAGAGGGCCAGCAGGTTGCTGAAGATGTTGTACACGTCGAGATAGATCGCAAGCGTTGCGGTGATGTAGTTAGTTTCGCCGCCATTAATAACTTGCTGAACATCGTAAAGAATGAAAGCAGAAAAGATCGCGATGGCCAATACCGAGATCGCCAGATAAAGTGCCGGCAACTGAAGAAAAACGTTTGCCAGAGCTGCAACCAGAATGACCAGTACGCCGGCAAACAGCCATTTCCCCATGCCGGAAAAATCGCGTTTGGATACTGTTGCAATCGTTGCCATGGCCGCAAAAATCGTCGCGGTGCCGCCAAAGGCGGTCATGATCAGTGAAGCGCCATTGGAAAAGCCCAAGATGTGGCCAATGAGGCGTGACAGCATCAAGCCCATGAAGAAGGTAAAGCCCAGCAGGACTGCAACACCCAAACCTGAATTTTTTGTCTTCTCGATTGCATAAAAGAAGCCAAATGCAATTGCCAAAAACGCCATGAAGCCGATGAGCGGGCTGCCGGAGAAGAAGGAAAACTTGAGTTGCACTCCAATCCATGCCCCCAAGACTGTGGGAATCATGGAAATGGCAAGCAGCCAGTACGTATTGCGCAGTACGCGATGACGAACTACGAGGGCTTCGCTGGACGCGCCGTAAATTCGTTGCAGGTTTTGATCCATATTGCCTCCGATGTCGTTTAATACAGGAATAAGTGACAAGAGCATAGCATGTGCAGTTCCGAAGTAGAGAGATTGGACACTATGCGACGTGCGGGTTGCATCGGGGGCCGCCGTCCCGAATCCCTTGGGAAAAGCCTTTCATGCTAGAATAGAAGGTTAGTTGAATTCTCAGTTATTTATCTTAACCCTTTCTTTTTATTGGAGTTTTTACAGATGGCAATCGAACGCACCCTGTCGATCATCAAGCCCGACGCAGTCGCAAAAAACGTAATCGGCCAGATTTACACCCGCTTTGAGAACGCCGGCCTGAAAATCGTCGCTGCCCGCATGGCGCAACTCTCCCGTGCCGAGGCTGAAGGTTTCTACGCTGTTCACCGCGAGCGTCCTTTCTTCAAGGATCTGGTCGACTTCATGGTGTCCGGTCCAGTGATGATCCAAGTGCTGGAAGGCGAGAACGCGATTGCCAAGAACCGTGAACTGATGGGCGCAACCGACCCGAAGAAGGCGGACAAAGGTACTATCCGTGCCGACTTTGCTGACTCCATCGACGCAAATGCCGTACATGGCTCCGATGGTACGGACACTGCTAAGGTGGAAATTGCGTATTTCTTCCCGGCGCTTAACGTTTATTCCCGCTAATTAAAAAAATACCACTCGCCTCAATGAAGTCGATTTTCTGAAAGGCGAGTGACACAGTGACATATTTTTATGACGGCTCTCACCAATTTGCTGGATCTCGATCCCGCGCAACTTATTGCCTACTGTGGCGAGTTGGGTGAGAAGCCGTTTCGCGCCAAGCAGTTGCAGCGCTGGATACATCAATTCGGCGCCAGCGACTTCGACTCCATGACGGACTTGGCAAAGTCGCTGCGTGAAAAGCTCAAGGCGCGCGCGACGATTGCTGCACCGACAGTCATCAGCGATCACACATCCGCCGACGGCACCCGTAAGTGGCTGCTCGATGTCGGACAAGGGAATGCAGTCGAAACGGTATTCATTCCCGAGGAAGCCCGTGGCACCTTGTGTGTCTCCACGCAAGCGGGCTGTGCAGTTAATTGTCGATTCTGTTCGACGGGGAAGCAGGGCTTCAATCGCAACCTGTCTGTCGGCGAAATCATCGGTCAACTCTGGATGGCGGAGTTCGAGCTGCGCCGTACCAAGGGAATTGAGCCCGGACCCAAGGGCGAACGCCAGATCACGAATGTCGTCATGATGGGTATGGGCGAGCCGTTGCTGAATTTCGAGCCGACCGTAACTGCACTCAGGTTGATGCTTGACGATAATGCTTACGGATTGTCGCGGCGTCGGGTTACTGTCTCCACCAGTGGCGTGGTTCCGATGATCGATAAGCTTGCGCAGGAGTGCCCGGTCGCACTGGCCGTATCGCTTCATGCATCTAATGACGCATTGCGTGATGGTCTCGTGCCACTGAATAAGAAATACCCGCTGTCCGAGTTGATGGCGGCATGCCGGCGCTATCTCGCGTATGCGCCCAGGGACTTCATAACGTTTGAGTACTGCATGCTCGATGGCGTTAATGACGCCGATGCACATGCGCGCGAACTAGTTGCTCTTGTGCAGAATGGCGATGCTCCCGTTCCATGCAAATTTAATCTGATTCCATTTAACCCGTTCCCTGAATCAGGGTTGAAACGCTCCAATAGCGCTCGCATAAAGGCTTTCGCACAAATACTGATGGATGCAGGCATCGTGACAACTATTCGCAAGACGCGTGGTGACGATATTGATGCGGCGTGCGGCCAGCTTGCCGGCGAGGTGCAAGACCGTACGCGCGTGCAGGAACGAATGCAGAAAATGGTGGAGTACCAAAAAAAATTCGGCAAAGACTTCGGTCGCATTGTGGAGGTGCCCAAGTGATAAGAAGACCACACTTCTCGTTGATTGTTTGCCTCGTTGCGTTGGCGTTTTCACTTTCAGGATGTGGGACCAAGCCGGTTGATGATTCGCAGAATAGTCTTTCGACCGCTGCTGATCAGACCGACAGCCAGAAGCGTGCACGCATTCGTCTGCAGCTCGCGGTGAACTACTACGAGCAACGCCAAATGGCCGTAGCGCTCGATGAGATCAAGCTCGCACTGCAGGCTGATCCGAATTTTGCGGATGCGTATAGCATGCGCGCGCTGATTTACATGGAAATGGGTGAAAACCGCAAGGCGGAAGATGACTTCTTGCAGGCGATTCGTCTGGCACCCAATAACCCCGATTTCAGCAATAACTATGGCTGGTTCTTGTGCCAGACCGGCCGGGAAAAACAGTCGATTGCTTATTTTGATACTGCGCTGAAGAACCGTGCTTACCAGTCGCCGGCAAAGGCGCTGAACAACGCGGGTATCTGCAGTCTCAAACTGAAAGACAAGACGGCCGCAGAGCGCTATTTCGCGCAGGCCTTTCAATCGGAGCCGGGCAATATCTCCACCAACATCAACCTTGCCAAAATATATTATGACCGTGCCGATTATGAGCGTGCACGCTTCTATATCGGGCGAGTAATGAAGGCGGATGTCATGACGGCAGAAGTTTTGTGGCTCGCAATTAAGATCGAGCGCAAGCTTGGTGATCGCGTCGCCGAAAACAGCTTGGCGACACAGTTGCGACGCAGGCACGGCGGCTCTGTCGAATATACTGCGTACCAGCGTGGAGCGTTCGATGAGTGATCCCGACATCAACGGCCAAGCGGTTCCGGCTGAACAGCCGAATGGCAGCCAAGCGCTTGCGTCGCCAGGTGCAAGGCTGGCGGCATACCGCAATGAGAAAGGGTGGACGGTCGAGCAGGTTGCGAGCCAGCTGAATCTCGCGCCGCGGCAGATCGTCGCAATCGAGAGCGATGACTATGCCGCATTGCCGGGTATGCCTATCGTGCGCGGATTCATTCGTGCTTATGCGAAGTTGCTGAAGGTGGACGCTGCGCCGCTGCTGGCTACACTTGACACTGAGGCTGCCGAGGCAAACGAATCAATCGTCCCGCGAAAGACACTTTCAACGCCGTTTTCAGAAGCTCGCCTTCCATCCATGACGGACCGTCCGGGTTTGTCATCGAAGTGGATCATTGGGACGTTGCTGGTTCTCCTGATTGGTGTTGCGATCTGGGCGAGCCGGCAGGATGGTGGCGTTACCGAAATGTCCGAGTCATCCTCAGCGCCAACGCAGCAAGGTCAGGTTGACATGCCCGCTGCAGATAAGGTGGAGCGCCGAGTGCCAGATGCCACGAGTCAAGAACCGGCTGTTGCACCGGGCCCGGTCAGCGGTGCGAAGGATAACGTCGGTTCCGGCACTAGCACGGCGCTAGGCGCTGGTGTGAATACCGCACCAGTGACTCAGTCGCCGCAACCTATGTCGGCACCGGCCGCTTTGCCTGCATCAAACGGTGCTGCTCCAACCGGCAATAACGCCTTGCATTTGGCCGCCCGCGAAGATTCCTGGGTGGAGATCCGTCGTACTGGGAATAGCGCCGTTCTCGTTTCTCGTATCGTGAAGGCAGGCGAGTCCGAAACCGTTCAGGTAACCGAGCCGGTTTCGCTCGTTATCGGGAATGCTGCGGGTGTCGATGCGAGCCTGCGTGGAGTGCCGCTTGAACTCAAGCCGGGTACGAAAAGTAATGTTGCACGCGTAAATTTGAAGTAGATAGTATGGCCTCAGTGAATGCTCCAATCGCATCCGGACCCCTTGCGCGCCGCAACAGCCGCAGCGTGACAATCCGCCATGGCAACAGGGTAATTACCGTTGGCGGCATCGCGCCGGTCGTTGTCCAGTCGATGACAAACACCGATACCGCGGATGCAATCGCCACAGCAATCCAGATCAAGGAGCTGGCGCGCGCCGGTTCCGAACTCGTTCGGATTACCGTCAATAATCCGGAGGCCGCCGCAGCTGTCATTGCTATCCGCGAACAACTGGACAAGATGGATGTGGATGTTCCACTGGTGGGCGACTTTCACTATAACGGACACAAGTTGCTCCAGGATTTTCCCGAATGTGCACAGGCGTTGTCCAAATACCGTATTAACCCGGGCAATGTCGGGCAGGGTGCGAAACGGGATGTCCAGTTCGCGCAAATGATCGAGGTTGCGTGCAAGTACGACAAACCGGTCCGTATTGGCGTCAATTGGGGTAGTCTTGACCAGGCTTTACTGGCTCGCATCATGGACGAAAATGCCCGCAGGGCAGAGCCGTGGGATGCAAAGGCTGTCATGTACGAGGCGCTGGTAACCTCAGCCATAGAAAGCGCACAACAAGCCGAAGAAATCGGCCTCGCGAGCGACAAGATCATATTGTCTGCCAAGGTCTCTGGTGTTCAAGACCTGATTGCCGTGTACCGCGAGCTTGCTCGTCGCTGCGAATATCCATTGCATTTGGGACTCACCGAGGCCGGAATGGGAAGCAAGGGTATCGTTGCCTCGACAGCGGCACTTTCTGTGCTGTTGCAGGAGGGGATTGGCGACACGATTCGTGTTTCCCTGACCCCTGAGCCGGGCGGAGGCCGGACAAAAGAAGTGGTGGTTGCGCAGGAAATCCTGCAAACCATGGGGCTTCGCAAATTTGCGCCCATGGTGATTGCATGCCCTGGTTGCGGACGCACCACCTCAACGGTATTTCAGGAGCTGGCTGACAGGATTCAGACCTATCTGCGTGAGCAAATGCCGGTGTGGAAGAAGCAGTATCCCGGTGTAGAGGACATGAATGTCGCCGTCATGGGATGTATCGTGAACGGCCCGGGTGAATCCAAACATGCGAACATCGGCATCAGTCTTCCGGGAACCGGTGAATCGCCGGCTGCCCCAGTGTTCGTCGATGGAGAAAAGAAGGTCACCTTGCGTGGCGACCGGATTGCCGAAGAATTCCAGGCTATTGTGCTGGACTACGTTAAAACCCGTTATGGAAAAGAATCGGCTGGCATCTAAACCCTAAGCCAATTCGTGAATTAAGTAAAAGAATGTCAGAAAACAAGAAGGTAGAAAAAATCGTCGGCGTCAAGGGAATGAACGATATCCTGCCGGCCGACGCGCCGCTGTGGGAGTTGTTCGAGAACACCGTGCAATCGGTGTTGAAAAGCTACGGTTTCCAGCAGATTCGCACGCCCATCGTAGAGCCGACCGCCTTGTTTGCGCGCGGCTTGGGTGCGGTGACGGATATCGTCGAAAAGGAGATGTATTCTTTCGTCGATTCGATGAACGGCGATCAATTGACGCTGCGTCCGGAAAGCACGGCCGGCGTCGTACGTGCCGCCTTGGAGCATAACCTGACTTACGACGGGCCGAAGCGGCTCTGGTATGCCGGGCCCATGTTCCGGCATGAAAAGCCGCAACGTGGTCGCTACCGCCAGTTTCATCAGGTTGGTGCCGAAGCATTGGGGTTCACTGGTCCGGATATTGACGCCGAACTGATCATGCTGTGCCAGCGGTTGTGGGATGATCTCGGCCTGCAAGGTATCAGGCTCGAGTTGAATTCGATCGGCAATGCGGACGAGCGCAACCGTCACCGCGCGGATCTTGTGGCCTATTTTGAGCAGCATAAGGATTTGCTCGATGCTGATGCCCAGCGGCGCTTGCATTCGAATCCGCTACGGATTCTCGACACCAAGAACCCTGCAATGCAGGAGATGGTGAATGCTGCGCCGAAGCTGCTTGACTATCTGGGAGAGGAGTCCCGTGCTCACTTCGAAGGTGTGCAAAAGATCCTCCGGCATAACAGCATTCCATTCACCATCAATCCACGCCTTGTCCGCGGCATGGATTACTACAATCGGACGGTGTTTGAATGGGTGACCGACCAGCTCGGGTCGCAAGGCACCGTATGCGGCGGTGGCCGTTATGATCCTCTGATTGAAATGTTCGGCGGCAAGCCGACGCCCGCCTGCGGATTCGCAATCGGAGTCGAGCGCTTGCTCGAGCTGATGAAGGCAAATGGCGAGACGTTTGCGCCGCATCAGTGTGACGTTTATGTAGTCCATCAAGGTGAAGCAGCACAGTTGCAGGCGTTTGTCATCGCGGAGCGGTTGCGCGATGCCGGATTGGACGTCGTCCTGAATTGCGCTTCGTCCAGCGGTGGGACCAGTTTCAAATCGCAAATGAAAAGGGCTGACACCAGCGGCGCCAGCTATGCTGTCATCATTGGCGAAGACGAAGTTGCCAAGGGCGTTACAACAGTGAAGACCATGCGCGGGGAGAGCATGGAGAACAACCAGACGACGGTGGCCTTCGAAAGTGTTGCGGACTACCTCATCGACCAGATCACCTGCGGCGACGATTGCAATGATCCGACGCATCACCACCATCATCACCACTAAACGTTAGAACATCATGGCATACGACCTCGAAGAACAAGAACAGCTAGCCACGCTCAAGGCATGGTGGAATCAGTACGGCAATCTCATTACTTGGCTCCTGATCATTGCATTGGCAGCCTATGCCGCATGGTCTGGCTGGAATTATTACCAGCGTAAACAGACTGTTCAGGCTGCGCAGCTTTATGAGTCGCTGCAGAAGGCAGTTGCATCGAAGGACAATGCAAAAGTTCAGCGTGCTGCGGTCGACATGACCGAAAAATTCGGTCGTACTGCGTATGCGCAGATGGGGGCGCTTGCTGCCGCCAAGAGCGCATTTGAAGCAAACGACTTGAAAGCAGCCAAATCGCAGCTGCAATGGGTAATCGAAAACGGCAATGACGAATACAAAGCAATCGCCAAGATTCGTTTGGCAGGCGTTCTCCTCGATGAGAAGGCCTATGGCGAGGGGCTGAAGCTGCTTTCAGGCGACTTCCCTGAACAATTCTCCGGTGCGGTTGCGGATCGCAAAGGCGATATTCTCGTTGCCCAGTCCAAGATTGAAGACGCCCGGGCCGCCTACAAGCTCGCACTTGATAAAACCGAGCAGAAAAATCCTGCCCGCCAGCTGATTCAATTGAAGTTGGACGCGATCGGTGGGGCATCCGCCAACGCCGCGGCTTAAACTGCATAGGGGAAAGTAATGCGTAAAGCCGTAAAGGTAACGTGTGCCGCAGCGCTCGCCGTGCTGGCCGGCTGTTCTTCGTTGAATCCATTTGCGAGCAAGCCGTCACGTAATCCGCCCGCTGCGCTGGAAGAATTCAAGCCAACGTTGGCTGTTCGCAACCTTTGGTCGACCTCGATCGGCCGTTCAGGTGGTTTTGCGTTTTCTCCTGCTGTCGCAATTGGTAGCGTTTTCGGTGCTGCGGCCGATGGATCCTTGACTCGCATTGATGCAGCAAGCGGACGCGTGATCTGGCGCATCGATACAGGCTCGCGCTTGACTGCCGGAGTCGGCAGTGACGGATATACGGTTGCTGTCGCGGCGGAAGAAGGCGTTTTGATGGCGTTTGACGGCGACGGCAAGTTGCGTTGGAAGGCGCAAGCTTCGAGTGAAATTCTGTCGGCACCTGCTGTTGGTCAGGGCTTGGTAGTAGTGCGTAGCGTCGATAACAGAATTGCGGCGTATGACGCAGAGTCCGGTGTGCGACGGTGGGTCGCCCAGCGGACCACGCCAGCGCTGACCTTGAGAACTGCTCCCGGCATTGCAATCGCAGGCCCAACTGCTTATGTTGCCCTGCCCGGCGGCAGGTTGCTTGCCTTGGCATTGTCAAATGGCGGCGCGCGCTGGGAAATGGCTGTAGGAGATCCAAGGGGAACTACTGAGCTGGAACGTATCGCGGACCTCTCCGGTACCCCGGTGGTGAGCGGTGGCGAAGTCTGTGCGGTAGCCTATCAGGGGCGCGTTGCATGTTTTGATGCGGCCAGTGGCGCGCCACGCTGGGCCAAAGAGCTTTCCAGTGAAGTGGGCGTGGGAGTGGACGAGCGGCTGCTTTACGTGGCCGATGAGCGGGGCGCCGTGACGGCTTTCGCTCGTGATACCGGATCCGGAGTGTGGCGCAATAACAAACTGGCATACCGGCAGCTGTCCACGCCGGTGCCGGTCGGCCGCGCGGTCGCTGTGGGCGATGCACAGGGCTATATCCACTTCCTTTCTCGTGAGGACGGCGCGTTTGTCGCACGTGCCAATATCGATGGCGGCCGCGTCATTGCCGCGACTCCTTTAGTTGCCGGTAAATCGGCAGTTTTTCAAACCCAAGCAGGAACGCTGGTTGCATTGGCAACCGAGTAAGAGATTAATGAAGCCGGTTATTGCATTAGTAGGCCGACCAAACGTCGGCAAGTCAACGTTGTTCAACCGGCTCACCCGGTCGCGCGATGCATTGGTCGCCGACCTTCCAGGCTTGACCCGTGATCGCCATTATGGCGAAGGCCGCGTCGGCGAGCGCCCCTTTCTTGTGATCGACACCGGCGGATTCGAGCCGGTCGCCAAGGAAGGAATCATGTATGAGATGGCCAAGCAGACCAAGCAGGCCGTGGCGGAGGCTGACGTCGTCGTGTTTATTGTCGATGGCAGGCAGGGGCTGACTCCGCATGACAAGACAATCACCGATTTCCTGCGCAAGTCCGGGCGCCCGGTGATGCTCGTGGTGAATAAGGCCGAGGGCATGAAGTATACGTCGGTGACGGCCGACTTCTATGAGCTTGGGATGGGTGATCCGTACGTTATCTCGGCCGCGCATGGCGACGGCGTTTTGGACTTGGTCAACGAGGCACTTGATGCCGCCTATGCGCAACGTCCGGCAGAGGAGGAGGTGCTGGAGCCTGGTGACAAGGGGATCAAGATTGCTATTGTCGGCCGGCCTAACGTGGGCAAGTCAACCCTGGTTAATACGCTGCTTGGCGAAGACCGCGTGATTGCGTTTGACATGCCAGGTACGACCCGAGACTCGATCGAAATTCCCTTCGAGCGCGACGGGAAGAAATATACGTTAATCGACACCGCTGGCATTCGTCGTCGCGGCAAGGTCTTCGAGGCGATTGAAAAGTTTTCTGTCGTTAAGACATTACAATCCATTTCCGAAGCGAACGTAGTTTTGCTTTTGCTTGATGCACAGCAAGATATTTCGGAGCAGGATGCGCACATCGCTGGTTTTGTGCTTGAATCGGGGCGGGCACTTGTGGTTGGCGTCAATAAATGGGATGGCCTTGACGCCGACAGGCGCGACGAGATCAAGATGGATATCGAACGGAAACTGAGTTTCCTGTTCTTTGCGAAATTCCACTTCATTTCCGCACTAAAAGGATCGGGAATTGGTCCGCTGATGAAGTCCATTGATGGGGCGTATGCAGCGGCAATGGCCAAGTTGTCGACGCCACGGTTGACGCGAGCCTTGATTGAGGCCGTGGAGCACCAGCAACCGCGACGCAAGGGATCGATCCGTCCCAAACTGCGCTATGCGCATCAGGGCGGACAGAACCCGCCGATTGTCGTTATTCACGGGAACGCGCTTGAAGCAATTGATGACAATTACAAGCGCTATCTCGAGAAGCACTTCCGCGAAACTTTTTCGTTGGTGGGCACTCCATTACGTATCGAACTGCGCTCGAGCAAGAATCCTTTTGCCAAAGATGAAAAATAGCCTTTCGCTTGGCACGAAACGCAAAAATCGATTACAGTCGTAACTCACCGTCTTTGAGGGGCACTTGAAAAGCACCAGGTTGCCTCCAACTCCTAATCACAACTACACAATGGAGCCGCCATGAGCAATAAAGGGCAATTGTTACAAGACCCGTTCCTCAACGCCTTACGTAAAGAACACGTACCCGTTTCAATCTACCTCGTCAACGGCATTAAACTGCAAGGCCACATCGAGTCGTTTGATCAGTATGTCGTTCTGTTGCGGAATACGGTAACCCAAATGGTCTACAAGCATGCCATCTCCACGGTGGTTCCTGCTCGTGCCGTAAATATCAATCTTGAGTCTGACGCGGAATAAGATATCGTTGCTCCGTCCACTTCTTTTATGCGCGCTGCATTAGTCGGCGTTGATTTCGGCAAGGGCGACTTTGCCGCAAGCCTGGAAGAACTGTCCCTGCTGTCCAAATCGGCAGGGGCAGAACCTGTCGTAACAATCATCGGAAAACGCTCTAGTCCGGATGCGGCGCTTTTTGTCGGATCCGGCAAAGCGGACGAGATCGCTGACGCCATTGCTCACGATCGGTTGGATCTCGTTATCTTTAACCATGCGCTCTCACCGGCTCAACAGCGCAACCTAGAGCGGCACCTGAAGATTCGCGTCATTGATCGTACCAGCCTGATCCTCGATATCTTCGCCCAGCGCGCTCACAGCCACGAGGGCAAGGTCCAGGTGGAACTCGCTCAGTTGCAGCACCTTGCGACACGTTTGATTCGGGGGTGGACACACCTGGAGCGGCAAAAAGGCGGTATCGGTCTGCGCGGACCGGGCGAAACTCAGCTAGAAACCGACCGTCGTTTGTTGGGCGACCGTGTTAAGGCTTTACGCTCCCGCCTCGATAAGCTGCATCGGCAGCGCGAGACACAGCGGCGGGCTCGTAATCGGAACAATACTTTTTCCATATCCTTGGTGGGTTATACCAACGCGGGAAAGTCGACATTGTTTAACGCTCTGACGAAGGCGCGGACATACGCGGCCGACCAGCTGTTCGCAACGCTTGACACCACTTCTCGCCGCATATACCTGGACGAGGCAGGCAGTGTTGTCATTTCGGATACGGTCGGCTTTATCCGGGAGTTGCCACATCAACTCGTTGCCGCTTTCCGTGCCACTCTGGAAGAGACTGTTCACGCCGATCTGCTCTTGCATGTCGTCGATGCTGCGAGCCCGGTTCGCATGGAGCAGATCGAGCAGGTCAATGCAGTTCTGAAAGAGATCAAGGCCGACCATATTCCCCAGATTCTGGTCTGGAACAAGATTGATGCAGCAGGTCTGGAGCCTGCTTTGGAACGTGACGAGTATGATAGAATCCGCCGTGTTTTTATTAGCGCCCAAACAGGGGCCGGCCTGGATTTGCTACGCGAGGCCATAGCTGAATCCGCAAAAGCGGATGCAGTGGCGCGTCTTGATCGTCTACCGGTTCGGGAGGGTCACGATGCACGAACTTAATAATAATTTGCATTGCAACCCATCAACATACGCCGGATAGCGAGAGCATGCCTGTTCCTCTACTAAAAAAGATCGGCCTGAAATTTTCCTTGAATGATCCACGTTGGGGACGCGGTTCCCAGGATAACGGCCAAAATCAAAATCAGGACGGTAAGCGGCCGAATGACGGTCCCCCGGATCTCGACCAACTCTGGCGCGAGTTTAATCAGCGTCTGAATCGTCTCTTTGGTAACAAAGGGGACGGCGGTGGAGGCGGTGGCTTCACGCCGGACGCCAAAGGTGCCGGTATCGGGGTCGGACTGATCGCGATTATCGTCGTGTTTCTTTGGCTCGTCAGCGGTTTCTTTATCGTTCAGGAAGGTCAAACCGGTGTGGTATTGACCTTTGGTAAATATAGCCACATGACACCCGCCGGGTTTAACTGGCGCTGGCCCTATCCAATTCAATCGCACGAAATTGAGAACGTCTCGCAGGTTCGGACTGTCGAGGTGGGCTACCGTTCGAACGTCAAGAATAAGCAGCCAAAGGAATCGCTGATGTTGACTGAGGACGAAAACATCATCGATATCCAGTTTGCAGTCCAGTACACGCTCAAAAATGCATCCGAGTGGATTTTCAATAATCGCGACAAGGATGAATTGGTCAGGCAGGTAGCGGAAACCGCTATCCGCGAGGTGGTTGGTCGAAGCAAGATGGATTTTGTGCTGTACGAAGGACGGGAAAAGGTGGCCTTTGATGTCAGTCAGTTGATGCAGCAGATCACCGACCGTTACAAGGCTGGCGTCCAAATCGCGAATGTCACGATGCAGGGCGTGCAACCGCCCGAGCAGGTACAGGCAGCATTTGACGATGCGGTCAAGGCGGGCCAGGACCGTGAACGTCAGAAGAATGAAGGCCAGGCGTACGCGAACGATGTCATTCCGCGTGCCCGCGGTGCCGCTTCACGCTTGTTGCAAGAGGCTGAGGCATATCGTTCACGAGTTGTAGCAAACGCTCAGGGTGATGCCTCGCGTTTCAAGCAGGTGCTCGTTGAGTATCAGAAGGCGCCGGCGGTCACGCGCGATCGCATGTATCTGGAGACGATGCAGCAGATATTCTCCAACACGACAAAGGTGATGGTAGACAACAAGAGTGGCAGTAATTTGCTCTATCTCCCGCTCGATAAGTTGATTGCGCAATCAGCGAATGAGGCTTCCGGTAACAAGCCCAACGCTTCGACTAACCAGTCATCCACAACCACAGTTCCGGCGACAGAGCCTTTGCAATCGATGGAAATCCAACGGCAAAAAGATTCGCGCAGCCGTGATGGCCGTGATTCTCGTGAGCGGGAGGTCCGGTAATGAACCGCCTCGTTTCTACCGCTATTGCGGGTCTGATCATTCTGACCATCCTGCTGTCGACGCTTTTTGTTGTCGATCAGCGCCAGTACGCGATCGTTTTCGCACTTGGTGAAGTCAAGAAGGTGATTAGTGAACCTGGCCTGCATTTCAAACTGCCGCCGCCATTCCAGAATGTCGTGTTCATGGATAAACGGATCCTGACGCTTGATACGCCGGAAGCGGATCGTTTCATTACCGCAGAAAAGAAGAACATCCTTGTTGATGCCTATGTCAAGTGGCGCATTCGCGAGCCGCGTTTGTACTTCGTCAGCTTTACCGGCGACGAGAAACGTGCACAGGATCGGATGTCGCAAATGATCAAGGCTGCACTTAACGAGGAAATCACCAAGCGCACGGTAAGGGAGGTCATCTCTGGCGAGCGTAGCAAGGTCATGAATGCGATCCACAAGAAGGTGGCAGAGGAAGCGAAGCAGATCGGCGTTGAAATCATTGATGTGCGGTTGAAGCGGGTCGACTACGTCGAGCAGATCAACACTTCGGTCTATGACAGGATGAAGGCGGAGCGCGTTCGCGTTGCTAACGAATTGCGCTCAACCGGTGCCGCTGAATCTGAAAAGATACGTGCCGATGCTGACCGCCAACGTACGGTGATTCTGGCCGAGGCCTATAGGGATGCCGAGGCTATCCGCGGTGATGGCGACGCAAAGGCGACGCAGATTTATTCCCAGGCATTTGGCCAGAATCCGGAGTTCTTCAAGTTCTATCGCAGCCTCGAAGCCTATCGTGCCAGCTTCAAGAATCGAAATGACTTGATGGTTGTCGACCCAAATTCCGAGTTCTTCAAGTATTTCAAGAGCACCAGCGCGGGAGCAGCAACCACGTCGAAAAAATAAAGCGAGCGCACTATGGGATGCTCGCTGGCTGTCGCCCTTGGACTGATGCTGCTGTTGGAAGGCGTCATTCCGTTTCTTTTTCCCAAGCAATGGCGCGACACCTTTAATCGCATAACTCGGTTATCTGACGGCCAGATCCGGTTTCTGGGTCTGGTCGCTGTCTTGTGTGGTTTGGTGACGTTGAGCTTGATTCGTTTTTACTCATAAGCAGTTTTTCTGTCATGCCAAATTGGCTTCTTCCCGAAAATATCGCAGACGTCTTGCCGTCTGAAGCGCGCAAGATTGAAGAGCTTCGGCGAGCGATGCTCGATAATTTCCGCCTTTATGGGTATGAACTCGTCATGCCGCCGATGCTGGAGTATCTCGAGTCGCTGCTGACCGGCACGGGACAGGACATGGATCTGCGCATATTCAAGCTGGTCGATCAACTGTCCGGACGGACAATGGGGGTTCGTGCCGACATGACCACGCAGGTCGCGCGTATCGACGCACATCTGCTAAATCGCTCTTCCGTCACGCGTCTCTGCTATGCCGGTAGTGTGCTCCATACACGTCCCTCCGGGCTGCATGCAACACGCGAACCGCTTCAGATCGGCGCAGAAATCTATGGACACGCTGGACTTGAGGCGGACGCTGAAATCCAGGAGCTGGCACTTTCTTCATTAACCTTGGCGGGTATCTCAAAAGTCAGGCTCGACTTGTGCCATGTTGGGGTTCTGCGTGCGATTATCGCCAGCGATGCGGCAGCAAGGAACCGCGAGGCAGAGCTGTTTCCATTGCTCGAGTCCAAGGATATTCCTGGTCTTCGGGGAATAACGCGCGAGTTTGCGTCGGTGACTAAAGACGCCTTGCTTGCGCTTCCTAATCTTTATGGTGATGCAACGACGATAGCCCGTGCACGCCAGATTCTTCCGCAAGTCCCTGGGATTAGCCAGGCGCTTGACGAACTGGAGTTGCTCATCAAGCAGGCAGGTACGGCAAGCGTCACGGTGGATTTGGCGGATTTGCGTGGCTACCATTATCACAGTGGAGTCATGTTTGCCGCATATGTCCCGGGCTTGCCAAACGCGGTCGCGCGCGGCGGTCGGTACGATCATGTCGGGGAGGCATTCGGACGTGCTCGACCTGCTACGGGGTTCTCGATGGATTTGCGCGAGTTGGCGCGCCTAATGCGCGGAGCGGAACGCAAGAGTGCGATCCGTGCGCCTTGGGGAACTGAGCCGGCACTGCGTCAAAAGATTGCTGAATTAAGGAGTATGGGCGAGGTTGTCATCCAGACTTTGCCAGGGCATGAAAACGATCAGGATGAATTCGACTGCGATCGTGTAGTCGTATGTGAAAACGGAAACTGGATTCTTAAAAAGCTAGGTTAAAAGTATGGCAAAGAATGTCGTTGTCATCGGCACCCAATGGGGCGATGAGGGAAAAGGGAAAATCGTCGACTGGCTGACCGATCATGCACAAGGCGTGGTTCGCTTCCAAGGGGGGCATAACGCTGGGCATACACTGGTGATCGGCGGGCAGAAGACTGCATTGCAATTGATTCCCTCTGGCATCATGCGTGCCGGCGTTGCATGCTACATTGGCAACGGCGTCGTCCTGTCCGTTCCCGATTTGTTGCGGGAGATCGACAAGCTGCAGGCAATTGGTGTTGAGGTTGTTTCGCGCCTGAAAGTTTCCGAAGCTTGCCCGATCATCCTCCCGTATCACACCGCCCTTGATGCGGCGCGCGAAGCGGCGCGTGGTGCCGCAAAGATCGGTACCACCGGCAAGGGAATTGGTCCTGCCTATGAAGACAAGGTCGCACGTCGTGCGATTCGCGTGGCTGATCTGCTGAACGAAAAACGCTTTGCCGAAAAGCTGCGTGAGAACCTTGATTATCACAACTTCGTGTTGACACAGTACCTCAAGGCACAGCCTGTCGATTATCAGAAAACCCTGGATGATGCTCTGGCCACTGTTCCGCGTATTGCGCCGATGGTTGCCGATGTCTCCAGTGCATTGTATGCGGCCTACAAAGTTGGCGGCAGCCTGCTCTTTGAGGGTGCGCAAGGCAGCCTTCTGGATGTAGATCATGGTACTTACCCCTTCGTCACTTCGAGCAACTGCGTGGCGGGAAATGCTGCAGCGGGTTCGGGTGTCGGGCCGAACATGCTTCACTACATCCTTGGAATTACGAAGGCGTATACAACGCGTGTCGGCTCCGGCCCGTTCCCATCAGAATTGCCGACCGACCAAGGTATCGGCAAGCATCTGGCAAGCGTCGGGCATGAATTTGGTACGGTAACCGGTCGTGCGCGTCGCTGCGGTTGGTTCGATGCCGCGCTGCTGCGTCGCTCGGTACAGATCAATGGCGTTTCCGGTATGTGCCTCACCAAACTGGATGTGCTTGACGGCCTCGAATCCCTGCAATTGTGCACGGGCTACAAGATTGACGGGAAGGTTGTGGATATTTTCCCGGTTGGGGCTGAAGACGCTGCCCGTTGCGAGCCGATCTACGAGCAAATGCCCGGCTGGTCAGAGTCGACCGTTGGCGCAAAATCCCTGGAAGCCTTGCCTGCCAATGCGCGTGCGTACATCAAGCGCATCGAGGAACTGGTCGGTGTGCCCATCGATATGGTGTCGACCGGTCCGGACCGCGAAGAGACCATTGTTTTGCGTCACCCGTTTGTATAAGCAAGAGGAATAGTGGTGGAGAGCAAAATGGGTGTTTCAAACGAAAAGGATTTGTGGGTATCGTGGGACGACTATAACCGCGCAGTGCTTGAGCTCGCCCGCATGATTTATGAGTCAGGCTGGGAGTTCGATCAGGTCCTGTGCCTTGCTCGGGGCGGTTTGCGTCCCGGGGATGTTTTCTCTCGGGTCTTTGATGTTCCGCTGGCGATCCTGTCCACCAGTTCTTACCGCGAAGAGGCGGGTACGGTGCAAGGAAAGCTCGACATCGCAAAGCACATCACGATGACGAAAGGGACTTTGTCCGGGAAAGTATTGCTTCTGGACGATTTGGTTGATTCTGGAGTTACGCTCGAAAATGTGCAGCGCCATCTCAAGGAAAATTTCACGGCGGTGACTGAAGTGCGCTCTGCGGTGATCTGGTGCAAGGCCTGCTCGTCAGTTCGGCCAGACTATTTCCTCCAGTATTTGCCGAACAATCCCTGGATTCATCAGCCCTTTGAAGAGTACGACAGTTTGCGCCCACATCAATTGTCGGCATGGTTGAAGAAAGGTGAGACTGCCTGAGCAGAACTTGCTTTCTTTTTCATGCTCAAAAAGTCTGCGTAAGCGGACGCTTGGGTAGTGTGCAAGGATGAGAGGAGACCCGTCGGCGTGCTGACGGGTCTTCTTGTTTTTAATGGCGTTTTTGCGGCAGCGATTCTGGTCAGACGCTTGCAGGCCAAGGCTGGAAGTTGGGCTTCCGTTGCATCCGCGTCCAACTGGGATTGCAGATTGTGGCTTAACAAGAGAGTTGGCAGTTCGGCGTTGCTGTTTTCGCTGCTGAAAAAGAAAAAGGTCCGCAGTTGCGGACCTTTTAAAACTTGGTGCCCAGAAGAGGACTCGAACCTCCACAGTGTTGCCACCGCTAGGACCTGAACCTAGTGCGTCTACCAATTCCGCCATCTGGGCGATGCGAAAGACCGAAATTATATCGGAAAATCCGGAGATGTCAATTCGCTGCTGCAACTAATCTCCGGCGAAGTGGGGCGTTAGGTAAATGCCACGTAGTCCGTTACACTAACCCCTTGTATTGATAATAATGAATTGAAGTACCTTTTGAGCCAATACCCATACCCAATTCCCAGCCGGGAGGAAATTCTCGGCATTCTGCGCACCGCGGCTGAAACACTGGATGTGCTGTCCATCGCCGCGGCACTCGATGTCAAACCTGAAGAAATGGACGGCCTCACGCGCCGCCTGAATGCGATGGAACGCGACGGTCAGATCAAGCCGAATCGGAACGGCCATTATCAGCTCACTCATCATTCCAACTTTATTGAAGGCCGGGTCAGCGGTCACCGCGAAGGTTACGGCTTCCTGACGCCGGACGACGGCAGCGACGATATTTTTCTCCCCGAGAAGGAAATGCAGAAGGTCCTTCACGGAGACCGTGTGCAGGTCCGCATTGTCGGCACTGACCGCCGAGGCAGGCCGGAAGGTACCATCGTCGAAGTTCTCGAGCGCGCCAATACACATGTCATCGGGCGCCTGCTGAATGAAAACGGCGTCTGGATCGTTGCGCCAGAGGACAAGCGAATTGGCCAAGATATTTTGCTGCACGGATCGCCGGGCAAGGCGAAGACCGGGCAGGTCGTGAGCGTCGAGTTGATCGAACAGCCATCGCGTTATACCCAGCCAGTCGGCAAGATCATTGAGGTGTTAGGCGATATCGATGACCCGGGGATGGAAATCGAAATTGCAGTGCGCAAGTATGGCGTGCCGCATGAATTCTCCGAAGCTGCAAAGAAACTGGCGGCGAAATTGCCGAGTGAAGTGCGCGATGTCGACCTCGTGGACCGTGTCGATTTGCGTGATATTCCTTTGGTGACGATCGATGGCGAGGATGCGCGTGACTTCGACGACGCCGTGTATTGTGAGCAGGTCAAGATCGGGCGTAGCAAGGGATACCGATTAATTGTCGCCATCGCGGATGTCAGCCATTACGTGAAGCCCAATGATGCGCTGGACAAGGATGCGCTGGAACGGAGCACGTCAGTGTATTTTCCTCGGCGCGTCATTCCGATGCTGCCAGAGAAGCTCTCCAACGGTTTGTGCTCGTTGAACCCCGCCGTTGATCGTCTTACGTTGGTGTGCGATGTCGTGATTACCGCCAAAGGCCAGATCAAGGCTTATCAGTTCTATCCAGCCGTGATGCATTCGGCCGCGCGATTGACCTATACGGAGGTCGCAGCGATTTTGGCCAATACCAAGGGAACGGAAGCGGCAAAGCGGCAAGGATTGGTTCCGCACCTGCTTGACTTGTATGAAGTCTTCCAGGCGTTGCTGCATGCACGGCAGGAGCGCGGCGCGATCGATTTCGAGACTACCGAGACTTATATTGTCTGTAACGCTGCCGGCAAGATCGAACAGATTCTGCCACGCACACGCAATGATGCCCATCGGCTGATCGAGGAATGCATGCTGGCTGCGAACGTCTGTGCTGCCGACCTGCTGGCGCGCCATGAGCATCCCGGTGTATACCGCGTCCACGCGCCACCCTCAAAGGAGAAACTCACTCAGGTGCGAACCTTCCTGAAACAGATGGGACTGCATCTCGGTGGGGGCGATACGCCAGCAGCTTCCGACTACGCGGAATTGATCCCGAAGATCAAGATGCGTCCGGACGCGGTGCTATTACAAACCATGCTGCTGAGGTCGATGCAGCAGGCAGTGTACAGTCCGGACAACATTGGCCACTTTGGATTGGCGTATGAGGCATATGCCCACTTCACGAGCCCGATTCGGCGTTATCCCGATCTCTTGACCCATCGCGCCATCAAGGCGATTTTGCAGGGGAAACGCTACGTGCCAAGCAGTGTCGACACCAGTTCCCTCAATACAATGCTTTCTCCTGCAGCACGCAGGATGGCGGCAAAGGACAGAGAGGCCGGCAAGAAAAAGAAGGAAGGTGAACTGGCGATCTGGGAAGCGCTTGGCGTCCATTGTTCCGCCAACGAGCGCCGCGCGGATGAAGCGTCGCGCGATGTGGAGGCGTGGCTGAAGTGCTATTTCATCCGCGACAAACTGGGTGAGGAATTTACCGGTACGATCTCGGGCGTGGCACCGTTTGGCATCTTTGTGCAGCTCGACACACTGTTTATCGAAGGCCTGGTCCATGTGACGGATCTGGGCGCCGATTACTTCCAGTATGACGAGATCCGCCATGAGCTGCGCGGGGAGCGTACCGGAATCCGGTATCAATTAACCGATCGCGTGACAGTGCAGGTCAGCCGTGTGGATCTTGATGCACGGAAGATCGATTTGCGCCTGGTGCATCAGGCCGATATCCGGACGACTCTGAAGAATGAAGCGCGTCGTGCGGAGGCCGAGCAGACATACGAGAAAAAAACCAAGGCTAAGCGAAAAGCTGCGCCGAAAAAGCCGGAATCGGTCAAGACCGTAAAAGCGAAACGTACAAAATCTGCCTCCAAGGCGCCCAAGGCCGCGCGTACAGCCAAGGCGCATGGGAAACCGGCCAAGAAGAAAAGATAAACATGAAAAGCAAAATGATTTTCGGCTTTCACGCCGTGACGGCTCGCTTGCGCCATGACGCATCCTCGGTCGAGGAAATCTATGTCGACGCGACTCGGCACGACCGGCGCATGCAGGAATTGCTACGTGCCGCGGAAGCGGCCAAGGTTCGTATCATCCATGCTGACGACCAGCGCCTGGATGGTATGGTCGGCACGCGCCGGCATCAGGGGGTGGTGGCCAAGGCTGGTGAATTGTCACTGGCAAGGAACCTCGACGAACTCCTGGATGGAATCGAAGGGCCACCTTTGTTATTGATCCTCGATGGTATTACCGACCCGCACAATCTGGGGGCCTGCCTCCGTGTCGCCGACGGTGCCGGAGCGCATGCGGTGATCGCACCGAAAGACCGTGCTGTAGGGTTGAATGCCACTGCAGCAAAAGTCGCGAGTGGCGCAGCGGACACCGTGCCTTACATTACGGTCACAAATCTTGCCCGTACGATGCGCGAACTCAAGGAGCGCGACATTTGGCTCATCGGGACCTCGGACGACGCCGAAAAAGGCCTGTATGAAGCCGATTTTACGGGGGCAGTGGCGCTTGTGATGGGTTCCGAAGGCGAGGGCATGCGCCGCCTGACGCGCGAAAACTGCGATCTGCTGGTCAGCATCCCCATGCAAGGTGCTGTAGAAAGCCTCAATGTGTCGGTAGCATCCGGCGTTTGCCTCTACGAAGCGCGCCGGCAGAGGATGGCCGTCCGCTGAGCTCTTTTGGGATGGCCTGCGCCCACCCCGATCCCGTGCTTGTTGAAGAGTTGCTTTGTCGGAATAGGCAAAGCTCTCGGCAACGCGTTAACATTGCAACTCCACGCAACCAATCCGCTTTCCTATGTTTAGCCGCCTTCGCGAAGACATCGCCAGCATCATAGAACGTGACCCAGCCGCGCGTACCGCCTGGGAGGTGCTGACCTGTTATCCCGGCTTGCATGCCATCGTGATGCACCACTGGGCGCACTGGTGCTGGGTTCGAGGATGGAAGTGGCTTGGTCGCTTCATCTCGCACATTGCCCGTGTCTTGACTGGAATCGAGATTCATCCGGGAGCAAAAATCGGCCGGCGCGTGTTCATTGACCATGGCTTCGGTGTCGTCATTGGTGAAACGGCGGAAGTCGGGGACGATTGCACGATTTATCAAGGCGTGACGCTGGGCGGTACTTCGCTGAGCAAGGGGGCAAAGCGCCATCCGACGCTCGGACGCGGTGCAATCATCGGCGCGGGTGCCAAGGTGCTGGGCGGCTTTACCGTGGGCGAGGGGGCCAAGGTTGGTTCCAATGCTGTCGTGGTTAAGGAAGTGCCTCCAGGGGCAACGGCTGTTGGCAATCCGGCGCATATCGTCCAGAAGGACGCGGGCAAGCAGCGTGCGGAAGCTGCAGCCCGTGTGTTCGCCGCTTACGGGATTACGCCTAATGCAGAAGACGATCCGATGTCGACCGCCTTGCACAAGCTGATCGATCACGCCGTTCTGCAGGAGCAGCAGATGCAGAAGATCCTTGCGGCGCTCAACGCTGCAGGCGTTGGCTGCGAGGTCTTGCCGCAAAAGGATAAGCTCGACGCCGAGCAGTTGAACAAGCTTGTTGAATAAGGAGTCGGCCGTGACCGAGCAAAATGACGTGGCTGGCAATGGTGCGGACGTTCTCGATGCATTTGAGGTGCGCGTCTTGGGTGTCCTGGCCGAAAAGGAGGCGCTAACACCGGACAACTACCCTTTGTCTCTCAATGCATTGACAAACGGGTGCAATCAGCTTTCCAGTCGCGATCCGGTGATGTCCATCTCCGAGGATACGGTACTGGATGTGTTGCAGCGGCTCATTCAGAAAAAGCTGGTTTCCGAGGTGCGGCAGGCCGGTGCACGCGTCGTCAAGTACGAACATCGCATGCGGATGAAATGGACGCTGGAGCAGGACAAGCTAGCGGTACTGACGATACTGATGCTGCGCGGGATCCAGACTGCCGGCGAAATCCGGGCGCGCAGCGGACGCCTGTATGAATTTTCTGCCGTCGCCGACGTGGAGGCAGGGCTGCAATTTCTCATCGATAAATATCCACCGCTGGTGGCGCGCTTGGCACGAGTTCCTGGAGCGAAGGAGGCGCGCTATGCGCATCTGCTTTCCGGTGATGAGGTGCTTGAGCGCCAAGAGGTGGCGGCAAGTTTCTCTGGCGGGGTCGATATACCTCGCCAGGATCGCATTGCTCAGCTTGAGGCAGAAGTGGCGCGCTTGCGCGGTGAGGTCGATCGTCTGACGGAGCAATTCGAAAGCTTCAAGAAGCAGTTCGACTGAGTCAATTGCGGCGCTTACTCTGCCGCAGTACCGTCAACAGCAAAGCGCCTGAAGGAGCCATCTTCGTACATGGCGAGCCACCCGCCGCGAGTTTGTTCAGTATCGCAATCCCAGTCGGGAAGCACATGGCGCACACGGTTCGCGCCGGAAACCTGATCGTCGTGCGTTGCAGGGCGGTGCGTATGGCCGTGGATCATGATGGACGTACCTGTGGCCGCATAAAGCGATGCGATTGCCGCAGCATTGACGTCCATGATTTCGTATGACTTGTTGCGTTGCGCCTCGCGACTGCCAGTGCGCATTCCCTCGATGACTGCCTTGCGTTGAGCTAAGGGCATGGCGAGGAACTGCCGTTGCCATTCTAGCTGGCGAACTTGGGCACGAAACGCCATGTATCCATGATCGTCCGTGCATTGTTCATCACCATGCGTCAGGACGATGCGCCGGTTTGCAATGTCAGCGACAAACGGGTCGGGCAGGAGCGTCATTCCGGCGGTTTCTGCGAACGCTTCTCCAAGCAGGAAATCCCGATTACCGCCGATCCAGAAAACCGAAACGCCGCTGTTGCTCACCTCGCGGATCGCGTCCGCTATTTGCCTGTTGTAAGGGGTGGCAAGGTCATCATCCCCGGCCCAGTATTCGAACATATCGCCCAGCAGGTAAAGCTGCCGGGCAGATGTTGCCTGTTCTCGCAGAAAAGCGAGAAAGGCCTGCGTGGTCCGGGGGAGGGAGGCCTGCAAATGAACGTCCGAAACAAAAAGCGCAACCGGTTTCGATTGCGCTTCGTTGCTGGCGCCAGATGGCATCGTAGTCTGCATTGACATGCGGTGTTTCGGACGAATCGACGCTTAGACTTCTTCTGCTTTTTCGATGACGACGTTATCGACCGGAACGTCGGCAAACATGCCGGTACGGGTCGTCTTCACGGACTTGATCTTGTCTACGACGTCGGTGCCTTCCGTGACCTTGCCGAATACGCAGTAGCCCCAGCCGTCCTGACCCGGATAGTCGAGGAAGCTGTTGTTCTTTACGTTGATGAAAAATTGCGCAGAGGCCGAATGTGGGGCCGAGGTGCGGGCCATCGCGATGGTGTAGGTATCGTTTTTCAGGCCGTTCTTTGCTTCATTTTCGATTGGATCCTTGGTCGGCTTTTGCTTCATGCCAGCTTCAAAGCCGCCGCCCTGGATCATGAAACCATCGATGACGCGATGGAAGATGGTGCCATCGTAGTGGCCGGAACGCACATACGACAGGAAATTTTCTACCGTCTTCGGTGCTTTTGCGGCGTCGAGTTCCAGTTTGATTTTGCCGTAGTTGGTGGTAAGGATGACAGCCATGGTATTCCTTAAGGAGGTTGGATTACTTGGTAATGGTTGCGGATTCAATTACGACCGGTTTGGCCGGAACGTTCTGGTGCATGCCGCTGCTGGTGGTTTCTACCGTCTTGATCTTGTCGACCACTTCGGTGCCTTTGACAACCTTGCCGAACACTGCATAGCCCCAGCCGTCACGGCTCGGGTAATCAAGGAAGCTGTTGTTCTTCACGTTGATGAAGAACTGAGCGGATGCTGAATGAGGAGCAGCGGTACGGGCCATCGCAACGGTGTAGGTATCGTTCTTGAGGCCGTTCTTCGCTTCGTTTTCAATCGGCGGATTCGTCGCCTTCTCGCGCATGTTCTTGTCGAAACCGCCACCCTGGATCATGAAATCATTGATCACGCGATGGAAGATGGTGCCGTTGTAATGGCCGCTCTTCACATACTGCAGGAAGTTCTCGACGGTCTTCGGCGCTTTCTCCGGATAGAGCTCCAGCACGATTTCACCCATGTTGGTTTTCAGCGCGACCTTCGGGTTGTCCGCCGCTTGGGCACCAAGGAAAACGCTGCTCAGCGAAAGAGCTGCTACCAGGTGGATGAAATGCCGACGTCCGTTGTGCATTGCTGGTTCTCCTTTACTCTTTACAGACAAATAGTGATTGTGTATCTTCCTTCTCCCTTTGCCGGGGAGCGCAGTTTTAACCGATGTTATACTGCTGCGAAACCGTGCATTTTATCAAAATAAGCATGACTTAAGGTTTCGGCCACCTTGTTGCAGTACGTCATTCGCACGCTGCAGGAAGATAATGAATCGCTACCCAAGCGTCCGACAACGTCCTTAGCCGAAACGGAAAACCGCCCATGACATCCATCAAGATCTACAACACGCTCGCGCGTGAGAAGCAGACCTTTGTCCCGATGCAACCAGGTAAGGTCCGCATGTATGTATGCGGAATGACGGTGTACGACTATTGTCACCTCGGTCATGCGCGGGTCATGGTGGTATTCGACATGGTGCAGCGCTGGCTGCGTGCGTCAGGGCTGGACGTAACCTACGTGCGCAACATCACCGACATCGACGACAAGATCATCAAGCGCGCAGTCGAGAACGGTGAGTCCATTTCTCAGCTGACGCAACGCTTCATCGACGCAATGGATGAGGATGCTGCCGCACTCGGAGTGCAGAAGCCTGACCACGAGCCTCGCGCAACGCAATTCGTGCCGCAAATGCTTGGTTTGATCGAGAGGCTCGAACGCAATGGCCTTGCTTACAAGGCGGCGGACGGCGACGTCAATTATTCCGTTCGCGACTTTCCGAACTACGGCAAGCTCTCCGGCAAGTCGCTGGATGACTTGCGCGCCGGCGAACGCGTGGAACTGAACACCGGAAAGCGCGATCCGCTGGATTTCGTTTTGTGGAAAGCGGCCAAGGAGTCGGAGCCCGACGAGGTTAAATGGGATTCGCAATGGGGCAAGGGCCGTCCGGGATGGCATATCGAATGCTCGGCAATGAGCTGCGAATTGCTGGGCGAGCAGTTCGACATCCATGGTGGTGGCGAGGACTTGCAATTCCCGCATCATGAGAACGAGATTGCGCAGTCGGAAGGCGCCCACCGGCATCCATTCGTAAATTACTGGATGCATAACGGCTTCATCCGTGTCGACAACGAGAAGATGTCGAAGTCGCTCGGCAATTTCTTCACCATTCGCGACGTACTCAAAAAATACGATCCGGAAGTCGTGCGCTTCTTTATCCTGCGCGCACACTACCGCAGTCCGCTGAACTATTCCGATGCACATCTGGATGATGCCAAGCATGCGCTGACGCGCTTGTATACGGCGCTGAAGGATGTAATACCAGATTCGCAAACGCTCGACGTGAATGAGTCGTATGCGGTCCGTTTTGCTGAGGCGATGAACGATGACTTCAATACGCCGGTTGCGATTGCTGTTCTCTTTGAGCTGGCAAACGAAGTCAACAAGACGAAGTCCGCCGCGCTGGCGCGTCAACTAAAGGCACTTGCCGGCACGATCGCATTGCTGCAACGCTCGCCGCAGGAGTTCCTGCAGGCGGGTCCCATGGACCGAGACGGGCTTTCGGAAGACGCTATCACTGTGCAGATCGAAGCGCGGGCCGCAGCAAAGAAGGCGAAGAATTTTGCGGAAGCGGATCGCATTCGCGCCGAGTTGCTGGCATACGGCATTGTCCTCGAGGACAAACCGGGCGGCATCACCGAGTGGAGAAGGGCATAAGCAGTATGGCAACAGTGCGACAAGCGACGGTCATCCCGTGCGCGCCCGCATATTGGCATGATGCCAAGGAAGAGCTCATGAAGCGCGACCGCATCATGCGCAAGCTCATTCCCCAGTTTGGAGACATGCACCTGACCGGTCGAAGCGAAGCGTTTACGACATTGGTGCGTTCGATCATTAGCCAGCAGATTTCCGTCAAGGCGGCGGATTCGGTGTGGCGGAAAGTGATAGAAGCGTGTCCAAAATGCACTCCAGCCCAGATCCTGAAAGTTGGACCGGAGAAGCTGGCCGGGTGCGGGTTGTCGAAAAGGAAAGCGGAATATCTTATCGATCTGGCCGACCATTTCAAGGCAAAACGTGTACATGCTGACAAGTGGGTCGAGATGGACGACGAGGAAGTCATCTCGGAACTGATACAAATCCGGGGAATCGGACGCTGGACAGCGGAGATGTTTTTGATATTTAATCTGCTCCGGCCCAACATATTGCCTTTGGACGACCTTGGATTGCTAAAAGGCATTAGCATTAACTATTTTTCCGGTGAGCCGGTATCCCGCAGTGACGCACGTGAAGTTGCAGCTAACTGGGAACCGTGGCGCACAGTCGCGACGTGGTATCTATGGCGCAGCCTCGATGCTTCGCCCGTCGTGTACTGAGTCGCGCAAGCAATTCACCTCGTGTTGCATAAGGAGGCACGATGAGCAAGACAACTTTTCTCGGTTTTGAGCAGCCAATTGCCGAACTTGAAGGAAAAATCGAAGAACTGCGCTTTGTGCAGGATGATTCGGCAGTCGATATTTCGGAAGAGATCGAGCGGCTCTCCAAGAAAAGCCAGCAGCTCACGAAGGACATCTACGCGAAGCTGACCCCGTGGCAGGTTTCGCAGATCGCGCGCCATCCGCAGCGTCCCTACACGATGGATTACGTGAACGAGATCTTCACGGACTTCCATGAACTGCACGGCGACCGCACTTATGCGGATGACCTGTCGATCGTCGGTGGTCTTGCCCGCTTTAACGGCCAGGCTTGCATGGTGATCGGCCACCAGAAAGGCCGTGATACCAAGGAGCGCGCGATGCGCAACTTCGGTATGCCGAAGCCGGAAGGCTATCGCAAGGCGATGCGCCTGATGAAGGTCGCAGAGAAATTCGGTTTGCCCATTTTCACCTTTGTCGATACGCCGGGTGCGTTCCCTGGCATTGATGCCGAAGAACGCGGCCAGTCCGAGGCAATCGGTCACAACCTGTATGTGATGGCTGAGCTGAAGGTGCCGCTGATCGCGACGATCATCGGCGAAGGCGGTTCCGGTGGTGCGTTGGCCATTGCTGTCGGCGATGCAGTGCTGATGCTGCAATATGCAACTTACTCGGTGATCTCGCCTGAGGGTTGTGCATCCATTCTCTGGAAAACTTCGGAGCGAGCCGCGGATGCTGCAGACGCTTTGGGCCTGACCGCACATCGTCTGAAGGCAATGGGCTTGATTGACAAGATCGTTAATGAGCCGCTGGGTGGAGCGCATCGCGACCCGAAGCAGATGGCGTCGCTGTTGAAGCGCGCGCTGGCAGATTCGCTGCGCCAGTTCCAGGGCATGAAGACCAAGGACTTGCTTGCGGCACGCCATGAAAAGCTGATGGGCTACGGTAAGTTCAAGGAAATCAATTCACCGGAATAAGCCGTGACAGAAAAGCTGGTGGCGTCGCCGAGCGACGCCTTCGAACGCGCGTTAGGAGAGATCCGGACGCGCGTTTCTGTTTCTGCGCTTGCGGTGGCATACAGTGGTGGCCTGGACTCTGCTGCTTTGCTGCATCTGGCGCACGCATATGCGGCCAAGCATGGCATTACGCTGTTTGCATTTCACGTTCACCATGGCCTGAGCTCAAATGCGGACGAATGGCTCAAGCATTGTGAAAAACAATGCGAGCGTCTGGGTGTCCGTTTCGGCGCGCGCCGCATTGTGCTTGAAGATGTGGACAAGGATGGCACGGAGCAGGCGGCAAGGATCGGACGATATGCGGCACTAGGGGCGCTTTGTCGTGGTCATTGCGTACCTCTGCTGCTGACGGCGCATCATCTGGACGACCAGGCAGAAACGGTTCTGCTGCAGATGCTGCGTGGCGCCGGTGTGGCTGGCCTGTCTGGGATGGACAGGTTGAATGCGGCACCAGAGCTTCTTGGGAATCCTGACCTGCACATTGGTCGCCCCCTTCTTGAGGTTACACGTGCCGAGTTGGAGCAATTCGTTGCGCAGGCGGATATCCACTATGTGGTGGATGAGTCCAACGCGGATGTGCGATATGCGCGCAACGCTTTGCGCCATCAGGTCATGCCGGTGCTTGCCGAGTATTTCCCGGGATTTCAGCAGCGAATGGCTCGCACCGCTCACCATGCACAGGCTGCACAGCGGCTGTTGAATGAATTGGCAGAGCAGGATCTTGCTATGTGCCTCGATGGCGAGAGCATTGATATCAAACGCTTGGTGCAATTCAGTACCGATCGGATGGATAACGTCCTGCGTCATTGGTTTACCTTGCGTGGCGTGCGAATGCCTTCAACGGCGTGGCTAAGCGAGATGCGCGAGCAGTTGCTTGGAGCACGCGAGGATGCGCAATTGCGGGTGACGCATGCTGATTGTGAAATCCGCAGGCATCGCGGCAGGATTTTCATGACGCCGCGCCGCGCCGACGATGCAGTTGTTCCAGTGTTGAGGCTTCGCTGGCAGGGCGAGACGCAGATGCTTTTGCCTGAATATGGCGGGACGCTTCATTTTGACTTGGTGGATCAGGGCATAGATCCCACCTGGTTGAAGGCGCAGGAACTAATTGTGCGATACCGGCATGGCGGCGAGAGGCTCAAGGCGGCACTTAACCGCCCCACGAAGAGCCTCAAGCATCATTACCAGGCTCTGGATATCCCGGCATGGGAGCGTCAAAGGCTTCCCTTGGTTAACGCTGGTGACAAGCTGTTGTTTGCTGCCGGTATCGGATTGAACTGGCGTGAATTTCCGGTGCGAACCGGGGAGGCGGTCAGCCTGCGGTGGGAATATTTTTCAGAATAAGATCCTGCCGGATTTTTAACGGTTTTCAATGATTTTTAACGTAATTTCATCGGTTCTCTACTTGTCATTCTGCGTTGCAGAAGGTAAAGTAAAGGGTTGATTTTAATCAAAATTTCTCTTTTTCAGCGCAATCCCCCAACCCTTATGGCTTTAATCGTCCACAAATACGGCGGCACTTCGATGGGCTCCACCGAGCGCATCAAGAACGTCGCAAAGCGCGTCGCCAAATGGCATGACGCGGGCCACCAGATTGTCGTGGTGCCTTCCGCCATGTCCGGCGAAACCAACCGGCTGATCGCCCTCGCCAAGGAGATCATGCCGCAGCCTGATCCTCGCGAGCTCGACATGCTGGCTTCGACCGGCGAGCAGGTATCGGTCGCGTTGCTGTCGATGGCGTTGCAGACCATTGGCAAGAAGGCTGTGTCCTACGCAGGCTGGCAGGTGCCGATCAAAACCGACTCCGCGTTTACCAAGGCGCGCATCCAGTCGATCGACGATACGCGCGTGCGCAAGGATCTGGCCGAAGGCAAGATTGTCATCATTACCGGTTTCCAGGGGGTGGATGACGCAGGTAACATCACCACCCTCGGCCGTGGAGGCTCCGATACCTCGGCTGTGGCTGTGGCGGCAGCGCTGAAGGCGCAAGAATGCCTGATCTATACCGACGTCGATGGTGTCTATACGACCGACCCGCGCGTCGTGTCCGAGGCGCGTCGCCTCAAGACTGTCACGTTCGAAGAAATGCTTGAGCTGGCATCGCTGGGCTCGAAAGTGCTGCAGATCCGCTCCGTGGAATTTGCAGGTAACTACCGGATGCCGACGCGTGTATTGTCGTCGCTGACCGATCCGCTCATGCCGCTGGAAGAAGAAGCCAATTCCGGCACCCTGATTTCGTTTGAGGAAGATACACACATGGAACAAGCCGTCATTTCGGGTATCGCGTTCAATCGCGACGAAGCGAAGATCACTGTGCTGGGCGTGCCGGACAAGCCGGGCATCGCTTACCAGATCCTCGGCCCGGTCGCCGATGCGAACATCGAAGTCGACATGATCATCCAGAACCAGTCCGTCGAAGGCAAGACGGACTTCACCTTCACCGTGGCGCGCGGCGAATATGCCAAGGCGATGGACGTATTGAACAAGAGCGTCAAGGACCATATCGGCGCAGCCAGCATTACCGGCGACACCAAGGTATCCAAGGTATCGGTGGTCGGCGTCGGCATGCGCAGCCATGTGGGTATCGCGTCGCAGATGTTCCGCACGCTGTCGGAAGAAGGCATCAACATCCAGATGATCTCGACCTCGGAAATCAAGATCTCCGTGCTGATCGACGAGAAGTACATGGAGCTGGCTGTGCGTGCGCTGCACAAGGCGTTCGATCTCGAAAAAGCTTGATCAAACCCAGCAAACTGCACAGTTTCATTGACCAAGTCCGCATGAGCAGCTATCATGCGGGACTTCACTTAGGCGGACTTGCAACACCGTCTTGAGTGTGGAGACGTGGCCGAGTGGTCGAAGGCACTTCCCTGCTAAGGAAGCATATGGGCTTAAACCTGTATCGAGGGTTCGAATCCCTCCGTCTCCGCCAGATATCAAAAAGCCCCTTTCGGGGCTTTTTTCTTTGGTACATACCTGTTCAGGGACAACCGGAGGATGGGTTGTTCCGGAGGCTCCGGCAACCGTCTTCGAACTGGATTTCTTGATTCGGAAGCTTCATCGATTTCCGGTTTTCGCAGCGTGCAGCACAAGCCCTCTCTTCAGAAATCTTCTTTGCCTCCTCGGGTCTGCATGGCCGTCCCGCGGTCGCGCGCATGGAAACCCGCCGTGTAGCTCTACTAGGCTGCGTTTCACAGGTGTAGTGAGCGGCGTGCCATTGGGGAGCCGCGCGTAGGAGTAGCACGCCGAGCACCGCAGATGCCAACCTGAACCGCGCTGTGGCCTGTCAAACTCAGCTTCGCTGTCCTGCCTATAGAGGCCCATCTTTCCTTAGCATAAGCCGGTCGGCACATTCGGAATGCGCGCGTAATAACAAGCCGCATCCGCATTTGATTTCGTTCAAAGGCGCGGTGGTCGCACGCAGGATAATCAATTCGACTCGGCCTGCTGGGGCCATGCATCGGTACAACGTGCGAGCCAGCATGTTCCTATGCCGTTGAAGGGGGCAAACATGCACTATTTTGTGACAGGAGCAACCGGCTTCATCGGAAAGAGACTCGTCGGCAAGCTCCTCGCACAACCCGACAGCATTGTCTATTTTCTAATCCGGAAAGAAAGTCGTAAGAAATTACCCGCACTGTTTGCATACTGGAACGCAGATCCTGACCGGGTGATTCCAGTCGATGGCGATTTGCGCTCTCACCGACTCGGCGTGTCAGACGAAGATATGCGGATGCTGGCGCGGAACATCTCACACTTTTTCCATCTTGCAGCGATTTATGATTTAGAGGCAGATCCCGAGTCGCAAATCGAAACAAATGTTGGCGGCACGCGCAACGCAATTGCGCTTGCGAATGCAATGCATGCCGGCCGCTTCCACCATGCTAGCTCTATTGCAGCAGCAGGCCTTTTCGAGGGGATATTCCGCGAAGACATGTTTGAGGAGGCGGAAAACCTTGAGCATCCCTATTTTTCAACCAAGCATGATTCCGAGCGACTGGTTCGCAAGGAATGCGAGATGCCGTGGCGCGTGTATCGGCCCGGAATGGTGGTGGGCGATTCGCATACCGGTGAGGCTGACAAAATTGACGGCCCGTATTACTTCTTCAAGTTGATTCAGCGCATCCGCCGTATCCTGCCGCCGTGGATGCCGGCGATTGGTATCGAAGGCGGTCGCATCAATATCGTACCGGTCGATTACGTGGTCGATGCAATGGTGCATATTGCGCACCAGTCCGGTCTTGACCAACAGTGCTTTCATCTCACCGACCCCTCTCCAATGCGGGTGGGCGACGTATTGAACACGTTTGCGCGTGCAGCGCATGCGCCGACGATGAGCGTAAGGATCAATGCGGCACTGTTCGGCTTCATTCCGGACGCAGTGCGCAAGGGGCTGATGGTGTTAAAGCCAGTACGACGCTTGCGGGATGCCATTATGAAGGACCTCGGGCTGCCCGACGACATTCTGCAGTTCATCAACTACCCGACGCGCTTCGATAATCGCCAAGCCGCGAAAGCATTGGAGGGAAGCGGGATTGCTTGTCCACATCTCGACCAGTATGCAGCGAAGATATGGGATTACTGGGAGCGGCATCTGGACCCGGACCTGTTATCGATCGCAGCCTGGAAGGGCAGGTGGCCGGGAAGATTGCGCTGGTGACCGGCGGCTCGTCGGGAATTGGACTGGCGACGGCACTCAGGCTTGCACGAGCCGGGGCCACAACGATCATCTGCGGGCGAGACGAAGCGAAGCTGGACGCGGCAAAGAGCGAGATCAACGCCAAGGGATTTGACGTCACGACCTATTCGGTGAACCTGGCGGACATGGAGGACGTTGAGCGCTTTCTCCAGGCGCTGATTGCCAGGCATGGCAAGGTCGACATCCTCGTGAACAATGCAGGAAGATCGATTCGCCGCGCCATCGAAACGAGCTTTGAACGCTTCCATGATTTCCAGCGCACGATGCAGCTGAATTACTTCGGCGCCTTGCGCGTGACGATGGGGCTGCTACCCGCGATGATCGCGCAGAAATCGGGGCAGGTGATCAATATCTCGTCGATCGGCGTACTGACCAATGCGCCACGCTTCTCAGCTTATGTGGCGTCGAAGGCCGCGCTCGATGCCTGGACATTATGTGCCGCGTCCGAGTTCGCCGATGTGGGGATCCACTTCACGACGATCAATATGCCGCTGGTGCGCACGCCAATGATCGCGCCCACACGAATCTACAGGGACGTGCCGACCCTGTCGCCGGAAGAGGCTGCCGAGCTGGTGGTGGAGGCGATCGTTAACAAACCCGTACGCATTGCGACGCGAGTTGGAATAGCAGGGCAGGGCTTGCATACGCTGACGCCGCATTTCGCGCAAATCGCGCTGAATACGGCATTTCGCATGTTCCCTGATTCGGAGGAGGATGCCGGTACGCAGCAGGGTAAGGATGCGATTGCCGTGTCCGGTGAGCAGAAGGCAATGCAACATCTGTTGCGGGGAGTGCACTTCTGATGGCGGACAGGGAGCCACTGTCGAGCATCGATACGGCCTGGTTGCGAATGGACCGCCCGACCAATCTCATGATGATCTGCGGCATGATGATGTTGGACGGTCGAGTGGACTTGCAGCAGGTACGGGACGTCATCAGGACGCGGTTGCTGTGCTTTCATCGTTTTCGCCAGCGTGTAGTGGAGAGCGGTGGCGGTGCGTATTGGGAAACAGATCCGGATTTTGATCTTGACTGGCACGTGCGCAGGATTGCTATCCCCGTGGTGGTGGAGGGCAATGGACTGGAAGAGGTGGTGAGCGACCTGATCAGCACGCCCCTCGATGCCAGCAAGCCGATGTGGCAGTTCCATTTGATCGATGATGAACGCGGAGGCAGTGCGCTCGTACTACGCATCCACCATTGTTATGGCGACGGCTTTGCGTTGACCTATGTCGTTGCATCGCTTACCGATATCGATCCGGGCAAGCCACTTCCTCCTCCCGAAGACGTGGGCGTCGCCGACAGGGGCGAACCACACCGCAGTGCATGGGAGCGGATGCTGGGGCTGGTGACGGAGACGGTCGGTGATGCCGTGCAATCCATGCTCGCTGTGGCCGAGACAGGTCGGGAGTGGCTAGCGCAGCCCGGGCAGGCAATCGAATGCGGAAAGACGG
>Ga0196971_1000114_pt1 | contig 79507 bp, 70 predicted proteins | sample S1v_1013CmetaG_FD_148660 | JGI IMG/M metagenome (GOLD analysis project Ga0196971, IMG submission 148660) | Soil microbial communities from Anza Borrego desert, Southern California, United States - S1+v_10-13C | ecosystem: Environmental > Terrestrial > Soil > Desert | place: USA: California...
AGCATATTCCCAAACCGAGACCTGTACCTTTTTCTTTAGTGGTAAAGAACGGAGTACCCAGCTTGGCAAGTACTTCAGCTCCCATTCCTGTCCCATTATCGGATATCCGTATAACACCTTCTCCGCTATCCGTATCATAATAGGTTGATACTATGAGCTCCGGCTGTTCAACATCTTCCATGGCTGCAATGGCATTTTCTGTTATATTCAGTATAACCTGCTTGATTTTTATTTCATCTGCAGTTATTTCCATAGTGCAGGAGGAATAATGGAATTGGATCCTTATATTCTTCGTATAACACTGTGTTTCAGTAATAAGCTGCATTGCTCTGACAATCCTGTTTATATCCGTCCTGGCTTTGACTATGGGCTTTGGCTTGGCAAAGCTCAGGAATTCATTGACTACTTTTGTGACATCATCAATTGAGACATTGATCACCGCAGAATACTCCTTGATCTTATCCACATCTGACCTGGCGGCAATCAACTGGCTCAAACCCTTTATAGTTGACAGGGGATTCTTTATTTCATGTATTATGCCGGCAGCCATCTGGCCTATAAGCGCCAGCTTTTCCTGCTGCTGCATGCTATGCTTCTGCTTATTCAGTTCGGTGATGTCGGTGAAAACACTGATAGCTCCGATTATCTCCTCCTCAATGTTTCTGATATGGTCTATATACGCCAGCAATTCTCTTTTATTTCCCTTCAATGTTGTAATGGAAACTTCATGAGGCTTATCGAACTCTTCATCCTGAGTGGACTCCTGAAGTTCCTTAACTTTGAGACCTATGCTTTCATAAAAGCTATCCAAAGACATCCCTATCAAATCGATTTCGTTTGTTTCAAATATCTTCTTAAAAGCCTCATTGCATAAAACTATCTTTTTATTCTGGTCTGTCATAAGCACACAGTTGTTCACTGCATTCAGTACTGTCTGTGTCTGCAGGTGGAAGTTCTTTATTTCCTGCTCTTTTTTCACCTCATAAAAATATACAATGATCCCGTTGTTTATATTCTGTGAAGTCAGAGAAAGCTTCACATACTCATTCTGCAAGGTCTTGTAGGTTCTAATCGTGCTTACTGAATTCTTTTTGCTCAAGCTGGTTAATTCAAAAATGCTCTTTTCTTCATTATCGGCTGTTGGGAAAACCTCAAGAAACTCCTCTGCCGTCAATCCGTACAGTTTGTTTCTATCACAGGCAAGTATCTCCTCCAGGCGCTTATTCATGTATTTTATTTTTCGGTCGGCCTCATAGTTCATGATCCCTATTGGAAGGGCATCTAATGTATCATTCAGGATGTCGCTTATCTCCTTGATTCTGGTATTTTTCTCCTCCAGCTTCTCATAGGCCTCCGCCAGCCTTTTATATGGATATTCAACACTACTCACATACACTGCCCTGTATAAATTATAGTAGCATATGATTTTCAAAATATGGCCATACAGATTATAAAAGCCATTCACTTCTGTATAAAGCGTAAAAGACAGCTCCGCAGGGATTATAAAAAGCAGCGACATAAAAATATATTTATACGAGATGCCATTTTCATTGTCAAGCTCATACTTTAGTTTATACAGACTGAAAACAGCGAGAGCTATGACAGCATACTCCAGAAGTATTTTTACAGGAGTAAGCCCGGACTTACCAAGCATCACAGGCAGGAGTCCGGGAAAAAGCAATAGCAGCAAGGATAGGCCAGCTGAGCCGCCCAGTACGAATAATAAGCCTTTCCACTTGTTCAGCCGGTATTTGCCAAGCTTCATTGAGACGGCAGCCAATACCAGAGCCTCTGCAAGCCTTCCTATCATCCAGTATTTTGTTGTCAGATCCCTATATTCCGGTGTAGTAGTACCCGCTGCGATCCAATAATAGGTATGAAAGCAATCAAAAACAGCTACTGCAAGGAATCCAAAGCCTATTAAATGATATGTCTCTACTGTTTCCTTGTATGAATTCCATATTATAAAAAAGGAGGAAAGTGCAATGTATATACATAAAAGTTCTACAATAGTATGAATCAGGCTGTAATGCTTTTCCAATAATACAGGTGCTATTATAAAAGTTGCTGCATAGCTGACTGCAGTGATCAAAAAGCCTTTAACCAATATTTTTTTAAATATCTCCCTGTTTTCACCTGCTTTCAAGCCCATTCCAATCATAAATATTCCCCCCATTACAAAAATACAAACCTTCAGTATTTCTCCTTATATATATACTTCGCGAAAGTATTTTACTTTTATTGTACGTTTTTACATATTTGTGCTAAAAACCCATTTTTTCAGCTTGTATGCATATAGACAGAAAAACACCTGTTCGTTGTTAGATTACTTCCGACAAGCGAGCAGGTGATATATTGCTATATGCTAGTGATTATTAACACAACAACTTTCTTGTCTTTCATAATGTTAATCATCACATCCTTGATTCAGTGCCTCGTATGCTCAAGAAGGGATATACGTTACGAGGCACCATTTGGTATATGTTTTGCTGCTGCTTTGAATTTCGCGTTGGAGATTTTTATTGTAATGTTAGCTTATTTTCATCTCGATTCTTAATTTATCTGCAATCATAGCTATGAATTCACTATTCGTTGGTTTGCCTTTAACATTATGTATTGTGTAGCCAAACAGATTGTTTATAACATCGACTCTTCCCCTTCCCCAGGCTACCTCAATTGCGTGTCTTATCGCCCTTTCCACCCTGCTTGGTGTTGTACTGAACTTTCTAGATATTGAAGGATATAATTCCTTGGTAATCGCACTCAGAAGCTCCATATTGTTAACAACCATGGTTATTGCTTCTCTCAGATAAACATATCCCTTAATATGAGCGGGGACACCGATTTCATGGATAATATTTGTTATAGCTGATTCCAGCTCTCTTGGAGAAGCAGCTGCCGGAACTATGATATTAGCTGGCTGAATATAGTTCTTTCTTTCAACTTCATCATTGATCATTCCAAAGCACTCTCTTATCCTTTTAGCAAAAACCTCCATATCAAAAGGCTTTACAACATAATATTCTGCCCCAAGGGTAAGAGCCTTCTGTGTTATCTTATCCTGACCAACGGCTGAAAGCACTATAACCTTAGGCATTTTCTCCATCTGCATTGAATTCAGTCTTTCAAGTACTCCAAGTCCATCAAGATGAGGCATAATAATATCTAAGATTACAACATCCGGGAATTTGCTTTCTATCATATCTACTACCTCGAGGCCGTCCTTTGCTATCCCCACAACATCAAAGTCCGGCTGTGTGTTGAGGTATTCATTTAGAATAATACAGAAATCTTTGTTGTCATCCGCTATAAGGATCTTAATTTTTTGTAAGTTCATTGGTATTCCTCCCATAAATTGTTATTCTCTTGACTTGATATTCGACAAAGTAGTTTAGTTTCCTGCTTTTATCTGCCGTATAATCGTTAAACATTTTCGTACAAATTAATACAGCAACAAATTTCATTTTTCTACATATTTCGCCTTATTTTATTTTATACTATATAAACAATAAATCCAGTATATATTACAACATAGAAAAGGCTGTGAAATCACAGCCTTTAGACTATTCACCAGAGGCTCTTTTAAGGCGTTTTCCAAAATCAATATTTGCCTCTTTGAGCATCCATTCTATAGAAATACCGAAGCCTCTTGTCGGATCGTTTACAAGCACGTGGGTTATAGATCCGATTAATTTACCATCCTGAATAATGGGACTACCTGACATTCCCTGAACAATCCCGCCGGTTTTTTCAATAAGCTTCTTATCTGTTATTTTGATTATCATACTTTTGGATTCCGAACTGCTCTGTCTCATAACTTTCTGTATCTCTATACCAAACTCTTCCACCTTGTTACCTTCTATAGTTGTCAATATCTTTGCAGGTCCTTCCCTGATCTGACTGTTCAGGCCAACCGAAACCGGTTTGTTTCTGCCGGGATTCTGCTTATTGTTAAGCTTCCCATAAATTCCGAAGCTCGTATTCTTTTCTATAACTCCGTATGCATCATCACTATCGTAAAATATACCGACCAGTTCTCCCGGTACTGTTTTTCTCGCCTTTTGTATTGATGCAATTTTTGACTTTAGTATACTTCCACTATTAATATCCACCAACACTCCTGAGTCAATATCAGTTATTCCATGACCCAGGGCACCGAACACCCTGCTTTCGGGGTCGTAGAAAGTCATCGTCCCTACGCCTGCTATATTATCCCTTACCCATAAGCCGATCCTATATACGTTATCCTCTTCACCTTCACCTTTTTCACATTTTACAGGCTTGACACTAAAATCGTGCTTGATACCTTCTCTATCCACCATTACTTTAATCTTATCATCCTTGTTCTTCCTGTTGTTCAAATAATCTACTATATCCTTCTCCTTTTCCACCCTTCTCCCATCAATATTTATAATCTTGTCGCCGACCTCAAAGCCTGCATCTGCAGCAGGGCTGCATTTTCTGCCCTTTACATCAGTTATACTGGACAGCCCGACAATTAATACTCCTTTTGATTCTATTTTAACGCCTATAGCTTCTCCTGATGGTACTACTTTAATATCGGGAATAATATTCAGAGTAACCTTTTTTATTGGAAAAACTCCCAGAAGCTTCAGGCTGGCTTTCGCCTTTCCCTTTCCTTCTCCACCTGCCAATAGAAAAGAAGACATTACAGTATTCTTGCTAAGGTTTATACATTTTTCATAGTCTTCATCAAGCTCAAGGTTGAAAAGCTTGCTCTCGGTCAGCTTTCTGCTTTGTCCCTGTATAACATTTATTTCATCAGGAAAACTATATATAGTGAATATTATATTTGTCAGACAGACTACTGATATTATAAGAGTGGTGTATAAAAAAATTTTTTTGTGGTTTTTTCTATGCAATAGCATCACTCTCCTGATTCCCCAGAAGAGTCCACCTTCAATTCAGAAATCTCTCTTATTTAAGTTAACCTTTTTAAAGTCCTATTATTCTATTAATAACTACAACTCACGTCATTAATTACATTGGTCAAAATGTGAATTTTTATATAAAAAAATGGGAAAAAGTAATTTTTTGCATTACATTTTCCCGATCAGTTTCTTTGCATGTGCAATTGATGCTTCGATGTTCTCGTTTCCGCCAAGCATCCGGGCGATTTCCCCAATTCTTTCCTTATTATTCAGGATCTTTATTTTTGTGAAAGTTTTGTTACTTTCCACTACTTTGTCAACATAAATGTGATTGTCTGAGAGACTGGCAATCTGAGGCAAGTGTGTAATACAAAGGATCTGTGTGTTTTTTGATATTGCCTTGATCTTTTGCCCTACCATATTGGCTGTCTGACCGCCTACGCCTGCATCCACCTCATCAAATACGACACATGGAGCCTTCTCAATTTCAGAAAAAGCATTTTTTATAGCAAGCATCACTCTCGACATTTCTCCTCCTGAAGCAATTTTGCTGAGGGGCTTCTCAGGCTCTCCAGGGTTAGGTGACAGCAGGAATTCTATTCTGTCAAAGCCATTACTGCTTACCGTACCTTCATCACCTGTTATTCTGATAATAAATCTTGAACCGAGCATGTTAAGCTCCTGAAGCTCCTTTTCGATAAGCTTCTCGAGTTTACGCGCCATATCCTTTCTTCTGCCGGAAAGCAGCACTGCCTTTATCTGGTACTGTTCACACACTGCCTCAATCTCCCTTTCCGTATCCAATGCAAGCTTCTCGCTGTTTGTCAGCTCATCAAATTCCCTTGAGACTTTATCCATGTACTCCAGTACTTCCTCTATACTGCTTCCGTATTTTCTTTTCAGTTTGTTTATCTGATCCAGCCGTTCCTCAAGAATATCTATCTCATTGTCGTTAAACTCTATGCTGTCTCGGTATACCCTAAGCTCTCCCCTGATATCTTCCAGCTGATAGACCATATTCTCTACTACTGTTCTGAAGCTTTCTATTTTTTCGTCTATTCCAACTAATTCTCCAAGGCTGCTTACACCGTCGTTAAGGATATCTGTGGCGCTCCTGCTGCCACCGTCTCCCTTAAACAGATTAGTATATACATGAGTAATGCCTTTAAGCAGCTTTTCTGCATTTATCAGCAGGTGCCTTCTATTTTTTAATTCCTCATCTTCATTAAGCTTCAGCTTTGCGTTTTTGATCTCCTCCATCTGGAATTTCAGAAGGTCCAGCTTTCTTTCCCTTTCAGCAGCATTGCCGCTTATGCTGTCCAGTTTGAGCTTAAGACCGTCGAGCTTGTCCGTTAACAGCTTAATTTCATTTTTTATAACAGTTATGCCACTGCCTCCGAAATTATCTACGAACTCTCCGTGCTTCATGGTGTTGAAAAGTAGTTGATGCTCATTCTGTCCTACTATATCCACAAGATACTGTGTGACTTTCTTAAGCATAGACATTGTCACTACTCGTCCGTTCATCCTGCATACCGATTTACCTTGTATATTCACTTCCCTGGTGATAATCAGGCTTTTATCCTCATCCAACTCTATTCCGTATTCTTCCAGAATGCCTGCGATATACTCAGCACCATCAATAGAAAAAAGAGCTTCGATCGATGCCTTACCCTCACCGGCTCTTATATCTTCCTTGTTGAACCTTCCCCCGGTTATTGCGGATAGCGCATCAATAACAAGTGATTTTCCCGATCCCGTCTCTCCGGTTATAATGTTGAGTCCGGGCTCAAAGGCAATTACCTGCTGCTCAATTATTACAAAATTTCTTATTGTTATCTCAATAAGCATTATTGCATCACCTATTTCATCAACTTCTTCAGCTTGTCAATTACCACTTCAACATTATCCGGATTTCTTACCAACGCAAAAATTGTATCATCCCCTGCTATAGTACCGACCATTTCTTTGAAATCCAATACATCTATTGCCTCGCATGCTGCATTGGCAGCACCTGAGAATGTCTTGATGACTATTATATTCCCTGCATAGTCAATACTGAGGACTGATTCGGCGAATACTTTTACAAGGCGCTCGTTCAACATGCTGTCCTGTTCCTTCATCGTGGCATATTTATATATGCCGTTCTCATCCAGTACCTTTACCAGCTTCAGCTCCTTTATGTCTCTGGATACAGTGGCCTGAGTGATGTTGTAGCCGCTTTTTTTAAGCTCTTCTGCCAGCTCCTCCTGTGTCTCTGTCGGATGTCTTTCGATGATCTCCAAAATTTTTGCATGCCTGGATATTTTCATACTATACCTCCCTATTGAGTGATTATTAACACTTTTCACTAACGCTCAGAAATTTTTCTTCTCAATACATCAAAGAAGCTTCTCTGCTTTAGTTTGACCAGGTTGGTAACGCAGTTTGAGCTTCTGATCTTGACAACCTTTCCCGGTACTAATCTGTATGAATCCTGCCCATCAACAGAAAGCATTACCTCAGAGTTCTCTTCACAGATTTCGATTCTGACCTCGTCCTCTTCCGACACCACAATTGACCTGTTATAAAGGGTATGGGGGCATATAGGCGTTATTACCAGAACCTTGAGCTCAGGACTGACAATAGGGCCTCCTGCGGATAAGGAATAGGCTGTAGACCCTGTAGGACTGGATATTACAATGCCATCCGCAGAATACAGTTCAAAAAAGCTGTCATTTATAAATACAGAAAAGGTTATCATTCTTGAAAGCATACCTTTTGTTATACTTATATCATTAAGAGCAGTGAGCTCTTTCAGGTCTTCTTCGCTGCCATCGACAAAAGCCTCCAGCATCATTCTTTTTTCTATCAAATAATCACCATTCATAATTCTTTCAAGGGACAGATACATATCGCTTATTTCCGCCTCTGCAAGAAATCCAAGGTGTCCAAGGTTGATGCCGAACAAGGGTACCCCGTACTTTGAAGATTGTCTTGCTATGTTAAGTATTGTACCGTCTCCCCCAAGTACGATTATCACATCACTTTGAGAATAAAGCTCCTCACGGCTGAAACCGCTGTTTCTGTAATTCAGTCTTTCTGCAATGTCAGACTCAAGAAGCAGCTTTATATCTTTATTTGCATACCAGTATAAAATACTTCTGGTTACACTCAAATCATCATCTTTGCTCAAGTTTGGAATTATCCCCAGCTTCATCTGCCTAAAACACCATCCAATGTAAATTTATAGAATACTAATGCGGTATTTGTAAATATTTGCTATTACCCGGGACATAACTTCTATATCGGCTGTTTATCTCATAATTTCTGATATTATCTTTATTTTATATTAAGTATATAAAATTATCTACTAATTTTTACTATATATTCATTTAGCTAATTTAAAAGCTCATGGGCTTTTGATACGACACCCGGTATATCAGGCTCCCCGGCATTATTCACTGGAACTTTGCCGGAGGACAGGTAAAGCAGGTATTCGATGTTGCCCTCTGGCCCTCTCACAGGTGAGTAGCTTAAGCCTGATATGAAAAATCCCATTTCATCACGACAGAATGTGATTATTTTCTCAATTACCTCAATATGCACATGCTTTTCTCTTACTACACCCTTTTTCCCTACTTTTTCCCTGCCTGCTTCAAACTGTGGTTTTATGAGGCATACTACTCCGCTTTCTTCTTTCAGAAGCTGCTTTACAGCAGGTAGTACCTTTGTCAATGAAATAAAGGACACATCAATGGATGCAAAATCTGCATACTCGGAAACTATTTCATGAGTCAGATATCTTATGTTCGTCCGCTCCATGCATACTACCCTGCTGTCTGTCCTGAGCTTCCAGGCTAACTGTCCATAACCGACATCTATTGCATAGACCTTTTTTGCCCCATTCTGAAGCATACAGTCTGTAAAGCCCCCGGTGGATGCACCAATATCCAGAGCTACCTTGTCCTGAAGCTTCAGGTCAAATTCCTTAAGCGCCTTTTCCAGCTTCAGTCCTCCCCTGCTTACGTAAGGCAGTACGTTTCCTCTTATCTCTATTTTTGAATTCGACGGAAGCTTACTTCCCGGCTTGTCAACTTTAACACCATTTACATATACGATTCCGGACATAATCTGGCCGCTGGCCTTTTCCCGGCTTTCCGCCAGGCCGAGTCTATGAATCAGTACATCCAGTCTTTCCTTTTCTTCCAATGCACCTTACTCCTTCATGATTATGTTGAATATGCTATCACTGTCCAGCTTTTTGAGTGTATAAAGCTCTTCCTTTTCTCCATGAGGTATGAAGCTGTCCTCATAGCCTATGATTTTAACATCAGTATCAGCCTTTTCCCTGCTTAACAGCTCAAGAACACTGCTTCCAAAGCCACCGCTTATCATATTATCCTCAATAGTGTAAATTATTTCAAACTTCCTTGTCAGCTCCAGAAGGAGCTTCTCATCAAGAGGCTTTAAGAATCTTGCATTGATGACTGTGAAGCTTCTACCTGCCTGCCTAAGCTTCTCATATACCTCCAAAGCCCTGAATACCATATTTCCTTCTGAGATAATCACGCCGTCCTTCCCTTCAAAAATAGTTTCAGCTTTTCCCAGCTTCAGGGGAATATAGGGATATTCAAACTCTTTGGCATTTCCCCTTGGATATCTTATAGCTGCCGGTCCATCCAGGGATAAGGCAAGCCTCAACATATCTTTTAACTCTCTTCCATCCTTGGGACTCATAATTGTAATGTTGGGAATATGTCTTAAATAAGTAATATCAAATACTCCCTGGTGAGTCTCACCGTCAGAACCAACTATACCAGCTCTGTCTATAGCGAATACCACCGGAAGGTTCTGCATGCAGACATCATGCAGGATCTGGTCGTATGCTCTTTGCAGGAATGTTGAATATACTGCAAATACAGGCCTGAAGCCTCCCGCAGCCAAGCCTGCGCAGAAGGTGACCGCATGCTGCTCAGCAATACCAACATCAAAAAATCTGTCTTTGTATTTAGCTGCAAATTCGCCAAGACCTGTTCCCTCAGCCATAGCAGCCGAAACAGCCACTATCCTTTCATTTTGCACAGCAAGCTCCATCAGAGTATCACCGAATAACTCGGAATACGTCTTCTTAGTACTCTTTTTCTTAAGCTCTCCATTCTCAATAAAAAACGGACTTATGCTATGATACATCTGGGGTCTATCCTCAGATACGGAGTATCCCTTGCCTTTCACCGTAACAACATGTATAAGAACAGGATATCCATTATATGCTTTTGCTCTTCTTAACACATCCTCAAGCTTCCGTATATCATGACCATCTATCGGACCTAAATACTTGAAGCCCAGTTCTTCAAAAATAACTCCCGGGACAACAAGGTATTTGAACCAATCCCTTAAGCCTTCCGCCATCCTGAACATTGTCTTCCCTACAAGAGGGATCTTGTTCAATACAGTCTCAATCTGATTTTTCAGCTTGAAATATGCAGGTTCGGTTCTGAGTCTGCTTAGATAATTGGATAAGCCGCCTATATTCTGGGATATGGACATCTCATTGTCGTTTAGTATTACTATAAGATTTGTCGGAAAATCTCCGGCGTGGTTCAAGGCCTCAAAGGACATACCTCCCGTAAGCGCCCCATCGCCTATGACAGCAATCACAGAATAGTTTTCATGTGCCAGATCCCTTGCTTTTGCCATACCAAGTGCTGCCGATATCGATGTACTGCTGTGCCCTGTTTCAAAAGCATCATGCTCACTTTCCTCCCTCTTGGGAAAGCCGCTGATACCTCCCATTTTCCTTATACTGGAGAATTTTTCCCTTCTGCCTGTGATAATCTTATGGATGTATGATTGATGCCCTACATCCCACACTATTTTGTCCCTGGGTGTGCTAAAAACCCTGTGAAGGGCAAGAGTCAGCTCAACAACACCAAGATTTGATGCGAGGTGTCCCCCATTTTCAGAAACTACCGTGATAATATAATCCCTAAGCTCAGACGATAGGGTCTCCAACTCTTTGTAGCTCAGTTTCTTCAAATCATCAGGAGAATTTATTCCATCAAGAATTTTATACATTTATTACCCAACCTCATAATTCAAATTTTAAACCATTATATTTCCTATTACTATTCCCAATATAGCGCCTGCAAGTACTTCCTTCGGTGTATGCCCTATAAGCTCCTTGAGCCTTTCATTTGCAAGAGGCTTATTATGAGCCAGGTCTTCAATTATTATATTCAATATTTTCGCCTGGTTTCCTGCTGCCCGTCTGACTCCTGCAGCATCGTACATTACCACAAAAGCAAAGCACAGGGATACGGCAAAAATAGCCGAATCCCACCCGTGTATCCTTCCAATTGAAGTGGAAAGCGCCATCACAAAAGATGTATGGGAGCTTGGCATACCGCCCGAACCCACAAATCTTGTAAGATCAATTTTTTTACTGCTGTAGAAGGTCAGTATTATTTTCAGAATCTGTGCTATCAGCCAGGCTGTGAAGCATGCCAGAAGCACCTTGTTATTCAATATCTCTACATAAAAGCTCAAAGAATATCCTCTCCTCAGGTGTTTGTAAAAAAAATATATAATGTAAAACTAATTTTCCCTGTTAATAATATAATCTGCCAACTGGCTGAGATTATATCCCCTGTTTCCATAGCCTTCAAGCTTCGACTTAGCTTCAGAAACGAGTTCCTTTGCTATCTGTCCGGACTTCTCCAGTCCATAGAAGCTTATGAAATTTGATTTATGAATCCTGGCATCCTTATGGATACATTTGCCCAGCTTTTCTTCCGAGCCGGATATATCCAGAATATCATCAGCAACCTGAAAAGCAAGACCAATAAGCTCACCAAAATCCATAATATTTTTTATGTCTACTTCTTCAGCTTTGGATAGAATTGCGCCGGCAGCAAGGGAAGCCTTTATAAGTGCTCCGGTTTTTCTGACATGCATACTTTTCAGAGTATCAAGACCGATGCTCTTATTTTCCGAATACAGGTCTATGCACTGTCCCCCTATCATCCCTAAAATACCTGAAGCTCTGCAGATGACATCCATTGCCCTTATATATTCATATCTGGGGCTTTCAACTATGATACCCATCATAGTTTCAAACGCATGGTTCAGAAGGGCATCACCAGCCAGAACAGCATAACCCTCTCCAAATACTTTATGGTTGGTAGGCTTTCCTCTTCTAAGATCATCGTTGTCCATGGCAGGCAGGTCATCATGAATAAGAGAGTAGGTATGTATCATTTCAATACAGCATGCAAAAGGAAGCACTTCCTCTTCATTGCCAGAGAACAGCTCACAGGATAAAAGCGCAAGAATGGGCCTTAGCCTCTTACCCCCTGCAAACAGACTATATCTCATTGCTTCGGTAATAACAGGTATCTCCCTGTTTTCTGCTACTAACAAATCAAGCTTCTGATCCACCAACTGTTTTTTTTCCGACAAATACCGGTTTAAGTCCAATTTTATGCCTCCTTGATATAGTGCTTATTAACACAGCAAATTTTTTGTCATTCATAGTGTTAATAAGCACAACCTTGATTCAGTGCCTCGCATGCCCTAGAAGGGATATACGTTACGAGGCACTAACTTATGTTGAATTCCTCCATCGTTTCGCCGCGGTTCATTATAGCCATGACCTTCCCCTCTGCTTCTTCCAGCATACCGGAGCACTGCTTCGAAAGAGTTATGCCTTCCTGATAGATTTTTATTGATTCCTCCAGGGAAATGTTCCCTGCCTCCAGAGTCTCAACAATCTCTTCCAATCTCTTTAAAGCCTGTTCAAATGAAAAATTCTCATTCATAATATTTTCTCCAATCAAGATATTATTGTGAAATTATTACATATATATACCCTTAGGGTAAGTTGTGAAGCTCCTTCACTTCCATTACTGCTGTCCCATCCTTCAGCTTGATATCAAGCTCTTCATAAAGCTGCATTTCTTTTACAGAGGTCAGGAGCCTTCCATCCGATTTCCTTATTACTATACCATAACCCCTGCCGAGTGCGGCTTCAGGATTCAACAGACCGAGCTTTCCTGAAGCTTTATCAAGCTCATTCCTGCTTCCTTTCAATATATTCAGCATGTTATAATCCAGATACTTGTTCAGAGCGTCAAGAGTCTGATTCATATTGAGTATTTTCCTCTCCAGCTGTCTGAACACATTGTCCTTTGATATCCTCTCAACCCTGACTCTCTTATTGTTTATACAGTTTGTTATTGAAGAGTTCAGAACATATTGATACTGTTTTACCTTGCTCAGAAGATTATACTTGTCCGGTACTGCAAGCTCCGCTGCCGCCGAAGGAGTCGCCGCCCTGAGGTCCGCAGTAAAGTCTGCAATCGTATAATCCGTTTCATGACCTACCGCCGATATGACAGGTATCTCGGATTCATATATAGCCCTAGCCACCACTTCTTCATTGAAAGCCCAGAGCTCTTCTATGGAGCCCCCACCGCGGCCTGTAATCACAATATCAACCTTCCTGCCGGAATTGAAATATCTTATTCCCTCTGCAATTTCATTTTCCGCTCCTGCTCCCTGAACCTGCACCGGGTATAAATATATATCAACAAAAGAGCATCTTCTTTTTATAATTGAAATTATATCCCTTACTGCAGCCCCTGTTGGAGATGTGACAACACCAACAGCCCGGGGTAAAAAAGGAAGCTTCTTTTTTCTGGCTTCATCGAAGTAGCCCAGTGCGGAAAGCCTTTTCTTAAGCTGCTCGTAGGCCTTGTAAAGAGAGCCTGTCCCCTCGGGAATCATATCCTCAACATAAAGCTGATACTGACCGTCTCTCTCATATATTGAAAAATATCCTCTGAGTATCACAGCGCAGCCATCCTCCGGGACAAACTTCAACTTTGAGGCATTGCCCTTGAACATCACACATTTTATCCTTGAATCAGCATCCTTCAGTGTGAAGTATGCATGACCGGAGGTATGCAGCTTGAAATTGGATATTTCCCCCTTCACATGAAGATGGGAGAGAAGAACGTCGTTCTGAATCAGATATTTTATGTAGTTGTTTATCTCTGTTACTGTAAATATTCTCTCACTGCTCATTTCTTCCTCCACGTGCTTATAAAGCCTTCATCCCCAGCACTGCCGTACCTGCAGCATTGTCCGGGGAATAGCCCGGATCTGAAAACACCGGCTTGATTCCATATTTCTTCAGTTCAGTACTGCTATTCAAATAATCCCTTATAATGATATTTGATGCCACGCCACCTACCAGCAGCAGCTCATCAGCATCATACTTACTTTTTGCATTCAGCACAGTTTTTTCTATTGATCTTGCGATGCATAAGAACACACCCTTGCTGACAGCCGCAATTTCCTGGAGCTCCGGTGCTTTAGCCTTGATAAGCCTCTGAACATGGGTCTCAGGACCCGAAAGGCTCATAAAACATTCGTCTATACTAATGGGAACATCTATTCCCTTTATCTCAAAGTCACCGCACAGTTTGTCCATCTCCTGCCCGCAGGGAAATTTCATACCAAGGGTGACACCAATGCGGTCTATGAATTGACCGGCATTCAGATCACTGGTGCCTCCAATCTCTGTAACCTCCAGCTGGTCTTTTTTATGTATATGCAAAAGCTCGGTGGTTCCGCCGGAAATATGATATGCCAGAAAGTCTGACTTTATTTCGTACCCAGAGGACCATAACCCCGCCTGTATATGGCTGTCCTGATGGGTTACCTCAATTACCGGGAGCTTAAGTATGGAACTGATTGTTTTTGCAGTATGCAAGCCTGCCAAAAAAACAGGCATATATGAATCGGCTGCATTCCTGGGCTTTGAACTGACAGCTATACCTTTTATTGAATCAGCCTCAACTGTTTTCATACACTGCATAAGAAGCCGGCTCAGATTGCCGATATGCTGAAAAAAAGCATCAGACTGTCTGAGTCCCCTGCCTCCTGCCGAAACATCAAGTATGATCCTGCCGTCGTAACAAAGCTCAAAAGACTCATTTACAGCAGCAATTGATGTTGTATAGCAGCTGGTATCGATGCCAAGACAATACATCTCAGACACCCTTCACATCAGCTTCTCTGATTATCTTGCCCAACACACCGTTGACAAAGCCTCCGGATTCATCAGTACTGTACTTTTTTGCCAGTTCTATCGCTTCGTTTATGGCTACACTGTCCGGGATATCATCCCTGAACATGATCTCATACAACGCAAGCCTCAATATGGCAAGATCCACCTTTGCGATCCTTTCCTTCGTCCAACCGGTGGTATTGCTTTGGATCAACCGGTCTATACGCTCCTGTTTCTCTATTGTTCCTTTTATTATCTCTTCTGCAAATTTGATATCATTGCCGCTGATCGTGTCCTGAAACTTATCTTCACTCTGCTCTTCATCGATATCAAAAAATACCTTCAGCATTTCCTCAAGGTTTTCATTCCTGTTAAAATCCGTGCTATACAGGAATTTGATTGCAGATTCTCTGGCAAGTCTTCTACTCATATGTCCTCCTAATATATTGCGAAACAATCTTTTGCAAATATTTAAACTAACCCTCCTTCAGCGTAATGCCTGTATAAGAGGGTTAGTCTATAATTAGTCTATTTGGATTTTACCTCCGGATTTTCCTCTTCCTTTACCTCTTTTTCAAGGTTTACTCCCTGTATGTGAATGTTTACCTCCACCACGATGAGACCGGTCATTGTCTCTACAGCCTTCTTGACATTCTCCTGTATCTGCCAGGACACATCGGGTATCCGGACTCCATAGTCAACAATAATATAAAGGTCTATTGCAGCTTCCTTTTCGCCTACCTCCACCTTTACACCCTTTGAAGGGTTCCTCTTGCCGAGTATCTCAGTTATGCTGTCAGCTATTCCGCCGCTCATTGATGAGACTCCCTGCACTTCTCTGGCTGCTATTTCAGCAATGATTGCAACAACGTCATCTGCAATCTTGACATTACCGTACTTATCTAATTTTATCTCTTTTTCCAACTATTGCACCCCCTTGTATGTTGTAAGTGATCCATGAATTAATTATAACAAAACCCGAATATATTTACAAATATATGTAATGTTGTTTTACCCGACATTATTATATTATACAGTAATGTTATATTTATTCAAGCTTGCATTTCAGGGTTATGTACTGCAGCTCATTTTCAATTTTTCTTCATTATCTTGATATTCTTCGGATCCAGCTTTGTTTTTCTTACTACTATGTCTTGAATCTGTGCAATATTCGAAGGGGTCAATTCCTTTGCCTCTACGATCACTGTTGCCGTGTCATCCGTGAGAAAAACCAGCGCGTCGTTAAAACCCCTGGCAACTATGAGGTTTTCAATTATCATTTCTTTTTCAGTAAGGGCTACAATCTTTACCAGCTCTTGCTGTGCCATGGTCTTGAAATTTTCTTCCGCTTTCTCACTATTTATTATATCCTGCCACATTTCTACTTCCTTGCTCCTGTTCTTATCCCTCTCAAGCCTGTATTCCGAGAAGAAGGAGGCTCCTGCAGTCTCTATGGCCTCATTACTGTTGTCTTCTATCACAGCTGCTTCGCCTTCCAGTTCAGCACCAGTCATTTCCGCAGCTGCCTTATCCTCCTGTCCAACTGCCTCAGTCTCATTTGTATTCAGTACTTGCGCATCCAAGTCAAGCTCTGCATCCGCCAGCCTTTCCGAAGTAAAGCTGTTGTATGCATAACCGACAACAAACAGCAGTATTATCATTGAACATATTATAATGTTTTTTCTCCTCACTTGCATGACTATACCTCCTTGAATTTATATTTCATATCAATTTCTTTCATATACCGTTACTCTGTAAGCAGGAATGTCCAATACCGTTTGTACTGCCTGGGAAATCTTAAGTTTGACCTTTGAATCCTTTGCCCCTTCCGCAACTACAATTACCCCTTTAACCTCCGGATTTATCTCCTTTAATATCAAAGGCTTTGAACTGCCTCCCTGAGCGGCTGTAAATACGACCTTATCGTCTGTTGTTTTTTCATTTATTGTTCTGGTTCCGCCGCTTGTGTCCTTTTCATTGGTCACTTTGTCAGAGATTGATTCATCCTTTGCCGGAATTATCTCACTTCCGCTTTTCAGGGTAATCATAACCGAAACCCTTCCGGCATCCTGAATCTTACTGAGTATTGATGATAGCTCGTTCTCCAGTCCCCTTACATAATCAGGTGCTGTATTGTCGGCAGTTACTAGATCTGTCTGTGTATCTCCATTATTATCATCCTCTTCAGCTGTCCTATCAATTTTTAAATCCATGTAAAAATCAGCAATCAGAATGAGAGCCAAGCCCAGGCAGAATACAATTACTAAGTTTGTCATGGTTTTTTTAGATAAGTTAAGCATCAAAATATTGTCCTTCTTAAGTTTATCCTTTAACCACTCAAGTAATTTCATAAGATTTCCTCCTTGCATTATTACTGCTGTACATCAACGCTGACAACCGACCCGCTGATTCCTAAAGCTTTGCTTATTACATCCTTTATCTCGCTGCTTATCTTGCTATCATTCAAATTATATTCAGCTTTGTCTTCATTAATTACATTTTTATTTTTACCTGTACCCCCGCCAACATTGATTTTTATCCTGTCCACTTCAATCACTTCTTTTTCATCCCTGTTCAAAGTAACTTTTATTGACTTTATATTACCAAAGTCCTCATTTTCAAAATCCTTCTCCAGCTCCAGCTCTACCAGCACTCCGTTATAATCTGACCCTGTACTGTTTTTTACCAGCTTTAGAATCTGTCCTTTCAGATTGTCCTCGAAAATTTCCACTGCTTTTTGCTGCTGGTACTTGCTGATCTCGGTGATATTTTCCTGGCCTCCGCTATGTTCCATAAAGTTAGTTGTCTCAAGGAATTCACTGTTGAAGCTTTCAGCATAGTCCTTTACCAGTACAAAGGGCCTTATGACCACTATTATCACCAAAAGCCCGACTACTACATTTATGTATCTTTTCATCGAGCTGTTAGGCATTATAGTGTCCAGGAACATTATAAAAATGATTATCACAGTTATATTCAATATCCAGGTCCGTAAAAAGTCAGCCATCAAATCACCTACCTGACCATTACAGTCATATTGCCGACACCCATGATGACCGTAAGAGCCATAAAGAACATGACTGCAACTGACAATACACAGGTCAGAAGTGTGAGTATTGCATTGCTCATATCATTCAGGCACTGTACTATCTGGTTGTCGAGAATAGGCTGTATAAGAGCACTTGCTACCTTATATATCAAAACAATGGAGAACATCTTTATGAGCGGGAAGCTGCATATCAGAAGCAGCACTATGAAGCCGGCTATTCCTATTCCGTTCTTCAATATCATTGAACAGCTGACAACTGCATCAAAAGCGTCGGAAAGGAAGCTCCCCACAATAGGTATGAAGTTGTCCACCGCAAACTTCGCAGACCTTATCGTCGCTCCGTCTATTGAAGCAGAGGCTATGCCCTGCACAGTTATTATTCCCGTAAAAGCTGTAAGCATCAGGCCTAAAGCACCTACCGCAGCCTGTTTCAGCAGAGAAGCCAGCTTTGAAATATTTATCGAGTCTGAAAGATTGTTCAATATGCTGAGAACTGCAGAGAAAAGTATAAGCGGCATTACGAACACCTTGATAAGTGTTGTTATCAGTGTTATGGAGCCAAACAACAGCGGCTGGAACACAGCTGAGGAGGAAATCCCGCCTACTGCAGCCAGTAAGGCCAGCAATGTAGGCAGAAGCGCCTGCATGAAGCCGACCATTGTATCAATGGCATGCACTCCGATTTTCATAGCATCATTGAAGCTATTCACAGACATAATTATTATCAGTATGTAGCAAATTCCATAAGCCAGCCTGCCTATTGCATCCTCTTCGAAGGCATTATGCAGATTCTGCAGCATCGCGCAGAATATTGCCAATATCAGAAGCCTGCCCATAATGTTGAAATTATTTATTACTTCCTTGAAGAAAATGTTGACTATTCCTCTGCCTATTTCCTTCAGATTCTCAATGGTATTACCTTTGAACAGGCCAAATACCAGTTCCCTGACATTCACTTCCGGTACCATGCCTTCAGATTCCTTATTTATGCTGTCAACATACTTTTCTATCTCACTTATATCAAGATTATCAAGTTGATCCTGCAGAATATCACCGGTGTCATCACAATATACGGCACATATGGAGAGCATGATCATTATCATAAGGAAAGTTATGCCTTTTCTCATGTTTATCCCCCTTTTACAGACGTACATCAATTTTATGTGCCTCTTTACTGAAGAATCTGTAATCCAGCAGAGTCACAATACTAAAGTTGTGCTTATTAACACTATGGTATGATCTTTATCATTATATCCATCAGTGCCGCAAGAATAGGTATAGCTGTAACCATGATAAGCACCTTCCCGGCAAGCTCAACCTTCGAGGCTATGGTACCCTCACCTGCATCCCTGCATATCTGTGCGCCGAATTCAGTTATATACGCTATTGCGATGACTTTCAGAATTGTAGAAAAATATAATACGTCAATATTAGCTTTGCTGGCAAAGTATTTCAGCACCGACATCACGGAGTTAAGCTTGGTTATCAGAAACATGAATATGACAAGACCGGTAACAATACTTATCACAACAGCTATCTCAGGCCTTTCCTCCTTCAGGAGCACTGCCAGTACTGCCGCAATGATCCCTACCATAACAATTCTCATGATATCCATAATATCACCTTACAGACGGAACATGGTTCTTACACTGTCAAATAAATTGCTGATCAGGCTTATCACCATCATAAGGACAACCACAACCCCGGCCAAAGTGGTCATCATGGCCATTTCCTCCCTGCCGGACTGGTTGAGCACCCTGTTTAGTACTGCCACTACAATGCCTATCGCTGCTATTCTGAATATCAGGTTGACATCCATTTTACTGCCCCCTTCTACTGATTGTTTTATTTATACTAGAACAACAAATACTGCAATTCCCAATAAAAAACCCAGGCTTCTGTACATTTTTGAGCTTCTCTTTATTTCTTCCAGCGCAGCATCCTCCTGATGCTTCAATTGCAGATAAAATAGCTCAAAGTGCTTTTTCTGATCCGCTCTGTCGGAACCGCCAAGTATGCTTCCAAAGCTCTTAACAAGCTCAATATCGCTCCTCTGCAGGGATGAATCCGCGAGTGCAGTATCCGCTGCAAATACCCACGCGTCCCATAGGGTATAAAAGCGTCTATCTGTCAGGCTGTCTGAAATGCAAACAAAAAAACTGCTTATAAGACCTTCTGCTTTGTTTGAAATATTCCTCAGAGCAGCCGGCAGAGGTGTGGCGCCATAAGTCACTTCAGTCTCCAGCATTTGCATGAACCTTCTTAAGTTTTTCAGTTCATTATATCTTGATGACAGTCTGTTGGAAAAAAGTATCCCCAATAAACCGCTTGCTGTAATGATCAACAAGCCCCCCATAATCTTTAACAACAATCCGATCCCCTCATTTTTGATTTATATCAAACAACAGGTTAAAGCTTCCATCCAGTACAGCTTCAATTGTTCCAACACCATTCCTCCTGCTCAGGACCACATATCTTTCAAAGACTCCTCTCTGTATCCGGCTAAGATCCTGTTTTTTCAGGAAGTCTCCTATACTGCTGCCGTGTATTGTAGTAACAACCTTCACCCCTGCATTGACAGCATCGATTATTGCATCAGCATCTTCCCTTCTTCCGATTTCATCCGTTGCTATGATCTCCGGAGACATCGACCTTATCATCATCAATATGCCCTCCGCTTTGGGGCAGCCATCCAGGACATCCGTCCTTATCCCCACATCGTTTCTTGGTATTCCTAGGCTGCAGGCAGCTATTTCAGAGCGTTCATCTATCAAAGATATCTTCATGCCCTGAAACAGGTGTGCTTCGCTTCCGCTGCTGAGTTTTCTGGTAAGATCTCTTAAAAGTGTTGTCTTGCCGCATTGGGGAGGTGATATGATAAGTGTATTGTATATACAGTCAGGTGACCGTATCAAATAGCCTATTACTTTATCTGAAGCACCTATTATCTGTTTCGCAATTCTAAAATTCATGTAGCTTATATCCTTCATGGTCCTGACTTTGCTGTTTTCCGCCACTACCCGTCCGCATACTCCTACCCTGTGGCCGCCGCATACAGTGACAAAGCCGTTCTTGAGCTCCTCCTCCACAGAATACATGGAAAAATTGCATACCAGCTGAAGCGAGCTTTTCAGATCATCCCCACTTACCAGATAAGCCTTTCCCGCGTCTGCTGTATCTTTCCCGTCGGCAGTAATAAACAGCTCCAGGTCACAGCCTGAAACGCATAGGGGCTTTCCCAGCCTCAAGCGTATTTCTTCGATACCCGCCAAGGTCTCCTCAGGAAGCTTTCTTATCATCTGCCTGATATGCTTCGGTAAATAATCCAGTACCTCCAGTATTTTAATATCATTGCTCATAGCCATATCCTGTCCTTTGTACAAATTTTGATTTGTACTATAGATATGACAGCTTATCTGAAATAATTACTATAACAAAAAAAAGACTCAATTGAATCATAGGTTCAATTGAGTCTTTCTATTTGCTGTTATCTGCTATTCGTGGTCATGACCGCAGCCGCAGCCGCATTCGAATTCAAATTCTATAGGCTCATGACAGTTGGGGCATACAACCTGCTCACCGCTTTCTACCAGGTCCTCGTCCAGATAAACAAATTCCTTGCAGTGCGGGCACTCTACTTCAACATAGTCATAATCATCGTCATCTTCAAACTCGTCATCATCTTCTTCATCATCAAAGCACAGGTCATCCTCCAAAGCTGAAAGGTCCTCATCTATCGCTTCTACATACTCATCAAGCTCGCTCTGGGATTCATTGAGCTCATTGATGGCATCTGCAAAATCACTTAATACATCTATTATTTTAGAGATTAATTTGCCCTGATCTGTTGACTCGTCTACCTTCATCCCTTCTGCCAGTCCCTTAAGGTAGGCTACTCTTTCGTATAGATATTCCATATTTACTCCTCCTTTATTTTTGCTACTCTCAGTATTCTCTCCAGTATTGACTACTATATGCATTACATGGACTGCATATTATCCAGAAATTCCCTGAGTTTCTTACATTCTTTCCATGTATTCGCCTGTTCTTGTATCTATCCTGATTCTATCACCTATGTTGATGAATAAAGGAACCATTACAGTTGCGCCTGTTTCAACAGTTGCAGGCTTTGTTGCGCCTGTTGCGGTATCGCCCTTGAAGCCGGGCTCTGTTTCTGTTACTTCCATTTCCACAAAGTTTTCAGGCTCTACGGAAAAAGCTTCACCCTTGTAAAATTTTATATTGGCTGTATCATTAGGCTTAAGATACATTATCGCATCCTCTACCTGGTCGTGGTTAAGAGGTATCTGCTCATAGGTTTCGTTATCCATGAAATAATACAGGCCGCCGTCTTCATATAAGAATTGCATGCTTTTTCTCTCAATGTGAGCCTTCGGATACTTATCCGTCGGATTAAAGGTTCTTTCTGTCACTGCTCCGGTTATTATGTTTTTAAGCTTTGTTCTGACAAAAGCAGCACCTTTGCCTGGCTTAACATGCTGAAAATCAACAATCGTATAAATATTTCCATCCATTTCAAATGTCAAACCTTTTCTAAATTCACCAGCTGATAACATTAATCCTATCCCTCCATATGTTTATTTGTTAATATTAATCGCAAAAATCCTTCTATAGTAATTGTTTAATATTTTGCGAAATGATATACGTTAATTGCGCTATTTGGTATTCCTATTGGGTCCTGCCACGTGGCTCGTGGCTCGTGCGAAGCCTGGGTATTCCTATTGGGTATGGTTGCGCGTTACGCGTTTCGTGTTGCGCGATTTAGGTAAAGCCTTCGAAGTTTTTCAGACGACCGGTGGTCGCCCCTACAGCGTAACGTATACAATGCGTTCCCTACGCCCCGCAGCCTCGAAACCCCGTAACCCCGAAACCTATAATTCTATTAATTCCTTCGGAGATTTGCTCAGGGTTTCTGCTCCTGCTTCTGTTACAAGGACCAGATCCTCTATTCTTACACCGCCGAAGTCCGGAATGTATATGCCCGGTTCGTCGGTCACTATCATGCCTGCTTCAAGTATGTTCTCTCCCAATACACTGAGTCTCGGATCCTCATGTACTGCAAGTCCTACTCCGTGACCCAGGCCGTGACCGAAATATTCTCCATAGCCTTCTGCTGTTATTATATCTCTTGCTATCTTGTCTATCGACCTGCCGGTCACACCGGGCTTTATGCCCTTTAACGCCTCTATCTGCGCTTTCAGTACTATGTCATATATCTTCCTGTGCTTTTCTTCTGCCTTACCAATAAATACTGTTCTTGTCATATCTGAACAATATCCATTATAAACACAACCGAAATCAAGTGTCAAGAACTCTCCATTTTCGATTGTCTTTTCAGACGCAATTCCATGAGGCAGTGACGACCTGACTCCTGAAGCCACAATGGAATCGAAGGATGTACCTGACGCACCTTTTTTCTTCATGAAATATTCAAGCTCCAGACCTACTTCCGCTTCGCTCATACCTGGCTTCAAATAGCCCAGTATATGTCTGAAGGCTTCATCTGCAATAGCTGCCGCCTTTCTGATATTATCCACCTCTGCAGCGTCCTTTGTTACCCTTAACCTTGAAAAAATACTTCTTGCGGGTAAAAGCTCTATTCCCGGCAAGGCCATTTTCAGATCCTCGCAAAAGCCTACCGTCATAAAGTCCTCTTCTATACCCAGCCTTCTAATACCATCCTTTTTCAGAGCCTCTGCTATCTTTTCCATAAGGTTGTTGCTCTGTATTACTATTTCAAAGCCTTCGCACTGCTTGGCCGACTGTTCCTTATATCTGAAATCGGTAATAAACCGGGTAATATTTTTTCCTATAACAACAAAGCCCGTTGAGCCTGTAAAGCCGCTTAAATACCTTCTGTTCTCACCGGAATAGGCAAACACTCCGTCAAGCTTCTTTTCCAGCATTAACTTTCTTAAACCGTCAATTCTTTTATTCACAAGCATAAACCCCTTTCAAATAATATATACATAAGTTGCAATAAAATTCTTACATTGTATCGAGCAAACAGCCCTGCGCAGCTGGTTCGACCTGAGGATGTTTGCGAAGATAGAATGTAATAGAATTTTTGCAACTTATATGGCTTCATAAAAAGCCAAAAAATATTAATACTTTGACCAATATAATATTATCATAAATTTTCCAGACCGGACAAGTGTTCTCCTGCTATTCTGTTATATATTTTTTTCACCTTGAGGGAATCCTCTGCCATGGTACCACGGGATTCACTGATAACAGTAGCAGAAACTCCATATTCTATCAAGCACTCCGCCAGAGGCTCAAACTCCGGCCCATACTCCAGGTCATCATAGGACCAGTGCTTTTTCTCCCCGCCCTTTTCCGTAAACTCGATCCTGCTGTAATGAATATGTATCGTTCTTCCTCTTTCCTCACCCAAGACGGTAAAAAGCCGGTCAAACACCTTTTCATAATCGCTTTTCTTCTTCAGGGCTCCTGCATTAAGTGCATGAAGATGCCCGAAATCCAGTGTGGGTATAAGGGATTCGTCAAGGAGGCACAGCTCCAGTATTTCGTCCAGGGTTCCCATCTGGTTCTTCTTTCCAAGTGTCTCAGGGCATAAGGATACTGTAATGCCTTTGTCCTTCAATAACTTCACTGCTTTGTCCAAATTGGTCTTTATATTTTCATAAGCCCTGCTTCTTGACAGCTTCCCCAATGAGCCCGTATGCAGCACCACCCTCTTTGCTCCCATAAGCTCTGCTGTCCTTGATGTATCAACAATGTACCCGAAGGATTTCTCAATTGCCTGTGGATCCTCAGAGGCGAGATTGATATAGTACGGGGCATGTACGCTCATGGAAATCCCGTTCTCCTTAGCTATGCCCCCCAGCTTTTCCGCCATTTCAGGCTGCAGCCTCACACCCCGGGCACAGGAGTATTCGTAAGCGTCCAGCCCCATGTTCTTAAGCCAGGCCGGCATCTCCAGGGAGCTTTTGTAGCCCTGCTCATAAAAAATATCTGAATTTCCAGATGGACCGAAAAGTATCATATTATGCTCCTTATTTTCTTACTGATAGCTTTCATCAAAAGGCAATTCGGCATAACGCTTGAATGTCAGAGTACCACCATTGTTCAAGGTTGTACAATTGCTAATGCACATACCTGTAAAATTAAAACTGCCGGACGATGATATTGTCCCATTTGGCGCAAATAATATACCGCTTCCTTCGAATTTGGCGTTAAAACCAATATTTCCTTTACCTACTATTGTTACATCCTGTAGCCCTTTGATAGGATTATCAAAACTGTAGTCTATTTCATAATAATACTTCCCATTATCTACAAGCTCCACTTTAGGCCAATAACTGTTGACAACAGTATATCCATTATTTATATACCATTGTTTTGATTTAAGCTCAGGAATAGTTAATGGTGGAATTTCCACAGGCCTATGTTCTTTTACGCCGGTTACGGTCAGATTGCTTTCTTGCTGCAATTGGTTACTATAGTATAAGTCACCATTTATTGTTGTATTGCTATTGAAATTAGCAGACCCCTTAACAAATACCTTGACGGGTTTATCTTCTTTTCCGACTATGAACCTTTCATTCACATTAAGCTTACCATCAATATATACATATCCGTAAATATCAGTCCGATCATTCATGTTTATGTCACTTTTCCCATCGCCGATTACAACATCACCAGTAATCGTAACCCTGCCGCTCTTATTTATTTTGTTTGTATACATTAAATTTCGCTCTGGAGAAGGAGATGCGGATCCGGGCAATATGAATACCTTAATTGGTTCCGAATTTAAAGCCGATGTCTCATCAACACCGGAATTTTTTATTATTATACCTATAGGTTTAACTGAAGTAATGGGTGTCGACACCGTACCTGATAGTGTAACCACTATCTTGTTTTCACCTTCAAGCTTTGCCGCCTCAGCATTGATTCCTTGCGGTAGGCCTGAAACAACAAGGTCATCTATGTTTATATCCTCTGCTACTGTACCATTTGTGACAGTCAGTGTCCATTTATTATCCCCAGGGTCTATATCCAGATTCCCCGGAAAGTTCATCCTGACAAGGTCATCAGTCAGGGAATTGCCCTCTATTTTTATTTGTGAGCTTGTATCTTTTATTTCAACAGTCAATACAGGGTCCAGTCCAATATTGACATCAAAAATTATTTCAATAGTCCCAACTAATTGTTTTTTCAGATATTCTCTCTTTATTGTCACTACATCTCCACTGCCCGAGACTGAGTAATCTGTATCCAATGTCAGTATATCCCCGCCGTTCCGAAGGTCAATAAACTCATTACCGTTCAAATAAAGAGTAATATCTATGTCCTGCTGTTGATGAATGTTTTTATCAAAAACCTCCGATGTAGGTGAAATAGAACTGATGACAGCATCTGACTTTAAAGTGATGTTTCTTCTCTTATCAACCTTAAAGTCATATACCTTTCCTTCTTTCGAAGTCTTTATATGAATGTTGAACAGCCGGTTGTTTATTTCCGTGATCCTGAACTCGTCCACCGACTCCATCAGCCTGTACGGTGTGCCATCGACAACCTTATTCACATTTTTATCGCTTAACTTATATTCTATTATCTCTCCTGTCGGCATTCCAAATTTCAGATCCGGCTGAAAAATATCTTTTGCACTCTGTATAGTACCGGTGATTTCCGACAATGCCCTCCTGACATATGCCCTCTCACTGAATTGGCCTGATTCTGATTTTTCAAATTTTGTCACATAGTTAATAATGTTGAAGGTCATGACTAATAAAATTCCGAAAATAGAAACAGCAATTAAGAGCTCCAGTAATGTGAAGCCCTTCTTATTTAGATAATGATTCCCTCTCATGCATATCACCAAGCCTTATCAGTTCATCTGAGTTTCGTTCCATTCGATTATTATGTCATCCTCTACACTGCACTCAATCTTGATCTTCTTTTCATTTTCCAGGTATCCGTAGCAGGTTATGTCTATTGTGCTCCCTGATACAGAGTATGAATACTCATATAGAATATTTCCTTCTTCATCACGTATGGTCTCTGAACCAGCAGTACTATCCCCAAGCATTGCATGCTCGATACCCGCCTCTGCCAGATATTTGGCTTCTATACGCTTCTCAGTAATCTTGTTTACGCGGATTTCATAAGTGAGTAGATTTATAGCCATTCCACCCATCAGAACCACAAAAAAGACTACCAAAACCACATATAAAAAGGCAGAGCCTTTTTTTTCCTTTATCAGCTTTATATTCATATCGCTACCTCTGATCACAGTTAAAATTCCCTGAGCCTGGTCTGAAGCTTCACGGACCGCACTTTGTTCTTATCCATCTGGTCTTTATAGCTGACCTCCACATATACCGGTATAAGCTTTTCCGGGATACCAGTATCAGAGTCTATGAGAGTCAGGACAATATTATCCTTTTCATAAACTCCGTCACTGCTTTCTTCATAGTCCATTTCACCCACAAGCCATTCTTCCAGTTCTTCAAGCTCCGTCCATTCACCGTTATCGTCAGGCTCACCCCGGGAGCCTCTGAGCTCCTCCAGGCAGGTCTGGGCTTTAAGCATTGCCTGCAGTCTGTTCTGGCTGTTGACCCTTAAATTCACGCTATAATAAAATGCATTGATAAAGCCTGTAAAAACAAGCAGTATAAGTGCAGACGACAACAAAACCTCTACCAGGGTGAGGCCTTTTTTATTATGGATGCATTTTTTAATCATATGAACCACATCCGTACCTTTATTCTTAAATATCATGCTTTGGATTTTTACCTACAAATATGGCGGCTTTTACAATTGCAGTCTCCACGTCCACCTCAAACTGCTGCTCTAGCTCCCTTACCTTTGTGTAAAGCTCCCCTTTGTCGGTCACCACATATTTTGCAGGAAGCTCGTTCAAGGCCAGCGCCATTATATCCAGCCTGCATTTCTCGCATTTGCATATGTTGAGGAGCTTTAAAATATCGTCTGATTTCTTTACGACCAACTCTTCCATGTAGTTTTTTAACCTGTACATAGCATGTCCCCCTTTATATTTATACGAGTATAAGATTAAGGTATATATTTATAATACTTTCTCCGAAAGTAAATGAAAGCAATGCTCCTGCGGATAGAAAAGGCGAAAAGGGTATTACATCCTTCCTGCCCTTAAGCTTCAGCATAATAAGCAGCAGACTTATAAGAGCCCCGGCTGTAAAAGCTATGAGTAGTGACAGTACTGTAAGCTTCAGTCCCAGTATGAGCCCATACACAGCATTCAGCTTGATGTCCGCCCCTCCCATGCCTCCTTTTGTCAGGACAGCGATCAAAAGCAGGGTTCCGCCTCCTGCCAGCAGTCCAAGCAGAGAATCCAGCGGGCTGAAACCTTTTATAACAAGTCCTATCAGGGCTGCTGCAAGGGAAATAATATGGATTTCATCCTCAATCTCCTTGTATTTCAGATCCTGGTAAAAGGATACCACTGCAGTCAGCAGCAAGGTATTCAGCAGCAGGAAATATCCGGGCGCTGCTTTTATGTATGACAGATATATGTTTGCAGCCAGAATGAATATAAACACAAAAACCGCAAAGCCCAAACCTGTTTTATTTTCAGCAGCGCTGACACCTGCTCTTTTTTCTATAATCCTGACAGACTGCAAGACAAGTGCAGTCAATATAAAGCTCGCTGCTGCAGCTAAGATGTACATACTAGTCTTCCTCTCCTGTTCCATTCAAATCAGGGACTACCCCTTTAAACCCATCCAGTATATTATCCAGTTTATCATATTTCTTTTCCATGTCCTCTATATCATCAGTAATACCCTTGGCAGGCTCATAGGTTTTTTTGCCGCCTTCAAGGAAAGGATAGGCTTTTCCATTGTTATGCCTGAAGAAGTAATAGTCCTGGGGTTCAGGGATCGCTGCCGCTTCAGAGTCCTTCAGCACAAAGGTTCTCATTGAAATATCGAAAGGTACTGCTTCAGCTCTGTTTACCGGAGCCAATGTGAAGCTGTCTATTATGAACTTCCTTTCATTATCCTCTATGTATTTTATAAAGGCGATTAAACTGTCATAGTTGCCGCTCATTGTTACATTGACAGGTACTATATCGTACTCCTTGTTGGCTGTATCAGGTTCTCCGACGCCAATGGACTGTATATCCATATCAAGTGCGGAGATCTTGCTGTCGATATTCACAATTATTTCCGGCAGCTTTACATTGTACGGTATCATCTTCTCTATATCCGCAAGCTCGGCCTTGTTCTTTTCCAGTACGCTGTCCATCAGCTCCAGCTTCTCCCGGGCTTCATCCCTGTCTACAGCTATCTGCCTCTTCTGTGCAAGCTCGCTATTCAGCTCTTCTATCCTTGCATAGCTTGGGAATATAAGATAATTCAGATATCCATATATGAATGCTGCAACGGCAAGGACCGATAAAAGCAGCACTTCTCTTTTATTTAGCTTTATTTTCATTATCCTCTTCACTTCCTGTGCTTAATGAGAACTGAATCGTAAAATTGTAGCCGTCCCCATCTACTGTAATTGTACTGAGTCTTATATCTTCAAAGCCATCCTTTTTACTGAGCTCAATATAGAATTCTGTTGCACCGGAAGCGCTTTCCGCCACTGCTGTCAGACTCACATCAGTAAATGTGTAGCTCAGTTCAGTAAGCCATACGTCTGCAGGCAGCGAACTCAGCACCATTTCAAATACTTTTGTCGGCTTTATCTCCCCGGCACTTATTCTACCCAGTACCTCCAGCTTTTTCTGAATTAGCTCCTCACTTTCCTGCATTTTGTCAATCTTATTTTTCAGGATATTATAATCAAGTATTATCTCATCGTATTCTTTAATATCCTGCTCCAGGTTTTTTATTGCAGTTAAAGGAACAATATACAGATAAACAAGCAGAGCTGCTGTCAGTACTGCAATAACAGCTCCTAAAGCAAAAACCTTCGGTCTGCTTTTCTTCTTCAGATATTCTTCTGGAATAAGATTTATGTCTCTCATCGGCTCTTACCCCTCAACATCATTCCCAATATGCCGTAATAGCCCAGCTGCTCCCTCAGGAATGCCCTGTCAACAATTGAATACCGCATGTCAAAAGCTTCCAGGCCTATAGTGACCTTTGTATTGAAGCTTACGCCCAGTACATCCTTCAATCCCTTCAACATTCCATTTTCCCCTATTATATATACATTATCGACAGTTTTACCAAAATGTCTTGAGTTGAAATAATCCAGATATCTGGTAATTTGTCTGAGGGTTCCCGAAAGGTTTTCTCTTAGCTTCTCTTCCATTTCTGTTTCATCCTGATTTATATAAACGAAGCTATAGCTTCCGTAAAAATATTCCTGCAGAAACTCATCCTTAATAATTCCGTTATCTTTTATGTACTCATCAAACAGAGCTTCAAAATTCACCGGCAGGTATGAATGCATATAAAACTTCCTGTCCTCAAATATTGTTATGTTGACGTTGTTTCTTCTCATGTCCACTACGGCATAATCGTTTTCCTCCGGTTGCCTGAGCAGCCTGCATATATTGTTTGGGTAAACATCCATTAATTTTACATTAAGCTTGCAGCTGTCAAAGCACTTCAATATATTGCTGATGCTTTCCCTTGGGCCTGCAGAGACCATGACGCTGTTTCCCGGTTCCTCATCCTTTGTATTCCTTCCGATTGTCCGGAAGCTCATCTGGAAGTCACTGCTGTTTATAGGCAGGTACTGTTCTGCTTCCATAGATAGGTGTTTCTCTATATCCTTGTCCTTCATAACAGGCAGCTCTACAGGACGGGTGATGAAGCTCCCGTCATTCACCGTCAGATGCACTGACCCCCGTATCTTCCCTATTTCCTTTTTCAATTCAGTCAGTGCTCTTGTAAATTCAGCCTCATCTGCTACTTTGCCATTTACAAAGCACCCGGGCATCAGATGCTTCATGCCCCAATTCCTAATATTTATTTTTCCACCCGCAATAGATCCATAAATATATCTCACTGTATCATTCTCAAGTTCAATGTGCAATCTGTTAAACATTATCATTCCTCCTACCGGACCTTGAATGCCTGTCATAGGCTATGAAGCCCGCAATCAGCCCGATACTCAATGTTGTGACTAATAACAGTGACTTAAAAGATATGAAATAAAAGTGAAAAACAAATGTGAACATTATACCGCAGATTATCTCAACCATTATGTATCTCATAGATACATCCGATTTGCAGTACCTGCACCTCCCTTTTAGTGCCAAATAACTGAACACCGGGATCAGATCCAGAACACCCAGGGTATGACCGCAGCCTGTGCAGTGGGACCGAGGCCTGACCAGGGACTCGCCTCTTGGAAGCCTGTATATGCATACATTATAAAAGCTTCCCATGCAGCAGCCCACAAAGAAAATATAAGAATAAACAATTATAATATCAGAATTCATATATTATTATACCCTTCAATTTTTCTCCTAAATATTCAGGTTATTCAGCATACCATACATCGGCAGCAGCATTGCCACTACAATTACACCGACTATAGTCCCCATAAGTATGAGCATGATAGGCTCAATAAGCAGCATAAGCTGAGTGAGCCCTGCTTCCACTTCAGTATCGAAGAAATCCGCTGTCTTAATTAACATTTCATCTAAAGATCCGGTATCCTCACCTATTTGTATCATTTTAACTACCATCGTATCAAAAATAGGCGTTGCCTCAAGAGAAGCTGCCAGCCCCTCCCCATTTTTCACCGCAGTCAATGCATTCTCTATTGCTTCCTCAGCAACTGCATTGCCAACGACATTCCTGACAGACTCCAGGGAGGACAGCAGCGAAATTCCGCTTGCCAACAATATGCCAAGGGTCCTTGTAAATTTTGAAGCGACTATCCTTTTGATTACCTTACCCAAAACAGGTACCCTGAGAAGAATTCCGTGATATAGCCTCCTGCCTTTCTTTCTTGTTGTGAAATACCTGAAGGCCACAGCAGCTGCAACAAATACCGCTATGACGACATACCATCTGGTACGGACAAATTCCGTAGCATTCATGACTGTTCTTGTAAGTGCGGGAATCTCGCCGCCGGAGGTATCTATAAGGGTCATGAAATTAGGCAGTATGAAATATACCAGGAATATCACCATAAGCAACGATACAGAAAGGAGGATCAGAGGATATGTCATGGCAGCCTTTACCTTGCCGGTTATCCAGCTTTCCTTCTCGTAGTGTGCTGCCATCCTGACCATAGTATTATCCAGGGTGCCGCTAAGCTCCCCTGCTTCTATCATGCTGACGAGAAGCTCCGGAAATATGCCTTCTCTGGCTCTTAAGCTCTGGGACAGGGTCCTGCCCTTCTGAAGATCCTCAAAGGCAGCGTCGACAGCATTGCGGAGCCTTTTATTGGAGGTCTGCTTCCTCAGCATGTCCATTGCAGAAAGAACGGTGACTCCTGCAGTAAGTATTGCAGCAAACTGCCTGCATAAAATTGCGATATCCTTCACAGGTATCCTGTTATAGTTCACTTTTCTCAACCAATGGGTAAAGTCTTTATCAACATTTACCTCAAGAGGAATCAGGCCTTTTTGCTTTATGATATACAAGGCAGCAGCCTTATCAATTGCCTCCACATTGCCTTTAACTATTTTCCCTTTCGGATCGACCGATCTGTATATAAAATAGGCCATCGCCTTCACTCCTTATGTGCCCTGTAACATTATTTATTTATAGCAGCAGAACACAATATCAATGAGATGCATTGATATGTTAATAGTCATGTTATCCCAGTTTAAGCACCAATTCGGGATCCAGGGCACAGGTCAGCGCATCTGCTTCTGTAATGAGACCTCTTCTATACAGACCGTTTATTGACGAATCCATGGACTGCATCCCGTACTTGCTCCCGGTCTGTATACTGGAAGCTATCTGATGGCTTTTACCTTCACGTATAAGGTTTCTGATTGCATTATTGACTACCATTACTTCAACCGCAGCTACTCTACCCTTTCCGTCCGCCCTGGGTATAAGCTGCTGAGATACTACTGCCTGCAGTACGGTTGACAGCTGAACCCTTATCTGTGACTGCTGGTGCGGCGGGAATACATCTATTATCCTGTCTATTGTCTTGGCGGCACCTATAGTATGAAGGGTGGACAGTACCAGGTGGCCTGTTTCTGCAGCTGTAAGCGCTGTGGCTATAGTATCCAGGTCCCGCATTTCACCTACGAGTATTATGTCCGGATCCTGCCTCAGGGATGATCTCAATGCAGCCGCGAAGCTTTTGGTATCACAGCCTATTTCCCTCTGGTTTATTATGCTCCTTCTGTGCCTGTGAAGAAATTCTATCGGATCCTCAAGTGTTATAATATGCTCGTTCCTCTCATTGTTTATCTTGTCAAGCATTGCCGCAAGAGTAGTTGATTTGCCGCTTCCCGTAGGACCGGTCACCAGAATCATGCCCTTTGAAATATTTGCAAGCTCCCCGATAACAGGAGGAAGCCCCAATTGTGTTAAGTCCGGCACTGAAAACGGTATCGCCCTTGCTACAAAGGCATAAGTTCCCCTCTGCTTGTAAATATTGAATCTGAACCTTCCCAGTCCATCAACGGAATAGGAAGTATCCATATCCCCGCTTTCATCAAGTATTTTCAGCTGCCTGTCCTCCAGAATCTCTTCCAGCAGCCTCAAAACATCCTGTGGAAGCATCTTTAGATCCCCGTATGGGCATATTGCCCCATTTATCCGAAGCATTGGCGGGACTCCAACCGTCACATGCAGGTCTGAGGCTTTTTTTTCTATTGTTGCACCAAGAAGCTCCTTTAATCCCATAAATACCGCACTCCTTTATGTCTGTTCATATGTGACCCTGAGCAACTCCTCAATACTTGTAGTTCCGTCCAGAACACGCTTTATCGCATTCTGTCTCAGGGTAATCATGCCCTCTTCTCTTACAGAATATTCTCTCAGCTCATCTGTTGTGGCTCTCCTGTCAATAAGCGCCCTGTGCTTTTTTGTTATCGGCATTATTTCAAAAATTGCCGTCCTGCCTTTATAACCGCTGCCTCCGCAGAATTGGCAGCCTTTACCTCTATGCAGCACCAGCTTTTCTTCCATATTGTAATTGTACATGAGAATCCTTTTCTCCCAATCCTCAGCCAGGTATTCCTCCTTGCAGCTGCTGCAGACCTTTCTTACAAGTCTCTGGGCTATTACACCGACAAGCGAGGAGGATACAAGGAAAGGCTCGACGCTCATGTCTACAAGCCTTGTAATTGCGCCCGGGGCATCATTGGTATGAAGGGTGGACAATACAAGATGTCCGGTGAGAGAGGATCTTACTGCTATTTCTGCTGTCTCATTATCTCTTATTTCTCCGACCATTATTATATTGGGGTCCTGCCTGAGAATGGACCTCAACCCGTTGGCAAAGGTCAGTCCGGCCTTGACGTTGACCTGGACCTGGTTTACGCCTGCTATGGTATATTCCACCGGGTCCTCCACAGTTATTATGTTCTTTTTTGCATCGTTAAGCTCGGTCAATATGCTGTAAAGGGTTGTGGATTTGCCGCTTCCCGTAGGGCCTGTAACCAATATTATCCCATAAGGATTTGATACTATCCTGTTGAATTTCTTAATATCTTCAGGGTTTAACCCCAGCTCCTCCTTTGATAAAAGGAAGGAGGACTTGTTCAATATCCTTATTACAACCTTCTCGCCATAGATTGTGGGTAGGGTTGATACTCTCAGGTCAATATCCTTGCCGTCCACCTGCGTTTCTATCCTGCCGTCCTGAGGAATTCTTTTCTCGGCTATATTCATCTGGGACAGTATCTTTACCCTGGTAACGATGGCAGGAAGAGTCTGCTTGTTCATTTTCATCATCTCCTGCAAAACACCGTCAACCCTGAACCTTACTCTGACTTCCTTCTCAAAGGGTTCAATGTGTATGTCGCTGGAACCGATCCTTACCGCCTGCTCAATTATCGAATTAACAAGCCGCACCGTCGGTGCACTGTTTATATCACTATCGCTTATAACCTCAGCTTCCTTTTCAAGAAAACGGTATTCCCTCTTGAAATCCTCTACAGCCCTTTCCGCTGCTCTTCCTCCGTAATATCTCTCTATTGCAGCCAGAATATCCTCTGAGGCTGCAATTACAGTCTTTACCTCCATACCTGACGCCATTTTGACATCATCCAGTGCAAAATAGTTAAGAGGGTCGCTCATGGCAACGGTCAGGAATACTCCGTCATTGTGGACGGCAATAAGCTCATGCTTCCTGGCGATATTCTCGGGCACCAGCTTAACAGATTTGTGATCTATCATGTACTTTTTCAGGTCGATCTGTGGAATTCCCAGCTGGGTCTCCAGAAGCTTTATGATTTCCTTCTGCGCTATGAAGCCTTCTGATACCAGCACTTCACCCAGCCTTTTCCCTGTGCTCTTCTGCAGATTCAGGGCATCAGAAAGCTGCTCAGAACTGATCTTCTGAGCATCGATAAGCATATCCCCCAGCCTTTTTCTTCTGTTCATATCCATTTATATCCCCCTAAAAAAACCAAACGATTAATTCGAAAAAAGGCTTCATTTTATTGAAGCCTTTTTCTTTTCTATAGAATTATCTTACTATTGTTCTTTGCGTATTCTTAATCTCTTTTCCTTCAACGTCAAAACCATTTATATACGCTGCAGTATTAGTATCATTGAGTACTACATATATAGTCCCCGGAGTTGGACTTTCTTCTGCGTAGTAACCTTCTCCAGCATCAACTACGATATTTAGATCTTCTGCAGTACCTGCAGTTCCTGTGTATGGGTCCGTTAAAGGATTAGAGGTAAAATAACCTTCTATTGCTGCTTTCATATCATCTGTTGCACCTTCATCACCTATTGCAGTTCCATTTGGGTAATTGTCTATTATTGATGCAACATAAACTTCCACCATCTTTGCGTTTGTAAGCATCCCTGCATTCCTTGCAGTATCCTTTACTCCACCGAACTGCGGCACCAGCACTGACGCAAGTATTCCTATCAAGGCGACAACTACCATTATCTCTATGATAGTAAAACCTTTTTTATTTTTTACTCTCTCAACCATTTCCAATCCCCCTTATTTCTATATTTAGAACTGAATATAAAATATTCTCCAAAATAAATAAAAATTCCTGCCGTTTTGCAGGAATTTTGAAAATTATTTTTACTATTTTATTTTTTTAAGAATCAATCTTTCAAGCAATCTGACAAGCCTGGTCCAGATGAATTCCTTACTGCTTATTGGTGATACCAGAATTGTGAAAAGTCCAAGCCGGTTGCCGCCTAATACATCGGTGAAAAGTTGGTCGCCTATTACTGCCGTATTCTTCACTTTTGAATCCATAAGCTTCATCGCTCTTTTAAATGCCATTTTGCTTGGTTTTACTGCCTTGTGTATTGCAGGCAGCTTCAGGTCCTTATTGAACTCTTCAACTCTTTTTTTAGTATTGTTGGATAGTATGCAAATTTTAAAGTCTTCCGATGCCAGTCTGCATACAAGCCCTGTTACCTTCTCGTCAGGCAGCTTTGTATCCCAGGAAACTAGAGTATTGTCAATATCTACAATAATTGCCTCTATTCCCTCTCTTTTCAATACTCCTGTATCCAGTTCATATACAGTATTTAAAAACAAATCCGGTTTTAATCTGTTCTTCATAGTTGTACCTCTAGTGTATATTTTGGGCACGCTGCTTCGAATTCCCGGAACGGTTTGGAACCCTTCCCTACACGTGCCCGGAACCATGTACGGGCGATTCATGAATCGCCCCTACTCCACGTATCTCGTATCTCGTATCTCGTATCTCGTATCTATATATTATCCTTACATATTCTCATTGTAAAGCTCTTTGTACAGCTTCCTTATTGCTCTGTTCTCAATCCTTGATACATATGACCTTGAGATTCCCAGCATATCGGCTATTTCCCGCTGTGTCTTGCTGATGCCGTTCTGCAGGCCGTATCTGAGCTCTATAACCAGCTTCTCCCTCTTCTTAAGGGCTGTCTCCATCCTCTGATAAAGCTTTTTTATCTGGATCTTAAGCTCCACCTCGTCCAGTATGATATCCGAATCACTCCCCAGAATATCAATTAGACTTATTTCATTGCCTTCTTTGTCTACACCTATGGGATCATGAAGCGACACCTCTGTTTTTGTTTTTTTCGAGGCTCTTATGGTCATAAGTATTTCATTCTCTATGCATCTGGCAGCATAGGTTGCAAGCCTTGTACCCTTGTCTTCATCAAAGGTTATTATTGCCTTAATGAGCCCTATGGTGCCTATGGATATCAGATCGTCTATTTCTCTCCCTGTATTCACATATTTTTTCACAATATGGGCCACAAGCCTGAGATTTCTCTCCACCAGTATATTTTTAGCATCCTCATTACCTTTTCTGTATTCTTCCAGGTAGTATTGCTCTTCATCAGCGGACAGGGGCTGTGGAAATGAATTGACATTCTGGATATAACCGAAAAGCAGACATATGTCCTTTATTGTGGATATAATGATAGAGGCAACAAAGAGCAGCAAAGAAGCACACCTCCAAATTTCAGGAAGTTTGCCGGCATAAACTCTTTTACCTCAATTGAACAAGGGTTTATGCAGCGGAAAACTTCGCCTACTGAAATTATATGATAATCTCTTTGAAAGTGTGCCTGTATTTATATGGAACATAAAAATTTTTATGTAAATAAATTCTACCTTTTTACAACCTTCATTATCTCTGTCGCCACTTCCTTGAATATTGGTGCTGCTGCACCTCCTCCGGACTGTCCGTTGTAGATGAATACCGTTATGGCATATTGAGGCTGTTCATATGGCACAAAACCCGAGAACCACCCATGGACTACCTCTCCTTCAGCTATTCCCGTCTCAGCTGAGCTGGTCTTTCCGCAGCTGCCGCCGTATTCATCCATGTTGGCCTGCTTTCCCGTGCCTATCACAGTGACTTCATGAAGCATTTCCTTCAGAAGCCTTGAGGTAAAAGGATTCAGTACTATCTGCGGTCTTGACCTTTCAAGCTTCTTCACCGTCAGGCCCTTCTCAGTGATAAGTGATTCAACCAGCTGAGGGTCATTTCTTATACCATTGTTTGCTATAGTAGCCATCATGGAGGTTATCTGCAGCGGCGTGACCTGTATCTTCCCCTGCCCTATGGAGATATTCCCTATTCCGTCCTCCTGGACCTCCGGTATATAGCCTGCCTTTTCCTCAGGAATGGTAAAGCACAGCTTCTGGCCAAAACCAAGCTTTTCAGCCATTTCAAGGATTTCCCCGGCACCTGTTTCCATTCCTATTTTTATATATGTGCTGTTGCAGGACAGGGCAAAAGCTTCCTTCATATCAATCTCCCTGTCTTCATGGGTTTTATGGGTCGAGCACTTCATCCTGTTGTTGCCTACATCAATATAACCTTCACACTTGTATTTCGAATATGGATTTACGAACCCACCTTCTATTGCGGCAGCAGCCACCACAGTTTTGAATATCGAACCAAGGTCAAACTGCCATATGGATTTATTTATCAGTTCGTTACCGCTGCTTTTTAAATATCTGTCCACATTGTCCTGGTCAAAATCCGGCTTGCTGGCCATTCCCAATATATCTCCGTTGTTTACATCCATAACCACAATGGAGCCTTGAATACCGTTATCCTTCATTATCCTTTCGATTATATCCTGTATGTGATAATCGAGGGTAAGCTTTATACTGTAGCTGAGTCCGTCCTTCGGAGCATCCACCTTTCTGAAACCGAGCCCCCGTATAATGTTCTTGCCGCTGTCCACTACCGCTGCGATGCTGTCGCTGCCGCTGGCCTGCAGATAGCTGTTCATACTCTTTTCGATACCCATCTGCCCTATCTTGTCTGTTTTGCCTATATACCCGATAACATGCCTTGCAATATCATTATCAGAGTATCTCAGTCTTTTTTCTACTGCAATGACTCCCTTCAGCCTGCCGCTGTCAATCAAGGCCAGGTAATCATTATCCTCTATTCCACAGATGAACTCCACCGTATCCAGCGAACCGTCCATCTTCTTCTCCACAGTATCCTTCGGAATACCACAGGCTTTTGAGATAGTATCTATTGCTGCTTTCTTGTCAAATACAAAAGCAGGATATGCAATGACGACTTTTTTTATCTCCCTGTCTGTAATGGGGATCATGTTCCTGTCATATATTATTCCCCTGTTGGTGGAAATGGGTATGTATACCATCCTCTGCTTTACTGCCCTCTCACTGTAGTCCTTACCCATGTATACCTGGATATAGAAAAGCCGGCACAGCATCAGCATATACAGTACTACAAAGAAAAGCCCTATTATCTGCAGCCTTTTCTTATGAATGATAATATAGTTGTTCTTCCTGTACAGTCTTGTTCCCGGCAGGGTAATAAGCTCAGCCCTTTTGCTTTCTTCCTCCCCCATATGCTGCACTTCAGGGGACCTCCTAAGAAATCTCATAATTCCGGACAAAATAAAACCTCCCTCTATCTTATTGTTGTCAGATTGTGGGAGGTTATTCATTCTATTTCTCGTCAATAATTGATTTGACCTTTGTAACCATTATATCCACTGCCACTTTATTGTAGCCGCCCTCTGGTATTATTATATCCGCATACCTTTTTGTAGGCTCACAGAACTCATTGTGAGCAGGTTTTACAATGTTCAGGTACTGGTTGATTACAGACTCAAGGGACCTGCCCCTTTCCCTCATGTCTCTCACTATTCTCCTGATGATTCTTACATCAGCGTCGGTATCTACAAATATCTTTATATCCATAAGGTCTCTGAGCTTTGGTGAATCAAGTATCAGAATACCCTCCAGAAGAATTATGTCCCTGGATTCAACAGTAACTGTCTGCTTTTTCCGGTTATGCACCGTGAAGTCATACTGCGGTTTTTCTATTGCTTGTCCACTTATAAGCTTTTCCACGTGCTCTATCATAAGCTCCATATCAAAGGCCAGAGGATGGTCATAGTTGACATTTACCCGCTCCGCTGCCGGCAGATGGCTCTGATCCTTGTAATAACAGTCCTGCTCAATTATTGCTGCGTTCTTCCTTGGTATACTCTCCAGAATAGCTCTTGTAACAGTGCTCTTGCCTGAACCCGTACCACCTGCTATCCCGATTACAAGCGGTTTCTTTTTCTTTACCTCACTCACCATCTTTTCGCTCCCTTCTTAATATATCATGCTTTTCAACAGGTTTTTCCATCTTCATGGTTATGATCTGCTGCGGGTGTGGGGCGGCTGCTATTTCCTCCCCTTCCTCATTCCACATTTTTTCTATCCTTTGAGAAAACAGCTGTCTATGTGGTCCGATTACTTCTATTTCATCACCCACCAGCATCCTGTTCCTCTGTTCAATGGTAGCCATGCCGGTGGCACTGTCATAATCCAGTACCATACCGACAAAGGCATAATCCCTGACATAGGCGCTGGATTCATAGATCTGCCCTTTTGTATCCGGCTTTCCGAAAAAGAAGCCTGTACCGAATTCCCTGTGACTGGCCTTTGAAAGCTCATCAAACCATTCCTTTTTGAATTCATATCCCTCGGGGTTCTGGAGGTAGCTGTCTAAAGCCAGCCTGTAAGCTCTTACCACTGATGCCACATAATATGAACTTTTCATTCTTCCTTCTATTTTAAGGCTTTTTATTCCCGACTGTACAAGCTCAGGTATATGCTCTATCATGCAGAGATCCCTGGAATTGAATATATATGTGCCTCTTTCATCCTCAAATACCGGCATATATTGCCCGGGACGCTTCTCTTCCACCAGATAGTACTTATACCTGCAGGGCTGTGCGCATTCACCCCTGTTTGCATCCCTGCCCACCATATAATTGCTGAGCAGACATCTGCCTGAGTAGGACATGCACATTGCCCCATGAACAAACACCTCATATTCCAGGCTCTCAGGAGATCTGGCTATGGTTTCCCTTATCTCCTCAAAGCTCAATTCTCTTGCCAGTACTATCCTTTTTATACCGAGGCTGTGCCAGAACTCAGCACTCTTGTAATTGGTATTACTTGCCTGGGTGCTTAAATGCAGCTCCATTCCAGGCAATACTTCCTTTGCAGTCATTATTATGCTGGGATCTGATACAATAAGGGCATCCGCTCCTGTAGACCCAAGCTCCTTCAAATATTCAGGGAGTCCTTCCAGATCTTCATTATGTGGAATTATATTCACAGTGACATAAAGCTTTTTCCCATTCTCATGGGCAAAGTCCACGCCCTCTTTTATTTCTGCCATGGTGAAATTTCCTGCAGCTGCCCTGAGCCCGTATTTATCACCACCTATATATACAGCATCTGCTCCGTAGATAAACGCCATCTTCAGCTTTTCCAGATTGCCCGCCGGGGCAAGTATCTCGGGTCTATTCACTGAACTCCACCTCCTTGAGCTTGCAGCTTATTGATATGCCGTCTCCCATTGGAATTATTGTAGTCTGAAGGCTTTCACAGGAAGATATGAAGCTTAGGAACTTTTTGAGTCTTTTCACAATAGTTATCTTCCTTCTGATAAGCAGGCTCCTCTCGGCTACCATACCCCTGAAAAGCACATTATCGCATACGAATAGTCCGCCGGTCCTGAGCTTTCCTATGCTGGCCTTCATGAATTCCATATACTGGCCTTTAGCTGCATCTACAAATATCATGTCGAAGCTGCCGGGAACAGTCTTAAGCAGTTCTTCGGCATCCCCTGTCATTATTTTTATATTGTTTTCCATTCCCGCCCGCTTTATAAATCCTGCCGCCATGGCTGCCGATTCTTCATTTCTTTCTATTGTTGTGATGGAAAAGCCATCACCGGCACATATCCCCATGTGGATAGCCGAATAGCCTATTGCCGTACCGACCTCCAGAATGGACTTTATGTTTGCAGACTTTATAAGCACTGCCAATAAACCCGCAATATCCTGAGTTATAATGGGCACATGGTTTTCTTCAGCGTACTTTTCCATTTCCTTTAGTATTCCGCAGCGGTCAGGTATCATACCAAGCAGAAATCTGTCAATATACTCATGGTTGATGTTTGCCACTTTATCACCTCATATGTCTCAAAAAAATACATGGATCAGGCCATGTATTTCTGTGACTTTAGTTTTTGAGTTATTTCTTCAATTTATTCTGAGCATTAAGATGCTCGTTATAGGTTTTTGTAAAAACATGTGAGCCGTCATCCTTTGCCACGAAGTACAGGTAGTCCACGTCTTCAGGATAAAGAGCGGCTTCTATTGCCTTAAGCCCCGGTGATGCAATAGGTCCCGGAGGCAGGCCTGCATGCTTGTACGTATTGTATGGTGACTCTATTTCCAGATCCTTATATGTCAATACTTCCTTCTGTTCCTTCAAAAGATACTGAACAGTTGCACAGCTTTGAAGCAGCATGTTCTTTTTCAACCGGTTGTGGAATACCGCTGAAATAGTCTTCCTCTCCGTATCCAGCCTGGCTTCCCTCTCAATAATAGATGCAAGGGTAATTATCTGGTCTATTGACATATTGAGCTCTTCAGCCCTATTCCTGTATTCTTCCGTAAATACATCATCAAAACGCGCCAGCAGCTTTTCTATAATGGTCTCAGCCGTTGTGTCCTTATAAATCTCATATGTATCAGGGAACAGATAACCTTCAAGCTTATTTTCCCTATCCGGTATTTGTCCGATAAACTCATACTGGTATTTGTTGGAACCCAGGGCAGCCTGAATATTCTCAGGACTTACCACCTCCAGACTGCTTATTCTCTCAACTATCTGGGCCAGATTATAGCCTTCGGGAATGGTAAACTTAATAGTATCTATAAGGGCTTTTCCGGAGACAATGAACTCAACTATTTCCGGTACCTCCAGAGAATTGTCTATGCTGTATTTCCCTGCCTTTATCTTGTCTGACTTATTATTAAACTTGCAATATAATTCAAATACAAGGCTATTTTTGATTATATCCTTTTCCTTTAATAATTTTGATATTGTCCTGACATTGCTGCCCTTAGGTATAACTATTTCTATGGCAGCACCTTCCTGCTCACTGACGGCACCCAGACCGGAGTTGTAGTAGAAATATGAAGCAGCCATTGATAATAATAAACAAAAAAATAAGAATCTGAATATGTTAAATTTTATTTTGACCCTCATGCAAAACACTTCTTTCATATATTAAATGCTGAATTCAAAGAAATTGCTTTCAAACTTTTACAATATATATATCCTGAAAAAACAATGTAAAATGTTTAATGCGAAACATATAATATAATTTATTATATAATGTGCGGCAGCTTTTGACAAGGCACAAGAAAAAGCTATGTCTTATATAAAACATAGCTTCAGTCGCTAGTCACCGGTCACCAGTCTCTAGATGCAACCAAGTTCCATAGCCCTATTCTAAATCTAGCGACTAGTGACTGAAAAATGCGACAGTGTCGCGTTTTTCTTATTTGTTCCTGCTGGCTTTTGCCCTTAAGCTGCTGTCCAGAATCCTCTTACGAAGCCTTATTGATTCCGGTGTTATCTCAACTAATTCATCTGCCGCTATGAATTCCAGGCACTCCTCAAGGCTCATTTCTTTATACGGGGTGAGTCTCAGTGCTTCGTCCGAGCCTGATGCCCTCATATTTGACACATGCTTTTTCTTGCATACATTGACTTCAATATCATCTGACTTTGCATTCTCTCCCACTATCATGCCCTCATATACCTGCACTCCGGGGCCGATGAACAGTTCGCCTCTCTCCTGTGCATTGAACAATCCGTAAGTAGTAGTCTCACCGCTTTCAAAGGCAACAAGAGAACCTCTCGATCTTTCCGGAACTTCTCCCTTGAACTCCTCGTAACCGTGGAAAATGTGATGCATGATGCCATTGCCCTTTGTGTCGGTCATAAACTGTGATCTATACCCTATGAGACCTCTTGCAGGTATTTTGAACTCAAGCCTCAGATAACCGTCGCTGTTGTTGCTCATATTCATCATTTCAGCTTTTCTTGGTCCCAGTCTGTCCATTACAACTCCCATGAAGTCTTCAGGCACATCGATTATCAGGTGCTCCATAGGTTCATGGGTCACTCCGTTTATTTCCTTCATTATTACAGTCGGCTTTGATACCTGGAACTCGTACCCCTGCCTTCTCATTGTCTCTATAAGTATTGAAAGGTGCAGCTCCCCCCTGCCTGCTACATCAAAGGTATCCGGAGAATCCGTCTCTGTCAGCCTCATAGCTACATTAGTCTCAAGCTCCTTGAAAAGTCTTGCTCTCAAGTGTCTTGATGTGACATAATCACCTTCGCGTCCTGCGAAGGGACTGTTGTTTACAGAGAAGGTCATTGATATTGTCGGCTCCTCAATATTAACAAAGGGTATTGCTTCAGGATTATCTGTATCACAGATGGTTTCCCCGATATTTATATCTTCAATACCTGAAACGGCCACAATATCACCAAGTGATGCCTCTTCCACCTCTGCTCTTTTCAACCCCATGAAGCTGTATACTCTTCCAAGCCTGACGCTTTGAAAGGTACCATCTCTTCTGCAAAGGACAGCGCTCTGCCCGTATCTGATTTTCCCCCTTGACACCTTGCCTATTGCAATCCTGCCTACATAATCGTCATATTCTATAGTCGTGACAAGCATCTGCAGGGACTCGTCCTGATAACCCTTCGGCGGTTCCACATAAGCTACGATAGTATCAAAAAGCGGCTTCAGGTCCTGGGACTCATCTTCAAGCTTCAACTTCGCCACACCCTGCTTAGCCGATACATATATCACGGGGAATTCCAACTGATGATCATCCGCGCCAAGCTCAATAAACAAATCTATTATTTCATCAATGACTTCCTCAATCCTTGAATCAGGCCTGTCTATCTTGTTAATTACCACAATAGGCTTCAAATGAAGCTCCAGAGCTTTTTTAAGGACGAAACGGGTCTGCGGCATGGGGCCTTCGGCTGCGTCAACGATGAGCAGCACGCTATCCACCATTTTCAGGACTCTTTCCACTTCACCGCCAAAATCTGCATGTCCCGGGGTGTCTATTATATTTATTTTGATACCGTTATATAATACAGCAGTATTTTTAGCGAGTATTGTAATACCCCGCTCTCTTTCCAGGTCATTGGAATCCATGACCCTCTCCATGATGTTCTCATTGCTCCTGAAGGTTCCGCTCTGCCTTAAGAGCCCATCCACCAGAGTGGTCTTTCCGTGGTCTACGTGCGCAATTATTGCAACATTTCTTATATCTTTTCTGATTGTCTTTTCCATTTTATCTACTCCAATACACGAATTAAGGTGTGATACACTTCGGTAATTCACACCTAAACAATTATACGCTAATATTTATTTTTCTACAATATTTTTATTAGCATACTATATATTTCTCAAAAACATTCTACATTACAAATTCAATATAATATATTTAAAGCCTTAGGCAGGATCTCAAATTCCGCGTCGTCACTTCCGGGTATTTCACCATCCACTTCAATAAGCCCTTTTCCCCCGCTTTTGACCTTTACCTTGCTGCCCCTATAAGACCATACCTTTGGATGATTCAGATGCGTTCCATCATATATCATCGGCATGCTCTTCATGCGGTCCGGCTTGCTCAGGTCCCCCAGAATAACAATATCAAAGACTCCGTCATCGATCAAAGCTTCAGGCGCTACTTTCATTCCACCTCCGAAATACTTCCCATTGGCGATAATGACACTATTCAATCTTTTCTTCAGTATGGGCTCATCATCTATAATCAATTCAAAATCCTTATTCTTGTACAACAGTATAGTGCTGATTGCACCAATCGCAAAGGACATAAAGCCCTTCAAAAGCTTTGAATTTTTATTCACCCTGTTTGCTGCCTCAGCACCCATACCTATGTCTGCAACATTCATAAAATATCTGGTAACCGTTGCTCCTGATGAGCTTGTAAAACTGACCCGTCCTACATCTATCTGCCTGGTCCGCCTTCTTTCCAGAACTGCCAGCATATCTTCCATTCCTTTTTTTATCCCAAGGGTCTTTATGAAGTCACAGCCTGTCCCTCTGGAGAATACAACCAGTACAGAATCCTCAGACACAGGCCGCCCTTCCTCAAAGAATCCATTTACCACTTCATTCATTGTCCCATCCCCACCTACGGACATTATCGTCCTGTAGCCTGCTTTCAGGGCTTGCGCTGCAAGCTGGGACGCATGTCCCGGATACTCTGTCAAGGCTGCTTCATATTCATAGCCGGAAGCCCGCAGTATTCTGTCAAATTGAGGCCATTCCTTTGCAGTTGATTTATTAGCCGATACCGGATTCACTACAACGAACATTTTCTCCATAATTGCGTCACCCCCTGTAGCAAAATGCGACACAGTCGCATTTTGCAGTCACTAGTCGCTAGATTCTAGTCACTAGATTAGGGTTGAGCTTCGAAGACTGGGCTAAGCTTATACCCATAAGGAATACCAAGGAATCTAGAGACTAATGACCAGTGACTAGTGACTAAAAACTCATGTTTTTTGTAAGAAGCATTATTATATTTCCATTATTATCGGGAGAATCATCGGATTTCTCTTTGTCTTTTCATATATGAACTCCCTGAGGCTGTCCTTTACCTGTGATTTTATGGTGCCCCATTCTGTTATCTGCTTCTCCTCGCATTTTGCCAGAGCATCCTTTATGACATTCTTGGCATCCTCCATAAGGTCCTCAGACTCCCTGACATATACAAAACCTCTTGATATTATATCCGGACCTGCCACTACCTGCCCGTTTTCCTTGCTTATAGTGACAACAACCACAATAAGTCCATCCTGTGAAAGATGTTTCCTGTCCCTGAGAACGATATTCCCTACATCACCCACTCCAAGCCCATCCACAAGCACCTTCCCCGCAACTACGGTTCCGGCTACCCGGCCTGAATCTCTGTTAAACTCCAATACGTTTCCTATATCTGCAACAAATATATTTTCCTTATCCACACCCATCTTCTCTGCCAGTTGCGCGTGCTGCTTAAGGTGTCTGTACTCCCCGTGAACAGGCACGAAGAACTTTGGTTTTACAAGAGCCTGCAGAAGCTTCAGTTCCTCCTGGTATGCATGACCGGATACATGGATGTCTGCAAGAGACTCATATATGACATCAGCACCCTTTTTGAAGAGCTGATTTATTACACGGGATACAAGCTTTTCATTACCAGGTATCGGTGTCGCTGAAATCACGACCCTGTCTCCAGGAATTATGGATACCTTCCGATGCTCAGAGGTAGACATCCTGGCTAAAGCCGATAAAGGCTCTCCCTGGCTGCCCGTTGTAAGTATCATTATTCTTTCATTAGGATATTTTTCTATATGCTCAACATCTATCATGACTCCCTCAGGCATAGTAATATAACCCAGATCGCTTGCTACGCCTATGACGTTCACCATGCTCCTGCCGACTACCGCAACCTTCCTGTTGAACATTACCGCAGCGTTTATTGCCTGCTGTATCCTGTGGATGTTTGAAGCAAAGGTGGCAAGTATGACCCTGCCGCTTGCATTCCTGAAAAGCTCTATAAATGTAGTCCCTACAGTACTTTCAGACATTGTATAGCCCGGCCTTTCAACATTGGTGCTGTCAGCCATCAGAACCAGCACACCCTGCTTGCCAAGCTCTGCAAACCTGTGCAGATCCATCAGCTCACCATCGATAGGCTGGTAATCGATTTTGAAATCTCCCGAGTGGACTACTATGCCCACAGGAGTATGAATTGCCAAAGCAACAGAATCGGCTATGCTATGGCTGGTCTTTATGAACTCTGCTTCAATCTCTCCGATTTTCACAGTATCCTTGGGCTTTATTATCTTCAGCTCTACTGTCTGCAGCAGGCCGAATTCACGGAGCTTATTCTCCACAAGCCCCAGGGTCAGCTTTGTTCCATATACCGGAACATTGATCTGTGGAAGTATGTACGGCAGAGCTCCAATGTGGTCCTCATGACCGTGAGTCAGCAGTATAGCCTTGACCTTCTCCTTATTTTTCACCAGATATGTAACGTCCGGTATTACCAGGTCTATTCCGAGCATTTCTTCATCAGGGAATGCCAGGCCGCAGTCTATAACTACTATGGTATCCTTGTACTCGATTGCTGTCATGTTTTTTCCGATCTCATGCAGCCCTCCGAGTGGTATCAGTTTTAATTTTGCCTTACTTTTTGACACTTTCTATATCAGTCCTTTCAATTATTATCCGATCCCGATCAATAGAATTATTATACTTTATTTTGTTGTTTATGAAAAGTAAGAAATGGACTCTTCTTATCATAGCTCTCTTTATTCTATTATTCGTCAATTCCGGATGTTTTAATCTCCCGCTTCTTTCGTTTACATTTAAAAAGGTATTGCATATTCTATGCAATACCGTAAATTACTTCCTACACTTTTCACAGTAACCGAAAAATTTTACGTTATGATTATTAATTTTAAAATTGTATTTTTTCTCTATACCGGCTTCAAGCTGCTCAAGCAGATCCTCTTCGACCTCGATCACCGTATTGCAGCCGACACAGATAAGATGATGGTGCTGGTGATCCTCATTATGGTGGTTAAGCTCATATCTGCTTCTTCCGTCATCAAAATTATGCTTGTATACAAGCCCAACTTCGTCAAACATCTGCATCGTCCTGTACACAGTAGCCAAACCTATGTCGGGACACTTGTTCTTAACCAGCTCATAAATTTCTTCAGCACTCAAGTGCCTCCCCTCGGTCTCCAATATGATATCGAGTATAGACCTTCTCTGGGGAGTCAATTTATATCCTTTCTCCTTAAGCTTTTGCCTCAAATACTCGAATTCTCGCATCAAAGCATCCATCTTCCTTCATTTATACTCATTACCATATTATTATCATTTACACATTTTGTCAACTAGTTATTTTTTTTTAGCTTCAGCAGAACACTTAAGACAATTACCAGTACAAGACATGCTGCACTGCACAACAGCTCCGCATCTTGGGCATTTTCCCTTTTCCTTCAATATATATCCGCATCTGCTGCATTTCAAAGTTTGTTTTATAACAGCCATGCTACTATACCCCCCGTAATAAATGCTGCTGCAAAGCTTCCAAGCCATATCGCAAGCGCATCCCTGGTTCCCCTTTCCTTAAAAATGACCATAATTGCGGCTATACAGGGTACAAACAATGTCATTACTATCAAGGAAACGAGTACCTGCTGCTGCGACATCACTATCGAAGTGAGCCCCGCTGCACCGAAATCTCTTCTTATAATACCCATTATAAAGGCTGTCGCAGTCTCGGGCGGAAGCCTTAGCAGGCTCTCTGTCACCGGTGACATCCACCGCTCTATATATGTCAACGAATCTGTATACTGCAAAGCACTGATGAATATTGCTCCATATATGAATAATGGAACTGCCTCCTTCAGGAACATCACTGTCTTCTGGAAGGTCTTTTTCAATACATTCCCGAGAAGCGGCAGCCTTATTGCCGGAAGGTCAATGAGAAGCTGCGAGCTTTCACCCGGCATTACCTTGTTCAGAACTGTTCCTGCAAGTACAAAAATAGTAATTATTGCTACCGCATAAATAAGTACATATACAGCATCCAGTTCAGATATAAGTCCCATAATAACGCCCAGCTGAGCGGAACATGGTATTGCAAGCCCCAGAAGCATTGTAGCGATTATTTTTTCTCTTTTTGTGCCAAGTATTCTTGTAGTCATAGTTGCCATTGTGACACATCCAAAGCCCAGTATGATAGGTATTATAGCCTTTCCATTAAGGCCGAGGGATACAAGCATCCTGTCCACAAGCGCCGCTATCCTTGGAAGGTAGCCGCTGTCCTCAAGAAAGGCCATGAGCATGTAGAAGCCTATGATAAGCGGCAATAAAAGTCCTAATATATACACAGGCACCATAGTGAATATCCCGAATTCTCCAATCAGTAGGTTGCCTATGAAGCTGCTTTCGCTCATATACGGTGACAGCAAGGACAAAATAAAAGGCTTGTAAATGCCTTCCATAACTGTTTCTTCAGTAAAGCCTACAACTGTACCGGCTACAAAAATACCTATAATTTTGTACATCAGGTACAAAGTAGCTGCAAGCATAGGTATCCCTGTAACAGGCTTCAGCATCCATCTGCCCAGCTGCACTCCCAGGGATGCTCCTTTGCTGGTCTCCTTCAGGACCTCACTTACTATATCCTCAACAGCCCTGCGTCTCTCTATGTAAATCTCATCACGCAGACCTGCAGTTTTCATGTCATGTCTCTGTGCAATTATCTCGTCGTCCTCCAGTATCATTAAGGCTTCTGCTTCATTATCCGTATTTTCTGCCATCTGCTTTATCAAGCCGATCAGCTTAGGTTCCCTGTTTCCCTGCTTTGCACGGGGCAATGCCTTAAGTAAGGCTTCCATACCGGTTTTTTTGGCTGCTGCTGTAGGAATCACCGGAACGCCCAACAGCTCTTCAAGCATCCTGTCATCGATGCTTATACCGTTTTGTTTAAGCTCGTCCATCATATTCAAAGCTACTATAATCGGTTTACCCATATCAATAAGCTGTTTTGTCAGAAACAGGTCCCTGTCAAGATGAACACTGTCAACAATGTTAAGTATCAGATCAGCACCCAGTATTACATCTCTTGCGACAGTTTCCTCTTCATTAAAGGAAGAAACACCATAGACCCCCGGAGTGTCCATTACCAGATAGTCCTTGTACTTACCTACGCTTATGTCCACTGTAGTACCGGGAAAATTTGATACATCCACATAAACACCAGTCAGATAATTGAAAAAAACCGACTTGCCCACATTGGGGTTTCCGGCAAGAACCAGCTTCCTGCCTTTCATGCCTTTATAATCTATTTTATTGGTATCATGACAATTATTCATTTTTGTATTCCTTTCTGCGTATTAATACTCTGCTCTATGAAAAAACATACTGAAGCTGCGTATACATCAGACCCCTTCTACTTCAATATCCTCAGCCAGACCTCTGCCGACTGCAACCTCCTGAAGCCTGTTCTGCAGTATTATAGGTCCGCCGGGGAGCTTCTCACTGCATAGGAAGACTGCACCCTCATATATTCCTATTCTTATGGCCTGGGTCTTCAAACTGCCGTTATCAATTTTTATTATTCTTACCTTGTTTCCCCTTTTTACCTTGTCCAGTGTCATAATCATCGCCTCCGTATAATTGACAATCATTCTCATTAATCTATAATTTAATAATATACTTATTGAGAATGATTGTCAATAGCATTTACATATACATGGATAGAATATTTTTTTTTGAGAAATCTTATATTAGTGAATAATGTTATATACGGGTATAGCACAATACACCAATACTATAAAATTGGCATAATGTGCCATTAGTATTTTCTTTGTGCTATTATGTACTTGTATAATTACTAATTATCAGGAGGTAATCCAATTGATTCGTTTATCAAAAAGAGCGGAACAAATGCCTTCATCACCAATACGGAAGCTTGTTCCATTTGCACAGGCTGCTAAGAAAAGCGGAACCAAAGTATATCACCTTAACATAGGACAGCCGGACATTAAAACTCCGGATCTGTTTTTCGATGCTATCAGAAATTTCTCTGCTCCTGTATTGGAGTATGCATTATCCCAGGGGAATCTCGACCTTATTAACTCCTTCAGAGAATATTATAAGAAATGGGATATCGATTTTGAAGAAGATGAAGTAATTATCACAAACGGCGGAAGCGAAGCTTTGATACTTGCTTACTCTGCCATAGGCGACTACGATGACGAGGTTCTAGTTCCGGAACCTTTCTACGCCAATTACAACGGGTTTGCCGTTCAGGCAGGGATGCATGTCAAGCCTATAACTACCAAAGCAGAAGAAGGCTTCCACCTTCCCCAAAAAGAAGAAATCGAAAAGCTGATCACTCCAAAGACTAAAGCAATAGCAATCTCCAATCCAGGCAATCCTACAGGTGCCATTTATACAAGAGAAGAGCTTGAGATGCTGGGGGAGTTTGCAAAGAAGCACGATCTCTTCCTTATTGGAGATGAAGTATATAGAGAGTTTGTATATGATGGTCTGAAATATACAAGTCTCATGCATATAGAAGGTATCGAAGACAGAGTTATAGTAATCGACAGTATATCCAAAAGGTACAGCGCTTGCGGAGCAAGAATCGGCTGCCTGTGCTCAAAGAATAAGGAGCTTATGCAGGCAATAATGAAGTTCGCACAGGCAAGGCTCTGTGTTCCTACACTTGAAATGATCGGCGCTACATATCTGGCCAATACTGCCAGGGAATATTTCGTTGAAGTAAACCAGGAGTATCAGAAGAGAAGAGATATCGTATACAAGGCTTTAAAGGAAATACCCGGCGTTGTATGTGAAAAACCTACCGGAGCATTTTATGTAATGGCCAAGCTCCCAATAGATGATGCAGATGAGTTTGCTAAATGGATGCTTACAGACTTCAGTCTGGACAAGGAAACTACAATGGTTGCACCCGGAGCCGGCTTCTATGCTACACCCGGACTTGGTAAGAATGAAATAAGAATTGCATACGTACTTAATGAAAAAGACCTTGCCAGAGCAATGCACCTGCTGGCTGAGGGAATCAAGAGTTACAGGAAAGTAAAAGGATTATGAAATCAAAGGGACTGCATCAAAGATGCAGCCCCTTTACTTTTTAATTTGATTCTTCTTTCACCAATTCCTCATAAGCTTCTATTACCATGTTGAGTTCTTCCTCATCATCAATTCCTATGAGTATGTCCTCTCCGTTTTCATCCTGTTCGATCCTTAAAACGTATGCCTCGTCCACTTCCTCAGCTTCTGGGTCCCTTGTGTCATCTCTCGGCAGAAGTATTGCATATTCATTTTCATCTACTTCCAAAGTAGCGACAACCTCAAACTCAGTCTCATTTCCGTCTTCATCATAAAGCAGGATCAGATCCATTTCATCACTCATTCTAAATCACCTCAAATCTTACTAATTAAGGCTATTTTATCCTACCGACAATGTTGTGTCAATAAGACTAAAGCCTAATACTTTTCAACTGATTTCTCTGATTATCTTTTCATATTATCCAGATAACCCTGCAATATCAACACCGCTGCTAACTTATCAATTACTTTTTTTCTGTTTTCCCTTCTTACACTGGCTTCAATAAGCGTCCTTTCAGCAGCACAGGTAGTAAGCCTTTCGTCCCACATCTCGATCTCAATTCCGGGGAATTTTTCTCTCAAAATATCAGAAAACTCTAATGACTTCTCTCCTCTTGGTCCAATGGTGTTATTCATATTCTTGGGTAATCCGATTACAATTCTTTTAATATCTTTCTCACAAATAATGTTTTTTAAACTATCAATATCATAATTTAAGCTTTTTCTTCTTATTGTGGTTATACCATGAGCTATCATGCCCAATTCATCACTTACTGCGACACCTATAGTGGCATCTCCCAGATCCAGCCCCATTATTCTCATATTTTTGCTCCTTTGTATAATTATTATATCACTTTTATGCAGAAATCGGGACAATATGCGCTGCAGTAGCCGCATAGCACACATTTTTGGGGATCGACGACCGCTTTGCCCTCTGCAATGGTTATCGCTTTTTGGGTACATTTTTTACTGCAGCTTCCACAGCCGGTGCACCAGGAATCGATATGCAGCCTTCTCTTTTTTTCCCTCAACCGCAGGCTTATATCCTCCGGTACCCGCTTTCCTTCAAATATCATGACATTGTTTTTTACTTCCTCGACACTTTGCATGCCTACTGCAATGGAATGAAGATTATCATTTGCCAATACAAATTTAAAGCACTCCGCGCTTTCATTTATCATATTGCCCCCGCCTAAAGGCTTCATGGAAAATATGCCTTTGCCTCCTCGGGAAGCCACGGCAACCGCATCCAGCATCTCATCTATACTTCCATCTATTATGCCCAGTCCTCTTTTGTTGACTATCGGATGCAGCACCTCGATCTCCTTATATTTCATCGAAGCTTTCACTGCGGCTACAGCATGGGTGGATATACCGAAGCACCTTATATATCCCTTTTCCTTTGCTTCAAGGAAGTATTCCATCGCTTCCTGATGCCCTTTCAAGGTAAGCTCGCTTTCCTGCTCATGCAGTGAAAATATGTCGATATAGTCGGTACCAAGCTCCCTCAATGCTTTCTCAAGGCTTTTCTCAGCACCGTCCCTGGTATAGGCATAACATTTTGTTGATATTATTATATCCCCTCTTCTGCCCTTTACAGCGCTTCTTATATAATCATATGTTTCATAAAGCTCGGCCGTGTCTATGAAATTTACTCCCATATCAAAAGCGCACTTTATGACTGATGCTCCCTCCTCCAATCCGAGCCTGGATTGAAGAGGACCGATCGTGAGGCTGCCGAAACAGAGTCTCGAAACCCTGAGCTTTGTATTACCTAACATCCTGTAGTCCATTTCAGCTTTCATTCCTTTCATCTATGCACATGAGCAGCATGGTAAATGCTGTATATATCATTGCAGTAGCAGCTACCACAATTCCGGAGTCATTCACTGCAAAACCGGTAATCGCTGCTGCAGCTATGCTTATCCACGAATACCTGAGATATTTGTATCTGTCAAACAGCTTCTGCAGTAATCTGGCAGGTCTCCAGAACATGAAGGCTATTATCGCAATTATACTGAGCAGCACCTTTGTCCATATGGTATATCTGATAAGCCTCAGGTTCATTGAGACTTTCCTCTGTATTGTGGAAAATATGACTCCAGGCCCGTTGGCTCCTGCTTCCTTTACAAGGCTGCCCATATGCGACGGGCTTTTTATACCCAGGGAGTCTGAAATTAACAAGGCTGCCGGTGCTGCGCACAATATGATCATACCTATACAGGCATTCCTTATATTAAATTTTATACCAAAAACCAGGAAATAGGCAAGCAAATAACCCACAGCTCCTGCCAGTGCACCCCCGAAGTTGGCACCCAGGAAGGTCAGACCCATGAGCAAGGTGCACGCAGTAAAGTATAAGAGCCCTGCGGCTTTATTGGGTCTCGCTCCTGTAAGCTCCTGAATACAACCGTTCACCATGAGTGAGCAGCCTATAAACATTCCTGCATATTCATTACCGATTCCATAGAACCTTGCGCCTATTACAGGATCATATCCCAATACCGACTGTTTTATCAAAGTGCTTCCTGTGACAACATCAGCAGATATTCCTGTTAACAACAGCAGGCACATTGCGAGCATCACTTTGATTTTATCCTTCAGCAGCCACTGCAGAATAATCGATAATAAAGCTGAAGCTGCAATTGTAATAGCTATATAACCGGATTGACTGCCTCCTGTGGATGAGGCCGGCAAATAAAGAAGTACTATTGGAAATGCAAGAATAATATATGCTGTAAGGCTTATAAGCCATGAAACGATATTTCCATATTCTTTTCTTAGAAAAATCACACCGGCAAATAACACACACAAGGCTGCCATCACCATGACAGCGTAGGTTGTAAGCACAGGAGACCGAAATACAGATGTTATAACAATGCTTTTGTTCATGGCTTCTAGAAAATATAACGCTTTATCCCTTTTGACTTCCGTAATTGCACTGGTTCCAGCGTAGCCCAGCTTGCAGAGTATGTAATCTGCAATGTCCGTATTCAGAACAATTCCCTCTCTCCTGGTGCTGCTGGAACAAAGAAGCCCCTCCTCACCTGTTTCGTAAGAAATAACAGGGGTAAGTCTATTGTTCCTTTCCGAGGAGGACCTGGAGGGATAAGTCGACATGAATATCAGCGTTCTAAAGCCGTTGTAGCTGACAAGCTCCTCAATAAAGCTGTCAATATCCTTCAGTATTGCTTGCTTATAAAGCTCGCAGGAATCATTTGACATAGATGTGCCATAGGCTTCCAGCCTCTCCATATCTCCTGTTTCTATCACCATAAATGAAGAAGCCGGCAGATATTGCTTGTACAATTCTGCCAGCCTGTTATAATCAGTTCTCCTTCCAAAAGGGAACAATTCATCTTCTATAAGAATATTTTCTGTCTCACCCAGGTCAACCATACCGCTGCTGTCCATGGCCACCAGCATAGAGCTTCTGTCCTTTTCTGAAGTATCGGCATTTCCAAGATAGCAGGCAGTGCCGTTGTTCTCATTGACAGCATCACCCAGATAACCGATATAGTTCAAAAACTCGCTTCCGCTGTTCCGGTCCCTGAGCTTGTGCAAATCCATATATGCAAGTCTGCCTGTCACAGCTTTCCTTCCGCTTGCAATACGGTAGCCGTTAAGATATTCTTCTCCGCTGCCTCCCAGCACCATGTTGTCATTAAGCTCAAGCCTTTTTCCCGAACCGATGATCAGCTTTGATTTTTCAGCACCGGCTTTTCCAGGCTGCCTGTTGTTCATAAGTGACACATGGCTTCGTCCTGCCAGTCTGCCAAGGTACTCCATTTCACTGATGTCCTCGATATCCAGGTAATCTGCAATAACAACTATTACTTTACCCTCTGCCGTTCCGGGAGCTGCAAGCTCCTCAGCTTCTGCACCTGCAAAAACAGCTCCAATGATTGCTGCTGCCGAAACAACCGCAGAAAAAAAAGCAAATTTAATTTTGCTCAATTTAATCTCCCCTGAATATTAGTGGGGCTACTTCCCATCAACATATGCTCTTACAAGCTCCTCCAGAAGCTCGTCTCTTTCAAGCTTCTTAATAAGGCTCCTTGCATTGTTGTGGCTTGTTATGTAGGTCGGGTCACCGGAAAGTATATATCCTACTATCTGGTTAATGGGGTTATAGCCTTTTTCTTTCAATGCGCTATATACGGACAAAAGTATCTCCGGCGCTTCATATTTTTTATCCGTTTCAACCTTGAACTTCATTGTATCTTCAAATCTTTCGCTCATTTTTCCACCCCCAGCTTCATAACTTCTTTTGTATATATTATAATATAATATAGTTAATGATGCATTTCAAGGAAATGTTTGCATATGTAATGAGATTGTCATATGGAGGGCGCCATCCCGGCACCCTCTTTAATTCATCTCATGCTTACTTCCACTTTGTGTTCCATCCCGTCATCAACAAGCATTATCTCTCTACCTTCAAGCTTTGTTCCATCCTGCACAATAGTTACTTCTCCCTTACTTACCCTGTCAGGGTTCCTTATTATTATACTGTAGGTCGTATTCCTGCCGTGCATATACTTAATATTGTACTCAGACCAATCCTTTGGTATGCAAGGTTCAAACACAATTCTGTCACCTTTTTTCTTAAATCCCAATATCTGCTGCATTCCTACATTGTACATCCAGCCTGAAGCACCTGTGTACCAGGTCCAGCCGCCGCGTCCCGTATGCGGAGGCACCGCATATACATCCGCTGCCATTACATAAGGCTCCACCTTGTACCTGGATGCTTCCAGCATAGTATTGGCATGGTTTATGGGATTAAGCATGTTGAACAGCTCCCAGGCTTTGTCGCCATTGCCCATAATCGCATAAGCCATGACTACCCAGACAGCCGCATGGGTATACTGTCCTCCGTTTTCTCTTACTCCCGGGAGATACCCTTTTATATAGCCGGGCTCCATATCTCCTTCTTCAAAGGGCGGTGTGAGAAGCATAATCAGACCGTCATCCTTCTTTATAAGGTACTGCTCAACTGCACCCATAGCTTCCCGGATCCTTTCAGGATTTGCCGCTCCTGAAATCACGGCCCAGGATTGTGCGATTGAATCTATTTTACACTCTGTATTCTCAGCTGAGCCAAGAGGAAGGCCATTATCAAAATAAGCCCTTCTATACCAGTTTCCATCCCATGCATTTTCCTCCTGGGCTTTTGCTATTTCTTTTGCAATATTCATGTATCTGTCGGCTTTATTCATATCCTTTTTCAGCCTGCAGAGCTCGGAGAAATTGATCAGTATATCGTACAGGAACCAGCCCAGCCATACACTTTCACCCTTTCCCTTGTTGCCCACCGTGCTCATCCCGTCATTCCAGTCTCCCGAGCCCATCAACGGTATACCGTGGTGTCCGAACTTCAGGGCTCTTTCGATTGCCCTTATGCAGTGGTCATATAACGAAGTCCTTACGTCAGATACATATGGAATGTTGTACCTCTCATCCTCGCCCTCCTTAAGCTGCTCATCCTCCAGAAACTCAGCCCTGTTCTCAAGTATACCGATATCTCCTGTTCTGTTTATATAGTTGATCGTTACATAGGGCAGCCATAAAAGATCATCTGAAAACCTTGTCCTTATACCCTTATTTGAGCCCGGATGCCACCAATGCTGCACATCTCCTTCAAGGAACTGATGCGCAGCATGGAACAGTATCTGATTTTTCGTAAGCTCAGGAAGGGCATTAAGCACTGCCAATGAATCCTGAAGCTGATCTCTGAAGCCGTAAGCTCCGCCCGACTGGTAAAACGCAGTTCTCGCCCACATCCTGCAGTTTATTGTCTGGTAAAGGAGCCAGCCATTCAGCATGATATCCATATTCTTATCGGGAGTAGTTACCTCCACCTTTCTCAGAATCCCTTCCCAGAAGGCTTTTACCTCGGCCAGAGCTTTGTATACTTCCTTTATATTCCTGTATTTTTCCGTACAGGTACTCACAGCTTTGTGACTGTCATATTGTCCCAGCATGAATACCAGTTCTTTCTGTTCCCTGGGCTTTAATTCGACTATGGCCTGAATGCAGGCACAGGGATCAAATCCTGCACCCAGAGTATTCGGGAGCCTATCTTTCCGTAAAGCTTCGGGATGCTTCAGGCTGCCCATATTCCCCAGGAATTCCCGTCTGTCTCCTGTATAATATCTTTCCTCGGCATTTGTATCAAGGAATGCAATTCTATCCGGAAAATCAGTGTTATAGTTGTTTCTTATCAGAATTGCACCATTACCGTGCAGTTCCGTATAAACATGCTGTGCCGTGCTTTGATCGGAAACACCCAATACAGTTCTTGCATAATAGGTTGCAGAAAGCTGCTTTCTGGAGGCAGTTGTATTTTTTAATTTCAGCACGCACAGCTTCACACTGTCAGATACCGGTGCGAATTCCGTAAGCTCATGCTCAATTCCATTCCAGCCATGCTCAAAAACCGAATAACCGAAGCCGTGTCTGATTATATATGGCGCTGCCGTCCTTATGGGTCGTGGGGTCACAGACCATATTTCACCGGTATTTTCATCCCTCATATATATTATCTCACCGGAGGGATCCAGCACCGGGTCATTGGACCAGGTAGTAAGCTTGTTCTCTCTGCTGTTCTCTGCCCAGGTTGTAGATGCGCCCGATTCCGTAACAAGGAAGCCTATGCTTTTATTCGCAACTATGTTGCTCCATGGTACAGGTGTATTCATACCTTCAGTAAGCTTTATAACATATTCCCTTCCCTCTTTGTCAAAGCCTCCATAACCATTAAAGCCCTGAAGTGCAATTGGTTTAACGTCATTTTTGTTGTGCCCCTTGCCTTTGTCCTTCCAACGCTTATACTCAAATACATTTTCTCCGTTTCTTACTTTTGTCTGGACTGACAGTGCACCATTCCTTCCCCTTACCACTATTCTTGCTGCTGCGGAAAGAAGCTGCTTATCTTCTTCAGGAATCGATCTTCCCTGTTTTATGAACACACCGCCTGCCTTTTCCCTTATATCTCTGGCATGACTGACAGATACCATATCCTGCAGCAGGTTGTACAGAGGCTGCGAATAGCTGCCTTCCTCCTCGTTTACTATCACTATATCGACAATCAGACCTTTGAGCCTCCAGTATTCATGTGCCTTCAACAGCTCCTTGATGAAATCTATCTCTTCTGCCTTTTCAATATACGCCAGCACTATCGGAAGATCTCCGGAAATTCCATAGCTCCAGAGTCCTGGCTGCCCTTTCCTGTTATCTCTTATCGCATTTTCCTGCCTTCTCCGGAGAGGACTAAGGTATATAATCTGGGACATAAGCTGCCTGTACAGCTCAATTTCCTCTTTCCTGAGATTCAGATACCTCATCTCAACCTGGCTTCTGGTCCATGCAAGCTCGAAGGCTCTGTCTATAGAGGAGCAGTCATGGTATTTTTCCGCTGCCAGCATAATCTTCTCCTTGTCATCAGAAATACCTGTGATATAGTTAAGCTTTACTGTCTGCCCCGGCTGCAGCCTTACTCTGCACCTCAGGCTCATTATCGGATCCAGGACCGGCCCTACGGTATTGGATAAAGGATGGCTTCCCTCAACTGCAGCAGGTTTTTCAACAGAGTTCCCCCTGCCTATGAACCTTGCCCTGTCCGTTTCATATTGTATCCCACCAAGTACTTCTTCCTTCACTGTCAGCTCATGGAATGCATATACCGGAGATTTTTTCTCCTCCCTTGGCCTTCTTACCGCAAGTAATGTATTGTATCTGTGCAGATACTCCGTCCTTATGAACAGATTGCTGAAGGCAGGATGTGCCAGATCAGCGGATTGCGGTGTAATCGTAACTTCAAAATAACTGGTTACTTCCAGTATCCTCGGCTGCTGACTGTGATTGGTCAGGGTAAGCCTCCTGATCTCTACATCATCCTCCGGTGATACAATGATCTCGGTACCGGTATCAATATCTCCATCAGTTCTGGCAATAGAAATCTTATCCTGGGAGAACACAACCTTATACCTGTTAGGCAGTACCCCGCACGGATTGAGGGAATTTGACCACACTGAACTGCCGTCTATATCCTGAATATAGAAGAACATGCCTGAATTATTCAGTATACTATCCTCTCTCCATCTGGTCACGGCTAGATCACGGTATTTGCTGAATCCGGAACCATTGTCGGTCACCATTACGGAATAATCACCATTAGACAGCATATGGACCTCCGGAAGTATGTTGTTGTTCAGTCCCAATACCTTGGTGTATTCAATATCTTCCTTGGTAGCCTCATCGAAGGGCTCGATCTTCTCTTTGTAATCCTTTGCGAATATCACTCTGGAAGGTATCTTTTCCTGCATGAGTATATCTACTGCTTTTATAACAGGCTCCCTGTGGAATCTTTCCTGCATCACATAATCATTTATTATATTATTGAGAGCCAGCAGGCTCATACCCTGGTGGTGTGCCATGAAGCTTCTTACTATGCTGCTCTTCTTACCTTTTTTCAACCTTTCCGGTGTATAATCTATAGCCTCATAAAATCCATAGCGGCTGTCCAAGCCTTCTTCTTTAAGCTGCATAATATTTTTCGCTGCTTCTCCAGGATCTACCATCAATGCCAAAACAGTGGCATACGGCGCTATCACAGTATCGTTGATAAGCCCCCGCTTTAGCCCGAGACTCGGTATTCCAAAAGCTTTATACTGATAGTTAAGCCTGAAGTCAAAGGCATAATAGCCTGACTCCGATACGCCCCAGGGAACCTTCCTTTTACGTCCGTAATCTTTCTGACATTCGATAACAAAATCATAGGTCTCATGGAGCAGAGTATTGGGATAATCCTTCATAATAAGCAGCGGCATAAGATATTCGAACATTGTACCGGTCCAGGAAAGCAACCCCTTATATCCATTGACCGAAGTCAGTGTCCTGTTGAGCATAAACCAATGCTCTTTCTTGACTTCACCCCGGGCAATTGCAATAAGACTTGCCTGTCTCGCCTCTGAAGCCAGCAGATCATAATAGGACTTTGTAAGCTGTTCTTCTTCCTCATTGTAGCCGATGGAAAAGAGCTTCCGTTTATTGTCAAAGAGAGGAAGGAAGGATGTATCCTCAATCAGCCTGTCAATCCTGGCAATCAAATCATTCAGCTTACCGTCTATCTCTCCGGTATCCTCCTTTATTCCTTCGTGATTGATATCCTTAAGAAAAGTACTGGCAGCCTTATGAAGCTTTATGCCCCAATTGAGCCTTTTCAGATCACTCTTTCTTATGATCTCCTCAAGCAGCTCCCGAAATCTGGAATACTCCAGTTCCTCACCCTCCAAAGCATTCTTAAAAAACCTGGCGGGTATATGGAGCTGTTCGTCTTCATGCCTGACCAGCTCAGAGGTATCCTGCAGTCCTAACACCATGCTCTTATCAATGTTATCCCTCTTCTGATATTCAAGCAGACCTTGCCTCAAGGTCATAAGATAGGCTATGAAGTTACCGCTGTCTACTGTTGAAATATAGCTGGGTCTCAATACCTCCAGTGTAATAGTGTCATACCAGTTATAGAGATGGCCTCTCCACTTTTTCAGCTTTTCTATTGTTGTTATTGTATTATCCAGTCTTTCAAGCATTTCCCTGGTGCTAATGTAGCCCATATCCCTAGCAGACATGATTGAGGCCAGAAGCAATCCGATATTTGTGGGAGAAGTCCTGTGAGCTACACCATTGGGAGGGTTCTCCTGGTAGTTGTCCGGAGGGAGGTAATTATCCAGGGCACTTACAAAATCCTCAAAGAAGCCCCATGTCTTCCTTGTTAACTCTCTCAGCTCCATTACTTCCTTTTCTCCAAGGATGTTCTTTTCTCTTGGTCTGGGCTTGCTTATCCAATGGGCCAGTGAAGGAGCAGCAGTCCAAAGTACAGCCAGGACTAGTACTCCGAAAAAGGCCTCAGGTGTATTGAAAATACTTAATACAACTGCAACTGCGGCTGCTGCCGGACATATCCACATACGTCTCCAGTAGCTGGCAATATCATTTTTTAATGCCAGCTCCATATCTGCTGCAGTTATCCATTCAAGCATATTTTTCTTTGTAATAAGCACCCGTACCAGTGTTTTAACTATGGCATCCAGCATAAGCTGTGCCTGATGCGGGAGAAACGTCAATACAAGCATAGATTGTATAAATTGTGTTCTTACTCTGTCCAGGGCACCATAGCCGTTTTTATCGCTCAGCTTCTCATTATACTTGATAAGTATAGCCTCAGCAAAGTTTATGAATATGGGAAATACCGCTGCGGCTAAAGTAAACAAAAACCACACCAATGCATTACCAGGCATTATGCTGAGGGAAAGCAGGAAAAGCAATATCTCACTTGGCGCAACAAGGCTTCTCCTCATATTGTCAAGAATTTTCCACCTGTTTATTGCAGATAACGGATTTTTTATGCTCTGACCCTTTGCATTACTTACCCTGCCAAAAAGCCACCTCAGAAGCTGCCAGTCTCCCCTGACCCACCTGTGCTGCCGCATTGAATGTGCATTGTAGCCTGAAGGATATCCGTCAATAAGCTCTATATCTGTGACAAGGCCTACTCTGACATGGGAGCCTTCAATAAGGTCATGGCTGAGTACTGTATTCTCGGGTATCATATTCCTGAGAATCCCCTGGAATACTGCAAGTTCATATATTCCTTTACCTGTAAAAATACCTTCTCCAAAGTAATCCTGATATACATCCGATACAGCATTGGTATAAATATCTATACCTCCCTGTCCTGCAAAAATCCGTGCGAATCTGGAGGCATTTGCGCTTGTAATATTTACACTGATCCTCGGCTGCAATAATCCGTAGCCTTCCCTTACTATACCCCTGCTTTCATCTACAACAGCCTTATTCAACGGATGAGTTACCGTCCCCAGTAATCTTCTGGCTGTTTCAATACTGAGCTTGGTATCGGCATCAATTGTAATAACATATTTTATATCCTTCAGTACACTTATGTTCCCCTCAATATGTTCAAAGGACAAGGGTCTGCTTCCCAACAGAAGCTCATTGAATTCATACAAGGCGCCCCTCTTGCGTTCCCAACCCATCCATCTGTTCTGTGCTTTGTTGAATATCCTTTTCCTGTGGAAAAAAAAGAACCTATCCGCATCCTTCCCATATTTCTTATTAAGCTCTCTTACCTTCATAATGGCTGCCGTTATGATTTCCTGATCCCCTTCGGCATTTTCCCGGTCATGATCCTTATAATCCCCGAGTAATGCAAAATACAGATTTTCCTCTCTGTTGGCAAGGTAGTATTCCTCAAGGTTCAGGAGCAGCTTCACTGCAGTACTTCCCTTTGTGAGCAAAGTAGGTACCACAACAATTGCAGCTGCACTCCCGGGGATCCCTTCCCTGAGTTCAAGCTTCGGTAAGAATGCAGGAATCTTTATATGCACAAGTATCCAATTTATCAGTGAAACGGCAACGTCACTTGCCGGAATCAATACTGCCAGAGTTATCAATATCAGTTTTCCAAGCCCTGTCACTCCTGAATTATAAGCATAGTTAAGCAGTATAAGTACAATAAAGGCTGTTATTGTACTTATAGAAAAAAAATACATAGCTGAAACAGAGAAGCCTGATGCACCGGGATGGCCTATTTTATTAAGAAGCTGTTCTTTTTCATCTCTGAAAAGATAATAGCCTATATGCTTATTATCCTCCACTGCACATTCAATAAGCTTCTTGGCCACCTGTATCTCCGATACCTTCAGTTTTTTTGAAAGCTTCTCCACTTCATGCCGGTAACTGTCCCTTGAAGGAAAGTCCATTTTTGAATATATATCCACCGGATCTTGCCGTAAGATCTGCTCAACCCGGCTGAGTTCCTCAAATATCAGCTTCCAGTCCAGGGTTGAAATGAATCTCAGGCTGGTTATGGAGTTGCCCATAGAAACCTGCCTGGAGGCCTGCTCCTTGTGTTCCAGATGAGTAATGCTTTCTGATGTGGTGTGCTGCTCTGACAGCCTCTCATCTATGTAGTATATTATGGGTGCAATTTCTATACCATGCTTTTTTAGCCTGTTCAGCAGGTGTTCTCCATAGGAGGGGTTGATGGCCTCAAGGTGCTTCATGCTTTCCTTTGCAAGGGCAAGCAGCTCCTCGGGCTTTCTATCCTTGTATGAGAGCAGCTGTTCTGCAAGCTTTTCAGCCTTATACCACTGCTGCTGCGATAACGCAATACTTTCGCACACGTGTCTTATATGTTCGATAAGCGCCATCCTTACCATCATCGGTATAGTCCAGAGCTCACCGCTTGACAGCAGTGACTGGGTCTGGTAGGCAGTTACAAAACCTACCAGCTGTTTGTCGTCAAATCTGCCGTCAGTATGTGAAACCAGCTCCAACGCTATCGCATAGACTCTCGGATACCCTTTCAGAGCACCCGATTTCAGTCTTGGCAGCTGGGAATAATATTTTTTTGACAGGTTCTGCCTTATTTCCTTTACCTGTTCTTCAACAATATAAAAGTTGTCCAATAGCCATTCTGCAGCTGGAGTGACACTGCTCCTCACATTTGAGTATTCATTCAGATCCTTGTAAACAGAGGTTATGAACCTGAAGTTCTTGTTCATTCTCGTTTCAAGACTGTAATACATCCTTGAGCTTTTGCCCACGACATGCTTCCGGGCTATTTCCAATGCGTGCCTTTCCAGCTCTTCAGCATTCAGTATGGCATCGTATACCTCCGGTTCATCCCTGTCTATGACATATAACAATTTGCTGAGCAATATTATCAGAACAACAGCAAGTACACCTGCTGCCATATATAAGTAGTAATATCCGGCACTCAATATAATCCTCACCATTCCTTAGTATTTGATACAATACTTTTTATTCTGTCGGTGTATAAAGCGGCAAGCTCTTTCGCATATTCCTCAGATGCTCCTTCTGCATAGATATTACATACGGGTCTTTCACTATCAGGAAGTATGAGAACCCACCCATTTTCACTGTTTATTCTTACTCCTTCAAAGAGTTCAAGCTCTCTGTTCTTGTTTTCCTCTATGATTTCCCTTATTACCCTGCCTTTATGCTGCCAGTCACATTGCACCTCGTTTTTCTCAATGTGAAAATGCGGAAGTTCATTTACAAGATCATACAGTATCACGGAATTGGCTGCCATAAAATCCAGCAGGCTGCCTAAGCCCCATATCCCGTCAAAATTGAGTATATACTGGAACAGAGCATCTTCCAGCCCTGCTTTATGATCAAACATTTCCTTCATAATGGCTGCAGGAGTGTTTTTAGTCCTGACAACCTCTATACTGTAGCATTCCGCCATCTTCTCAATGACCCTTGAAGCAGTGTGCGGTACTATAAGCCTTTTGTCCATGCCGGTTTTCAATATGATCAATGAGGTCAGGGCGAGCTGCTTATCCTTGTCAAGTATCCTGCCCTTGTGGTCAATAAGCACTGCGCTTTCCCCATCCTCATTCAAAACCACTCCCATACATGCCCCATGCCTGACAGTAAGCTCTGCTATCCGGCTGTTGTATGCGTTGGTCAGTCTTGTTACTCCGGAAAGCTTACGTTTCCCATTGAATGTGTTTACTTCCACAGTACAGCCGAGATTCCTGAAGTATGCTGCAGCCAGATCTGATAACTGCCCGGATATGGAGCCGACCACCAGTTTAAGCTTCAGAGCCTTTATTTTTTCGAAGTTCTTAAGCATGTTGGCTCCACTTTGTATATAGTAATGTGCAAAATCATCTATCCTGACTATATCCTTTATCCTATCTGCATTACACCTTTTGAAATCCTCCCTGATGAAGCTGTTTTCAATCTTCCTTTCGGAAGCCCTGTCTATGTTGATGCCTTCGCTGTTTGAGAATTCCACATGTACCTTGTTCTCCAGATTATGATCCTTCCAGATATGTACGCCGCCTTCAGCCCTGTAGAATCTTACTGCAAACCTCGTAATGGGCATGACTGCATTTTCAATACAAATGACTCCTATACCCGTAGACAGTATTCCTGATATAAAAGCTTCCCTTATTATTTCAGAAGCATTTGATCCGTCACTGCTAACTATGATCCTTGAGCCTTCCTTGATTGTGGAACCAAAGGCCGAGCCAAGCCGGGATGCAAATTCCGGCGTCAGATTGGTATTGACATCACCGCTTACATCTCTGAAGCCGAAAAGGGTTTTTGATACTTTTGTCCCCCACACAAGATTCTCTGAAACAACGGCATCTTCTCCTATGACCTTTTCTGGCCATATTTTTATATCCGGCTTTATTATCGCTCCGGTTTCCAGGGTGGAATTACTTCCTATAATAGTATTTTCAAAAAGATGGACACCATTCTTCAATGATACGCCGCTGCAGATTACAGAGCCTCTGCTTTGAACATTTCTGCCTATAAGTGAGTTTTTCCATATTATGCTCTTTTTTATGGAGGTAGCTTCTCCTATTTCGGTGTTGTTTCCTATTATTGCAGCCTCTAATACAGCTTTGCCCTTCAGCCTGCAGTTATCTCCGATAAGTATCGGAGCTACAAGCAAACTGCTTTCATGGATATTTGTATTTTCACCTATCCATATCCCTTTGTCGTACTCTTTATATTTAATATCTGTCTTCACTTTTCCGTTTAATATGTCAAAATTGACTTCCTTATATACCTTGAGATCGCCTATATCATTCCAATAATCTCTTGTAATATATCCGTACATGGGAATATTGTCCCTCAGTAGCTTTGGAAACAAATCCTTGCTGAAGTCGAAATTATCACCCTTTTTGTAGTAGTCCAGCACCTCCGGCTCAAGAATATATATTCCCGTGTTTATCGTATCGCTGAATACTTCCCCCCAGCTTGGCTTCTCAAGGAAGCTTGTAATCTTTCCGTTTTCGTCGGTGATCACAACTCCATATTCCAGTGGGATCGGTACTCTTTTTAATACCAGTGTAGCTTTGGAGCTATTGGATTTATGGAATTCCACCGCTTTCATAATATCTATGTCGGTCAGAGCGTCACCACTTATAATTACAAAGGTGCTGTCAAGAAAATTCTCTGCGTTTTTTACACTACCACCGGTTCCTAACGGAGTATGCTCAATATAGTATGTGAGCTTTACCCCATATTCCGCTCCATCTCCGAAATAATCGGTAACAACAGCAGGAAAGTATGCCAATGTTGCTGCAATATCTGTAATATTGTGCTTTTTCAGCAGCTCTATCGTATACTCCATTACCGGCTTATTCAACACAGGCACCATAGGTTTTGGTATGCCGCAGGTCACCGGCCTCAGCCTGGTACCTTCCCCGCCGGCCATTATTACAGCTTTCATTCCGTCACCCCATAGTCATATTTTTATTTAAATGCCTTATATTCCATCCACTGTAAACGGCACTATGCGATATTTTTCCCTAATGGCTGGATTTTATTATGGGTACATACAAAAAAAGTGAGAAGCCGGAACGATTTATGAATCGCTCTGGCTTCTCACCTTTATGTTTATATTATTTTATCATATTTTTCAGTATCCCCGGCACTGCTTCCATTGCAGCACTTACTTTGTCCTTATCCTTTATTCCGCCTTGGGCCATGTCAGGTCTTCCTCCGCCGCTTCCTCCTGCGAGCTTTGCAGCTTCCTTAATTACATTTCCGGAGTGTATACCCTTTGCAACTGCATCCTTTGAAGCCATTGCAAGCAGAGTTGTCTTTTCTCCGTCAAAGGAGCTGAGTAAAACAAAGGAGGTTCCTAGCTTATCCCTTAACTTGTCTCCCATTTCCCTCAAGCTGTCAATATCCATATTATCCATCGATGTTACAAGGTATCTGATGCCTTTCTCGTCCTTTGCTGAAGCAGCAAGCTCATCAAGCATCCCTACTGCCAGCTGGGATTTGAGAATGGATACTTCCTTTTCTGATTCCTTTAGCTGCTTAAGTACTGTGTCCATTCTCTTTATGCTCTCGCTTGGATGTGCTTTAAGTCTGTCACACAGTTCGTTCATCAGCCTTTCTTCTTCCTTCACATATTCATAGGCCTTTTCACCTGTGACAGCCTCTATTCTCCTTACCCCTGCCGCTATACCGCCTTCACTTATTATCTTGAAGAAACCGGCCTGGCTCGTAGTCTTCAGATGAGTGCCGCCGCATAGCTCGACACTGTAGTCTCCCATTGTAACTACCCTTACGACCTCACCGTACTTCTCACCGAACAGCGCCATAGCACCCAGCTTTTTAGCTTCTGCAATCGGAGTTTCCCTTACATTTATATCATAGCTTCCAAGAATAGCTTCATTTACTTCCTTTTCAATAGTATCAAGCTCTTCCTTTGTCATACCCTTGAAGTGCGAGAAGTCGAATCTTAACCGGTCGGGAGTAACAAGGGAACCCGCTTGTTCAACATGGGTCCCAAGATATTTTCTTAAAGCCTTATGAAGCAAATGTGTTGTTGAATGGTTCCTGGCTATTGCCATTCTTCTCCTGGTATCAATTTCTGCAAAGCAGAAGTCACCTACCCTGACCTGTCCGCTTACTACCTTGCACAGGTGTGCAAATCTGTCGCCCGTGACTTTTTTGCAATCCTTTACCTCCAATTCAAAGCCTTCTCCGGCTATTCTTCCGGTATCGGCTGCCTGACCGCCGCTTTCTGCATAGAAAGGTGTCATATCAAGCACTACATTGACTTCCTCCCCTTCCTTGGCACTGTCGGTCAATCCATTTTCCCCAACAATTGCTTTTACTGCAGCTTTTGCAGCATAGCTTTCATAACCAACGAATTTGGTTTTTATGTTCCAGTCAATCTTCGCATATACGTCTTCCTTCCAGCTCTCTGCACTGCTGTCCGCCCTTGCAGCCCTTGCTCTTTCCCTCTGGCTCTGCATTTCCTTCTGGAAGGTCTCCTCATCAACAGCTAAGCCCTGCTCCTCCAGTATGTCCTTTGTAAGATCCAGCGGAAAACCGTAAGTATCATAAAGCCTGAAGGCGTTTTCTCCGGATAACGTACCAGTCTTGGTCAGCTTCAATTCGTCAATATAACCCTGGAGAATTGAAAGTCCCTGGTCCAGTGTTTCATAAAACCTGTTTTCTTCTATATCAATAATATTTAATATATAATCCTTCTTTTCAAGCAGCTCGGAATATGCATCCCCGCTGACTTCAATAACCTTTAAAGCCAGATTGCTGAGGAAGGGTTCAGTGAGTCCCAGCAGTCTGCCATGTCTTGCAGCCCTTCTTAACAATCTCCGGAGTACATAGCCTCTTCCTTCGTTGCTTGGCAATATCCCATCGGATATCATGAAGGTGACACCTCTTATGTGGTCGGTGATTACCCTTATGGAGACATCCTTCCTTGGGTCTTTGCCGTACTCCACCTTTGCAAGACTGCAGATACTGTCCAATATATACCTTATGGTATCAACCTCAAATATATTGTCTACCTCCTGCATTACTGCAGCCATTCGCTCCAGCCCCATACCTGTGTCTATATTGGGCTTTGCCAGCCTGTTGTAATTGCCCTCTTCATCCTTATCGAACTGTGTGAATACAAGGTTCCAGAATTCCATATACCTGTCACAGTCGCAGCCCATTTTGCAGTCTTCCTTGCCGCAGCCTGTCCCCGGTCCCCTGTCATAATATATCTCTGAACATGGTCCGCAGGGACCAAGGCCTATTTCCCAGAAGTTGTCCTCCTTGCCCATTCTCACAATCCTGTCGGCAGGCAGCCCTATCTTATTATGCCATATATCAAAGGCTTCATCATCATCCAGATATATTGTCACCCAAAGTCTGTCTACCGGCAGCTTGAATACCTCAGTGCACAGCTCCCATGCCCAGGCAATGGCTTCATCCTTGAAGTATTCACCAAAAGAGAAATTACCCAGCATCTCAAAAAAGGTTCCATGTCTTGCAGTCTTCCCCACCCTCTCAATATCAGGGGTTCTGATGCACTTCTGGCAGGTTGTCGCCCTTAAGCTCGGAGGTACGGCCTGCCCTGTAAAAAATGGCTTTAGGGGCGCCATACCTGAGTTTATGATAAGCAGGCTCTTGTCACTCTGGGGGACAAGAGACGCGCTTTTCATCCTCAAATGCCCTTTGCTTTCAAAGAAGCTGAGGAATTTTTCCCTGACTTCATTCAGTCCTAACTTTTCCATGTTAAATCCTCCTAAGTATATATTTAAATAAAAAAATAAACCCTCCATCCCTGTTAGGGACGAAGAGATCTTCGCGGTACCACCCTAGTTGCCCAAATAGGCCACTTTACTGGCTTTTGCCATGCAGTATAACGCCTGCAGCGTCTTATAGAAGCTCAGCAGCAGCTTCAGCAGCCTTCTCCGGGGATTCTCACCAGCCATCCCTTCTCTTGCTTATGCTGTTTCTATATAGGTTGCATCAAAGAAGTTTCAAGGAAGAATTGGGCAACCTATGAAATCAAGGTAAATGTTTTGCAATATTTGAATTTCGATGTAAGATGTTTATTGCAAAGCATATAGTACAGCATATTGGAATCAGTCTGTTTACTCCTCTGCGTCTACGCATTATGAATATATACGAAAATTATATATTAGTCTGGCAGCTTTGTCAATAATTCTCATTATGCCTGCCTGTCTCTCAATATGTGCCTCAGTGTAAGCTTTACAGCCGCCAGAACCGGAACAGCCATTATAAGCCCTATTACTCCCAGCAGCTTACCTCCCACTATTAAGGACATTATTACATAGACCGGATGTATCCCCACACTATTTCCTATTATCCTGGGCGTCAGAAATCCGCTTTCTATCTGCTGAATCACTATAAAAGCGCCTGCTGCATACAATGCCTTTCCTGTCGAATCCAACAGCGCAAAAAGTATAGTCGGCACAATTCCTATAAAAGGCCCGAAGTATGGAATAATATTTGCTATTCCGGCGAATATGCCCAGAATAAATGCATATTTGACCTTTATCACAATAAGCGCTATTGTGGTGAATACACCCACAAAGCTGCCAACGATTATCTGCCCTCTTATATATTTACCAAAAACATTATCTATATCCCTGAGAAGCACTATAAATTTCGTACGCTTTGCCTTTGGCAGCAAAAGAATGAACTGGTTCTTGAAGTACTCACTATCCTTAAGCATATAAAAGGCTATGACAGGCACTATTATAATGTTGAAAAGCTGTGAGAAAACCTCTATTATACCGTTGGCTATATTTTGAAGCACTGTTAGAATCATGCTCTGAAGCATGTATATATTTTCATCCAGTACGTTTTTAAAGCTCTCAGGAAGCCCGCTGTTCATATAACCCTCCTGAAACCTTTTCAGAAGCTCCTGCATTTGCCTTGTATACTGCGGTATGTTCTGTGCAAGCACGCTAATTTCTTTGATAAGCTTGGGTACAAGCACAAAGGACAGCAGCAATATTATTGATATGAATATCAAGTATACTATAAGTACCCCGTATATCCTCCTGATCCCTTCCTTTTCAAAGACTTTCACTATAGGATTAAGTAAATAGGAAATAACTGCCGCAATTATAAAAGGCTTCAACATGGTACTGATCTTAATGCCATATCTCAGCACTATAAAAAGCAGCACGGCCAGTATAAAGATATTTATGAATTTGATATTGACCTTCCTTGAACCCCAGATACTATTCATAAAGCTCATCCCATTAATATTTTTATTATATAATTATATGTACTGTGAAAAAGATATATCATAAAAAAATCAGTTGAAGCCTGTGTTTGAAAATTCCTGGTTACTTACTGTCAAACCAGCATTGTGCATTATAATCCTTAAGAATAATGCTTGCTCCTGACAGCATATGCCCACAGTCCAATTTCATTATGCGTCTGCCCTTCAGTATATCGTCCAGATAGCCTTCCGACAGCTCAAAAGCGTTTATTATTCCACTATCTGTATCGATAAGCAGGTCTCTTGTTATTCCCAAAGCCTCCCCCTTTGGACTCAGCACCATCTTTCCCAGCATATTCCTATAGCTTTGAAAACGCCTGTGCTTCATACTCAACTCTCTCACGCTGATCTTATTAATATTGCCAACTATTGCTATGCTGTTCTGTGTAATTGCAGTTATGTTGCTGAAGAGTATCGCCTCCAGAGACCTTCTGAAGATTCTTTCCCTGCACACCAGGGCATATACCCTGGCCTCCCTCATGTCAATGATAACATCCCGTATCGTGCACAGCCTTTTTGATGACATGCTCTGTACTACCGGCAAATCGATAATATCATTTATTCTGAACATTCCAATCACCCCTCTTCGGGTTCGAGGTTCCAGGTTCGGGGTGCGGGAAGATTTTCCTGTTCTCCCCGCACCTCGTACCCCGCACCTCGCACCTAAGCTCCATTCTATCCAATACAAACACTTATCTTATTTTTAGCAAATAAGCAATAATCATTAAAGAAAGCGATTAGAATATTAAAGAAAAAAGACCGGATTTCGGTCTTTTTCACTTTTTCTGGTTATCATACTGGTTAAAAAGCTCTCTTAAATTGTGTGCCATCATGCCCTGCTCTTCAGCCATCTTTTTGAAGGTCCCTGAAACCTTCCCGTCATTTATATTCTTTGAATACATTTCAAAATCCCTGACCAGCTCCATGGTATTATTCCAGGCTCTTTGAAGACAATCCCTGGTATTCATCATGCCATTGCTGTCCAAACTGTTCTTATCCATTACAACACCTCCACTGCTCATATTCTCTCATTATTTTAGCTAAATCAGCCAATATTATTCATAACAGTAGAAGAATGTGTAATAAATAAGACGTTGATTTTCAGTCACTAGTCTCTGGTCACTGGTCTCTAGATTCCTTGGTATTCCTTATAAGTACAGATATAGGCCAGCCTTCGAAGCACTACTCAAATCTAGTGACTAGTGTCTAGCGACTTTCTATCGTGCCCCCGCCGACCAGTACATCGTCCTGGTAGAACACTACTGCCTGCCCGGGGGTTATTGCCCTCTGAGGCTCTTCGAATACGACCCTTGCTTTGCTATCGTCAATTGGAGTTACAATAGCATCCGCTTCCTTTGCGCTGTACCGTATCTTCGCCTTTACTTCAATAGGTCCTTCAAGCTTTTCAAAGGTGATATAATTCATCTGTGAAGCGATCAATTCCCTGCTGAATACCTCGGTCTCATCTCCAAGTACCACAAGGTTTTTTTCAGGTATTATTTCAACTACAAACATCGGCTTACCCATGGCTATCCCAAGGCCTTTCCGCTGTCCTACGGTATAATGGGCTATGCCTTTATGGGTGCCGAGTCTTCTTCCCTGTGTGTCAACAAAAAATCCCGGCTTTATTTCATCGCCTCTTCTTTCACTTATGAAGCGACTATAATCATTATCTTCCACAAAGCAGATTTCCTGGCTCTCCGGTTTGTTTGCCGTTCTAAGGTCCAGTTCCCTTGCAATCTCTCTTACCTGTTCCTTGTTGTAATCCCCCAGTGGCATCAGTATATGGCTCAGCTGGTCCTGGGTCAGGTTGTACAGCACATAGGTCTGATCCTTCTTTGGAGCAGCTGACTTTTTAATGATATGCCTCTTATAGCCCTCATCATACATGATCCTCGCATAATGTCCGGTAGCAACATATTCAGCCTCCAGAGCCTTTGATCTCTCCAGCAGCGCATCGAACTTAATGAATTTGTTACAGGCTATACATGGATTGGGAGTTCTCCCTACAAGATACTCATCGACAAAATAATCAATAACCATCTTTTCGAATATCTGTTTGAAGTTCATAACGTAAAAGGGTATGTCAAGCTTATTGCATACCCTTCTGGCATCCTCCACAGCAGATAAAGAGCAGCAGCCGCCTTCCCTGATAATGGCGTCCTTGCTCTGATCCTGCCAGATCTGCATTGTTACTCCTATCACATCATAACCTTGCTGCTTCAAAAGATAAGCAGCGACAGAGCTGTCAACTCCGCCGCTCATACCTATAACAACACGTTTTTTCATCGGCATTCAACTCCAAATTCAGCGTTTAGTGCCTCGTAACGTATATCCTTCTTGAGCACGCGAGGCACTGAATCAAGGTAGTGATTATTAACACTATGAAAGACAAGAAAACTGTTGTGTTAATAATCACTAGCTATTTACACTTCCGCTCACACTTACTGCAACATTCTTCTTCATCAGGTTCAACTCCTATAGCTTCAGAGGATTTGAATTCCTTCCCCTGCTTTTTCATATAATCTTCTATCGCAGCCTTTACAGCTTCCTCTGCAAGCACTGAGCAATGTATCTTTGCTGGCGGCAGCCCGTCCAGAGCCTCAATTACAGCCTTGTTTGTAAGCTGGAGGGCTTCTTCTACTGTCCTGCCTTTTATCATCTCAGTGGCAATACTGCTTGTTGCTATTGCGGCTCCACAGCCGAAGGTCTTGAACTTAACATTCTTTATGATGTTGTCTTCTATCTGCAGATATATCTTCATGATATCTCCGCATTTTGCATTGCCTACTTCACCAATGCCACTGGCGCCGGCTATCTCACCAACATTCCTCGGACTTGAAAAATGATCCATTACTTTTTCACTATACATTAGTATTTCCCCCTTTAACCTTCTCATACAACGGCGACATTTGCCTCAATCTTTCCACTATTTCCGGCAGTACCTCCAGAACATAATCCACATCCTCTTCCGTATTGACATCTCCAAGAGACAATCTCAGGGATCCATGAGCTATTTCATGGGGCAGTCCTATTGCCAGAAGCACATGTGAGGGATCCAGCGACCCTGAGGTACATGCTGAGCCGCTTGAACCTGCTATACCCTTCATATCCAGATTAAGAAGCAGCGACTCTCCTTCTATATATTGAAAACTGAAGTTTGTATTTCCCGGCAGCCTTTTTTCCGGATGCCCGTTCAACCTGGTATATGGTATCTTTTCCATAACGCCTTTTATAAGCTTATCTCTCAGAGCCATTATCCTGCTGCTGTGCTCTTCAAGATTATTAGTTGCAAGCTCAATAGCTTTTGCGAGTCCTATAATACCCGGAGTGTTTTCTGTTCCAGCTCTTTTTCCTCTTTCCTGTGCACCGCCGTGAACAAAGTTCAGGACTTTTACTCCCTTTCTCACATAAAGAACGCCTATCCCTTTAGGCCCGTAGAACTTATGTGCTGAAAGTGAGAGCATATCTATGTTCTGTTCCTTTACGTCGATCCTTATGCTTCCTGCTGCCTGCACTGCATCGGTGTGGAAGTATATCCCCTTTTCCCTTGAGAGCTTTCCAATGGCTGCTATGGGCTGCACAGTACCTATTTCATTATTGGCATACATGATTGAAATAAGTATCGTCTTATCAGTTATTGCATTTTCAACATCCTCAATACTTACCAGTCCGTACTCGTCTACAGGGAGGTATGTAACTTCAAAGCCTTCCTTCTCAAGGTATTCACAAGTGTGTAAAAGGGCATGATGCTCAATGCTGCTGGTTATTATATGATTGCCTTTGCTTCTGTTCGCATAGGCAGCACCTTTGATAGCCCAGTTGTCTGCCTCGGAGCCTCCGGCTGTAAAATATATCTCCTCCGGTAGAGCGCCCAGTGCTTTTGCAACTTTTTCCCTGGCTATATCAACATGCTTCCGGACATCTCTTCCAAACTTATGAATACTTGACGGATTGCCGTACTGTTCGGTAAAGAATGGCAGCATTTCTTCCAGCACTTCTTTTTTTGTATAGGTCGTAGCTGCATGATCCAGATAAATAGCCTTGTTACTGTTCATTTGCTTTCTCTCCTTCTTTCTTTTGCTTAAGCTTATAGTAGTCATTTACCATATCATTCAAAGTAATAGAATCTATCACATTATTAATACTTTCCATTATTTTTTCCCAAATCAGCCTGGTTACGCAGTAATCAGCCCTTGTGCACTCCGGTACATCATCCAGAACACATTCGGACGGCGCCAGGGGACCTTCGAGAAGTCTTATTATTTCACCTACAGTAATCTCCTCAGGCTTTCTGCTCAATTCATATCCGCCCTGGGCACCTCTTACACTGGTCACCATACCCGCTTTTTTAAGATGGGCTATCAGCTGTTCCAGATAGGTTTCAGAAAGCTGCTGCTTCTGAGCCACTTCCTTCAGAGACATCGGACCTGATCCATAGCTCAGTGCAAGCTCATACATCATTTTAAGCCCGTATCTTCCCTTAGTTGACAGTATCATTTTACCAGCTCCTTATTAATTCCTACCTTTTAACTCGGATTTCAATATAAGATTACCATAGCATAAAAATAATGTCAATATTAAATTCTACTTTTTTAGTCGGAATTAATTATATTATATTTATATTGGCTGTTTATATTCATATACATAACATTAAAAGGTGCGGCCAAGGCCGCACCCTTTTATATAAATTGCCCTCCAATATATTGCTATATTGAAAAGCAACGACTAATCTATAATATATACTATGCAACTGTCTGCAAAATGTTAATACTGTGTTTTTTTAGGATAAGCCAATGCCCATATATTTTATGCCTGACCCAATGATTTTATTCTTCTGAAGCGCTCTGCAGCAGTCGAACAGTATGGTTTCCTTCAAGGTTCCACTTGAGCAGTCATTTAGTAATTCCAGGTATTCCTGTCAGCCTTTGCATAAAGCAAGGCGCTGTCATAAACTTCTACCTCTTTAATACTCAGACACACTGCGTTCTGCAGATTCAAGGCATCAAATACCTGCTTTGCAATATCATATAAAATAATTAAAGGTTAGAATTTCTTCTAACCTTTTTTTCTGATGTTAAGTGTTTTCAAAATTGTATCAACTTCTAAGCCCTTTGCTTCGGCAGCCTGCCTTACTGTCCTATCCTGGAAACCGCCTCAGCCGCAGCCTGATGTAAGCAGATCATAGTGCTTCAGAATTCTTTTTACACCTGGATATTTTCTTATGATTTCTTTTATTTTCATATCCTCGTTAATCATACTGCACTATTAGGCCGGAGGGTGCGGAGGAATAGGCATTCCTAATTGTGGAGGGTTGAAGGAAGGAATATCTTCATATTCAAATTCTTCACAGAAGTCAACATCAATAGGTGAGATATCCTCTTCAATCGCACAATAACCCAACACCGGCACACACAGCTGTACTTCGGCATCAAACTTGACAGCGACGAATATACCTAAGCTGGTAACCAATATTTCATTGTTTGTCGTATTATTTTCATCATCAATTATCGCTTCTCCAAGGCACTGAAGCTCAAACCTTCCCTGATCCAGGAAGTGCAGCAAGCTTTCAAAATTCTCTTCACAGGCATTAGGGTAAGTCCTTCTTACACTGAAGGAGAAGCAGAGTTCTCCGCAAGGCCCTGCCGATAAATTAGTTCCTTCCGGTACATCAAGCACTTCGAGTCTTATAAGATTTCCTTTGATGTCCTTTCCAAATACGTCACAGCAGCATTTACCTGAGAATTTAAGCCTCTTGTCGCCGCCTGCGGATACATTCTTTATCTCTACATTGCTGAGCTTGCAGTTCTTCAGTATCAATGCCGGCAGTATGGTATCCCCGAAGGGTTTTCCGCATACCTGGAACTTTATTCCTTCTACGCAGTCCTTTAATACAAATTCGTCAAATATCTTCTTAACCTTAATGCATTCAAATACCAGGTTTCTCCATTCGCTTTTCCCGTCTACACATACCTCTACTCTAGTAGTCCCTGCACATAATACAGTTTGTAATGAAACATTACTGTTTGTCACATTCTCACCTTCCTTATATATTTATTACTTTGCTGCCTAGTTTATAATATGGAGGGATACTTGTTTTGGTGAACAAGTTTACATTAAAATTTGTAATTTTCCATTGCAATAACATATAAGCACTGCCAAATCCATATATATTACATAAAGCCCTTAGGTGGTGATTGCAAGGTGGATATCAGACCGTCAATATTACTGGAGGATTCCAAAGGGATCAGACTCTTCTTCTATTACAGGGATTCTTCCATATATTACAGGGAAGTTTCCGTTACAGGAGATACAAAGGATACCATGCTTATCAGTCAGGCGAATGGAGATTTTTCTGCTGCAGCAGGTTCCGACGATACCATATACCTGACCTGCAACAGCAGGTATAAAGGGGTCCTGCTATTTACTTACAGCAACAACGGCTGGAAGTTTGAACCTGTTATGAGCCTGCACAACAGCTCAAATATGTATATAATGGACACAATCGTGCTGAATGGCTCTGTACACATATTTTTTTCCAAAAAACTTCCCATCGCCAATCTATACAACGTGTATCACATTCAGAAGAATATCAGTGAGCATATGCCCTACCTGGAATATTCCTGGAGGAAAAACAGCCTTTCTGAAATATATTCTCAGAATATAGAGACCTCTTACTCCATTCTCCCATCAAAAGGAGATATAATACACTATGCCAGTGTATGGTATGATGGGATCCACTATTTTATCAACTACTACTGCTACGATGATTCCATCAAGTCCTGGATCCAGAAAAACCTTAATATATCATACAAGAACCAGGTATTCGTCAAGCTCATATACCATAATAAAAGAATAAACCTGTTTTGTTTTTCCAATGATAAAGATGGGGGTCACATTAACCATTTTCAGATAAAATCCTCAGGGGCAAGTGAAATAGAATTCAAAGAGCTCAGCAATACCCTGATCAATACCGGCGGGGCAGTTCCCCTGTTTTATTCCGACGAAAAATCCATACAGCTGGCCTGGGTAAAAGATAATATCTTTCATCAGTATGCTTTTGATGACTCTTCTGCCAAATGGAAGAAGATTATTGACCTGCCGGTAACAGCGGATGATAATTTACATGTAATCAAAACAATCAGGAGCTCAGTTGCCAATTCCGCTTCAAAAGGATACTTCTTTCTGGATAAGGACTACAATATCGCAA
>Ga0196971_1000115_pt1 | contig 79345 bp, 65 predicted proteins | sample S1v_1013CmetaG_FD_148660 | JGI IMG/M metagenome (GOLD analysis project Ga0196971, IMG submission 148660) | Soil microbial communities from Anza Borrego desert, Southern California, United States - S1+v_10-13C | ecosystem: Environmental > Terrestrial > Soil > Desert | place: USA: California...
TTCGCTTCCGGATAGCCGCCACCGAGTGCGTCCCCGGCACGTTGACGCTCCGGGGGTAGGGGGAAATCTGCCCATTCTTCACGCCTTGGCCCCAAATCGCACCCATTGGCCGCCGTTTGGCCCTAACCAAGCTATGTTTCCGACTTTGCGGGGAAGCGCCGAGTGGAATGGTGAAATATGCGGGCTAGATTCCGGTTTCCACAATCCGCCGAGAGAACCGAGGAGTCGTAGATCGGCAATCCTCTGCCGACCATGGTCTCCGAATTCGGCATTCAGCCTTTTTCGTATTACTATCCCCGAAAAATAAAAACGGCTGTTGTCGCTCATCGTTTGATGAAAACGGGCGACACGGAATCTGGATTCGATTACGGCATCGTGCAGGGCACGCCCTGCATCATCCTTCGGTGGGATAGTTCATGTTGCGAGTCAGGCTGGCGCTGGTGGTCGCCATCTCCCTGTGTTTCGTCTTCGTACTCGGCTTTACGCTGTACTGGGGGTCTCACAAAATCGCCCTTTATTCGTCGCGCAGCCAGTCGGCTTATGAGGCGTTCGATCGGTATCAGCAGCTCTATCGGGAAGCTTATCGCTATTTCAAACAGCGCATGGATCTGCTTCTGGTCGACCAGCAAGGCACGGCGGCGGATGTGGAAATGTCCCGCCAGCGTCTGCACGATGCCGTCGAGCGCCTGCGGAAGGCCACCGCAACGGATGTGGACCCAGCCAACGATATCCAAGCCTGGCAGTCTCATCAGAGCGAGCTGGACAGCATCGCCCGTCTGAGCGCCGCGCTCGAAGCCGGCATGCACCGGTTCGATCAGGTCGACCGCCTGCGTCATGAAGGGCGGCGCGAGGAGGCGTTGCTGCTGCTGTCGGACGTTCTGGAGGAAGACATCGACCGTAAATTCGATCCCTTGATCGACGGCGCGATCAGCCGCGAGCGCGAGCGGGCTCTGGTGGCGAGGGAGAGACTGATGGGGCTGGTCGGCCTTTCCAGCTGGATTTCCATCAGTACGGCGCTCATCTCGGTGGTTTTCAGCATCGCTGCGGGCGCCATGCTCTTCAGAAGCATCCGTAGGCCGATCGAGGCCCTGATGCGCGGCACCGACGAAATCGCGGCGGGCAATCTGCCTTACCGCATTCCCATCGATAGCCGGGACGAGTTCGGCTATCTCGCCAAGCACTTCAATCAAATGGCCCAAGAGCTGGAAGTCCAGCAGCGGAAGCTCGGCGAGGCGCGCGCCGTCCTGGAGCAAAAGGTCGCGGAGCGGACGCTCGAACTGAACCACCTCAACGGCGAGTTGCAACGCCTGGACCATGCGCGGCGGCAGTTCTTCGCCGATATCAGCCATGAGCTGCGGACCCCGATCACGGTCATCCGCGGCGAGGCGGAAGTGACGCTGCGGGGGAGAAACAAAGAGCCCGAGGAATACAAGGAGTCGTTGCTGCGGGTCCTCGATCTGTCGCTGCAATTGGGCAAGCTGGTCAACGATCTGTTGTTCCTCGCCCGCGCCGAAACCGCTCACATGCAGTTCGAATGGGAAACGCTCGATCTCGCCGAACTGGTCGTCAATGCGGCCGAGGACATCCGCGTGCTGGCGCAGAACAAATCGATCGAGGTGAGGTTGAACGTTACGGATACACCGGTGTGGGTCCGCGCCGACAAGCAGCGGCTTCGGCAGGTCATTTTTATTCTCGGGGACAATGCCTGCCGTTACTCGAGCACCAGTAGCCGGATCGTCATCGATTTGGAGACCGACGGCGCGGAAGCGATTTTGCGCGTCAACGATCACGGCATCGGCATCCCCGCTAAGGATCTGGAACTGATCTTCGACCGCTATTACCGCAGCATGAACGCCCGCCGTTCCAGCGACGACGGTACCGGCCTCGGGCTCCCGGTCGCCAAGGCCATCGTGGCCGCGCATGGCGGGCAGATTTCGGCGGACAGCAGCGAAGGGGCGGGCACAACATTTGCTGTAACGTTGCCGCAAATTAAACAGAATGAAAGCGCGCTCGATGCCAGTGCCGAGGATTTTGATTACATCCGAGAATCGGCCGCATAACTCAACGGATGATTTTTGTGGGAGAGGGGCTTTAGCCCGCGACCCGAAAGCCGCCCCGGATCGCGGGCTGAGGCCTGCTCCCACCGAGGTATGCGCTTCTTAGGCATGGGTGCGGCACGACATTTAAACCGAAAGTGCTCAAAGAGATCTCCGACGCTGCGGCCAAGTTTTGCTTGCCGCGGTTTCACGACCGGATTTTTTGGCTCATTCAATAAAACGCTTTTTAGCTGAGGTAATAAGAGCTTGGACATTCTGCTGGTGGAGGATGACGAGCGTATCGTTGAGTTCGTCAGACGAGGTTTGAAAGCCGAGGGGTACAAGGTGGATGTCGCCCGCACGGGACAGGAGGCGACCACGCTCGGTACGGCGGGGGCTTACCGATTGATCATCCTCGATCGAAAGCTGCCCGATCTGACCGGTCTCGAAGTATGCGAGCGCCTGCGCATCAATCGTATCGACACGCCTATACTCATGCTGACGGCCATGGATACGGTGCAAGACAAAGTGACCGGTCTCCGCTCCGGCGCGGACGATTACATGACCAAACCCTTTTCGTTCGAAGAACTGCTCGCGCGCATCGAAGCGCTGATGCGCCGGCGCGGGGGAGAACTCAAAGTCGAGTCAAAGGAACTCCGCATCGCCGATCTGGTGCTGAACCAGGAGACTCATGAAGTTCGACGCGGCAATCAGGTGATCGACCTCACGCCCAAGGAATTTGCCTTGCTCGAGAGTTTCATGCGGGCTCCCGGCAAGGTTCTGAGCCGGACGCGAATTCTGGAACAGGTGTGGGGCTACAGCGCCGATCCCATGACCAACGTGGTCGACGTGTACGTCCGCCAACTTCGGCGCAAGATCGATGATGGCTACGACCACAAGCTGCTCAAAACCGTTCGGGGTTACGGCTACAAGCTGGATGCCTCGCCGGAGTCGGATGTGATGGCCCAGGACGGCGCGGGGGGTAAATAGGACGCCGGGTCCGGTCACCTACAATAAAGTGGTCAAATCGACTGCTTCGAACTCATCACCAGGTGTATTTCATGAAAAGAGCTATCCAGAATAGCCTGTCCTCAGCCGCACGTTGCGGCGGGGTTTTGCGCGGGGAGGAATCAGGTTTCGGCCGTTTCCTTCTTTTTCTCGCCATTCTTCCGCGATGGTCGCTCGCGGTCATGGCGATAATCTTGGGCGGATACCAAAGCCTCGCGCTCGCCGATACCGTTACGGTCAGTCCGACCGCGCCTTCCGTACCGGCGAACGCGGGGACGGTGGACATCACTCTCACCTATTCGCGAGGGCCGAACGAAGACGTAACCGGTACGCTGGACGTGACCTGGATCACGGAGGATGGTACGGCAACGGCTCCGTCGGACTATACCGGAGTGAGCGGACAGGCGAGCTTCGATCGCGGGGGAGCATTGACGCAAACCCAAACCATTACGATTCCCATCGTCAACAATCCGAGCCTGACCTCGCCGAGATCATTCACGCTGAATTTGAGCTGTCTCGACTTTATGAACGAGGGCTCCTGCGACCCCGCTGTGTTCCCGACAAATTCCGTCACCATCACCATTACGCCTCTGCCGCCTACGCCGCCTCCAGAGCCTCCACCGCCCACGGAGCCTCCGGCGCCTACGCCAACACCTCCGCCACCGACGCCAACGCCGCTCAACGAACTGCCCGGGCTCAGCGAGAATCAACGGTCCGTGGCCGTGGCCCTGATGAACGCCTGTGACGGCGCCGGCGGCGAACTGGTGCAGCGCTGCTCGGACCTGTTGGGTTTCGGACTGACCGACGCCGAGAAGGTCGCCGCCTTGAGCCAGATCACCCCCGAGCAGGTGGCGTCCCAAACCAGCATGCCCCTTCGCGTCGGCACCGGGCGCATGGCCAACCTGCAGCAGCGCCTGACCCAGTTGCGCCACGGCAGCGGCGGACTCGACCTAGCCCTGAATGTCGACGGCCGAAAGATTTCCTACGACCAGATCGCCCGTGTGCTCGGGAAGGAGTCCGGCGGCGCGGCGGGTGACGAGCCCGACGATCCGTTACGGGATGGGCCTTTAGGGATATTCGTGCAAGGCCGGTTCAACGGGGGCGATCGGGACAGCACCGGTGCGGAGCGGGGCTATCGGTTCACGACCGGCGGCCTCACCCTGGGCGCCGATTACCGGCTGACCGATCAGTTGATCCTGGGCCTCGCGTTCGGTTACGACGGGACATCTTCCGTCTTCAGCCAGGATTCCGGTGCCATGGACACCGATTCGTACCACGGCTCCTTCTATGGCAGCTATTACCTGCCCGAGGATTTCTATCTGGATTGGATCGGAAATTTCACCCGCCACGACTACGACATGAAGCGCAATATCCGCTATACCGGATTTTCATCGAAGGCGCGCAGCAATCCGGAAGGCAACCAATACGGTTTCGCCGTGAGTTTCGGCAAGGATCTCGCCATCCGCGAATGGAACCTGAATCCGTATCTCCGCATGGAGTACGCCAAGCTACAGATCGACGCCTATCAAGAACAGGGTGGCGGCGGCCTGGGTTTGGCCTTCGGCAGCCAGGACGATCATTCCTTGACCACGGACTTGGGGGCGCAGTTCGGCCGGTCCTTCAGCCTGCCTTGGGCGGTATTGACCCCGTCGATTCGCTTCGAGTGGGAGCACCAGTATCAGAACGGTTCGCGCGACATCAGAATCCGTTTCGCCGACGCGGCTTCCGGCACCGGCGGTTTTTCCATCTCCAACTCGGTCCCGGACCGCGATTATTTCAACCTGGGCGGTTCCTTGGCCGCCACTTTGCCCGGCGGCAACGCCGCTTTCCTGCGCTACGAAACCCGCCTCGGCCAGCGGACCGTTTCCAGCCATATCGTCGAAGCCGGCGTCAGGATTTCGTTTTAGGCAATGCGCCGGGAACGGCTTCGCCATATCCCGGCCTACAATTCCGTCAATCTCCTCCTGATTCGTAGGCCCGAATAAGCGTCAGCGATTCATACGGCACCTCCCTGTGCCGCCCCCTTCGGGCGCCATGCGTGCAAATCGGCCTCGCCACGCTACGCGGTCCCGCTTCACTCGCGAGTCCGGGTCAGGTCTTCCCTGGTCTGCCCGCTTCGCCGCGTTGCGGCTCGCCCTGCCGATTTGTCATACGGCACTTCCGTGTACCGTACCCTGTGGGCGCTTCGCGTGCCATGCGGCTCCCGGCCGCTTGGTCCGGCATCTTCTACTCACGGCTTTGCAAAAGCCCGCCTCAAAAAAATAATCCAATCCTCATCTCATTTTAATTTTTCCCTCGGCTGTTCACTCATCTTGTTCCCGTAGGCTAATGCTCGAAGGCTGCTTCCGCTCCCATGCGTAAGGATGCGCAAAGGAGGCAGCCCTTCTTGATGTGGCGGGGAACAATAAGAGGTTGACGAACATGCCACTCGGTTTTGGAATCGTATTCAGAGGACTTTACAAACAGTATGGGCACACGGTGATCGTGCTGTTGAGATTTCTCGACATCGCGATGTTGCTGGGTGCGGCCTGGGTTGCCTTTTACTTCTGGCATCAGAAGCTCGTCATCGATCAGGACCACCGGGTCGTCATCGCGCTCGGCATTCTGGGCGCCATCATCTTCTTCGAGATCGGGCAGATCTATCGTCCCTGGCGGAGTGATCCGATGCGGGGAGAAGTCGTCCGCATCCTGCGCGCCTGGCTATTTACCCTGATCTCGGTCGTATCCATCGTCGCCCTGGTCCGACTGCATGTCTGGCTCGGGTCCAGCTATCGCTGGATCGCGACCTGGGGCGTGCTGGGTTTTCTCTTCGTCATTCTTTCGAGAGCCGTACTGTCGCGCGCGCTGCGGATATTGCGCGCACGCGGCTGGCAACAAGGCCGGATTGTGATGGTCGGACTGAATGAAATGGCGATCGCCGCGAGCCGCCAGTTGAACGATTCGCCGTGGGCCGGTTTGCAGGTGGTCGGTTATGTCGACGACCGCGCCACGCCTAGAGGGCTGGCGGGAGAGATTTCCCTGCCGCGGCTCGGCGCTCTGAAGGATTTGGCGTCTCTCGTGACGCGGGAAGCCATCGACGAAGTGTGGGTGGCGTTTCCGTTCAAGGGCGAGTCGCGCGCGGAACAGGTGCTTCATGAATTGCGCCATCTCCCGGTCAGCATTCGGCTGGTGATCGACTGCTTCGCCTTCAAGATGAGCAAATTCCTGAATCTGAACGAAGTCGCCGGCATTCCGACGCTGGATATTTCGGTGTCGCCGCTGCACGGCATCAACCGCTACGTCAAGGAGATCGAGGACCGGCTTTTGGCGCTGATCCTCTTGATCGTGGCGAGTCCCGTGATGTTGCTCGTCGCCCTCGGAGTCAAGCTGAGCTCGCCGGGGCCGGTGTTCTATCGGCAGGTGCGGGTGGGCTGGAACAACCGCTCGTTCGTCATGCTGAAATTCCGGTCCATGCCGGTGAACGCAGAGTCGAAAACGGGGCCGGTCTGGGCCAAGCCCGGCGAAAACCGTGCGACGCCGTTCGGGGCTTTTCTGCGCAAAACCAGCCTGGACGAACTGCCGCAGCTGATCAACGTGCTCAAGGGCGACATGTCGCTGGTGGGACCTAGGCCCGAGCGTCCGGACTTCGTGGAAGTGTTCAAGGACCAGGTGCCGAACTACATGAAAAAGCACATGGTGAAAGCCGGCATCACCGGATGGGCTCAAGTGAACGGCTGGCGCGGCGACACCGATCTCACCAAGCGGATCGAGCACGATCTTTATTACATCCAGCATTGGTCGGTGTGGTTCGATCTGGAAATCGCGATGCGAACCGTCGTGTCCGGCTTCGTCAACAAGAACGCGTATTGATGTGGATCTTGCAGAAAAGGGGTAAGCATCCATGATTGCATCGTCATCCTTGAAAACGCCGATTAAAAGGCCGGGAGCGCTGGTCGGGATTCTGGCGCTGTGGCTGGCCGTTTTTCTCCCCGGCTGCTCGCTCACGCCCGGTATGGACATGAAGCGGGGCGGCGATCTTTCGGACGCGACCGTGCCGGTCATGAAGGACGGCAAGCTGGTCAAGGAAAAGGTGAACATCGTTCCGATCACCGCCGATTTGATCATCGAACGGGAAAACGCGAGGCTGCAGGACGCCAACAAACTCACGCTGCCGAGCGCGGAGCCGGAACCGTACCGCGTCGGGCCGCACGACCGGTTGCAGATCACGGTTTGGGAGCATCCCGAGCTCAACGATCCGGGCGGAGAGAAGATTCTTCCCGAGTTGGCGGGTAAGGCCGTTCAGGATGACGGCACGCTTTTCTTTCCCTACGTCGGCACCATTCACGTCGCGGGTAAAACCGTGCCCGAAATCCGGGACCTGTTGAGTCAGGGGCTTTCCAAGTATTTCAAGAAGGTCAAGCTCGACGTGCGCGTCCTTTCGTTCCAGGCGCACAAGGTCAACGTGGTCGGCGAAGTGAAGTATCCGGGCGTCCAGTCGATGGTGGACACGCCGCTCAATATCGCCGAGGCGATCAGCCGCGCGGGCGGTGTGACGGCGGAGGCGGATTTGAGTCACGTGACCTTGGCGCGCGGGGACAAGCTCTATCCGATCAACCTCCAGGCGCTTTATGAACAGGGCAATAATGGCCAGAACCTGCAGCTGATGGATGGCGACGTGGTGCACGTGCCCGACCGGTACAACAGCAAGGTCTTCGTCACGGGCGAAGTGGGCCGGCAGCAGGCGCTGCAAATCCATAAGGGCAAACTGACGCTCGCGCAGGCGATATCGGAGGCCAACGGGGTGGACTTCAACACCTCCAATGCGGAGGAGATTTACGTGATCCGAGCCGGACAGGCCAAGCCGGAGATTTTCCAGCTCAATGGGGAATCGCCCGATGCCATGATCCTGGCGGAGCAATTTTCCTTGCAGCCGCACGACATCGTGTTCGTGGGTACGGCGGGTGTCACCCAGTGGTCTAGGGTCCTCAACCAGTTGATGCCGTCGTCCTTCAGCCAGGTCATGACGCGCGGGGCATTCTATGGGTTCTGACGGGTTCGTAGGCCGGGAAAAGGTGTAACCGTTTCCGGCAAACAGCTCTGCGAATTGCATTTGAGATGCGAACGGACTTCCGCCTCTTTTAACCGAATCGATATGTGGATTGAGTCATGAATATGCACGGTCAACACGAGATTAGTTTGCTCCCGCCGCCCAACTTGTCGCGGATCGAGGAGCCGAGCGTCAGTATCAGAGACTATGTCGATCTGCTGCTCGAGGGCAAGAAGACCATCCTGCTTACATTGCTTTCGGTTTTGACGGTGACGATGATCTATCTGGTTTTCGCCCCCCGCACCTACAAGGCGGACGCCCTGTTGCGGATCGACAAGAACAAGGCATTGCTCACGGCCCCGCTCCGCAGCGAGGCCAGCAAATCACCGGCCGAGGCCGAGAATCCGAGGGCGCAGCGGGAAGTCGAAATCCTTAGATCGCGCTCGGTGCTCGGCAAAGTCGTCGATGGCCTGAGCCTGACGGTGGAAGTTTCGCCCCGGTACTTTCCGCTTGTCGGCGAGACGCTGGCGCGCTGGCACGACCCGCACGACGGCGTGGCAGGCGCCTGGTGGGGCTTCGGCCGTTGGGCCTTCGGCGGCGAGAAGATCAGGATCGCCAACTTCAGCGTTCCGGATCGCTATCTGGGGAAGGATTTCACCTTGATTGCCCTCGAAGGGGCGCGGTTCCAACTGCTTAACCCCAAGGGCGAACAACTGGCCGAGGGGCGGGTGGGCGACGCCGTCGAAATCGACGTGGGCGAAGATAAACCCGTGGTCATCCAGGTTTCGGAGCTCAAGGCGCATCCCGGCACCCATTTCGATCTGAGCCGCGAGAGCCAGTTGACGGCCATCGAGAAGCTCAAGAAGGCGTTCAGCGTCAAGGAAGCCTCGAAGGATACCGATATCCTCAATGTCGAACTCAAGGGGCGCGATCCGGAGCAGCTCGCCAAGTCGGTCAACGACATCGCCACCACCTATGTAAATGCGACGGTCAACTGGGAGTCGGCGGAGGCCGGACAGAAGCTGGCTTTTCTGGAAGGCCAACTGCCTATCATCAAGGAGCGCCTGGAGCGGGCGGAGCAGGCATTGAGCGCTTACCGGCAACAGCACGGTGCGGTCGACATTTCCACCGAGGCCGAGGTGCTGCTGAAACAAGCCTCGGAAATGGAAACCCTGGGCATCCAGCTCAAGCAAAAGTACGAAGAGCAGAGTCAGCGCCTGGAAGATGCGCATCCGGACATGGTTGCGACCAAGGCCCAGATCAGCCGGGTCGACCGCAAGCTGGCGGATCTGAACAAGCGGATCAAGGAGCTGCCGCGCACGCAGCAAAACATGGTGGGATTGTCCCGGGACGTTCAGGTCAACACCGAGTTGTATACCTCGCTGTTGAACAGCGCCCAGGAGCAGCGGGTCGCCGCGGCGGGATCGATCGGCAATTCCCGCATCGTCGACTTCGCCGTGATCCCGGAAAAACCCTACTGGCCGAAGCCGATGCTCCTGTTGGCCATCGCCACGGTGCTGGGTTTGACCTCGGGTTCGGCGATCGTATTCCTGCGCAATTCGTTGCAGCGCCATGACAATTACCCCGCGCTGCTGGAATACCGGGTGGGGATTCCCCTTTACGCGGCCATTCCGCACAGCAAGAAGCAGAAGCGCCTGGCGCGATTGACCGATCAAGGCCGGGACAAGCCCGCCGTACTGGCGAGCCAGGATCCGCACGACATCTCGGTCGAATCGCTACGCGGTCTTCGGACGACTTTGGAGGCGACTCTCGCCAGCAGCGAAAGCAAGGTCATCATGATCAGCAGTCCCGCGCCCAGCATGGGCAAGTCGTTCGTCAGCTCGAATCTGGCGGCGCTCTTGGCGAGCATTCGTAAGCGAGTGCTGATCATCGACGCCGATTTACGCAACGGTCGGCTGCACGAGGCCTTTTCGGTTCAGAAAGAGAAAGGACTCTCCGATCTCCTCAGCGGTTCGGCGTCGCTGGCCGAGGTGATTACCAGCCTTCCCGGCGTGGGAGTGGATTTCATCTCGAAGGGACGGAGCGCCCCCAACCCGGCGGAACTGCTGGTGCTTGGCGGTCTGGACGAGATCCTGGAGGATCTCAAGTCCTTCTATAACCATATCGTGATCGACTCGCCGCCGATTCTGGGCGCCACCGACCCTGCCATCATCGGAAAACACGCCGACGCCACCTTCCTGGTGGTCAAGGAAGGGCGCTACACCGCGCAGGAACTGGAAGTCAGCTTCCGGCGCTTCCAGCATGTGGGGATCAAGCCGAACGGCTTTATTATCAACGATATGAAGGAAGGTTCGTCGTATTACCCGTATTACGGGTATGCGTATCCGAAGGCGGTTTAAAGGGAGATTTTGGTTCAATGTTGGGAAAGGGAGACGTAGGCCGAAATAAGCGAAGCGTTTCCGGCGCTCGCCTGAATATTGAAGTGCGCCTTCGGCGGCTTAATTTAAATGCGGGTCTCGCCCCGCAGGCGAGATACTTTTCTTTGCGCGGCCAAAGAAAAGTATCCAAAAGAAAGGCCGCCCGGTTGCCGCTTTATCCTTGCGCTCCTCGCTTTCGGCCGGGGTCGCCAGAAGGGGCTTCCATGCCCATCTGTCGACGCGCGGAATCCATTCCGCGCCCCTCATGGGCCATTCCGGCCGAAAGCTCCGGTGCTCGGCGCGGCAAACGGGAGAAAAATTCCAGCAGGGTTTTCAGTATTTCCCCCGTATGGCGACCCCGAGCATCGGAGCCTTGGATCGGAATTGCCCAAAGGGGCACGCGAGGGATCGCGTGCGGCGACAGAGGGCCAGGGACGGCCCTTCTGTCGTCCCCGGTCCGAGGCGAGACGCGCAGGAATCAGGGCGCCATTCGGGTGGCCTTTTCTTTCGTCCCTTTCTTTTGGCCAAACAAAAGAAAGGGACCCGCGTGCGGGGCGGCCCCCGCTCCAAATTAACCTGCCGCGTTAGCGGCACCCTATAGAGAGTTTTGGTTGGCACCACAACTGCCAAAAACGTTTAACCGATGAAAATCCGACTCGAAAAAGACCTGCCCATCCTCCTGATCGCTCTGGTAAGCGTGTCGGCGCTCGCGTCGCTGCCTCAGGTCGAATCGGCGTGGAACGGGGTCAAGGAGGTTTACGGGGAGCAGGATTTTGGTCTCCGCATTTTGCGTGAAGTGATGCTGGTGATCGTGATCGCCTACGCGGCGCTCGAACGGCGGTTCTGGAACGGCGCGGCGACCGGTGCGATGTTCGCCTTTCTCGCGGTGGTCGCGAGCTATGCACTGTTCGAGGTCGCTTACGCGCTGTTCCTGGATTTGCCGCTGGTGGTGCCGCTGTCGGGGCTCCGGGTGTTCGAATACCTGCCGCTGGCGCTGATCGGTTTCATGACGGCGCGGCTGGGGGCGGGCGAAACAGTTATCCTGAAGTTCACATCGTTTCTTCGTTATTACATCGTCCTGCAAGGCATATTGGCCATCATCCAGGCGCTATGGTCGCCGCCTCTGGTCGGCGTGTCGATTCTGGGCGGCGGACGTCCCTTCGGAACCTTCGTCAGTCCCAACCTGTTCGGTGCGGCGATGTCGACCTGCACGCTGTTCTTTGCACTCGCCAAAGCACCGAACCTCCGGAAATGGATGTATGCGACCACCTTTCTGGCCTTGTTGAGCGGTTCCCGGACGGCGTTGCTCAGCTCCTTTTTGGTTCTCTTTTTTCAGTTCTTGTCGGTCGTGCGTCCCCGCGACCGCTGGGCGTTGGTTCTGCCCGCTCCGGCGCTGGCGGTCGGGGCGCTGCTGTTGGCCTCGAGTCCGCTGCTGAGCGGCCGGGACGATGCCGATCCCACGGAGGACGGCCGCATCGCGCTATGGCAAAGAATGCTGGGCAACAATATCAATGACCTGCCGGATCTTCTGTTCGGTTGGGGGCTCGGGCTCGGCTCCAATACCATTAACGTCTTGTACGGCGCCGAATATTTTCCGGGCCAGTTCGATTCGGACAGCCTGTACCTTTTTCTGCTCAACGGGTACGGGTTGATCGGTCTTTTGGCTTATCTGGTGTTTGTCTGGATGTCCGCCCGGATGTCCGGTTATCCCCAAAAAGGAATGGTGATGACCTTCATTTTCGTGGCGGGTCTGCCGTTCAATCTTTGGGAGTATTTTCCCCAGAATGCGATGCTGATGTTCCTGTGGGGCGCGGTGCTGGGAACCGCGCGTGAGCCGAATTCAGTGCCGGCATCGATGACGACGAGCTACCGCGGCTATGGCGAACAAGTCCGTTAACACCACGTCCGGCCGGCGCATCGTCGGGGATGCCTCGTGGGCCTTGCTCGGCCAAGTGGGATCGGGCGTCGTGCTGTTGGTGGGCACCCGGATCATCACCGAATTGGTTTCGCCCGAGGTTTACGGGCAGGTCGCTTTGTTGACCGGCCTCGTGGCGCTCGGGGTCGGCATTTTTGCTTATCCGTTTATTTGTGCGGGAATGCGTTTGCTACCGGAGTGCCTGGAAAAAGGGCAGCGACCGGCGTTGCACCGGGTCGTTCGCGGCCTGGCCACGCGTTCGACCGCGATAGCCGTGTTGTTTCTGGCGTTTGGCGGGGCGGTGTACAGCCATATGACCGGGTTCGATCCCGGGTTGTTTGGGGTCGCTGCCCTGCTTTTTTTTGCCACCGTGCGCCGGGAAATGGGATTTCAATTGTTGATCGGCGAACGCCGGCAACGCGAGGCCAGTCTTTGGCAGACCAGCGACAGCCTTCTGCGGCCGCTATTCGCCATCTTGCTGGTATGGCTTTGGGGGGCGAACGCCGCCTGGGTGTTGCTGGGCTACGCCTTGGCCAGCATTGCCGCAAATACGGTCTGGTCGTTCGTTCACCGGCCGAAACGGAACGAAAAGGTCCGGCATCGTCCGGCCGTTCTGCGGAATCTTAAACGGGATGTTTGGGCTTATGCGGTGCCGCTGATGCCGATGGAACTGTTGGCTTGGTTCAGCGGCCTCGGCGACCGGTATATCGTCGGCTACCTGATGAGCGCGGCGAATGTCGGTGTCTACGCAGCCGCGTACACCCTGACCAACGAGGCGTTCAACCGGAGCGCCATCGTGTTGCTGCGCACCTTCCAGCCGGTGTATTTCCAACACTTCTCGGCCGGCCGAAAAGGGCAGGCGTTCAGGATCTTCTGGATCTGGCTGGGCTGCGTAGCCGCCATGGGAGTCGCGGGCGTCGCGGCCTTGCTGGTGCTGAAGGACTGGGTGGCCGCGTTGCTGCTGGCAAAAACTTATTCTTCGGCGGCCGTCCTGATGCCCATCATCGGGGCTGGCTGCGCGCTGCAAGCTTTGGGCATGGTGGCGGCGCAACCGCTGTTGGCAGTCAAACGGACACGGCCCCTGCTGGTCGGCCGCTTGTCTGGGGCCGTCAGCGCCGCCGTCGCCATACCCTTGATGATTCAGCAATACGGTTTGATCGGCGCGGCCATGGCGGCGCCCGTTTATTTCGGTGTGGAGGCGTTCATCATGGTCCTGCTGGCAAGACCTTGGCGGATGATCGGCGTGGCTCGGCCGGACGAGCTTTGCCCCGAGCCGGACGCCACGCGCTGTTGAACGGTGCCCGGACCATGTGTTTGTCGAAAATGATTTCAATTCATCCCGAGGGAGTACGGTAAATGCCTATACCTCTGTATTTTTTCCATGAAATGCCCTGGGGCGAGAGCGATATAGTGTCGGCATCGGCCAACTCCGCCGTCTACGGAGAACGTCTGGACGAATGTGTCGCCTGCGGCGGCAAGGATCTGCGGTTTTGGCGCACGAAACGGTACCAATACACCCAAAACAACAGCGTCGAGGCATTCCATATCTATCGCTGCGCCGATTGCGGCACGGGCTTTCTGAATCGGCCGCCGCATGCGGATTGGCTGAAAACCATCTACCAATACTCCGGGCAAGCGCTGACCCAACCGGTGACGGCTGCCGACATCCTGGCTCGCGAAGCGAAGTTCCCGAATATCACGGTGGACGCCGCGCGGATGGCCCGCGATGCCGACCGGTATAACGCCTCGGGAAACAAGCGAGCCCTGGATATCGGCTCGGGCTTCGGACTCTACACGCAAGCGCTCAGACGAGAGGGTTATCGCACGGTCAGCATCAATCCCGGCAAATACGAAAATGCCGTTTTCAAGGAGCTCAACGGGGATGAGCCGATCCCGGTGATGTTCGAATCGTTTCAGGATTCCGAACCTTACGGGGTGGTGATGATGTCGCAGGTGCTCGAGCATCTTCTGGAACCTGAACAGGCTGTCAGGAAAGTATCCAGACTATTGGCGCCGGGTGGGGCTCTGGCGTGCGCCGTGCCGAACTTCGAATCGTTTGCCGTGAAGCTGCTCGGCACTCGGGATAACGCCTGTTTATGGGTGCCCGAGCATGTCAGTTATTTCACCGGGAAAGGGTTGAGGGTATTGCTGGAACGTAACGGATTTAAGGTCATGCACACGGAACAGATCACCCGAATTCAACCCAACGCCTTATCCAAGCGCGTTAAAGGCGGCGAGAAAATATCGCCCCTTCTGGAATCCCTGGTCATGCGTCTCCAGAGCCCGTTTTCGCAGGTCGTGAATGCGCTGGGTATGGGTACCTATATCAGCGTGTATGCCGTCAAATCGTAGCTGAATCACAGCCGGTTCAACGGGAGAGAGTGTAGGAATAATCGTATGTTGACCATCGTTATCTTGACCAAGAACGAAGAAGACAATCTCCCGCGGTGTCTCGATGGCATCCCCAGCCGATACCCCATTGTCATCGTGGATTCCGGAAGCACCGACCGGACGATTGCGATTGCCAAACAGCGGAACTGCACGGTTTACGAGAACCCTTGGCCGGGTTTTGCGGAGCAAAGAAATTTCGCGCTGCAGCGCTGCAATATCCATAGCCGCTGGGTATTGTTCATCGATGCGGACGAGATTTATCCCGCGAAATTCTATAACTGGTTCGAGTCGCAGATCGCAGCTTCGGACGCGGCCGATGTCATCATGGTGCCGTCGATCCTTTATCTCCGTGGAAAGCGGCTGAATTACGCTCCGGGTTACCCGATTTACCATCCGAGACTGGTGCGCCGGGATACGACGAAATTCGTCACTAATCATACCGGCCATGGCGAAGCCGTGCTCGATACTTGCCGTATTTCGTATTCGCCCATTCCCTACGACCATTATTTTTATCACGGCGAAATCATCGAATGGATGCACAAGCATATCGGCAAAGCGGCGCAGGAGGTGCGTTTGCATCCCACCGCGGGTGCCGTGATGACGACGCGCGGCCGCTTGAGCGTGTGGCTCGGGCGCTCCGCCTTCAGGGTATTTGCGAGATTCCTGTATCACTTCGTATTGCGGCGGGGATTTTTGGATGGCGCCGCAGGGTTGGAGTTCGCTTTGATGTTCACCTGGTATGAAGTGACGATATACCTGCAAGCTAAGGCAGGGCGCGAATCGCAGGTCGGTTCTTTCCGACAGCGAGAAAGCTTGGTCGAAGGCAGTCCTTGAGTATGGCAAGAGAGGTTTGTTATGAAATGTTCACTTATTCTGGCGACTCTAGGAAGGGATGTAGAGCTGATTTATTTTTTGAATTCTTTACAGAATCAAACCTATCAGGATTTCGAGCTGATTATCATCGACCAAAACAAGGACGGAAAGATAGATTCCATCGTTGCTCCATATAAATCCCGTTTTCCGGTAAATCATGTGAAGGTGGATTTCACGGGGAATTCGAGAGCCAGAGATTACGGCATTCGCTTCGCGCAAGGCGATATCGTCGCCTTTCCGGACGATGATTGCGTTTACGAAAAAGACGTTCTGGAAAAAGTGGTTGCAGAGTTTCGCAATAGGCCGGAAGTTTCCATTTTATCGGCCGCTTCTTACGATTTTTCAGAAACCCGGTTCAGCATCGGCGTGAATTCAAAATGGCCGAGATATTTCTCGCAGTTCTACATGATGGGGGTCGAATTTACCCATTTTTTCAATCTGGACAGAATGGATCGGAACGAGTTTTATCTGGATCATGACTTCGGGATAGGTTCGAAATACCCAGGTGCGGAAGGATTCGAGCTGTTGTACCGATTGCTGCGCGCCGGGAATAAGGCTTTTTATAATCCTGATATAAAAATATATCACGTGGATAAAGATAACTATAAGGTCGGCACCAAAAGGATGCTCATGTATTCCGCAGGGGTTGGGGCTTATATCCGGAAATTCACGAATGAATATGATTTGTCGATGCTGTATTACATTGTGAGAAAGATGCTTATCGCCCCCTTGGTGAAAATGGCATTGGCCGCAATGTTATTGAATCGGAAAAGATTTATTTATTCGTACAACAATCTGGTCGGCATATGGCGAGGTTTTTGCGCGTATGGGAGATAAAGCCATGGGCAGCGAGGATACGGTAATGGATGTCGGGGTCGTTTCGACGCATATCCCCCCGGCCAAAGGTTACGGCGGGGTATCGGTAACGGCTGCTGTCTTGACCAGGGCATGGGCGGAGTTGGGGCATAGGATTTCTCTGGTCGCGTCCAGCGAATCGATTGATCGCCGGTTGAAGCCGTCGGATGTGCGGCTGGGCGATACGGTGAAGGTCAGCCTTTACCGTGCCTATGGGTTCAAGCGCTGGGGGTTCGGGCTCGGGGCCATCCCTAAGCTGTTCGAGTTGTGCCTCAAGGCGCCGGTCGTTTATCTCCACGGCATCGCCACCTGGCCATCGACACTCGCGGCGATTTTCTGCGTGTTGCTTCGGCGCCGTTTCATGGTGGCGGTGCACGGCGGCTTAATGCCCGAGCATGTCGCCCTGATCCGCCAGCGAAAACCGCACAAATGGCTGTTCTATCAATGGTTGACCTTTCCCACACTGCGGCGCGCCATTGCTATTCATTGCACCAGCGATACCGAGGCGGAAGGCGTAAGGCAAGTCCTCGGCGAGGATGCCCGTATTCTGCTGGTCCCGAACGGCATCGACAGCCGGGCGGTGCCGGTCGCGGATTATCCCAAAGGAGAGGGCATCCAGATCTGTTTTCTCGGCCACATTCAGCAGGAGAAAGGCATCAACGCCTTCATCCGGGCCTGGCTCAAGACCCGGCGCGACGCCGACCGTCTGGTGGTTGCCGGGCGCAGCGTGGACGGCGCCTATTTCCGGGAATTTCAGGCGCTGGTCGAGCAAGCCGGCGGGGCCATCCGTTATAAAGGTTATCTGGGACAAACCGAGGTCGCGGCGCTGTTGGCGGACAGTCACTATCTCGCGCTTCCCTCCGGTCTCGAGGCGACGGGCGGGATGCGCGAGAACTTCGGCAACGTGGTGGCCGAGGCCATGGCCGCGGGACGGCCGGTCCTGGTCGCCCGAGGCTTGGCCTGGGATCATGTCGAATCGCTAGATGCCGGCTTCATCTTCGACCGCAGCGAAGATTCCGCCTGCGAAATCCTGCGCCGGGCGCAGTCGCTGAGCCGAGCGGATTGGCAGCGGATGTCGGGAAACGCTCGGCGGTACGTCGAAATGCATCTCGATCCGGTCAAGCTCGGGGAGCAGGTCTGGCGGGCATTGACGGACTCTAATATCGCCTCGCCTCAAGAAGCAGCCCTTTGTAGGCCGGAATAAGCGGAGCGTTTCCGGCATGTTGATATGTCGGGCGCCGGGAACGGCTAGCCGCCTTATCCCGGCCTACGACTGGGCTCAGGGCCGGCCCCGCGTATCCGGTACGTTGATGCGTTAGGCGTCCCCGGCGAAAACTCGATTTATTCGCACTATTCGGAGTTTCACATGGCCAAGATCGGTCTGATCGTTCCCACATTGAACGCGGGCAGCCTCTGGCAGCCCTGGCTCGCGGCATTCGAGCAACAAACCCGAAAACCTGACTGTCTCCTGGTCATCGATTCTTCGTCCAGCGACGACACGGTTGCCCTGGCGCGTTCCCGCGGTTTCGACGTGCAGGTCATCGCCAAGACCGATTTCAACCACGGCGGAACCCGCCAGTTCGGGATTGGCCTGTTGCCCGAAGCCGAGATCGTCGTCTTCATGACCCAGGATGCCTTGCTCGCCAGTCCCGATGCCATCGAGCGCCTCGTGGAGGCGTTTGCGGACGAGCGTGTCGGGGCGGCCTACGGTCGCCAGCTCCCCCACCGGGACGCCAAGCCGATCGGTACGCATGCGCGTCTTTTCAATTATCCGCCGCAGAGCCAGGTGCGCAGCCTGGACGACCGTTGCCAACTAGGCATCAAGACGGCCTTCATCTCCAACTCGTTTGCCGCCTACCGGCGTAGCGCTCTGTTGGAGGTGGGCGGGTTTCCCACCGACACCGTCATGAACGAGGACACCTTCGTTGCCGGCAAGATGCTGCTGTCGGGCTGGAAAATCGCCTACCGCGCAGACGCTCAAGTCCACCACTCGCACGACTATCCGTACGCGGATGAATTCAGGCGCTACTTCGATATCGGCGTCTTTCATGCCCGAACGCCTTGGCTGCAGCAGACCTTCGGACGAGCGGCCGGCGAAGGGCGGCGTTATGTTCTGTCGGAACTCCGCTATCTCACGAAAACCGCGCCGTGGCTGATTCCATCCGCCCTGCTGCGCACCGGCCTCAAATGGTTGGGCTTCAAGATGGGGAGCGCTTTGCACCGGAAGCTGCCCTTGTTTCTCAACAGGCGTCTCAGCCTGCATAGGGCTTACTGGCGTCGGGCTTTGTCCTAAGAGGGTGTGTGGGAAGCTACTACGCAGCCCGATGGCTTCGTTGCGCGGTACTCGGCCTCCTCATGTACTCCGTGTACACTCCGGGTCCTGCGTGCCGGGCGCCTCGCCCTCGAGCTGCTCGCGACGCTTCCCACACACCCTCTAAGTCCGCTTTCTGGGTGGTGACATGAACGAAGCGCAAGGAAAAGTCCGGCTGGCATTGCTCTTGGGATGGCTCTTTTCCGCGTCGATCGCGGCCGAGGACTCGCGGCCGGTGGACCCTCTGATCGATGCCGCCAAACAGGGCAATTCGGTCATCCGTCGCGAGGCGGTGGAGAAACTGGGCGAAACGGGCGATCCGCGGGCCTTCGATTCCGTCGTCAGCGCCTTACGCGATGATAGCCCCGAAGTCCGGCGGAAAGCCGCGGAAGCTTTGGGCGAGCTCAAGGATCCGAAGGCGGTCGAGCCATTGATCGGGAGTTTGGAAGACAGCGATTCGGCGGTGCAATGGGCGGCTGCCGTAGCGCTGGGGGACATGGAGGGAGCGGCGGTCGAGCCTCTCGTCAATGCCCTCAAGAACAGCGAGCCCTCGGTCCGCTGGGGTGCGGCGAAAGCGCTGGGAGAAATCAAAGACCCTTCGGCGTTGGAGCCGTTGATCGGCGCCTTGTTCGACAGCGACGCCAAGGTCCGTCGGGAAGCCGCGGAGTCGCTCGGAAATCTACGCGACGTCCGGGCGGTGGGACCCTTGGCCGAAGCCTTGAAAGACGAGGAGCCCTCGGTGCAATGGGACGCCGCGGTGGCACTCGGACGCCTGAACGACGCGCGGGCAGTCGAACCCTTGATCGTAGCGCTCAAAGACAGCGAAGTCGGGTTTCGAACCACACTTACCGAAGCGCTGGTGGCGATCGGTCCGCCCGCGGCCGAACCGCTGGTTGCGGCGTTGAGGCACAACGACCCCGGTATCCGTTACGGGGTCACGGAAGCCTTGGCGAGCATGGGCCGACCGGCTATCGAATCCCTGATCGCTGGGTTTAGTGACGGCGACGGCCAATTTCGGAAGGCGGTTAGGGACGCGCTGCTAGCGATTGGGTCTGGCGCGATCGCCCCCTTGATGGCCGCTTTGCAGAATGCGGATTGGCGAATTCGCTACGGGGCCGTATCGGCCTTGAGGAGGTCCAAGGATTCGCGCGCGGAAGATGCCATCGCCGCAAAGACCCGGGATACCGTCCCGGTGGCCGAAGCCTATGGCGACCTGATCGAAAAAGGAGAGCCCGGAACCGAGGACCGGCTCATCGATGCTTTGAGTTTGCTGGGAAATCCACGGATGGCTTTGGATTTCGTCAACAGCGGAAATCCGGGGCTGGAAGAAGCCGGGCGCAGATGGTCGGAAGACCACGGCCACACGATCCCGAGCTCGTCGGCGAAGGAGAAAGGAAAAGGACCGCAGTGGGGACAGCAGCAAACCGTTCCGTGATTCTATGACTAAAAGCTTGTAAGTCCTTATAGCGAATAGGATGCGCTGAGGTTATGAAGCGCATCACGCAATGCGCTTTCTTGGTCAGCGCATCCTAATAGTAATGGAGACTCAACCCCGCGGCTCTTAATCGTGGGCTGCGAGCGGATGATGCGCCACGTTCTCCTGTGAAATGACCTCCTCCGCCGTAGGCGATCCTTCGACGGCGCGCTTGATCGCCAATTTGGTCGCCTCGTAATTCCAGTCCTGGATCTTGGCGTCGTTGTCGGCTTCCCAGTGGATGAAAACGCCGACGCAGATGAAAAGATTTTCGGCGTCATTCTTCGGTATGACGCCTTCCTTGACGCTATCCACCACGGCCTTGGCAACGCCGCGTTGCGCCGGCCCGAACATCTGGGTCGCCTGCTTTTCGTTCTTGATCTCGACTTTGTTGAATAACACCGTCGGCGGCTTCGCCATGAGATTGGGCGCGACCAGCGCCAGCAGAGCGTTGTCGCCCCGCTTTTGGTTCGTCAAAGCGATGCAGAAGGCGGTCTCCGCGTTGCTGCCCCGCGGTCCCATGATCAAATCGATATGAGCGACCTCCTTGCCTTCTCCCACCAAGGCTTCGCCTATTAGCACTCGATCAATCTTTTGCGCTTGCATTTGCATGGTATTCCCTCCTTTGGATGCACTCATTGAGCGAGAGTAAACGTCCGATTCCGAGTGCAAAATTCGACTCTGCCCTCGGAATATCAACCTTAGAGCATGAGTCGCGTGAAATCGTTGCAGGCTTTTTTTAGATGAGTTGTCGGCTGGAAGGGGGAAGCGAATCCCGGCAAAGGCGACGGCCGGTCTTATTGACGCGCCGCACCATCGGGCGAGTCGACACCTTAGCATCGTGGGATTTGGCGCGGTGCGAAACCGGATGTGCCGGTCAGCGATGTGCCCGCAGAGAGGGTCGTTGCCGCGCCGTTCGGCCAAATTCACCGTGAAAAATAGGTTCCGCCGGCAATTTTGACTCGTGGGTAGACCCGTACGAATCGCTTTGGCTGGGTTTCGTGCCTCACTACAGATTGCTTGCCGGGCTAAGCGGCCTCGTTTTTCCTCTGTTTAGGCTCATTCCCGGATTGGAAAGAACTGTTTTCTACCGGTTTCAGAGGAGGTGGGCCGAAGCACAAACGGATCTCGCGCACTTCGGCCGCAAGGTATTCCAACAGGGCGTGGATGAAGATCACCATGCCCGACATTTCCATGAACTCTTCGAGCGTGATGATCAAGATATAACCGAAATTCTCTTCGCCATACCGGTCGGCCTGAAGTCCGCTGAACATTTCGACGCCGATCGCGCCGCCGACGAACACCGTTCCGGCGAGCAAAAAGCGTCTTCGGAGGGCTGGCGGCAAATGGAACAGAAACTTCGCGAACACCACCCCCATCGCGGCCACGAATACCCCTCCAGGGATCACCCAGGTGTAGTACAGCAGTCCGCCGGCATGCAGTAACTCGCGAAGCGGGTCGATGGGCGCCTCGTGGATCATGGCTATTTCATCGAGCGACAGAAGGAAAAACAACCCCGCCAGCCCCGCCCAGTGGAGTCGATAGCGGTCTCTCTTTGCGAATTTGGCGGCAGCGATGACTCCCAACAGGCTGCCGGCCAACCCCATCGTGCACGAGGAATACCAGGTGGGTACGCTTGATTCGCGGTCGAGGTTAAAGAGTGGCGCCAAGCCTTTGAGATTGCCAAGCCCTAGAAGAAACTTTGCCGATTGCCCGGCGAGATGCAGCGCGACCAGGCTAAGTACGATAGCTATAAGCCAGCGTCTCACACGGTCGGCCGAGGGAATCCAAATCCGCAGCTCCATGGGATGACCTCCGTGTCTGTTTGTCCGAAAACGAGCCGAAACGGTAGGCGCTTCACTGCGCCTCTCTCGTCTTATGGAAGAGGATGAACTTTCCTATGACGGAGTGTCAAGCAGGCTGGGATGAGTGAAGCGAATCCCAGCCTATCGGCCCGATAACTCATGTCGGATGGGTAGAGCGTAGCGAAACCCATCATCCCAGAGTTGGAATATTCATGGGTGATCCTAAATGACATCAAGTCAACCATGACTGACTATCGCCGTTTCCATGTCGAGGGAGGTACATATTTCTTTACGGTTAACCTTGCAGAGCGGCATCGTAAGCTCTTGACGGAACATATCGGTACCTTGCGCGAAGCTTTTCGCGTGATCAAAGGAGCGCACCCATTCACGATCAATGCGATAGTTATCTTACCCGATCACCTCCATACGATTTGGACTTTGCCAACGGACGAACAGGATTTCAGCCTTCGCTGGCGGCAAATTAAGTCAGCCTTCTCCAGGGCAATAGGAAAAGGAGAACGAATTTCCAGAAGTCGCTCCCGCAAAGGGGAGCGCGGAATCTGGCAACGCCGATTTTGGGAACACGTTATACGCGACGAAGAAGATTTCGCGCGGCATATCGATTACATTCACTTTAATCCGGTAAAACACGGATATGTAAAGGCAGTTTCAAACTGGCCGTATTCGTCGTTTCATCGGTATGTCCGATTGGGTATTTATTCGAAAGATTGGGCGGGTCCGGGAATGGACGATTTGGATTTTGAATAGATTTTAAGATTGATGGGTTTCGCTACGCTCTACCCATCCTACGAGCTGTTGGCGCGGGGCAAGGCCAAGAAGGCTGCGCTCGGTGCCGCGATGCGAAAACTGGTCCATCTGTGCTTCGGCGTCCTCAAAACCCGCCAGCCTTACCAAGCCAACTATGCCGTTTCGGCTTGACAAGAAAGACGGTATCTACGCGGGCTCTGGAATTGAAATGCGCATGTTCAGCACATCTCTTACAACAGACAGCTTCTTAACGTGCGAATACTGTGGCAGCGCAAGTATTCCATTAATAGTATTTTTATCATCATCAGAGATCTGCAACCCAAAAATTACTTCTCTTAAAGAGTCAGGCGAAAACGGAACCAGACCAGGCATCTTCCGTATCACTCTATACTCATTCTCTATTTCCCAATCTGCAGTCTTCGTTACCAATCCGCCTATCATCATTTGCGGCCAAACCTCGCCCCAGGGCGGCGGTTTGCCATTTTCATAATTTTCCTTATAGCAATTTTGTATGATTGATATAAAAGGATTTGTCCCATGGTAGTTAACAGGCGAACTACCAATCATGTATTGGTTAGGATCACACATCCAACTATGCGAAAAAGCAAACCCAAGACAGATGCCTTTGTGCTCATCCGCATAGTGAGTCCACATGATAGTATTCGCGCGGTCCTGTGATAGAGATAGAATTCCGCACTCTTCAATATCTCTATCCATTCTTTCCCATGCTTTTAGTAAATTTCCGCCGTTATCGACCATGTCGCGTATAACTGCATTTTTACTATAAGCAGAATCTAAAGATTCTTTGATGCCAATACGGCAATCATATGGATCATTTAGTTTTTGGGGAGGGGAGAAGTAGATTTCGCTATCCCGAAGTATCGAAATCGTGTTTTCGTTTATCGCCCTATACTTGTACAAGTACACAACTTGCCTCTTCGCTTATCAGGATACTTGGTGCTTAACGTAAAGTGGACATCCAAAATGACGTCATATTTTGTGTCAAAAGTAATATCTAAAGCGCCTGATTTATTGTCAATGCCTCCCAAAATCTAGACCACATGGTAGGCTAGGTGGAACGAAGCAAATCCCAGCAACCAGCCTACCGCCTGCGCGTCAGCTCTTCATAATCCACCTTGCTGAGAATATACAAAGGACTCGCCGATACCCCGATAGCCGCCTTGCCGTCCTTATCAACCGCAAGATTCTCAGCATGCCCCACCACGTCCACCACGACCCACGCCTTGGCCGGATCGAGTTTTAGCGGCCAATCGCCGGACTGCTCGTCCGTCCGCCAGATCATGAAGGTTTCGCCGAAATAGGCGGCCTGAACGTTGCCATCTTGAGTATCCACGGCCTTGTAAGGCAGGCCGTCGATCAAGGCTCCGGCGGTGTATAGCGCCGCCTCGGCGGGTTTGTGGCCCATGGAGTAGTCCCAGAGCCGGCCATAGCCCCAGTCGTATTCGTGGCCGAGGCAGAACGCGAGGCCGAGATAATCGCTGCGGCTGTTGGCCCAGGCGATCATTTTCGCGGCCTGCTCGGCTTGCCAGCGGCGGCCGGTATAGCCGTGCGCGGTCTTGGCGCCGGCTTCGCCCAGCCAGAAGGGAAGGTTATTGTTTCGGCTGAGGCTTTCGTAAGCCGCCAGGACGCCGCGTTCGTCTTCGGTGGAGCCGTTGCCGAGGGGACCGCCAAAGCGGGGCGGATGCTGCGGATAGGCGTGGACGTCCCAGGCGTCCTGGTACTTGTCCAGGCCGAGCTTGAGCACTTCGGCGAACCACTTCCCAGAACTCAGCCCGCCGGCATAGCTTCCGTTGTCGGCGGTATCGCCGGGACGGACGAGGCTGCCGCCGACGTAGTGGCCGTCTTTTCGCGCCCGGTGCACCGCTTCGTATTCCCACCGGGCTCGCTCGACCCAATGGGCGGGATCGCGCAGCTTTTGCCATTCCGCTTCCCGTCGGATGTCGATCTCGTTGGTGGCTTTGAAGAAGCGGGTATAGGCCGAGGCCTTTTCAACGAAAACCCGGCCGTCTTCCGGTTTGTCGTTGAGCCAGTGGCTGTCGCCCGAGGTGTCTCCGAAAAAGACCAGCCCGCGCGATTTGGCGCGCTCCCACTTCGCTTGATGTTCCGGCGGGAATCCGGGATAGGAGCCGTAGCTCTTGTAGATGCCCGTGCGTTCCAGCCAGGCGAAGTACCCGCCATCCTGCCGGAATCCTTTATCGCCGTCGTAGAAGGCGTAATAGTCGTTGTTCCAAAGCTTTTTCTTGTCCAGCCGTTCCTTTTGCGCGGCGCTTCCCCGGACTACGGTAAAGCCGTCGGCGGGATAAGCCATGATCAGCTTGCCGTCGGGGGTGTGCAGGGAGGGATAGATCGCGTAATACCCCGCTTCCGGCGTTTTGCCGAAATCGACCTTGGCTTCGCCGGGGAAGAGACCCTCGACCTCTTTCACGGCGATTTCGTTTCCTCGGTAATCCGTTATCCGCAGGCGCAACTTGGCGCGAAAACGGGACAAAGGTGCGGGCAGCTCGGTTTCTTCCAGAATCGGATGCCAGCGGATGTCGGCGCGCAGCTTGAGCGGGTCGCCCGGACGGGGCAGATTGGCCGGCGCGTCGGCATAGACGAGCGGCCGCAGTTTCGCGGCGACGGCGTTGAGCGCCCGGTCGGCCGCGGGATCGGCGACTTGGGTCTTGATCGAATCGATCGGACGGCCGTTCGTATCGGTAAAGCGGGCAGCGAAGAAGAAGCTTTGGCCTTTGTCGTGCTGCATCGCCAGCTTGACCAGCAGGCTGTGCCAGCCCGGCGTAAGCGCCAGAGCCGCGGCCTTTGGCGGTTCGGCCCGTTCCGGCAGGGCGGTCACCGCAAGACCTTCGGTAGTGAGCCCCTGGAGCGCGGTCTTAGCCGGTTCGCCCGGCGCGGGAAAATCGGCTGGCGGGTTCGGATCGTCGGCGAAGGCGAGGGGCTGCCCGTCCAGCCATCCGGCGGTTCTGATTCCGGACTGGCGCAATTTCAGCAGCGCTTGGGTCGGCTGAGTTACGTGAAGATAGAGCTGGGCGTAGCCGGTCCCGCGCGACCAGCCGTAGGAGTGATCCGTGCTGGGCTCGATGACGGTGATGCCGTTGGCTGCGGTCGGGGCCTTTTGCCAAGTTTTGATCTTGCCGCCCATCATCGCCGTGCTGAGGTAAGGCTGATCGGGGTTCGGGCGCAGGACGGTTTCGCTATCGAGGCCGTAGATCGAAACGCCCGCGAGGCCGTCCTGTAGCCCTCCCACTAGCCAAGCTTCCGGAACGCCGTTCCGGAGCGGAGTCGGTGCCTCGGATTTCATGGCCGGGATCGTGAGCATCGTGCCGGCACGTTCCGGATCGGCGAGAAATTTAGCCACCGCCGCTTCGTTTTTGGGCGAGGCGAGGACGCCCAGCACGGTGTAGTGATTGTCGGTCACGAGTACGGCGGGCAGCGCCGGGAGATTCAGTTGTTTCGCCAGAGTCTCGGCTTCGGGGCCGATCGAATAATTCACCAGGAGCTTTTGAATCCGCTGGCGTGCGGCATCGGCGGCCAATCCCCGAAACAGCGTTTCGCCCTGATCACCTCTGCCGTCCAGCACGTAGAGTTGCCCGCTTGGGTTGGAGGCTGTCTTCGCCTGCGCCAGAAAGCGGTTTCGGGCCTCTGCCGCCGAGGCGCTCATCCAATCCCCGAGCGGCGTTTCCCGCTTGAGCAGAAAGGCATCGAACACCTTCGCGCCGTCGGCTTTGCCCGCGTTTTCGATCTGCAGCAGCTTATCGCCCGGCAAGATGGCCACGGTGGTGGTGCCTTTCACCCACTGGTACTCCCAAGGCGAGGTGTTGGTCACGACGAAGTCGCCGCGTGCAGCCAGCCCGTTCGGATCGGAACCGGCTTTAACCGTGAAGGTCTGGGCGACTTGCGAGACTTCGCCGCCGCTCTTGTACCTTGCGAAAAAGCGATAGAGACCGGGCGGAACGGCGGGCTCGAGGTCGAACCTAAAGCTCGCGCCCCAGGCGCCGAAACCTTGATGAAAAACCTGGACCTCGTCCTTTTCGGTCAGGATCGAATCCGCTCCCTCGTGTCCCGTAGCGGTTCCGGCATGGACCCGGACCGCAGGATTTTTCTCGGCAGAGCTCCAAGGCGGCGCCTTGCCCAATTCGAGCAGCACGACGGGAAGCTCCTCGGTGCCCTGTTCCGGCAGCGCCGTCGGCGGTTGCGGGCCCCCAAGCAGAAAAGCGTCGAAAATCTTGGCGTCGTGGCCGGCTCCGCTGTCGCGAATCTCGACCACGGCATCGTCGGCCTTGAGCGTCAGCGGAGCTTCCGCGCCGACCCAGGCGTATTCCCAACCTTTGGGCTTCAGCGTCACGACCGCGCGTTGTTCGAGCTTCGAGGCATCGGGTCCCGCCCAAATTTCGAAGGTCTGCACGCAGACCTCGGGTTCGCCGCCTTGCCGCCAGCGCGCCCAGAAGGTGTAAGGATGGGGGCTGGGCCGGGATTCCAGCTTGAACCGGAAAGCGACCTTCCATGCGCCGAATCCGGGATGCAGCGAGCTGATCTCGTCCGGGCCGGTTTGAATCGAGGCGTCTCCCTCGTGCGCGCTGATATCTCCCTTGTAAATCCGCGTTGCCGCGTTCTGGGTAATAGCCAAAGGCGGCTGGCTGCCGAGTTCGAGCAGAAGAAGGGGATTTTCGGCGCTGCCTTGAACCGGCAATCCCGAAAGTTCGGCGCCGTTGGCCAAGGTCAGCCAGGTTGCCGCTAGAATCGCGAATCCGGTTTTCGAGAAATACGTAGTCATTTGATTTACCTTGTGGGATGTGCTGCTGCGCCGGAAATCGTTCGAGAAGCCATCACGTCATTCAACACGAGCGGACGATAAATCCCTATCATAGGGGGCGGTCACAAGAGTGTTACGGCATCATCGAGCTCACTTCATGAAACCGATGATGTGGCAATGATTGATTTGAAGCGGATGAGATTCGAAAAGTTATTCTCGCTGAAGTACTTGATCCCCATCGGGTTCGTCGTCGTTTTGGTTCCCTTGCTGTTTGCCGTGATGTACGCGGCCTTTGCGATGCGGGACATCGCAAAGCTGGAGCAACGGACCTTTTATCAAATCGTCGATCAGGTGAAAACCGCCCGCTCGGCCTTACAGATGGTTTCCGATATCGAGCGAAAAGCCAAGCTTTTCGTCATTTTGGCGCATCCCGCCTTGCGCCAGCCCTATGAGCGCCAGTCCTACGAGACCGTTCGGAACTCCCTGAGGGAGGCCTTGGGCGAACTGCTGAAAATGGGCGTGAACGAAAAAGTGGCGTTTTCGATCAACCAGTTGTCGGAACAGGAGCGGCTGGTCTACGAGCAAATCATCAGCTCCGAGACCGGCGATCGCGTCGCCGTGCCCGATGACGGGGCATTTCAGGGGCTGCATGCGGCGGCCAATACCTTGTGGCGCGAAATCTCCGAACAGGTCGATCGGGAGGCGAAAGAGCTTTACGCGCAGTCGAAGTTGGTGCAGCAGGATCTTGTCATCAAGGCGGGGTTTCTATTGCCGATTTCCGTTGCCGTCATCCTGTTTCTGTTGAGCTTGTTTACCCGCTCGGTACGGCAGCTGGACGAAGCGATCCGGAGGTTGACGGCAAGGGATTTCGGAAAGCCCATCAGCGTGACGGGGCCGCAGGATCTTCGCTATCTGGGGGATCAATTGGAACTGCTGCGGACGCGCCTGCGCTCGCTCGAAGAATCGAAACGGCAGTTGATGGACAATGTGTCGGTCGAGATCAAGACGCCGCTGGCCCGGATCGTCGAAAGCGCGGAACTGCTCGAGAACCGGATGATCGATGAGATCGGTCCGGAACAGCGCGAAATCGGTCGGACGCTGACAACCAATATTCAAAAGCTGCAGGAACTGTTGGCGGAACTGACCCGCTACAATCGGCTCCACGAGGAACCCGAACAGAATGCCGCCGAAAGCGTTAATATGCAGGACCTGTTAAAGTCCGTCATCGAGGATCATCGGTCTCGCTTGCAAGCGAAGTCGTTGACGGTCAAGGAATTGGTCCAGCCGGTCGAAGTGTCCGGCAATCGGGATCAGCTGCGAACCATTATCAATAATCTTATTTCCAATGCCGTGAGCTATTCGCCCGTAGGCGGCGAGATTCGAATCATCCTCCGCGCCGTGGGAAAGAGCATGGAGTTGGAAGTCGAAGACGACGGCCCCGGCATCGACGAAGAGGAAAGCAAGCATGTATTCGAACCGTTTTACCGGGGCAAGGCCGCATTCAGCCTCGGCACCGAGGGCTCCGGAATGGGGCTGGCCATCGCCAGCGAGTGTGTCGCCAATCAGCGGGGCAAGATCGAAGTGCTCGAACCGCGGCAGGACAAACAAGGCGCCCGCATCCGGGTGCAATTTCCGTTGGGCGAGGCTGCCTGAATGAAAACGCTTGCCCGCAGTACAGTTTTAATAGGGCTCTCGGTGTTGTCTGGGTGCGCGGAATTCTACCCGGACCGGTACAGGGCATCGTATTACACGCCGTCTTATGATGCGTATTCACGGTCGGATATCGACGAGCTGCTCGGCTTCGGAGCCGCGTTCGCGAATAAAACCGGCGCGGCGCGCGCCGAGGAGTGCCGGCGATTGCTCAAGCATTACCAGAATGCCCCGGATGTGGGGGTGCGATTGCACCTCCTCATTGCACGAACATTTTCCGAAGCCTGTGGCGACACGACCAAGATTTTGGCGTCGGTCGGGGCCATACCGCCTCACCATATGCCCGATGGTCGCGTGCAGAACCTGGTCGCCATTCAAATGGAGACTCTGAAACGGGCAGGAAGCCTGCCGAGGAAATCGGCCGTAGCGGAACGAAAATCGGACCGCAAGCAGGCAGCGGGTTGTGCTCCGGATTCGAAGCCTGTTTATAAAGCCGATTCTCCAACGGACGAAGCGAGAATTCTCCGGGAAAAACTGGAGGCCATCAGAGCCATCGAAAAAAGCATGGATGCGCCGAGTGCCGGCACTCAGGCTGACGATGGGGGAGAGAATTAAGGGGCTGGGCCAAAAAAAAGCGGTGGGCCGGATTAAGCAAAGCGTATCCGGCATGTCCTTCGTTCGCCGGGAACGCTGCGCTTATTCCGGCCTACAAATCTGTGATCTGCGCGGTCGTAAGTCGGATATCCTTTGCCGACAAAGGTGTCTAACGAACCTCTTTAGCACCAATAAGCCCATCAATCTTCGAAAGCAGCCGTCCCAGCGGCGTGTAACTGATCCCGAATCCGAAGCAGACGCCGATGCTATTGGCGACCATGTCGACCGGGTCGAATGTGCGCGCGCCGCCAAGTCCCTGAAGAACTTCGAGCCCGACACCCAGGAAAAGGAGAAACATCGGCCAGCGCCAACGGGGCAGGAAGGCCTGGCGGAACCAATACATCAGCGAAGCATAGGCCAGCACGTGTTGCGCCTTGTCCCAAGCGAGCCATGGCGTGGGCGGCTGAGGCGGTTCCGGCGTCAGGCTCAGCCAGACCACGACGGCGACCATCAGCCAGCCGATCCCTTGCCAGAGGCGAGAAAAGCGTAAAAGGCGGCGCGTCTCGCCAGTGGCCGGACTCTCGATCTTGCGATGCCTGACTGTTTTCAGAAATCCTGTTTCCATGTGCATGAAACTTTCCTGGAGTTAAACGGCGGATTTTAACAATTCTACGGAGTCGGAATTTAATGCACGTTCCGATCAAGAAAGCTTTCGTTGAAGAAGGCTGGATCTCAATAAGGCGGTTCCAATGTGTCGTTCCCTGTTCGTTCGGCTGATATTGTTTTGACAGTCTTGGTGCTATTCCCACTCCCTCGTCTGGCCTCGGAACAGTCCGGTCGACCAAGCGTCTATGGACGAAAGTCCGCATCTCTAAATGCTCGCGGTGCTGGACTTGAAACTCCCCCGCGATCTCGGACATAGCAGCCGGAACGCCGAGCGGGCAAAGCGGATTCGCCGTCATGACCGAGGTTTTGTGGGTTCGGCCGTCAAGCAGGCTGTAGGTGTCCGGATTTTGAGCTGGCCGGCTTCCTTGAAGAGGCGCTATCCGCAGGCTTCAGCGGTATCGAACAAGATTTAAGATAGGAGCACCGTAATGTCTTTCTTAAGCAAAGTTATTTCAATCATGGTTCTCGCGGTCCTTGTTTCTCTTACGGCGAATGCGAGCTCCAGTCTTGCGGTTTTGGATTTCGAGCTGAATGATGTCACGTCGAATCCGGGCGTTGCCGAAGAAGTCGAAAGAACAGCCTCTCTGAAACGGATGCTGGAAGAAAGTTTAAGCGCCAAAGGCCATCGAATCGCTGCCATAGCGCCAACGGCTCAAACCGACGCCACTAAGGGATTCGGATACCTCTGGGATCATTCGGACGAAGCGGCGGCACTCGGGAAGAGCAGCGGAAGCGAATTCGTCGTCGTCGGGCGGTTGCATAAGCCGAGTTTCCTGTTCGTCTATCTCATGGCGCACTTGATTGATACCAGGACCGGGGATGTCGTCGGCGACTTCATCGTCGAGGTCAAGGGCCAGCAGCAAAACTTCACCGCCCGAGGCATCGAGGCTCTGGCTCGGCAAATCGATGAAAGACTCAAAACAATTCGCGGGTCATAAAGCTCAGCGAGGCTGTGCGAGTTTGCGCAATACCTTGCGAGTCCGCTCATCCGCGACATATAAACGCAGCTTCCGTTCGACCGCCGCAGCAAACCGTGGAGGGGCCGAACCCGAAGCGACGATGTGAAGCGCTGTTCGCAACGCGTCGATCAAATACCAGTCGGCGTCGGTCATGCCGGATGACTCGTGAGGGCTGGAATGCCGGGCCCAACCGTCGATGTCGCCGGCGAACCGTCGGTATATCTCGAGCTTTTCAAGGGTAAGCATGATCAGGGGGAGTAGCAAATTACTCTAACGGTCTGCCGAATAGGATCGCCCTATGAGAGCGTACGTTATTCGCACGGTACGACGGGTGTGAGGACAGATTACAAACATCGAGCAATTTTCAACATATTCATCCCGCCGAAAGCCGGACGACCGTGCGGCCGTTAAGCCACACGGTCGTCCAGGTGCTTAGGCTCGAAAATCAATCGTCCACATCGGTAACGACGGGCTCTTCGTTCAGTCCATCATCGGGTTTCAGTTGAGCGACCTCCATATCCGGGTAGTGAGCTTGCGGTTGGCTGAGTACCGGCACATAGAAATCGAGAGGAATCATGGTCGGCTGGTCTTCCTGAAGCCGGATCCAGCGCTCCACGGTGACGTGATAGGCTGGTTCGATGACGCCATGACCATCATCGAACAACACCAGCTTAGCCTCGGTCAGACGCGACCTTTCGGATTTGGCGGTAGCCTCCCGGATCTTTTTGAGCGCGGCCTCTTGAAGCGTATCGGGAGACCGGAGCTCCGTGGTCCCCAACTCTATGCCCCGACCGATCGCGGGCCATTGGTGAACCAGTCCGGCGAGCGCTCCTTCCTGCCCCAGATGAACCACGATTCTTGAGCTGCCTTCCACGTCGAGCCCATCCAATATACGGCTGAAACGGACCGTCTTGAGTTTCTCGTAGATGATCGTACCGCCCCTGCCGTCGGGTACGCCCATATTCAAACCACCGACGTGCAGCGTCTTCAACTCCTGCTCGGGCGGCAGAAACTGAAGTTTTTCGAGCCATCCTCTCGCAGAGGGCTCCGCCGTTCTTGCATCCGGCAGTCCCTTGCTGCTGCCTTCCGCCCGATATGCGCTCAGGCCGCCGTTGAACAGGAAGTTTCCGGTTTCGCCATCGAACTCGAAGCTTGCCGACGGATCCTTCGACCCGCGAAAGCCAATTCTGGTTTTTGACAAGTAGATCTTTTCCGCATCGCCCAAGTGTTCGGTTAGTCCGCTAAAGACGCCCATCAACTCGGCTGCCCCTTTTTCCGGCGATTCGCTCGGCTTGACGATTCGATAGGTTTTCAACGGCTTTTCGTAACGCCCCATAGTTTGCAGCAGATCCAGCCCCTCGACCTCGGATGGACTGGTCAGCGCAGCGGACGTTGCGGCCGCGGCGTTCGCGTTCAGGACAAGCGTCAGTACGGCCGTGCAAACAGCGCGCATGGTTATCTTGTTTTTCATCAACATGTTGTCGTTCTCCCGTTAGTATTGATACCAGATGCGCAAACTGGTGTGGGTTTCTGCCGGATCGCTGACAAAGCTTGCGTAGGTATCGCCGTCGGCAGAAGGATGCATCACGGCAGATCCGTGTTCATCGCTGCGGCCTTCGGCATTGATGGCATCGAACCAGGATTCCCAAACGGCGTATCCGCTTGCGATGCGCGACCCGAAATAATCGGTGACGTCTTCATCGGTGGATTGCCAGGATACGGTATGAAATCCCAGGGCCTGATGCAGGCCGTCGAACACGTCGTCGGATTCGCTGGTCCAGTTGGAATACCAATCCGAGACTTCAATCGGGCTGGGAACGACATAACAGGATTCGAACGCGACAAACTCGGCATCGAGATCGCCATATCCCCGATGGCTGCTGGAGCCGGCCGTGGACAAGTCGACACTGCCGTCGAGGCCGGCGATCAACCAACGATTGCCGTGGCCGGCGAAGATGGCGAAATCCATCGCATCCACGCGATTATCGTTGTTCCAGGACCATTGGTGCTTGTAGGAATAATAATATTGCTGGTAATTGAAATGCTTCAGGAAGTTATAGACTACGGCGTCATGGCCTTCGTCGGTGGTGCCTGCATATCCGCCTTCTTCCCAGTCAACGGCGGCGGCTAGGGATGTCGTTAGCAGCAAAGAACATGCAACGGCATGGCTGATTCTTAATGGCAGCTTCATAGTATTTCCTCAGATGAAAAAGGATCCGATTCAATCGGAACGGCAACGCCGGTCGTCCGATTGAACGCGGTGAAATACTAGAGTCTGCGGGGCTGAATAACAGTGAAAAATTACCTTTATGAGTTCTTCATGTTTCGCCTTTACAGCCGCAATCCCTTGGGCGCCAGCCATCGTTCGGCGAGTTCGAAAACACCCTCGATCACTAGCGCGAGCAGGGCGGCAGGGACGGCGCCTTGGAGGATCAATCCCGTGTCGGCCAGGCGAATGCCCGTGAGAATCGGCTGTCCGTAACCTCCCGCACCGATCAGAGCGCCCAGGGTCGCCATGCCGACGTTGATTACGGCGGCCGTCTTGATGCCGGCAAGGATGGTGCGCGAGGCCAGGGGCAATTCCACCAGTCGCAGGCGGGCGAAGCGGGGGAGCCCGAGCGCATCGGCCGATTCGAGCAGCGACCCTGGAATGCTCTGGAGCCCGGTGCAGGTATTGCGCACGATGGGCAGGAGGCTATACAGGAACAGCGCGGCGATGGCCGGCCGGGCGCCGATGCCGAGCAGCGGGATCATGAACACGAGGAGCGCCAGCGACGGTATCGTTTGAAGAATCCCGGCGGCGCCGAGTACCAGCCGGCCCAGACGCGGCCTCCGCGCGCACAGAATGCCCAGGGGAACGGCCACGAGGATGGCAGCCGTCAACGAGATCGCAACCAGCGAGAGATGTTCGACCGTGTGGCGCCACAGGCTCGCGCCCAAGCCTTCCAGCCCCAATTGGGTCGGGATCTCGAATTGCTCCTGCAAGAAGTCGGCGGCCACCTGGCGCTCCGACACCTTGCCGAGCTTGGCCTCCGCGTTCATGGCCGTCATCGTTTTCTCCGAAATCCGGCCTTCGAGTTGTCGGAGTGCCGTGATCACCGCCGGCAGGCGTTCGGCGAGATCGGCCCGGTAAAGAAAAACGGCGCTATAGTCGGGAAAATAGCCTAGGTCATCCCGAAGCACCTGCAATGAGTAATATTGGATCTCCGCATCGGTGGTATAGAGATCGGTCACATCCAAGCGGCCGCTGGCAAGTCCGCGATAGGCGAGACCATGATCCAGACCCACGACCGCTTGCTGGGGAAGCCGATAGGCTTGCCTGAGCCCGGGCCATCCATCCGCCCTGGCCATGAATTCGTTGCTGAAACCGAATTTGAGCTCCGGATGCTCGCGCAGGTCGGAGATGGCGGTGATGCCCAGCCGATCCGCGCGCGTGGTCAGCATCCCCAGGGCGTAGGTGTTGTTGAATCCGAGCGGCTCGGTCATCGATACGCCCTGTTCGGCCAAGACCCGGCGCAGCGTCGTTAAGTCCCGCTGCCCCTGTAGCCGGTCGCCCAGAATCTCCTCGATCAGCGTCCCGGTATATTCGGGATAGAGGTCGATCTCGCCGCTTACCAGAGCCTGCCATAGGAAGCGCGTCCCACCCAGCTGCTTCCGGTATTGCACGTCGATCCCCATCCCCTCGAGGAGTTGAGTCGCGATCTCGCCGAGGATGACCGATTCCGTGAACTCCTTGGAACCCACGCCTACACCCTTCGTCTCCCTGGCTTCAAGCGGCGAGCCATAACCGACCCATAAGCTCAAGAGCAGGACCAGCCGGTAGATCATGCCGGCGGTGGCACGAGGCTGCCCACCAGACTGCGCTGCGCCCGCACGAAACGCACGACGTACTCGGTGGCCGGAGTATCGATCAAAGCCGCCATCGGGCCTCGCTGCTCGATGGAGCCTTCGCGCAGCAGCACGATTTCATCGGCAAAATAGCCGGCTTCGCTCAGATCGTGCGTCACCATCAGAACGGTTTTGCCGAGAGTCGTGAACAGCGTCTTAAGGTCGGTCTGGAGGTCGTAGCGGATCAGGGGATCCAAGGCACCGAGGGGTTCGTCCAGCAACAGGATCTCGGGGTCCAGCACTAGCGCCCGCATCAGGGCCACCCGTTGCCGTTCGCCTCCGGAGAGCTGGGCCGGGTAACGGTCGAGCGCCTCCGCGGGCAGGCGGACCAGCTCCGCCAGTTCGATCATTCGGGAGTCGATTCGGGCGGACGACCAATCGAGCCGGCGCGGCATCAACGCCACGTTGCCGCGGGCGGTCAAGTGCGGAAACAGCCCACCCTCCTGGATGACATAGCCCATGCGGCGGCGCAGTGCTAGCGCCGTGGACGCGGTGACCGGCGTGTTCATCAACTCGACGGTGCCTTGGTCCGGCAGGACCAGGCCGTTCACCAGCCGGATCAGCGTGGATTTGCCGCAGCCGCTCGCGCCGATGATTACCGTCACCCGACCCTTCGGAATCGAGAGATCGATGTCGCGCAGCACGGTAACGCCGTCGTAGCCTTTGCTGACCCGTGACAGTCTGAGCATGCGGCGATCATACCGGTAAATGGCCTGAATTGTCGGACCGGCCGTCCCTAAATTCGTTCCGGAGCAGGACGGGGCAGATCGGCGGCAAGCTGATTGTCCTTCGGCTTCCGATATGGCTCGGATCCTCACTGTAGGGGTATCGGACGTCCATTTCCAGATGCTTGTTTGATACCAGGACCGGCGGCGCCGTCGACGATCAGAAATACCGGGCAATTCTCAACTGAACATAATCGTCCCGCCGAAAGCCGTACAGCACGAAGTCTTCCGGTGGTGCGTCCATGAAAAAGCGGCCTTTGATTTCCACCTTCCAGGCTTCTCCGATTCGTCGGCTCGCTTCCAGATTGACGAATTTCGCACCTGTGTCGAGGTCCTGCACCGAGCCGGCCAGGAGCTGAGTATCCTGCTCGTCGTTGAATCCGAGCCGCACGCCGAAAAAGACATCGTTATCGAACGGCGTGGGCGGCGCCACGGTCGGGTTGCGGTCGCGTCCGTCGTAGGAGTACTCGGCGAGCAGACCTAAGTCCAAGCCTGAATTGAAGGTGTCGTAAAACGTATATTCGAAGCCCGCCGTCATCGCCGCGAAGCGCCTGCCTTGTCCGCCTCGGGTCAGGGCTTCCAATTTCCAGAGCCAGGCATCGTGGGTAAATTGCACGTCGATACTGGTCTGGTTGATGAGATCGTAGCGGGGGATCAGCTTGGGGGCATTCGGATTGTTAAACGAAAGATCGAAAGCAGGCTCTCGGCTTGTCCCCCAAAATTGCGCGACGCCGATATCCCATTCTCCCAGAGTATGGCTCCAGCGGACGGCGAAGTCAGGATGCCAAACTCCGAGCGACGACTCGTAGTGGGGGTGTCGATCGTCGATGGGCAAGGCGAACCGCAGCCGTCCCCGGAAGTTTTCGAAGGTCCGCTCGCGGAAGCGCGGCATGGCATACATGCTGAAGGTGCCATAATCGCTGACGAGATTCACGTTGGCCATGGGCTGGCCGAGTTTTTCTTCCTGATCGATGTCTTCCACCAGGTCCGTTTGGTTGATGATGTCGACCAGGTGGCGGGATTCGGTAACGCCCCAGAAGACCTTGCCGACCCCGAACGATGCATCCCATCCTTCGCCCACGTGCAGCCATTTCATTTCCCGCAGGTCCCAATGGTTGCGGCTGTCGTCCTCCGGATCCACTCGCACGAAGGGTATCAAGCTCAGCCGATCCTTATCGTCGTTCAAGGCGTGGCGAAGTTCGGGCTGCAACATGAACGACGGGTAATAGGTGTTTCCCCGTTGATCCGGAAAAGCGGGGCTATAAAAGAAGACCCGGCTGTCGAAGGCGGCCACCCCGGAAAGCTCGGCGCCGACGGCGTTCGATGACATGATCAAGGCGGCCGCACTGGCTAGGACATGGAATAACCGCCTTTGCGCGGGCGATTTCAAAGAAAGCATACTAGTACGTTGAAGGGAGCAGTTCGATATCGAGAGGTGCAGCGCAACGCCGGCTTCCGGTGTGGAAAATCCGGCGTTGCGCTGGTCGGGGACGGGGATCAGGGGGTTTGCAGCAAAGCGTTTTGAGAGAAGCTGCTTTCTTTCAAGCCGGTGCGGAACCGATAGTCGCTCCAGACCATCTCCGTGCTCTTACCGGTTTGATGATTCTCCATGAGCATGTCATGGGGTCTCCAGTGTTTCCCCAGATACTGGTGATAATCCTTGAGCGTCAGGGTTTTGAGCAAAGCGTCCTTGCGGTCGTAAAACTCGATTTTCTGGAAGCGGTACTCGCTCTGGTCGATCCAGGCAATCTGTTTGGAGTAGCCCGAATTTTCGTAAACCGGATATCGCTCCACCACGAAGCACTTCAGATCGCCGCAAGGCTCGTCGCGCAGATAGCGGTAGGTGTACTTCGCGACCTCGGGCGAGGTCATGTCCTCGTAGGCGAATTCGCTGCCCACGAAAGGCCCCGACTTGTTCGAGGTGGTAATCCGCTTGACCCGCTTCACGGCCGGCAAATAGAGCCATTGATCGTCCGCATCCTTGATGTGAGTGTAGGTCAGGAGGGCGGTGCTCTTGATGTCCAGCGGTTTGGAGAAGATCACGAACGACTTGTCGCCGTCGTCGGCCGCGGTGTTTTCCAGCGCCCTAATTTCGAGTTCCCGCTCGGAGCTTTCCCCCTGCCGGTTTCGGAGGATCATTCGAACGTTCGCCATATTGTCCTGAAAACCCTTGTCGCGATTATCGGCCTCCTGCGCGATGGCCAAGCCCTTTTCCTCGGGCGTTTCCGCGTAGGCGGCACAGGCACACAGGAGGCCGATCAGGACGATGAGATTTTTTTTCATATTGCTGACTCCACGATGTCGGACGAATTCTCGGATAAGGCGTCAAGCGGCTTGCTGCTGCCGGTTCAAGATGGATTTCAGGCGCTTGATATCGGCCTCCACCTGCTTGATGAAGATTTTCTTGACCAGGGCGATGGGAACGATTCCGAAAAATTTGCCGGGATCCGCTTCGAAGACCCAATTGATCGAGGTGCCTTCGGCCGAGGGCTCGAACGTGTAATGGCCGCGAAATTTCATGGGGCCGGTCAGCGTCTCGTAGCCGAAAGACTTGTTGGTTTCATAAGCGGTAATCGCGGACTGGAACGGCATGTTCTTGCCGAGAAACCTGAAAACGATTTCATAGGTCGTTCCGGCTTTCAATTCCTCGCCCTCGGGAAGAATGACGTCTTGGCAGGACGCCTGCCATTCCTTGTCGTTCTTGGGATTGCTGATATAGGCAAACACCTTGTCGATGGATGTATTGACGGAATATTGCTGGGTTACGGTGATCATGTCGGTCTCCTGAAAAGTTATAGTCGAATGGCAATCAAATCTGGGATTCAGCGATGACTCGGCCCAAGGCTGCGGCCAAGCCCTGGACATGGGGTTCGTACATCACGGAATTGTGATTTCCGGCGATGTCCAGGACCTCGGGCGCCTGCTTCAGTAGCCGGCTCCAGCCGAGATCGGGGCCGTAATCGGCTTCCTCGTCGCGGGCACGGAACAAGACGACCCGGCCGGGATAGGCGCCCGGTTGGTAGAGTTGCAGCGCGGCGCCATTGGCCAGGTACACCTCGAAATACCGGCGCAGCACGTTGCGATCGGCATCGGCGGGGATGACTTCGGCCTCGTGGGCGCGATCGAGCACGTAGTCGAACATGTCGTCCGCGTCCAATTGCCTAAGCTGCTCCGGAGGAATGTGCAGGGTCTTGTTGTACGGGACGGCGAGATCGCGGGCGAACCAGGACAGCAACATGACGTCGTCGCCGTCGGCGGGCGCGTTTTCCGGAATCGGCGCGCGGCTGTCGAACAAAGCGACCAGCGCGACCTCTTCGCCGGCCGAGACCAGCTGTTGCGCCGCTTCGAAGGCGACGACGCCGCCGAAGCACCACCCGCCCAGGTGATATGGGCCCTGGGGTTGCCGCTCCCGGATCAGGCGCACGTAATGGCTGGCCATGTCCTCGACGGACACCGCTGTGTCGTCCGTCTGCGCAAGGCCCGCCGCCTGAATGGCGTAGATCGGGCGGTCCAGCGCGGCATGGCGAGACAGGGCCAGGTAGCAAAAGACCGTGCCGCCGATGGGGTGCAGCAGGAAGAGGGGGGATTCACGTCCGTCGGGGCGCAGAGTGACCATCGGGGAGTGGCCGCCGTCCGGTATTCCCTCCCGCATGAGATTCGCCAGGGCTTCCACCGTGGGTTCCTGGAAAAAGGCGGTGAGAGGGAGTTCCACGTCGAATCGGCGCTTGATCTCGGCGATCAATTGCACCGCCAATAGGGAGTGGCCGCCCAGGTCGAAGAAATTGTCGGCGATGCCGATGGGATGCACCCCGAGCAGGGTTTCCCAAATCCGGACCAGTTCCATTTCCGCCGCGCTGCGCGGGGCACGGTAATCCTCGGATGTTGCCACGGTCTCGGGACGCTGCTTCTGCAGTGCCAGACGGTCGATTTTCCCGTTGGGCGTCATGGGAAAGCTTTCGGCCAGGACGAAGAACGCGGGCGTCATATAGGCCGGCACCCGGTCCTGAAGGAACTGGCGCAATTCCCGTGTGCTCGGGGCGCATCCGCTGCGCGGCTGACAGAACGCAGTGAGGGATTTTTCCGAGCCGTTCTCGTGCACCACCACGACCGCATCGTTGATCTCCGGATGCAGGCGCAAATTGGCTTCGATGTCGCCCAAATCGATGCGAAATCCCCGCAATTTGATCTGGTTACCGAAGCGGCCGAGATAGTCCAGCTCGCCGTTCGGCCGGTAGCGGACCCGATCGCCGGTGCGGTACAAGGGACGGCCGTCGGGTTCCAATTCGGGGATGCGGACGAATTGCTCCGCGGTCAGGTCGGGCCGCCCGAAATAGCCGAGAGACACCCCATCGCCCGCGATATACAGTTCTCCGGTGATGCCCGCCGGGACCGGTTGCCGTTCGCCGTCCAACACATAGAGTCGGGTATTGGCGATGGGCCGGCCGAGGCTCGGTTCGTCCTCGCCGGGGGCGACCCGGTGTGCGGTCGACCAGACCGTGGTTTCGGTCGGGCCATAGAGGTTCCAGAGCGTATTCCCGCGGGCGAGCAGCTTGTTCGCCAGGCCGCGCGGCAAGGCTTCGCCGCCTGTTAGCATGGTGAGCCCGATATCCGGCTCGAACCCTGCAGACACCAGCATCTTCCAAGTGGCCGGCGTCGCTTGCATGATCGTCGCCCGGTGGCGACGCAAGGCGTCTTGAAGACGAATCGGGTCGGCCGCCGTCTCGCGATCCGCCAGGACCGTGCGCGCCCCGGTCACGAGCGGCAGGAAGATTTCCAACACCGCGATATCGAAGGACAAGGTGGTCACCGACAACAACACGTCGTCGGGGCCGATGCCGGGTGCTCGGGGCATCGACTTCAGGAAATTCACCACCGCCCGATGGGGGATCTGCACGCCCTTGGGTTTTCCCGTCGAGCCGGAGGTGTAGATGACGTAGGCCAAATCTTCGCCTGCCACTGGAATCTCCGGGTTAGCATCGTTGCCGCCTTCGAAATCCGGTCTCTCCTTATCGAGGAAAACGCACGCCGCCTGATCCGTCAGCCCCTGCCCCGAGACCGTGCTTTTCGTCAGCACGAGCTTCGGCCGGGCGTCTTCCAGCACCGATTCGATCCGCTTGCGGGGGTAGGCCGGGTCCAGTGGCAGGTAACAGGCGCCGGCTTTCAAGATGCCGAGCAGAGCGACCGGCAGGTCCAGGTCCCGCTCCATGTAGATGCCCACGCGGTCGCCCGGCCCGACGCCGCGGGCGGTGAGGTCATGAGCCAGACGGTTGGCGCGACGGTTGAGCTCGTCGTAACTCAGCGATTGCTCGCCGACGGTGACTGCGACCGAGTCGGGCGTCCGTGCCGCCTGTGCCTCAAAGAGGGCCGGCAGGGAAGGCGGCGCCTCGAAGTCGATCCCGGTCCGGTTCCATTCCACCAGGAGCCGATGCCGTTCCGCGGCGGTCAACAGGGGCAAGCGGCCCAAGGTCTGGCTGGGATCTTCGGCCAGTCCTTCCACCAGGGTCACGAAATGGTCGGCCATAGCGGCGATGGTCGCGGCGTCGAACAAATCGGTGTTGTACTTGAGCACGCCGGTCAGTTCCCCCTCGCATTCGTCCCCCATTTCGAGGGCGATATCGAACTGGCCCTCCTGCTGGGGCAGGACGTAGGGTTCCAGCTCGAACCGGCCGTAGCGGATGCGGACCGGCTCGCCGCCGGTGCTGAAGAACTGCGCGAGGTCATGCATCTGGGGCAATCGTTCCCAGGCGAAGCAGGCCTGGACCAAGGGTGAACGGCTCGGATCCCGGACCGGCGCCAGCATCTCGACCAGGCGCGCGAAGGGATAATCCTGGTGGCGGATGGCTTCCACCACCGTGTCGCGCATTTCCCTCAGCAGGACCCGGAACGGCTTGTCGCTCCGGAGTGCGGCCCGCATCGGCAGAAGATTGGTGAAATTGCCGACCACCGGCCGCCATTCCGGCCGCGCCCGCACCGAAACCGGACTGCCGACGAGAATGTCTTCCTGGCCGGTATAACGGAACAGCAAGGTTTGATAGGCGGCCAGCAGCAGCATGTAGAGCGTGGCTCCTTCGGTTTTGGCCAGGTCCTTGAGCTTTTGGGTCGTCCCCGGTTTGAGGCGGAAGTTATGGCTCAAGCCGCGATAGGTCTGGAAAGGCGGGCGCGGCCGGGCGTTGGGGAAATGGAGTACCGGCAATTCGCCCGCCAGCTTTTCCCGCCAGTAGCGGGACAGTCGCAGCCCTTCGGGGCCGTCGAGCTGCGACTGTTGACGGTCGACGAAGTCGGCATAATCCACGGATGCTATCGGCAGGTCGGCCGCCTCGCCCTGGCTGAGGGACGAATACAGCGTTCTGAGCTCGTTCAGGAGGATCGCGAGCGACCAGAAGTCGACGGCGATATGATGGACAGCGAGCAACAGAACATGCTCGTTCGGGCCGCGCCGGTAAAGACGGACTCTTAGCAGAGGCGGGGTGTCCAGCACGAACGGGCGGCGGCTCTCGGCCAGAATGTCCCGATACGTTTCGGCATCGGACCAGGTTTCCGCCGGGATTACGGCAAAATCGGCCGGTACGGATCGGTGGAAATATTGCCGGGGCTCGCCGCCGGATTCCGTAAACCCGGCCCGCAAGGCGGAGTGGCGGTCCATGAGCAGTTGCACGCAATGCCGGAACAGCTCCACGTCGAGTTCGGAAACGATGCGGGCGGAAAACACGAGGTTGTAGGCGGAAGTCTCCGTCGCCAGATGCTGGACGAAATACAAGCCTTTCTGGAAATCCGACAACCCCGTTTCCCATCCCGGGACGTACCGTTCTTGCCGGCTGTCATGGAATAAAGGGGCGGCGGTGTGGGAGTACACCGCTCTCGCGCTTGATTCGGTAATTCTCATGTCGGGTGCCTTAGAAACCTGTTTTATGCGTCGGCGGTCGACGGGGCGAAACTCAGCCCGGTCGTCGCTAGCGCTTTTTCCGTGAAAAGATCCTCGCCGGAATCCGAGGTTTCCCGGGCATCGGGATTGGCGACCGCTTCGGCCAGGTAAGTCGCCAAGGCCTCCCCGGTCGGGTAGTCCCAAAGCAGGGTCGACGGCAGCTGGAATCCGAGCCAATCCTCGAGGTCTCCGGCCAGGTTGATGGCATTGATCGAGTCCAGCCCGTATTCGCTGAGCGGCCGTGCCAGCTCGATCTCCTCAGGCTTCATGCGCAGTTGTTCGGCCAGCATCGTGGTTAGGCGGTCGCTGATTTCCGCACGGGATGGACCGGATTGCAGGGCAGGGGTTTTATCGGTGTGTTGCATGGCGAATGTCCTCTTCATGTTGTTGAGCGGATTGAGCGAGCGGGAATGGGATCAGTGAAAACAGCCGGTTTTCCTCGAACAGCCGGCTCAGCTGAGCGGCCATGCCGGCCTCGAACCGCGGCAATGCATCGGGCACCTCGAGCTCTAATTGCCGCAGCACACGGGACAGACAGAACACCAGCCATTCCCCCTGGTTGAAGAACGAATCCAGCGCTCCCTGGTTGTACAGCCAGAATTGCAGGCAGGATGCCCCGGCGTGCAGCAGGCAATAACGGCGGGACAATTCGAAGCTTTCCGCGCTCAGCGTTTCCCTTTCCTGGGAGAAAGCGGTCTTGACGTCTTCGGCAAAGGCGCGCGTGGCGTTCGCCAGGGTTTCGGCCAAGGTTGCGAGGTGGTCGAGCACGGCGGGATCGTGAGAAGCGCCTGCGCGGAGCGCCCGCAATTTGGACAGCGTCACGTCGACGCCCTGGAGCACGTCGTCCTGGCCGCGGCTGAATAGATCGAGGCGTTTGCCGTCGAACGGCGGCAGCGGGTGGTTCAAGGAGAAAATGGCCGTCAGCCGCGAACGCAGCCTGACTTCGTCGCGGCGCGGGTCGGACTGGGCCAGGCTCCGCGCGAGATACGGCAGTTGCAGCGTCAGGGCCTTCAGGTTCACCACCGTGCTGCCGTCGAACAGGCTGACCACGGCGTTGTCCCGCAGCATTTTCTGGAAGATGCCGTGATGGTGTTTCTCGCGGAGATAGAAGCGGGCGCCGAGCACTACGGCGAGCTGCTGCACGGTCTGCTCCAGGGTGGTGGGCACGAAATATTTGACGACCGCCGACCAGACGCTGAATTGCTCGGTGACGACGTGCAGCCCGCGCGCGGAGGCGATCGCCATGCATTCAGAGATCAGCATGTCGGCGAAGGCATGGACCAGCGTGGTGCGGGCATGCGGGATGTCGAACACGCTGCCGCCGTACAGCCGGCGCTGCAACGCGAAATCCAGGGTCGCCCGCAAGGCGGTATCGGTCGCGCCGAGAGAAAGCCCCGCGCACAAGGTGCGGGTCACCTGGAAGGCTTTCAGGGCCAGATCCAGCCCGTGGCCTTCCTCGCCGATCCGGGCATTCTGAGGCACTGGGCATCGATCGAAACGCAGACCGCTGATTTCGCATCCCCGAAGCCCCAGGGTTTTGACTCTGGGCAAATGGCTGAAGCGCGACGGGTCCAGATCCGACTTGTAGAGCACGAACACCGAAAGGCTTCGGGAGTTCTTGCTGTCGTCGGTTTTTGCCAAGAGGACCGCCGCGCCGGAACGGGTCGCGCGATTGATCGGCCATTTTTCGCCGCTGAGCAGATAGCGATCGCCGGTACGAACCGCGCGCATGTCGTTGGCCAAGAGGTCGCTGCCGTGGTGCTCCTCGGAGTAGGCGAGGCAGAAGGCTTCGCTGTTCTCGCGGATATACTCGGCCTGGCGGATTTTCTGCGTCTCGCTGCCGCCGATCCACACCAGGGTCGACCACACGAAGGTGCTGTAGGTAATGGCGGCGGTCAGATCGCGGCGCGCGACGATTCGTCCCAGGGCGAGGAACGCCTCGTACGAATCCAGCTTGCCGCCGTAGGCGACCGGGATGTAATGGGCGTTGATGCCGAATGCCCTCAACTTATCGATCGCCGGCTGCGGAAACTCCTCGCGTTCGTCCCATTCCATGGAGGTCTTGAAGGACCAGGTATTGTCCGGGTCCATGGGATCGCCCAGAAACAACTCCAATTCCCGGGCAGCCCGGTATTGATCTAAAGCTTCACTCATGATTCGTGCTCTTAGGTTGGCTTAGCGTTGATCGAGAAACAGCGGATTGAGATCGCCAGAGAGAAACCGGGTCTTGGTCGCCCGCCGCTGGATCTTTCCGCTCGAGGTCTTGGGGATCGTTCCGGCCTTGAGCAGGACGATCGCGAAAACCTGCAACTGGTGCTCGTTGGAGACGGCCTTGCGGATGGCCAGGGCTATTTCCCGGAAATCGGCACCGGAACTGCGGGGATTGAGATCCTGGACCACCACCAGTTGCTCTTCGCCCTCGCGCTTCACCGAAAACACCGCGCCGCCGCCCTTGCGCAAGTCGGCATGGCATTCGCTCACGGTGAATTCGATATCCTGCGGGTAATGGTTGCGGCCGCGGATGATGATCAGATCCTTGATGCGCCCGGTGACGAACACCTCGCCCTCGTCCAGGAACCCCAGGTCGCCCGTCCGCAGGAACGGCTCCCGGGAAAACGCGGGAAGCCGTGCCTTGAACGTCGCGGCACTTTCCTCCGGACGATTCCAATAGCCGGATGCGACGCTCGGCCCGGCCACCCAGATTTCGCCGACTCGTCCGGACGGCAGGGGCTCGTCGGTTTCCGGATCGACGATCACGAGCTTTTGGCTCCGGTCGACCACCCCGCAACTGATCAAGGTCCGGGCGAGGTCCGAACCGGGCTCGGCCGGCACCGCCCGGCCCTGTTCCAGCGCCTCCTTGGAAAAGGTCTTCGCGTGGCTCGGGCGCTTGCCGGGGGCGCCGGTGACGTACAAGGTGGCCTCGGCCAGGCCGTAACAGGGAAAGAAGGCTTCCTTACGGAAGCCGCAAGGTGCGAAGTACTCCGCGAACCGATTCAGGGTGTCCGCGCAAATCGGCTCGGCGCCGGAGAAAGCCACCTCCCATCCGCTCAGGTCCAGGACGTCTCGCTGCTGCGGCTTGATTTTCTGAACGCAGAGCTGGTAAGCGAAATTCGGTCCGCCGCTGATCACCGAACGGCGGCCGGAAATGGCCGACAGCCAGGTAAACGGCCTCTGGATGGCGGCGGCCGGGGACATCAGGGTGATGGGAATGCCGCTGTAGATGGGCTCCAGAATGCCCGCGATCAGTCCCATGTCGTGGTAGGGAGGCAGCCAGATCACGGCATGCGACTCGTCGTGAATGCCCACGTTGCGCCGGATCTGCTCGAGGTTGTGGACGAGGGCGCCGTGGCTGACCATTACGCCGCGAGGCATCGCTGTCGAACCCGAGGTGTATTGCAGGAACGCCAGGGCATCCGGTTCCAGCATGGGCCGGCGCCAAGACGGAGCCGACTCCGCGGGGATCGTATCCGTCGCCAGCCAGAGCGCACTGCCTCCGACTTCGCGGGCGCCCTCGGGACGGAGGCCGGCGAGCGCCGCTTGCGTGGTCAACACCAGGGCGGCCTCTGCATCGGCGGCGATGCCGCGGATGCGGGCGTAACCCGCGTCTCCGCGCGGGGCGCTGGGGCGCGGCGTAAAGGCGGGCACCGCAGCGACCTCGGCGTAGAGACAGGCGAAAAATGCGGCGATGTACTCGCACCCCGGCTGATACAGCAAGATCGCGCGCTGTCCTTCCATGCGTTCGGCCTGCAGCCGCGCCGCAATCGTCCGGGCACGCTCGGCCAGCTGCGCGTAGGTGGTCTCCGCGATGCTGCCGTCGTCGCGGAGGAAGGTATAGGCCATGCGGTCGGGCGAAACGGCGGCGCGCATTTCCAGCCAATCCACCAGGCTTTCGGTTCGGCCGTTCGGATTCACGGCCAAGGCGGCATGGCTTCTCATCAGTTCGCCTCCTCGGTCTGGGGAACGAGTTTCGGCCGAACCGCTTTACGAGCGCGTCCTTCCACCGCCATCAGGAGAGGCGGCAGCATCAGGCCTTCCATCAGCAAACCGATCAGGATGGTCAGCATCGACATCAGCCCCATGGTGGAATTGATCTGGAAGGTCGAGAACGCCAGCAGTCCGAACCCGGCCATCAGGACCAGCGACATGATCAAGGACGCTTCGCCGACCTCGACGATCGCGTAGCGAGCGGCCTCTTCGGGACTCATCCCTTGTTTCCGGCGCGCATACAGATACTTGGAGGTGAAGTGAATCGTATCGTCGACGATGATGCCCAAGGTGATCGAGACGATGATGGAGGCCGCCAACCCGATCCTGCCGACGGCGATGCCCCAGATGCCGAACGCCAGGAGGCCCGGAAGAACGTTGGGGATCAGCGTCAGAAGACCGAGCTTGACGGAGCGCAGGGGGACGATCAGGAACAGCGCGATGCACACCATTTCCAGCACGATGCCGACCACCATGCTGTTGATGTTGCGTTCGGCGATGTGTCCGAACATCATCGACCAGCCGATCCCGGGCGCCTGCATCGAGGCCGGCAGGTTTGCGGCCGTCCAGTCGCGGGCCCGCTTTTCCAGCGCCAGCAGATCGTTGTTGGTGAGATTCTTCAGGGTGACCGTGACGCGGGTCGCGGACTTGTCGAGATTGACCTGATTGTTCATGTCCAGGCCGAAGGGCAGGGACATTTCGTACATCAGGAGGTATTGCGCGCTCAACTCGCGATTATCCGGCAAGCGGTACCAGGCCGGGTCGTCGCCGTGCATGTTCCGGTTCAGCCGCTTCATCGTATCGGTGATCACGTTGACGTGGAGGACCTCGGGCTGGGCGCGGTACCACTCGGCGAACTTTTCCAGATTCTGCAGAAATTCCGGGGCATTGATGCCGCCGGTTTCGCCCGCATTCACCGAATATTCGATGAGGCTGACGCCGGTCAGATTGTCCGTCACGAACTCGGTCGCCTGGCGGACGGGGATGCTGCGGTCGAAATACTTGACGAACTCGTCGTTCAGCTCGTTCGTCGTCACGAAGCTGCCCAGCACCAGGGCGGACAGCATGGAGCCCCACAACAAGGGCGTCCGGCGGGCGATCACGAACGCCGCGAAGCGTTCCAGCCAGACCTGGCGGTTTCTCTTGACCGGCCGTTTCGGGTTGCCTGCCGGAAACAGGGTGACCAGCGCCGGCATGAAGGTCAGCGACATCAGCGCCGCGATCACCACACCCGTCGCGGTGATGTTGCCGAGGTCGTGAAAGGGTGGTGAATCGGCGAAATTGAGGGTTAGAAAGCCGGTCGCGGTGGTCGCCGAGGTCAATAGCAGGGGTTTGCCGTTGATCGCGATGGCCCGCGCCATGGCTTCGGATTTCGGAAGGTTTTGCCGGCGTATTAGGCCCAGGTAAGTCGTCAGGGTGTGGATGCAGTCGGCGATCACGACCGTGAGGATGATGAGCGGAGCTGCCGAGGCCGCCGGGGACAGCTTGATGCCCGCATAGGCGGCGAGGCCCATGGTGGACACGATGGTGAACAGCAGCGTCAGCACGATGGCGAACGTGCTGGCGGCAGACCGCGTCATCCACCAGAGCCCGAGGATCACCAGACCGAACATCGCCGGGATCAGGGTCGCGGTATCTTTTTCGGATGCCTCCGGAAAGGCGTTGTTCATCATGACGATGCCGGTCAGATAGACGTCGACGTCCGGATGGGTCCGGCGAATCTCGTCGGCGATGCCGCGCGCATAAGCGACGACTTCCTTGGTTTCCTGGTCGGGATTGACATTGGGCAACTGGATCGTCGCGTTGACCCCGGTAACATGGGCCGATGGCGAAATCAGGCGATTGCGCAGCAAGGGCTCGTTGGTCGCAATCTCGCGCAACGTGGCTAGTTGCTGCCCACTCAAGCGGTCCGGATGAGCGATCAGATCGTGCACCTGAATGGTGTCGCCGTATGCTTCGCTGAATTGAAAGTTGGTGATCGAATCCACCCGGAGGGAGTAAGGAATCTTCCAGGCCGCCGCCGTCAGCTGGGATACCGCTTCGAGGGTCTTGCGGGAAAAGACGTTGCCATCTTTCGGCGCCAGCACGAACAGAACGTTGTCGCTGTGGGTATAAATCTCCTGCAAGGCTTCCGAGGCTTCGAATTCGGGATCGTCGTCGGCGAAGTAGATGCGGTAGTCGTAGGTTTGCTGCAGGAAGCGCAAACCGCTGCCGCAGAGCCCGACGAAAACCAGGGTCAGCAGGATCGTCAGCCAGCGGCGCTTTATCAGAAATTCCAATTTGGCCATAAGTCTTCGGTCTCGTGTTTTGAACGGGATAGGTATTCAGTCGCGTGCCTGAATCTTGGGCGGCAAGCCTAAAGGCAACCTGAGGCGAGATCTGTGACTTAGTTACATTTAGGAGCATTTTTGTCACAAATTTGTGACGACCTGCTGATGGCGTGGATTGGAAAACCACTCCGGACGTGCGGTCGAGGACGGTTTCGTTTGGCGTGAGGGGAGCGGGTCACCCGTAGGCGGGTTCCCGGTGGGACCTATAAAGCGCTATTAGTGAAGATATACCTAGAGCACTTTCAGTTCGATGGGACGGTGAGAGAGCCGACGGGTTTCAGGTTCTCGGCGGGCGTTTTAAATCCCCCTTGATCCCTCTTTGCAAAAGGGGCTAGGGGGATTTCTTCCGTCGCCGTCCATACACCCAGGGTGAAAATGCTCTAGACCGTTCAAATGCGCGATCTGATGACTGCCTGTTTCGGGGCCTTCGATCGGCCCGCGCTGTTGATGAAGACTATCGATCCGACGATGATCGCCGATGCCGATAAAACACGTGGAGTCAGCGGTTCCTGCGCGAACCAGTTTCCCAAGAACACCGCCACCAGCGGATTGACGTAGGCATAGGTCGCGACCAGCGGAATCGGCGCGTTTTGCAAAAGCCATGCGTACGAGACGAAGCCGATCATCGAACCGAACGCGATGAGATACGCCAATGCCAGCCAGGAGTCGATGGAAACCTCCGAAAAGCTGAATCCCTTCGACTCGCCGCTGATGAGGCTGACGGCCATCAGGGCAAAACCGCCGGTCAGCATTTGCGCGCCCGTGGTCATCAAGGCGGACTTCGGCAGGTCGGCGGTTTTGCCGTAGACCGAACCGATCGCCCAGAGCAGGCCGGCGATCAGGAGCGCCGTCATGCCGAACGGGTTGAGATGCATGTCACCCGAAAATTCTGAAGGGCCGACGAGCAGGTAAATCCCCGTGAAGCCGATGGTCAGGCCGGCGATCACGCGGCCTGTCGGTTTGGCGCCATTCGGCCTGAGCGCATCGGCGATCACCATGAACATCGGCACCGCGCCGATGATCAGCGCCGCGACGCCCGACGGGACGGTCTGCTCGGCCCATGAGACCAGTCCGTTGCCGCCGAGAAGGAGCAGGGTGCCGACGATCGCCGCCGACCGCCATTGACGGCGGGTCGGCAGCGCATCGCCCGCTGCGCGCCGCCAGATCAACAGGATCACGCCCGAGACGAGAAAGCGGAGTCCGGCCGATAGAAACGGCGGAAGAGTCTCCACCGCGAAGCGGATCACCAGGTAGGTCGAACCCCAGACGATATAAACCGCCAGTAATGCTATCCAAATCTTCGTTTTCATCAATTTCCCGCGAGGATGTTCCTCACCGAGTGCCGGTTTTTCTCTTATATCTTGTTAAGGAAGCTCTAAACAAGTGGATTCCGTTCATGCTTCGACAAGCTCACCACGAACGGAATCAATATGTTACCGTTCGTCCTGAGCCTGTCGAAGGACTTATTCAGAGATTCCTTAAAGAGGACGCTACGCGACCAAAAGCCGTTTCGGTTTAGCCGAGTGCGCAAGCCCTGCTCGCGCGGATGCCGCTGCGGGTTCTGCCGTCATCGGCCAACTCGCCCAAAATTTCCGCGAGCAGGGCGATGCCGCGCTCGATTTTCTCCGGGGCCGCATGGCTGAAGTTCAACCGCAAGGCCAGATAGTGGAGGTCGGGGGAGGGAAAGAACGGATCTCCCGGCATGAACGCCACGTTGCGCGCCAGTGCCGCCTGGAGCGCCGCCAGGGTATCGCACTCGCGGGTCAACCGCAGCCAGAAGAACAATCCGCCAGCCGGCGCCCGCCATTCGGCGAGTCCCTCGAAATGGCGCAGCAGCGCCGTTTGCATGGCGTCGCGCCGTTCCCCGTAAACGCGGATCATCCGCGCCAGATGGTCGTCGAACTCGGCCGAGTTCAGAAACCGCGCCAGCCAGGCTTGGCCGATCCGGTTGGTATGAAGATCGCCGGACTGCTTCAGCCGAACCAGTCCGGAAAAGAGCGAGGGCGACGAGGCGAGATAACCCACCCTGAGGCCCGGTGCGGTGATCTTGGAAAAGCTCCCGAGATAAACCCAGGGCGCGTGTTCCAGATAGGCGCAGAGCGGAGTCCGGTCGACCGGCTGGTAAACCAGATCCCGGTACGGGTCGTCCTCGATCAGAGGCACGCCGGTGTCGTCCAGGACCTTGGCGACGGCGCGCCGGACCTCGTCCGTGTAGCAATATCCCGAAGGGTTCTGGAAAGTCGGGATGAGATAGACGAAAGCCGGCCGGCTATCGGCGATCGTCCTGCGCAGCGCATCCGGGTGGATGCCGTCGGCGGACAGCGGAAGGCCCTGGAATTCCGCGCCATACACGTTGAAAGCCTGGATCGTGGCCAGATAGGTCGGCGCCTCCAGCACGACCGGCGAGCCTTCGTCGATGAAGAGCTTTCCGACCAGGTCGATGCCCTGCTGCGAGCCGGACGTCACCAGCACTTGATCGGCGCGGCAATCCATCCCCAGTGTGGACAGGTTCTGCGCGATCAGGCTCCGCAAGGCGGGCTCGCCTTCGCTGGGGCCGTATTGCCGATGATCGTCGGCCAGCCCGTCGAAATCCAGGGGCGGCATCAGTTCGTCCGCGGGCAATCCGCCGGCGAACGAAATCACGCCGGGGCGCTGAGTGACTTGCAGGATGTCGCGAATCAGGGAGCTGGTGAGCCGTTCGGCACGGCGCGAAAGTCGAAGGTTCATAGTCATCTTAGAGTCCAGGCATACTCACATAACCGGGCAAGGATTGAATACGTGCGGTCCATTGCCCGATGTAGGGAAAATCATCCAATGCGACGCCGCCTTCCGGAGCCAGCGCGACATACGGATAACAGGCGATATCGCCAATGGTTGGCCAGTCGGCGGCGAGCCATCGATTGTGTTTAAGGTGATTTTCCATGGCTTCCAATCCGCTCCTCCCCAGTTCCTGACATTGAGCCAGATTCCAGGAGCGGTTGAATCTGGTTACCGCGCGCGCCCGTGCAAGCCCGTATAGGATTTCATTTTCGGACACCGCCAACCATTGCATGACTTTCGCCATCAGACGGGCGTCGAGTGGGAGCCACCGATCATCTCCGTATTTTCTGGCCAGATACACCAGAATCGCCATCGAATCCCACACGATGGTTCCGGCATCGTCCAGCACCGGGACTTGACCGCGCGGGTTCAAGGCGAGAAAAGCCGCCTGTTTATGCTCCAACTTCATCAGGTCGACCGGGATGGATTTGCAGTCCACCCCCAGTAAAGAACAAAACAGTCTTATTTTGTAGCAGTTCCCAGATAATTCCATGTCATAAAGCTTCATGATCGTTCCTTATTAGGATTTGGTTTTTCTCAGTCCGTAATGTCATTAAACGTCGGATTTGACGCCTTTCCTGCTTGGTCTCCGACCGTACCGGCGCGCGCTGACTGACCCAAAGGCTTGTCACCACGACACCTGCCACGCCGAGCAGCGAACCGCTCAACGGCTCGCCCAGCCATAATGCGGAGGCGCCCAAGGTCAGGAATGGCTGCAACAGTTGTATCTGGCCAATCCGGGCGATGCCGCCTAAGGCTAGGCCGCGATACCACAGGATAAACGCCAGAAACTGACTGACCAAGGCGACATAAGCGAATCCGGCCCAAGCTTCGGACGGCGCCGAGAGATCGGTGTGCGCCACGATCCAGCATAGCGGTCCCAGCAACCAAGGTCCTGCCAGCACCAGGGCCCAGCTGATCACCTGCCAGCCCCCCAGGCTGCGGGCCAGCCGGGCTCCTTCCGCATAACCCAGGGCCGCTAGCAAGGATGCCGCGAACAGCCAGAGATCACCCGAACGAAGGCTGCCGCCGCCCGCTTCGAGGGCGAATGCGAACACCACGCCGGAGCCGCCCAGCGCCGCCATCCAGAAGCGTCGGGGCAGGCGTTCGCCCGCCAGCCAGGCGCCGAAAAAAGCGGTGGCCAAAGGCGTGACCGAGAGCGCGATGCTGCCGTGGGAGGCCGGCAATTCCTGCATGGCCCAGGCCGAAAGCACGGGAAAGCCGATAATCACCCCCAGTGCAACCAAAATCAGGCTTCGAAGCTGATGAAGCCGCGGCCACGGCTGCCGGGTGGCGAGCAAGGCGATCGCCGCCAATCCCGATGCGAGGACGCCGCGTCCCAAGGCCACGAACCAGGGATCGAGATGCAGGACGGCGACCCGCGTCGCCGGCAAGGTCAGGCTGAAGCCGGCGATTCCTAAAAGAGCGAAAAGCCAACCCTGCCGTATCTTCGACTTGTTCGACTGCATGAGAACCAATTCCCCCGTGCGTGTTCTGTTACCGCGATGGCCGTACAATAAAACGCCGGGTGCGGACAATACATATACAGTTGACGATCGATCCGGCCAACCTGTACCGGTCGCGGAGCCATAACAGTCATGAATTCCCTCAACCTCGATCCCCACGACAGCCGTCCCTTGATCGAGCAGATCGTGGTGGGCATCAAGCAGCGCGTCGACGAACGTGCCTTGCGCCCAGGCGCAAGGCTGCCGTCGATCCGGCACTTCGCGGAAGACCATCGGGTCAGCAAGTTCACCGTGGTCCAGGCATTCGACCGGCTGGTCGCGATGGGCTATCTGAAATCCCGGCAGGGTTCGGGTTTTTATGTGGCGCATCGATCGGAATCCGGCGACGCGGCGAATCGATCCTGCCAGTTGGAGCGCGCCATGGACGTGCTCTGGCTGCTCCGCAACGCCTTGCAGGAACAATCCCATATCGCCATGCCCGGTGCCGGCTGGCTGCCCGGCGAGTGGATGGACGGCGCAGGGATTCAGCGGAGTCTCCGAACGCTCGCCCGTAAAAGCGGCGCCTATTTGACTGGCTATGGTCTGCCGGCCGGCTACGAACCGCTGCGGTCTTTGTTGGCGCGGCGGCTCGAAGATCAGGGCATCGGCTGCTCACCCCGGCAGATCGTCGCCACCCGCGGGGCCACCCACGCCTTGGACCTGATCAGCCGGTTGTTCGTCAAGCCGGGAGACGCCGTGCTGGTGGACGATCCCGGTTATTACACCCTGTTCGGTTATCTGAAGCTTTCGGGAGCGCGTCTGGTCGGCGTGCCCTGGACCCCCCAGGGACCGGACACCGCCGCGATGGAAAGCCTGATCCGGGAGCACCGGCCCAAGGTGTTTTTCACCAATACGCTGCTGCACAACCCGACCGGCGTCAGCATTACTCAGCCGGTGGCCCACCGGGTTTTGCAGCTGGCCGAGCGCTACGATCTGATGATCGTGGAGGACGATATCTACGGCGATTTGTTGACCGGACAGGCGACGCGCCTCGCGACGCTCGATCAACTGGAGCGGGTGCTGTTCGTCAGCAGTTTTTCCAAGACCGTTTCCGCGAGTCTCAGGGTCGGTTTCCTGGCCTGCAAGTACGAAATCGCCGAGAGCCTCACCGATCTCAAGCTCCTGACCAGCCTGACCACCTCGGAAATCGACGAGCGGCTGGTCTACGAACTCCTCACCGACGGCTATTACCGAAAGCACCTGGAAAAACTGCGCTCGCGCCTCCGCAAGGCGCGCGGCGAGGCGGTCAGAAACCTCGAAGGCAGCGGGCTGGAAATTTACCAGGACGCGGAGGACGGACTGTTCATCTGGGCCCGCCGTGACGAGGCCGAAAACGCCACGTCGCTGGCCACGGCGGCCGCCAAGCAAGGCATCATGCTGGCGCCGGGCGCCCTGTTCAGGCCTCAGCAGGAAGCCTCGCCCTGGCTGCGCTTCAATGCCGCAGGCTGCGGGAATCCGGCCATTTTCCGGTTTCTGGATGCCGAGCGCATCGGCGTGGATCGGTAGAACTTTAAGAAAGGTTTACCTCCGTTCCGAAGCCGGTATGGCAAATCCCGCAACGCTTCGGCATTTGCCGCAGGGATATCGGGATGATTCGCCGCTCTAGCCGTGGATTTCCCAGGCATTGCACGGTCGGCATGGAGATTGCCGTGCGGCTACGTCGCTATCGAAACGATGCAGCCTTTGTCCGTGACCCACCCCTTACCCGAAACCGCCGTCCATCACTGGTTCTTCCGTTACGCCGACGACCTGCTCGGCTTCCTGCGCCGCAAAGTGGGCGATTCCGACGCGCCCGACCTGGTTCAGGAAGTCTATCTTCGAATGCTCTCCTACCCCGCCGCAGCCATCCACGAGCCGCGCACTTTCCTTTTCCGCGCCGCGGCGAATCTGGTGGTCGATCATCTGCGCAAGGAGTCTTACCGCCGCCACGACGATGTCGACGACGTGTGCGAACAGGTTGCTGCGCCCGCCCCGGATCCGGAGGAAACCGCTATGGGCGACGAACGCCTGGAGCGATTCCGGACGGCGCTCGCCGAGCTTCCGCCCTTGTGCCGCCATGCCTTTGTGCTCAACCGGTTCGACGGCCTGACCCACGCCGAAATCGCCGAGCGTCTGGGGCTTTCGCCCAAAACGGTGCAGCGCCATATCCAAAAGGCGCTGGAACATTGCTTGAGTCACCTGGAACAATAGCGCGCCCGAACACACGCAACCGCATGGCATGACCACCGGTGACCTTCGAGATCGCCCTCGAACGCCCTATGATAAAAAGCGATCCTTAAAAGGCCGCACGCGACAACGACCGATAGACAGACATGGCCAATCCAGTTTCCCCTCCCGATCGAATCCGCGAGCGCGCTCTTTACTGGCTGATGCGCAGCCACTCGGGTGAGATGACTGCGGCCGAAAGGACCGGTTTCGAGCGTTGGCTGGCGGCGAGCCCCGAGCATCGGAAGGTTTACGAAGCGCTCCGCGCTGTCTGGAACGACTTTCCGCTTCCGGAAGCGGAACTCGCCGCTGCGCGCGGCTATGTCCGCCGCCACGGTTCTTTCCGCCGGCCTTGGAGGGCCGCTCTTGCCGCGGTGCTGGTCCTGGCGGCGGGGCTTCCGATTATCGAGGGCTGGCCCTTGGTCGATACCGGCGTCTACCGTACGGCCAAAGGGGAGCGGCAGGCGGTCGTTCTGGCGGACGGCACCCAGGTCGAGCTCAACGGCGACACCGAACTGGCCGTGCGCTACGGCTGGTTCTCGCGCTCGGTCGAACTCACGCAAGGAGAGGCGCTATTCAGCGTCGCGCCGAGGAAGTTGAGGCCGTTCGAGGTGCAGGCTTCGGGCGGGCTGATCCGCGATATCGGCACCCGTTTCGATGTGGACCTGCGCCCCGGATCGGTACGGGTGGCGGTTCTCGAAGGCGCGGTGCGGATCAAGCTCTCCGATACCGGGAATGAGCGGCACGTAAACCAAGGACAGATGGCCCGCTACAGCCCGGAGGGCACGCTCACCGAAGCCGAACCGGCCGACCTTGCGGCGGCGACCGCCTGGCGCGAGGGCAAGTTGATCTTCCGCGCCACACGCTTGTCGGAGATTCTGGCGGAACTCGGCCGTTATCATCCGGTTGCCTTTCGCCTCGCCGACCCTGCGCTGGAGCGGTTGTCCCTGAGCGGGGTTTTCAAAGCGGACGATCTGCCCGTGTTTCTTGCCACGCTGGAGGCGGCCCTGCCGGTCAAGATCAGACAGGCCACCGATGGGAGCATCATGGTGGAAAGGGTAAACCGTTAGCCGCTTTCCAACCGCGCTCAAGGCGGTTGTCAGATGGGTTTACGACCCGCGGGAGCGGGCTTTAGAGCGTTTTCATCCCGCTCGTATGGCAAAACAGGCTTGACGAAAGTCGTTGGCACCTTCAGTTCGGGTGCATTGCTTCAAACACTTGTAGGTCGGCAATCCTTTGCCGACGAACCCGTTGCCCGAACTGCACCGTCGGGAAGGGTCGCGATTAAAGCGACCGTTTGCGATTGGAAGGGGCGTCCTGGTGTTCCCAGGACGGCCGTTTGCGATTGGAAGGGTTGCGGCTAAAGCAACCGTTTGTGATTGGGGAAGGATTCCCGACCTACTCGCGAGCGCCCGTACAGTCGGTATGAAAATGCTCTAGCCCGCGATAGTCGCTTGACCGCGGGCTAAAGCCCGCTCCCGCACCAAGGCCATTTGCAGTCAATCCTTGAGGGCGTATACAGCGGTCGCCGGCCATGAAAAAGCGCCTGTCCAGTTCGGACCCGCCCATGCGTCTTTATCGGTACAACTTGTATCTGTTAGGGAATGCCGATGAAGAAACCGCTGTATTTCGCCCTTGCTTCGCTCCTCGCCGTAAGCTGCGCGCATGCCGAGGACGGGGCGATCGCTCTGGACATCCAGCCCCAGCCGCTCGCCGCCGCACTGGAACGCCTGGCCCAGGAGTCCGACCTGCAACTCCTCTATCCGGCCGAGGCGGTGGCCGGCAAGCAAGCGGCGGGGCTTTCCGGGACGTACACGCCGAAGCAGGCGCTGGAAAAGCTGCTCGAGGGCACGGGGCTCGCGTTCCAATTCACCGGCGCTCGCACGGTGGCGATCCGGCCGGACGGCCCGGTCTCCCGGCGCCCTTCCGCTCAGGCCGAAGACTTGTCGCCCATCAGCCTGGAGCCGGTGATGGTGACGGCAATCAAGACCGAGCGGGTGGCGTCGGAAGTGCCCGCCACTACCGCCGTGATCGACGAGAAGCAGATTCAACAGATGTACAACCGCGATCTCAGCGACGTGCTCCAACGCGCCGCCGGACTGGATGTACAACGAACCGGCACCAACGGCATCGCCAAGCTCAATATCCGGGGTCTGGGGTTTGGACGCACGTCCACGCTGATCAACGGCCAGTTCGCCGATTTTCTCGACCCCGGCATCGGCAGCCGCTCGGCCATCCAGACCATCGACTGGGACAACGTGGATCGGGTCGAGATCGTGCGCGGGGCGGGATCGGCGCTTTACGGCCCGAACGCGATGGGCGGCGTGGTCAATATCATCACTAAGGAGGCGCCCGAAGGGCCCAACGTCACGCGGCCGTTCTTCCTGTTCGATTCCCTGCCCACCTATGGCGGCGGCTTCACGACCGGAGGCACCGTCGACGATGTCGGGTATTTTCTGGACTTCAAACATCTGAGTTCGGACGGTTACAAGTCTGCGCCCGATCCCGCGATACCGGCGGGCGAGATGGGCACGATGCTGCACTCGCTGGAAAAAGGCGAATGGAACAAGACCATGGCCGGCGGGCGCCTGAACTGGCGGGTGTCGGATCAGGCCGATCTGAAGCTCGGATTCAATTTCCTGGACGATCACAACAATGCCTACGACCGCCCCTACACCCCATCCGACGGCCAGTACAGCCTGGAATACGGCCACTGGCTGACCGACGACGACCAGCTCACCGTCAACCTGAGCTACCGCGACCATCAGGCCGACCTGATGTTCGACAGCTATTTATATCCCCTCTCTCTGAGCACCGATCCTCTATATCTTCAGAGAGAGGACGGCAAGAAGCTGAGCGGAGAAATCCGCAATCACTGGAACATCGCCGAAGGGCATACCCTGCTGGTCGGCTTTTACGGAAGCCAGGACTGGGTGAGCCTGCGCACGTTCAATCTCGCCAGAGGACGGATGCTGGATAACCATCCCCGCAATGACATCACCAATTATGCGGTTTACGGCCAGTACGAGCTGGCGTTGTGGGATTGCCTGTTCCTGACCATGGGCGGTCCGCGCAACAGTCTTACGGTATCTTCAATCCGCGCGGCGGCGTGCGCTTCAAGATCAGCGACGAAGTTTCGCTGCGCACTTCCGCCGGCACCGGGTTCCGCCCGCCCGATTCTTCCGGCCTGACGGGCGGAGTGAACACGGCGTTTTACGAGTTCAGGCCCAATCCGTCCCTCAAGCCGGAGAAATCGGACAGTTTAGATCTCGGCCTGGACGTGCTTACGCCGTTCGGCTCGAAACTGTCCGCCACCGGCTATTACAACGACCTGACCCAATACCAGCTCCAGTCCATGTACCTGGAAAATGGCAGACAGATTTACCAGATCCTGAATCTCGGAAAGGTGCGGAGCTATGGCGCCGAGTTGGAAATCCAGCAGGGTATCACGCCGGAACTGGCGCTGTTCGCCAATTACACGTACAGCCTCTCCGAGGCGGCCAGCGATTCGCCGCCCGGCGTCTCGGGCCTGCCCGAGAAAGGCCGGCAATTGCCCCTGACGCCCCGTAACAAGGTCGCCTTCGGGCTGGTGTACGAATCCGACCGCTTCAGCGGCCGCCTCGAGGGCCGCTACGTCGACCGTCAGTTCATCGCCGGCGATACCCGGAACGACCCGGCCTATGCCCTGGGTTCGTATGTCACCGCCGATTTCCGCCTCACCTACCGCCATCCTGTCAGCGAAAAGCAGACCCTGGATGTGTCCGCCGGTGTGCGCAATCTGCTGGATCGCCGCTACGAAACCCGGTGGACCGATGTGCTTGCCGAGCCGCGGGTGGGATTCGTTCAGCTGGGGCTGGCGTTCTGACGAGGCGGCCAGCCCTTCCCCCGGTCAGGGGGCGGGCGGGAACGCCATAACGAGACTCAAAGCGGGCCGTACATGATCATCAGGAGAGTTTGATGGATAGACGAAGTTTTACCAAGTTCGCTTGTCTGGGCGGTTGTCTGGCGCCGTTCATGGCCATCGCCGAATCGCTGGCCAGCCGGGAGGCGAGAAGAAATCAAGCCATGGAAGTATCGCGCAAGGCTCACGAAGCCGTCATGTCCGCGGAAGGCTTCAAATGCACGGCAACGAGCGGATCGCGATGCTGATCTATCCGGGGTTTACCGCGCTGGACCTGGCGGGGCCGCAATATATGTTGGCCTCGATGATGGGCGCCAAGATCTACCTGATTTCTTCGGCCAACGATCTGGCGCCGGTAAAAAGCGATACCGGGCTGTCCGTCGTACCGACCCATACCCGGGAAGAATGCCCGGACGCCCTGGACATCCTGTTCGTACCCGGCAGCGCCGTGGGTTTGCCGGCGGCGATGAGGGATGCCAAATTCATCGAATTCATCAAAACCAAGGCCGCCGTTTCGAAGTACGTGACCAGCGTTTGCACCGGCAGCATCCTGCTTGGAAAGGCCGGCCTGCTGCAGGGCAAAAAGGCCACCTCGCATTGGGTCACCCTGGATTTGCTGCCGAAATTCGGCGCGACGCCGGTAAAAGAACGGGTCGTGTGGGACGGCAACCTCATCACCGGCGGCGGCGTCACGGCCGGCATCGATTTCGGCCTGCAAATCATCGCCGCGCTACGAGGCAAGCTTTACGCCGAAAGCATCCAGCTGCAATCGGAATACGATCCGCGACCGCCGTATGACTCGGGTTCGCCGGACACGGCCAACGCGCTCGTCAAAGACAGCCTCAGAGGCCTATTCGAACGCTTGCGCGTCGAGATCGAGCTGGAAAGTTGACGTCGGATCCGGGAGTGACTTCGAAGCGGCCGATTTTCCTGAACACCGGCGCGGGGTTCACGCCGAAGGTGTCGCGGAAGCTGTGGCTGAAGTGCGTCGCGTCGGCGAAGCCCGCGTCGAGCGCCGCTCGGGTCATGTTGTCGCTGGTATGGAGCAGTTCCAAGGCGGACACCATCCGCTTCCAAAGACGGAATCGACGGTAAGGCAGTCCGGTGCACTGGCGGAACAGATGAAGGAAGCGGGAGGGCGAGAGTCCGATCAGGCGCGCCAACTCCTCCTGCGAGAAATTCCGGTCGGGCTCCCGGCAAATCCGCTCGATGACCTGCCGAATGCGTTCATCCAACTCGATCGGCGGCTGCTCTCGGGAATTCAGCAGCCGGTCGAGGCGCTGTTCGACGGCGATGCGGTTCGGGTCTTCCTCGTGAACCCAGCGAAAGCATTCGATCGTCTCGGCATCCTCGAAAAACCGGACTGACGTTTCGGAATAGGGAAAGCGCTCCCGGAACCCTATCGCATCGGGGCCGTTCCGCTCCACGAACAGCTTGCCGTGCACGCCGCCGGCCATATCCAGCGCGTGCCGAATCCCCGCGGGCACCACCGCGCAGCGACAGTTTCGCCATTCGCCGTCGGCCAGCCTGATCCGAAACGGCCGGTAGATGCCCACGTGCAGCACGTCGGCGCCGTAGACGTGGGTTTCCAGATGCTGGAGCGGGCCGCAATAAAGCACCCGTCCGCGTTCCATGTAAAGCTGCGAAGTCCTAGGATAAATCATGCGCATAGCCAGTTTATGCAAGTCCTTTCGGTCAGGCGTGAATACAATTCCAGGCGCCGCCATAAATGGAGGCGGTCTGGCGGTTCGGCGATCCATAACGGTAGGCCGAGCCATGATAATGAACCCGAACCGGTGTTTTCCAGAGCTTCTACTGGGAGGATTTCCATGAACGACACACTGACCCGCACAGCATTTCAATCGCGCTTCGAGGCCTTGCTGAACCGGCTCGCGCCGGACGATCTCGTCGATTACGCCTTCATCGACGTTCCCTCGGATCGAAAGCCCTGGCTGGACACCGGCATCGACCTGACCGAGGGCGAGCGGGTAACGACCTTTGTCGTGGGCAAGACCTGTCTGAAGGGCACGGACCTCTGGTTCGGCGCGGACTTTCAATTGTGGTGCCGCATCGGTTCGGACGGCGAAATCTTCCGCGGCACACGGGCGAGCAACACGTTTGTTGTTGAGAAACCGGGCCGATTGCATCTCGCCAGCTATTTCCCCGGCGAATGGGCCACCCGAACCGGCGAGTTGGCGACGCCGGACGACGTCTACGAGCAGGTGAGCGGACACCTGACGGCGTTGATCGTACGCTGGCGGATCGAACCGATCGAAGGGCTGAAAAAACTGGCAAAGCTGGGCGACGTCGATGGTCTGATCGCATCCGAAATCGACCGTCTGAGCGATCCGGTGGTCCCGCCGCAATGCTGGAATTATCTGTGGTTCGTGGGCCCGGCGGAAATCTATCGGCCCTGCCGGACGCCGGAAAAGGAACCCGCCATCTGCTGCCACACCCATCGCGACGTGGGTTTGTTGCAGAAAGACGTGTCCCTGCCGCTTGAGCGGAACACGCGTTTGCGCTGGGCCTGGCGCATGGATCGCCTGCCCTCGGAGGTGCGCGAGGACACGTTTCCGACCCATGACTATCTGAGCATCGCCGTGGAATTCGACAACGGCCAGGACATCACCTATTACTGGAGCGCCGAACTGCCCGTGGGCACCGCCTACCGTTGCCCGATTCCCACCTGGACGGCGCGCGAAACCCACGTCGTGATCCGTTCCGGTCCCGAGGGTCTGGGCGAATGGTTCAGCGAGGAGCGCGACGTTTACCGCGATTATCTGGAGTTCATTGGTGGCACGGTACCGGCCCGCATCGTGCGGGTGTGGCTGATCGCGGTGAGCTTGTTCCAGGGCCGGGAAGGGGAATGCCGGTATGCCGACATGGCGTTTGTGACGGAGGATGGGGTGATGCCGATAGAATGAGATCACGGCGCCAGGAATCCCGTTTCGGAACGGGTTCCCGAACCTTTTTCGCCGATCGGCGGCCTGTCATCCGATTGAGAATTGACGCGGTCTCCGACTGTTTCGGCATTCTTTATCGCACCCGCTCGCTACGAGGAGAAAAACGATGTACCGCTGGAACCCGGAGGACTATTCCCGCCATTCGGCCGGCCAGGAAGCTTGGGCGCACGAGCTTTTGGGCGGCTTGGACCTGCGTCCGGACGACCGGGTGCTGGACATCGGCTGCGGCGACGGGCGCATCACGGCGGAACTGGCAAAGCGGGTGCCGTTCGGCGGCGCGGTCGGCGTCGATCTTTCGGAAGACATGATCCGCTATGCGGCCAGCCGGTTTCCGGCGCCCGATTACCCGAATCTCGAATTCCGCCAGGCGGATGCCCGAGCCCTGCCTTTTCACGAGGAATTCACCGTGGTCTATTCCAATGCCGCCCTGCACTGGGTTCGAGACCATCGGCCGGTGCTGGCCGGCATCGCCCGCGCGCTGAAGCCGGGCGGGCGATGCCGGATGCAAATGGGCGGCCGGGGCAATGCCGCCGCGCTGATCATGGTGTTCGAAGAGCTTGCGGGCTATCCCGAGTGGCACGAGCACTTCGAGAGATTCGAATCGACATTCGGCTTCCACGATGCCGAGACCTATCGCCGCTGGCTCGGAGAGGCGAGGCTGAATCCCGAGCGGGTCCGGCTGATCGACAAGGACATGGCGCACGCTAACTGCGAGGCCTTCATCGGCTGGCTGCGCACCGCCTGGCACCCCTACACGTCGAGAGTCCCGGCGGAGCGGCGGGAGCACTTCGTCGAAGCCGTCGCCGAGCGCTATCTAGCAGGGCATCCGCCCGATCCGACGGGGCGTATCCACATCGCCATGGTGCGGCTGCAGGTGGAGGCGAAAAAGTAAGCGGTTAGTTCGGGCCGAGTCGGGCGCAACAGAGGTGGTAGGCCGGAATAAGCCTGTCCTGAGCTTGTCGACGGGCCTGTTCTGAGCGAGGTCGAAGGGCGTCAGCGGATCAGGCGGCACATCCGTGTCGGGTGCTGCATGCTAAGCGGTCCCCGGCCGATTCGATTAGCGTTTATAAGCAATGTACGCCAGGCGCCGTTGAGCCAAGGGATAGCGGCCGTAATGGGATGAGACGGCCACTTCGAAACCCGCATCGACGAGAAGACGCTCGATTTCGGCGCGGTCCAAAACGCTGACCCGGTGCCGTTCCTCGGAACGCCGGTACCTCTGGCCGATCTCCCGGAACACGGTGATGTCCCGAATCAATCGGTTCTCTTGCGGCTGTTCGGATACCTCCACCAACACCGCCCAATCCGGTCCTTTGCGCCAGGACCGGTACTGCATGGGCTCGCCGTTCGAACGGACAAGGATGTCGAACGCGAAAACGCCGCCTTCCTGCAAGCCGGCAGCGATGTTCCGGAACAAACGGCCGAGCCGCGCGTCCGGCGGCGTTTCGCCGACACAATAGTTCAAGGCTTCGCCCAAGGCCGTGACGGCGACACAAGGGCGAAAATCCAGATCGTACAGCGAGCCTTTGCAAAACTCGCCTTCCGGCGCGGTGCGCCGGGCCAGTTCGATCATGGCCGCGGACAGATCGACGCCCAAAACGGAGTAGCCGTGCGCCAGGAGTTTTTGCGCCCAAGTTCCGCTGCCGCAACCCAGATCGATCACGAGACCGGATTCGAGACCGGCGGCGCGGAACAGCGCCAGCAACGCCTCGCCGGTGCCTTCCGCCAGATCGGGGAAGCCGACATGATGCACATAGGCGAGATCATCCTCGTAAAACGATGTCATGTCTTCGCTCCGTGTTTGGGATGGCTGTCCGCCGATCAATCGGACAGCCGATCAAAGCCGGTCCATCCCGACGGGTCCGCTGCCATCGGCCTGAGTCTTGGCCAAGCGCCGTTCCACATCAGCCGCGGCGTTTTGGTTGCCCTGTTTCCGGTACACTTCCGCCAGCCCCGAGAGCGCCCAGGCGTCGTTCGGCGCTTCTTCGAGAGTGAGCTTAAGCTCCCGTTCCGCCCCCGCCAGATCGCCTAGAAGAAACCGCAGCGCGCCCACCGAGCGGCGCACCGGGTAATACCAGTAGGGCGGCTCCATATATGGCAGCTTTTCCTGAAGCGCCGCCGCCCGCTCGAAGGCAGAGGCGGCGCGTCCGAGCTCGCCTTCGGCCTGCGCGATGCGGCCCGTGAGGACCTCCTGGGCGAGCCGCACGATGTCCGCCGCCGGAACGCCGGCGTCCGTCAATCCGGAAAAATCCGCCGTCCGGGCGATTTCGGTCAGGGCATTGAGCTCGGCCCGCGCATTCTGAAGAGAGCCCTTGGCTGCCGACGCAACACCCCGGGCATAGCGCCACATGGCTTGCACATAGGGAAATTCCGGCCCCGGATCGGCCAGCTTCAGGACCGTTTCGGGCGGACTGAACTGGGCGTGGGCGAAGTACGGCGCGGCCTTGACCGGCTGCATCCATGGCACCGCACGAGCCATTTCGTCGGAGATCACGCCGCCGAGTTTCTCCGCCGCCGAGAGCGCGGTCTTGCCGTCGCCGGCCATCTGCGCCGACACCATGAGGAAATGGACATTGTGCGGATAATACCCTTCCGCGTAGATGCCTTTGGCGCCGGTTTCCTTCAGATAGGCTTCGTCCAGCTCGATGGCGGCGCGGTTGGCTTCGAGAGCGTCCCGATAGCGGCCCAGCCGGTAGTACAAATGCCCCGGCATGTGCACCAGATGTCCCGCGCCCGGCATCAGCCCGGCAAGGCGCTCCGCGTAGGGCACCGCCCGCTCGGGCCGGTCGGAGGCCTCCATCATGTGGATGTAATAATGAATCGCGCCGGGATGGTCGGGGTTGTTCACCAGTACCCGCTCCAATACTTTAAGAGTCTCCGTCGTGCGCCCCTTGGGTTTACGGCCTCCGTCTTCCCAGTAAGCCCAGGGCGAGAGATCCATCAGGCTTTCCGCGTACAGCACGGCGATCTCGTCGTCCTTGGGAAAACGCTTAGCCAGCTTGCCCATCGCCGTGGCGTAGGCTTGATCCAGGCGCTTCCGGTCGGTTTCGGGGCTCTTGGCGTAGCGTTTCGAGAGCGCCTCGATCAAGGCTTTTTCCTTGGCGCTCGCGCGCTTGGCAAGGGCTTTCGCCCGTGTGATTGCGGCCCAGGCCGGACCCATGGCGGAAGGCTCCATCGGCGCATTGATATTCGGTCCCAGCACCAAGGCTTCGCCCCAGAAGCACATGGCGCACTTGGGGTCGAGCTTCTGCGCCATGCGGAAGGCCCGCTGCGCCTCCAGGTGGTTGAAGGCGTAGGCGAACCTCAAGCCCTGATCGAAATAGCGCTGGGCGCGAGGATCGCTCGTTGTGATCTTGTAGCTCAGCGTACCGAGGTTGTCCCACAGGGGCGGCTCACTGTCGACGTAGACGGCACGGGCGGAAGCCGTCTCCTTGGGGTAATGGCCCGCCTCGGTGTGCACGTGCCCGGCCGATCCGGTGCCGAACGCCGGTTGAGCAACCGTCAGCAGCAAAGCCAGCCAGCAAGCGCCGATCAAGGACGTGTGGACTGATTTCATGATCTCCTCTCTACCGTCTGGGGTGAATGTTTTCAGGCAAGCAGGAGAGCCTATTATTGCAGACCCGAAGCGCATCCCCACGTATGTGGGGAACAGGGCCGGCCGCCGTTCCAGCCTGAGCAGGCCGCCCGGTTCATCCCCACGTATGTGGGGAACAGATGAACGAGCCGATCCGGTCGGCTTTGAGCTGCGGTTCATCCCCACGTATGTGGGGAACAGTGATTTACCAACCGGCCGTTCGGCGGGTTACGCGGTTCATCCCCACGTATGTGGGGAACAGGCCAGATGCGTCTCGCAGTGTCGTTCAAAGCTCGGTTCATCCCCACGTATGTGGGGAACAGCGTGTTGCCGGCGTGTGGCACCAATGGGACGACGGTTCATCCCCACGTATGTGGGGAACAGAATCGCCGCATCCGGCATCGGCGCGAGTTCGCCGGTTCATCCCCACGTATGTGGGGAACAGGTCTCGTGTGGATCGACCTAGCCGAGTACAGTCGGTTCATCCCCACGTATGTGGGGAACAGGCCATGAACTATTGGCGCGAGATCGTGGATCTCGGTTCATCCCCACGTATGTGGGGAACAGATTTCAAGGCCGCTAACCAGTCGCTCAGAAAGCGGTTCATCCCCACGTATGTGGGGAACAGGCCATCAATCAACTGAAAGCTTCGCTGGCCAGCGGTTCATCCCCACGTATGTGGGGAACAGAATAAAACGCGATTTTCAATTCAGATTCAATCACGGTTCATCCCCACGTATGTGGGGAACAGGCCCACCACGTTCTCGTGCTCGGAGATGATCCGGGTTCATCCCCACGTATGTGGGGAACAGTCGTGATGCACGAAAAAGCACGAAAAAAGCATCGGTTCATCCCCACGTATGTGGGGAACAGTTTGCGGTCTCCGGCATGAATTGAGCCACACCCGGTTCATCCCCACGTATGTGGGGAACAGGTTGCGCGTTTCTGCCGGAGCATTTTCAAGTCCGGTTCATCCCCACGTATGTGGGGAACAGAACCTGGAGCATGTCGAAACTGGCGACCAGGACGGTTCATCCCCACGTATGTGGGGAACAGTCCTGAAAACGGCGTCTTCGAGAACGTTCTAGCGGTTCATCCCCACGTATGTGGGGAACAGGTTAGGCATTGGTGGCTGACGAAAGACGGGGACGGTTCATCCCCACGTATGTGGGGAACAGGATAGCCTGCGTTATCGGGTGATCCGGGGGAACGGTTCATCCCCACGTATGTGGGGAACAGCGATCGCCAAGATCGCGCCGCACGTCGGCGACCGGTTCATCCCCACGTATGTGGGGAACAGACTACGGCGGCGTGCTGCGCATCGTAATAAACCGGTTCATCCCCACGTATGTGGGGAACAGTAATAATCAATAACTTATATGGGAGCCGATCACGGTTCATCCCCACGTATGTGGGGAACAGGCGTTTTCGGACCTCTCGGACAAGCCGACCGACGGTTCATCCCCACGTATGTGGGGAACAGGTGTTGTGGATGGCGGCATCGATGTAGATCGGCGGTTCATCCCCACGTATGTGGGGAACAGGATGACGCCGGCACCGTCGAGCGCATGAAAGCCGGTTCATCCCCACGTATGTGGGGAACAGCGTCCAGCTCGCACGCCCACACGTCGCAATCGCCGGTTCATCCCCACGTATGTGGGGAACAGATAAGTGCATCAACGAGGATGGCGAGATCGAGCCGGTTCATCCCCACGTATGTGGGGAACAGCGGACCCGTTATGATCGATGCGCTTCCGAAGGCGGTTCATCCCCACGTATGTGGGGAACAGGTCAGCCCGAGTTCGCGCCCGGTGTCTGTCAGCGGTTCATCCCCACGTATGTGGGGAACAGGGCCGAGCCGAGCGTCGATTCGATTTCTACTTTGGTTCATCCCCACGTATGTGGGGAACAGTTCATCCACGGCCGATGGATCCAACCCTGGGGCGGTTCATCCCCACGTATGTGGGGAACAGGGCTCACAAAGCGGAGATTCGCACGTAATGACTGGTTCATCCCCACGTATGTGGGGAACAGTGAATCGTCGCGCTCTTGTACAGTCCGAAAACCGGTTCATCCCCACGTATGTGGGGAACAGGGCTGATTCACGCGTAGTTACCGCCTCGGCCTCGGTTCATCCCCACGTATGTGGGGAACAGGATACGTGTACAAGGGGTATTGTCATGAATCACGGTTCATCCCCACGTATGTGGGGAACAGTACCGGATTACCGATCCGGCAACTGGCTTTGACGGTTCATCCCCACGTATGTGGGGAACAGGCATGTATTCGCCCGCCGCCGAGCAGCTTGTGCGGTTCATCCCCACGTATGTGGGGAACAGACCGTATCAAGCTCGTGCAGGGTCGCCAGCCGCGGTTCATCCCCACGTATGTGGGGAACAGGCAGTGATCGGCATGCGCAGGACTCCGTGTAGTGGTTCATCCCCACGTATGTGGGGAACAGCTGCATCGCGTCTATCGGATTACCCCTAGATACGGTTCATCCCCACGTATGTGGGGAACAGAACCGGACGATGGCGCCCCAGGTGCCGCCGGTCGGTTCATCCCCACGTATGTGGGGAACAGTACCTCCTGCGGCGGGCGCTGGTCGAGAGGTACGGTTCATCCCCACGTATGTGGGGAACAGTGTTTGATCAACCGCACGTCGGCTTCCGTCAACGGTTCATCCCCACGTATGTGGGGAACAGGCAATAATCTGACGGCACGTTTACCGAACAGGCGGTTCATCCCCACGTATGTGGGGAACAGGCATACGCCAAAAACTTCAAGAACTCGGCGGTCGGTTCATCCCCACGTATGTGGGGAACAGCCTATGCAACGAGCCCTAACAAACGAAAGCGCCGGTTCATCCCCACGTATGTGGGGAACAGGGTCCACGTGCTGTAATCGGTCGTGTCGAGCCCGGTTCATCCCCACGTATGTGGGGAACAGTCCATCCTCCATTTCCTCGAATCCATCAGCATCGGTTCATCCCCACGTATGTGGGGAACAGTTTCGGCCACTTGCGCGCGTTCCGCCTCTCGCCGGTTCATCCCCACGTATGTGGGGAACAGCGGGGCACAGTTCTGGCTGGTTATACGGCAAGCGGTTCATCCCCACGTATGTGGGGAACAGCCCTTCGATGGTATTGGCGTCGATAACGATCCGCGGTTCATCCCCACGTATGTGGGGAACAGCACCATGAGCAGCGGTGGCGTTTCTTCGCTGCCGGTTCATCCCCACGTATGTGGGGAACAGTATTTGTCGGCTTTTATCGAGTTATACACCTGCGGTTCATCCCCACGTATGTGGGGAACAGACCCTGCGCAGAGATCGCAATGGCGGGCGTTTCGGTTCATCCCCACGTATGTGGGGAACAGGGAGCCCCCATACCGGGAAGAACATCATCCTGCGGTTCATCCCCACGTATGTGGGGAACAGTCGCCCGGTCCCTCGCCGCGTAGTCATAGTCTCGGTTCATCCCCACGTATGTGGGGAACAGACCAGAAACACCGACCGGCCGATCTCTGGCACCGGTTCATCCCCACGTATGTGGGGAACAGACCATTTCTAACCCATTGTTAGGAATGGCAAAAAACGCCGGTCGAAATTCTACCGGCGAATCGCCGCTTTGAAAACGCAAAATCTAGGTTGTTAAAGAGCATTATTTCCCTCCCCGTCGGCCGGTTCGGGCGGATAGAAGGACACCAGTTTCAGGCCGTCCAATTCGACCGGCATGCGCCGGTTCTTGCCGAGGGTGAGGAAGTCGAAGCCCGATTCCGTATTGGTGGACCACACCATCACCGCGTTGCCGTCGCCGAGGCCGGCCTCGACTTGTGCCCAGAGCATCTCGCGCACCCGTTTCGACAAATCGCCGACGTAAACGCCGGCGCGAATTTCCACCAGCCATACGGCCAGGCGGCCCCGCAGCCGGGGCGGAACGTTTTCAACCACGATGACCAGCATCGCCGAGACTCTTAGGGTTGGGGATGGCGGGGCCGACGGCGTCTTCCGGAGCTTCCGGCGGTTCCAGGCCGCCTGCGGCGAGCACGTCTTCGATGGTGGGGATGATCTGCTGAAGCAGCTTGGTCTGCCGGAACACGTCCCGACAGGCAAGGCGGACGGCGCGTTCCGGTTCGCCCGGTTCCTGGGACGCGATCTTGAAGGCGACCGGCACGACGGTGTCGAATTTGAAGAGATCGGCGATGTCGTAGACGAAGGACAGGGGCTTCCCAGTGTGGACGAAACCCACGGCCGGCGCATAACCCGCCGCCAGCACCGCCGCTTCGGTGATGCCGTAAAGACAGGCGGTGGCGGCGCTGACGCAACGGTTGGGCAGATCGCCCGAGCCCCATTCCTCGGCGTCGTAGTTGCGGTGCTTCCAGGTGACGCCGTAGCGCTTGGCGAGCAGTTCGTACATCTTCCGGACCCGCGCCCCCTCGATGCCCCGGAGTTGCTGGACGCTGCGCTTTTCCGGCGGTTTTTCCTTGAAGCGAATCTCGTACATCTTGCGCACGACCTTGAGCCGGGCGTCCTCGTCCAGGGCGAGCCTGGCCTGATACAGCAGGCGGTCGGAGCGCGCGCCGCCCGGCTGCCCCGAGGCGTAGAGCCGAACCCCGGCTTCGCCGACCCAAACCAGCAAGGTTCCGACCCGCGCCGCCAGCGCCGCCGCCCGGTGCGACACCCGGGTGCCGGGTTCCAGCATGATGCAGGCGATCGAGCCCACCGGAATGTGAGTTCGTACGCCGGTTTTATCGATCACCACGAACGAGCCGTCCAGCACGTCGATCTCGCCGTATTCGATGAAAATGAGGGAGATACGCTCTTTCATGGCGATGGGCTTCAGGGGAGGGAGAAGATCGGTCATCGCCAGTCCTTCAAGAGCATGGCGTGTTTATCGTCGCCCACGGCCTTGAGGTATTTTTCGTCGGCGGTGACAAAGATGCCTTCATTGACGATGGCAAGAGCATGATAGGCCGCGTCGTAGAAGGTGACGCGGTGGCGGGTCGTCAATGCCAGGATTTGGTGTTGCCAATCGGGGGCAGACAGCGATTCTCCCGGACCCAGGGCCACCAATAAATCGCCGAGCTGCTGCTCAGCCTGTGCCGGATATCTTCGAGCCAGCAAGTTGCCGACTTCGAAGAACCAAAGGAAAGGGACTTTGATCTCGACACGCCGGTCCCCAACTGCATCGCTGATCGCCCATGCCTGCTGCTGACAATCCTCGCTCCCGGGTGGCAGAATCCATTTGAGAATGACGGATGCATCCACGACCAACACATTCATTCGTGACTATCCCGATCCTGCCTAACCCATTCCTCCGCGCTCATTTCTAATGGTTCCATGGTTTTGCTTCTTTCGCGGATACGGGCAAACGCTTCCATCCGTCGCCGCCTGGCGAGAGTTTCGGCCAGGGATTCATTGATCACTTTGCTACGCTCGCCTTGGGGAATCTCCTGCAGCTGCGCCCAAACAGCGTCATCCAGAACGATATTGATGCGATGCGACATATTCTGCCTCCGTAATGGAGAAGATTTTTACACACTAAGTATGCACATTAAGCTCGCTTCACCAGCAGCAAGCCGCAGCCGAAGGCTTTGGTGGGGCCGATGCCTTCACTTCACCGCTTCTTTAAGGGCAACCCGACGCGGTGCGAACTTCCGGATTCCATCCGGTGCTGCAAAGCGCAGCGGTTGATCCGGCAACGAATCAGTGCCTTCATTGAAGCCCTCTACTTCGCGCTGATGAGTAAACGCTTCCAGCGGTTGATCGTCCAACAGAGAAAGCAAGGCATCCGGTTCGTTGGCGAAAATGCCGCCGAATATCGGTGCCGTGGGAATGCAGGCTTTCCGGCCTAGCCAAACGCCCCATACAGGATTTTCCAATGCTCGCCCAAAAGAATTAATGAGCGAGATATTGCCTGACAGTACACAGGCAAAAGAGGAATCACATAGATATTGTCTGTAAGTAAGATGAGTATCCTTGATTTTTCCGTCAGCCGTTTTCGTATTCTGCACCGTGTGATAATCGGTAATGCGCCGGACCACTAATTCTGCGGGTTTTTCCCCGTTTTTTATCCAGCGCGGGACAGCTATCGTCAGTAGACGCAAGCCTGTACATTGCTCAAGTAAATTTTTCTCATCTTCGGAACCGCGCGGAATTCCCAATGCGGCAAGACACATGCCGAGAATGGCGCTTTTGGTGGGAAGCAGGCCGGAGTTACGTCGGTTGTATTGGCTATTCAAACCCCAGGCTTGCAGCGGTCCTTCCAGCCGTAAGGCGAGATGAGCAATTTCAATCGACATGAGCGCACACCTTATCCAGGAATTCAGCAAGGCTTAGGTCGGGAATTGCTCCATTGAATAGTTCGCTCTTATCCAAACCCCAAGTACTATTAAGGTTTTCGCGTTCGTTTTTCATCGCATCCAGCGAAGTTTCGAACAAGCCTTTTCCGCCATAGGCCCGAGTAGGTTTCTCGAAGGCATTAACCAGTTGCACGGGGTGGCCGCTACTACGCACCACGCCAAGTACATAGCCCGGCAGGGTGGCAGCATTCATCGAATTTTTGCGAGCGCCTGGAATTGCCTTGAGTGTGGCTTCGATGAAGGTACGCACAACTTCCTGCCGCTCCTCGCGGGACAACGCTTGCAGGTGATCTTTATCCGCGAGCATGTCGATATTTAACGCGGTAAAACGATAATAGGTGGCGGAATTGAATTCCAAAGTGCCGGTCATACCCGCGCCGGATTCCTCATTGGGTTGCCAATCGTCCACCGCAGAGAAGAAGTCGATTTCATTATCGACTTTGTGGGTAGACAAGGCGTGGCTGAATAAAGCTGCGCCTTCTAACGTGAGCGAATGGTCGTTGGCGACCATGCGCCCGAACAGTGCAATATCGGCGGCATCTTTGAGAATTTCGGATGAAGCGGCTTTTTTGATAGCTTTCTTTGCATCGCCAGTTTCGTGAAAAGCCCTTGCCAACGCTTCGAGTTCGGCCTGTGAAGTGAAGAAAAGGGTTTTTACCTTGAGTTTCCCCGTTTTTTTCTCCGTATCAACATCAAATTTTGATAATGCATCAGCCAGCGCTTTGGCTTTATCGAGTGCGTCTGCCTCGGCAACGCCTTCAGCAATTAATGCATCGCGCAACGGTTCTACGATAAGCCGCGTGCGCTGGCCTTGAAAGCGAGGGCTGATTTCCGTTGCTAACTCCCGAATTGCTCGCTTCCAGGATTGGCTGGATATGCGCGCCCGCTGTACTCCACCGAAAATGGCAGTCTTGGGAGAATTGAGATCGTCACGATTAAGGCAAGCGACGGGAAAGGATTGCAGGATATGCAGTTCGAGATGCTTCATGATCGATTCCTTTGTTATTGCTCTTGATTAAATTCGAACGGGTTGCAGCAGCAACATGCCGAAGCCGAAGCCTTTGGCGCTACCTATGCCCTTATAAAATGCTTCTTCAAATTGTTGTTGATCGGTGACTTCGAGCACTCCGCGAAAACGCACACCGGTATGGACGCCATGTCCGTTTCTCTTGCGGAAGACCTGATCTTGGCAGAACCCTACTTCTGGAGCTTCGAGTACATTGAAGCCGGATTCCATTGCTTTCCGTCGTAGCCACCCGGATTGCTCATCGATACGAGTGAGTGGTTTTCGACGGCCGTTCTTGGTGCGCTCGCCATTCGCATCGAACTTCAACACCTTGCGAGTGGGATTGGCTCGCAAATCGAAGCGGTATTGACGATGGCCCAGAAATTCCGGAGCAATGGATTTCACTGCCCAGCATTCTTCCGGGCACCAGTCCGGTCGTTCGGGACGGTGCTCTTTAGAAAGCAGCAGTAAAGTGAAACCATCCGGCCCTGAGTCGAGCCGGGAAAGGAACGGGCGCGATTGGCCGTCCAGTTTTGGAAATGCCTGCCAAGCCGCCCGATGCCAAGCATAGCTATCGGTAAGTTCAAGGCGCCGATAAGCGGCCAAATCGGGTTCAATCAGAGCCCTTGCCAGCCAACTCATGAGGCTTCCTCCGGCTCCGTCATCGGTGCCCAGAAACTGCGCGCCCATTCCGTCCGTACTCGCTCGGCACGGTACTGCCAATTGAGCAGGTCTTCGAACAGTCGTTGATAGTTAACCCGAATGTCCTCCGCCTTCGCCCGAAGTACGAGGCGAACTATCCGACCAAAAATCTCGTCATCTTCCGCCGCCAGCAAATGCTGAAAACGGCGGGAGATAGCACCGACGCCTTCCGCCGTGGCAAGCTGCTTGCGTTCATCCTCTCCCAGCAATGCCCGGCACAGCGTGCCGAAATCGCCTTCGGACGTTTCTTCCGGATGGGTGGCGTACAGACCGGCGACGGTCTGCACGGTCCGGGCAAGATGCGTGTCGCCAATACCCCCGAAACGTCCCAGATACGGCCAAGCGCGATGACGTTTGCCGTCTACCAGGACGCAACGCATGTCAGCCATGAGACCACGGTCGTCCCGCCGGCTGCGTAGAAATTCGAACAGTTTTTCCTGTAGCTTTTGTGTCGCGGTTCTTTCGGTTGGTTTTTCCATTATTGTTTATTCCTCCATCTCCTCGGCTTCGGGTTCTTCCGGTTCGGTTTCGCGCTTGGACTGGGCGAACAGCTTGTCCCAACCTAGCGCGAAAGCTCGCATCTGACGGGGCGTTTCCTGGCCGCAGGCGAGTTTGTAGGCTTCGCGCGCTGCACCATGCACCGCTTTACGCCACACACTGCGGGTTTGTTCGACGGCTTCGGCGGTTGTGCCTATCGCTGCAACATGGTCCATCAAGCTGGGGCGCAGTTTTTCCACAGCGGTCCAATAATGGCGGGTAGCGGTGGCGTGGAGCTGACCCCGCAACTGATTTTTATTGGCCCCGGCCATCTTGACCCGAGCTTGCCAACCGCTATCTATTTGCTCGCGATAAGTTTCTACTGCCCAAGCAAGTCTGCTCGCCATTCGTTCAGCCCAGTGAACTTCCTTATCATAGGATGCACGGCCATTATCAGCGCGCATATTGGCGGGAATATGGAAGGTCGACTCTACAGCATCGAGGACTTCGGCAGTCTTCCTCGGATGAATCAGTAAGGCACCAACCCAAAGGTCAAATGCAGCACTTTCTGGTATGTTAGTTAATGTTAATGCGCCTCCCGCATCGCCTTGCTTACGTGAAGCAATAAGCGCACTCAACTCCCTCCAGATAGCCTTTGTCCCCGCTCCCAATAATTTGCGTTCCTTTCCATCACGGCTTATTACAACAGTTGCTGAAGCTTCCGCTGGATGTTCCGGAAATCTGGGATATTCAAAACCGCTTGCCAATAAAACGACTCCACTGTGTGCATTCAAGCGAACAAAACGTGCCAGCGGAACCAATCGCCCCAAATAGGTTTTTGTAGCGTTTTCTATCGCTGGCTTATCCTCAACGCTTGAGGGCATCATTTCCCAAACTGGCCTTCCCCAGCATTGCTTACCATTGAAATGCTGATTAACTGTGTCTTTAGTCAAAAGGTTCGCGCAAATAGTCTCGGCTAATGTATTGCATCGAATGAAGGCGTGAAGCATAGACGATGGCTTACATGGGGCATCAGCGAAATTCTTAGGTTTTTCAACCCAGATCGCTCCGCTTATTCCTCCACCTTGCGCAAAGTTCTGAAAAGCAATCAGCATGATTGCCGTTATTGCCGGATGGAATTCTCTATATTCCGCGATCATGCCTAAATGATCGAATAAGGTGCTGTTGTTTCCTGTGGCTAGGGCGCTATCCAGCTTGCTTGTTGGCGTTGCTTTGTCGGTTGCATCGAATCTTGTCAACCATGGAATTTGTAAAAACGGTTTTTCTGGGTGAAACAAATCGAACGAATCCCGCCATTTTTCCAAATATTGTTCCGCCGCTTGGGATAGGTCTTTTGACGCTTCGTCCCAACTATCGATGTCCTCCGGTCCATTCAATGCTGCCTGGGCAATGCAGATCAACAGCCGCATCAAGGCAATGCGTTCATGGGGACGCACCGCGAAGTCAGAAAATCTCCGGCCCTCCGTAAATATTTCCAAAAGACTAGCGAGTCGGTGTTCGCCGCTCGGTTTTACCACTGGAATCCAAGGTTCAGTCACAAGATTCATGATCGATTTTCCCCTCCTTTCCGCGCCGGATTTCCAAACCGCGGTCAATGTGCCAATAAAGTGAGTTGTCTTCATTCAAGCCCGGAATCTTTATCGTGCCGTCAGGTTGTACCCAGGCGATGGCCTGTTCGCCCTTGACGTAACGGCGCGTAGTTTCTTCATGTTGAAAGGCAGCGAATGCGGACTTGGGGACCTTCACCAGATTCCGGTGAAGAGCGCGTGCGGTGTCGAGGTGGAAAATATCGTCCGCCAGATTAGCCACTTCGCCATTGAGTAGGGTAAGTTGTTTACCTTGAAGTGAAACCGCCAGGATCAACAGGATGGTTTTTACCTCGCTGACACGTGTCTGTACGCCTTCCTGATCGTCCAATAATGGGTTCCAGATATTCGAGGAGGTTAGTGCAAGGGATTGGAGCGCGATACTTTTACCAAGCATCTCTTCTTTCAAACACTCCCAACCCAGCGGTTCGTTGTCTCTCTCAATATAAGTATGCTTCAGCAAGTCACGGATTTCTGAGGGAATATTAATGACTGTCCGGGATGACCATTCCTCCAACGAGCGTAGCAGCACGTAAGGGGAATACACCCAAGCTTTTGCGCCGAATGCTTTTCGAATTTCTTCCTTGCCCAAGACACGCAGTTCGGCCAGCGGTTTAGCCTCCCGCAAAATCCAGCACTCCGGGCGTTCGGTCGGACGTGGGCCGCGTGGATGCCGCCATAAGCGGCCGATACGTTGCAGCAACATGTCAGTCGGGGCGAGTTCCGTAACCAACAAATCCGCATCTAAATCGACGCTTTGCTCTACTACCTGGGTCGATACGAGAATGCATCCCGATGGCCGCAGCCCTTTGGCTTCGCCATCCTTGCCCAAGGCATCCATCCAGTACTCTTCCAGCTCTTCCCGTCGGAAATGCGGAAATCGGGAATGCAGCAATCCCAAAGCCGGGGCATCGGCATCTTGTTGGGCCAAAACCTCGAACTCGGCATAGATCATTTGAGCGCTGGCAACCGTGTCACAAATCCACAGCACGCACGCGCCCTGGCTCGCCTTATCCCACACAGCGCGCTGGGCGTCTTTGGATTCCATGAAGTCGATATGGACGGAGCTGTCTTTCGGCGGCTCTATCGGGCGTGACGTAATGAATGCTCCGCCGGACTGTCGTCCGGAAATTAACGGGTAAGCCGTGGCTTCTTCGGATGACTCGGACTCGTCCAACAATGCCGCACGGCGTTCCGGAGTTAGCGTGGCGGATAAGAGAATGACGGTGCAGCCCAAATCTTCCAAGGTCTTGCATAGCACTCGGATCAATGTGCCGGTATAGAAATCATAGGAATGAATCTCGTCCAAGATGACGACTTTGCCCGCCAAACCGAAGCGCCGAACAAAGAAATGTTTGGCAGCAACTACCGAGAGCAAGGCTTGATCCACTGTGCCCACACCAAATGGTGCGAGGACCGCACGCTTGGCGGAGGCGAACCAATCGTGGGCGGCTCGGGCATCTTCCGCCGACTTGCCGGGTGCGGTTGCCGAAGGTTCTGGTTGGTTGACTCCATCCATCAACCAGGAATTGGCGTGGATTAGGCGAGTCGTTGGGTGTTTCGGGCAAATGACACCGATGAAGTCGTTAACCCGAAGATGAATGCGGTTGCTGGTGGCTTGGGTCGGGAGCGCGAAGTAAATGCCGTTTGCCTTGCCTTCGGCCAGCAAACGATAAGCGCAGGCTAAGGCGGCCTCAGTCTTGCCCATGCCCATAGGGGCTTCGATGACATAGACGCCGGGTTCGGTGATGGCTTCCAGAGCTTTGCTTTGCAAGTCATTCGGCGGAAAACGGAATAGTTGGTCGAAGCTGAAGCCAGCCTTCGTTGTGGGATGGGCAAGGCCGATTCTTTCCACGGCCTTCCATGCCCGTTCCCGGCTTTCTGCGGGTGAGAAGTTCTGGTCCGCCTCCGGCGGGAAATTGGTTTCATCCGAACCGATCCAGTCGGCGACCGAGATTAAGCCGGCCAGCCACCAGAGATGCGGAGAATCCGGGCCGATTTCGGTATCCGGCAATTCTCCAAGCGCTTCTATTAGCTGATGCGCTACTTGCCTACGCTTCTTTTCCCACTCGGCATCGGTTGAAGCATTATTGTCGTTCGACATACCGGCTGTCGCCTGCAAACCACGATCAGCGGGACGATGCAAGCGACCATGATGAGCGCCCACGGATACCGCCCAATAAATTGCACTTTTTCGTTTTATGCCGGTTTCGAACAGCAGGTTTTGCACGGTGAACTGGCTTACCTTCGAGTGGTCCTTTTCCAGGTTTTGCCAACCCTGAGCGGTGCTGATTTGGGTCAAGCCATTCCGTTCAAGCCAAGCTGGACACTTGCACTGAAAACCTTGGGAAATCTTGCCGATGTCATGCAGCGCGGCCATGATGGCGGCTACTTGCGGATTGAGCTTGAAGTCTGCGAGAAAAGATGGCCTATGAGAAGCAATGAAGTGGGCTACATGGCCAACATTGAGTGTGTGGTGAAGCACGCCGATGCCTGGGCGCTTATCTTTCGTGGTTTTTGCCCAAAATTCGATTTGGTCAAGATTAAGCATGAATTTCCCCCCGCCAAATTCACAGAATGCCAACTTGGACAATGCTCCTGCTTCGGCGGTAGAGCCGGGCGCTCTTCCCCCAATATCTCCAATACCCGTTTTTCATTTTTTATCCTCGACTAACCAAAGAATGACGAAATCGCGTTGTACTTTTCTTCTAACACCGCTTCCCCAATAACCGCCGCGCCAGCAAGGTCGGCCTGTCGCGCCGTATTTAGAATTTATCCGTAAATTATATTCACAGCCAAAGGCACTTTTCGGAAGGCGATGATGGCTGCGGCCAGGTGATTTAGAGCAATGAAGCTTCGTTCGAGTTTTTCATAGCGCACCAGCAGTTTGCGAA